>Ga0194129_10003546_pt1 | contig 21600 bp, 18 predicted proteins | sample TA2KigCa35mmetaG_FD_150862 | JGI IMG/M metagenome (GOLD analysis project Ga0194129, IMG submission 150862) | Freshwater microbial communities from Lake Tanganyika, Tanzania - TA2015038 Kigoma Deep Cast 35m | ecosystem: Environmental > Aquatic > Freshwater > Lake | place: Tanzania: Lake...
CTCCGGGACCGGGTGGAACCTCGGCGGCGGCCGGGGACGGTTCGGTGCTTGATGCCGGTTCGGCATCGGCGGGGGCAACGTCGATAATCGACGCCTGCTCAGTCACCGAAGACCGCGCAGGCGGCTTCGACGCTGACACAGCCGGCACCGGCGAAGAGGCTCGCACCGACCGCGGCGCAGTGGCCGCTCGAAGCGCCTGTAGCGCCTGCGCCCCCGTAGCCGATGCAGACGGCGCCGCGGAAGCGGTTGGCCCACCACCACCCCCACCCCCGGCACCGGCTGGCGCAGGCGCTGATCCATTGGGAGACCCGGCGACGGCGACCGGCCGGAAAGCCAGCATCCGAAGCAGCGTCATCGAGAATCCCGCATGGGGATCGGGAGCCAGCGCAAGGTCACGCGCGCCGTGAATCACGATCTGGTAATAAACCTGGACATCTTCGGGCGCAAACTGCTGGGCGTGTCGCTCGCAGGCTTCCCGATGCGCATCATCGACGGTGACACCGGCCTGGGTGAGCGCAACACGATGAAGCCGCAGCGCCAGTTCGTCGAGTACCCGTTCAAATGCTGAGCCAGCTTCACCGATCGCATCGGCCGCACCAATCAGTGCGGCGCCGTCGCCCGCGGCCAGCGCATCGAGAACCGCGTCAATCCATCCCTGATCAACCGAACCGAGCATCTCGCTGACCGCCGCCTCGAGCACGCTTCCTCCGCCGTAGGCGATTGCCTGATCAAGCAGGGACAGCGCATCGCGCATGCTGCCGCTTGCGGAACGTCCGACCAAGGCGAGCGCGGGTGCTTCAAACGCAATGCCTTCAGACTGCAGGACGGTGGCCAGGTGCGCTGCGATCGCAGCGGGCGTCATGTTTTTGAGGTTGAACTGCAGGCAGCGTGACAGCACCGTCACGGGCACCTTCTGCGGATCGGTGGTCGCCAGCACAAACAGCACGTGCGGGGGCGGCTCTTCGAGCGTCTTCAGCATGGCGTTGAAGGCGTGTGTCGAGAGCATGTGAACTTCGTCGATCACGTAAACCTTGTAGCGCCCGGCGCTGGGGGCGTACACCGCGTTCTCGAGCAGTTGGGTCATCTCATCGACGCCGCGGTTGGAGGCGGCATCCATTTCGATGGTGTCGACGTAGCGCCCCGCTTCAATGCCGGTGCATGCGGCACATTTTCCACAGGGCCGCGCCGTGATGCCGGTTTCGCAATTGACCGCGCGCGCCAGGATGCGCGCGATCGTGGTCTTGCCAACCCCCCGGGTGCCGGTAAGCAGATAGGCATGGTGCAGGCGACCGCTGGCCAGTGCATGCGTAAGCGCACGCACCACGTGCTGCTGTCCGACCAGCGTTTCAAAGTCTCGTGGCCGCCACTTCCGGGCAAGCACCTGATGGGTCATGGACGCGTCAACTCGGGCTGCAGGGGCTGCGGGGCAACCATTGAAGAATCTCTGACAAGGCCTCGGGGCCGGCTGTCGTGAAGTGGGCGAGCCGGGACCCCGGCACTCGCGGGAAATGGCTGTGGCTGCTTCCTTCCGGACCTGACCAGGTTGACCACGCCGCAATGCGGGGGGGCCCGCCCACAATCATTCTACTATCAGCAGCAACACCCTCATTGCGCTGTGCTATGTTTAGGGGTTCCGCGTCGCCCGCGCGCTCAAGCGCATCCCCTTTTCCGACGCAGCCTTCAGGAGTGATGATGAGCGGTATCAAGCAGGTCTCCGATTCGAGCTTCGATCAGGACGTGCTCAAATCGGACACGCCGGTTCTGGTCGACTACTGGGCCGAATGGTGCGGCCCGTGCCGGATGATCGCACCCGTGCTCGAAGAGGTCAGCCGCGACTACGCAGGTCGCGTCCAGGTGGCCAAGCTCAATGTCGACGACAACCAGGCAATTGCCCAACGGTTCGGCGTACGCGGCATTCCGACGCTGATGCTGTTTCGCAACGGAGCGGTCATCGGAACGTCGGTCGGTGCGCTTTCCAAATCCCAATTGACGCTGTTTCTGGACAGCCATCTCTGATTCGTTGTACATTTCTGGGGGTGTGGCGGGTCAATCCCTGCCCGTCGGTATCCCACGCCCAGCCTGAATCAGGGCCTCACCCGGTCGCCAACGCGTCCGGGTGACGTGACAAACCCACAAGTCTTTTGCGTTCAGTTCAGCCTGCGGCGATCCCGGGCGCATGCGAGCGCGATCACTCAACGCATCGCCAGTTGTTCGCACGAATCCGCGCCCGCGCGCTCCCAGCGTTCTCAAGTCTCAGCCGGCACCGGCCGGCCCCGTCACCCGACTCCGAGTCTCCCGCCTATGCACCTCTCAGAACTCAAAGCGCTCCACGTCTCGCAGCTGATCGAGATGGCCACTGGCCTGGACATCGAAAATCCGCAGCGCATGCGCAAGCAGGAACTGATGTTCGCAATCCTGAAGCGCAAGGCCAAGACCGGCGAAACGATCTTTGGCGACGGGGTGCTCGAAGTTCTGCCAGACGGCTTTGGTTTTCTGCGGACGCCGGAAACCTCTTACCTCGCCAGCACCGACGACATCTATATTTCGCCGTCGCAGATCAGGCGATTCAACCTGCACACCGGCGACTCCATCGAGGGCGAAGTTCGTACCCCGAAAGATGGTGAGCGTTACTTCGCGCTGGTCAAGGTCGACAAAATCAACGACCAGCCGCCTGAAGCCTCCAAGCACAAGATCCTGTTTGAGAACCTGACGCCGCTGCATCCCAGCAAGCCGATGGTGCTCGAGCGTGAAATCCGCGCCGAAGAAAACATCACCGGCCGGATCATCGACATGATTGCCCCGATCGGAAAAGGTCAGCGCGGCCTGATCGTGGCGCCCCCGAAAGCGGGCAAAACCGTGCTGATGCAGCATATTGCCCACGCAATCACCACCAATCACCCCGATGTGACGCTCATCGTGCTGCTTATCGACGAGCGCCCCGAAGAGGTCACCGAAATGAGCCGTTCGGTGCGCGGCGAGGTGGTTGCGTCAACCTTTGATGAACCCGCGACGCGCCACGTGCAGGTGGCCGAGATGGTCATCGAGAAGGCGAAGCGCCTGGTCGAACACAAACGCGATGTCGTCATCCTGCTTGACTCCATCACCCGACTGGCCCGGGCGTACAACACGGTGGTTCCTGCGTCGGGCAAGGTGCTCACAGGCGGTGTGGATGCCAACGCGCTGCAACGTCCCAAACGCTTTTTCGGCGCTGCCCGCAACATTGAAGAAGGCGGATCGCTCACCATCATCGCCACCGCGCTGATCGATACCGGCAGCCGCATGGACGAGGTGATCTACGAAGAATTCAAGGGAACCGGCAACCTTGAACTGCATCTGAACCGCCGCATGTCCGAAAAGCGCGTCTATCCTGCCATCGAGATCAACCGGTCGGGAACACGCCGTGAAGAACTGCTGATCAAGCCCGAAGTGCTGCAGAAGATCTGGATTCTGCGAAAGCTGCTGCACGACATGGATGACCTTGAGGCCATGGAATTCCTGCTCGACAAGATGCGTCAGACAAAGAGCAATCAGGAATTCTTCGATCTGATGAAGCGCGGCGGCTGAGCCGCGCACACCTAGTGTTTTCCCTGAGCTAGCGCGCCAGCCACGACACGGCGTCCTACACTCCTTCGAAACGCGCGCTGGCAGCCAGACGCGCCGCTATCGGAGGAGCACGCGTGGGCCTGCAGCGCCACGGTTCTGCGTCATTTTCGGGTCTGCATTCGGGCGGTCTCGCCGGGCCAGCGTCCCGGCTGGGACCTGCGCTGGCGATGCTGGCGTTGGCAGTGCCCATCCTGATCTGGCCATGGCTATCCGGTGAAATGGCGATCCCATGGGACGCCAAGGCGCATTTTCTGCCGCAGATTCAGTTTCTCGCCCAGAGCTTCGCGCGGGGCGACTCACCGCTCTGGTCACCCTACGTCTTCGGCGGCCACCCCCAGGTCGCCGACCCGCAGTCGATGCTGTTCTCCCCCACGTATCTGCTGCTCGCGCTCCTCGATGGAACGCCCAAGCCGTGGGTCGTCGACACACTTCAGATGGTCATGATCGTGTTCGGCGGTGTCTGCCTGATGCTGTGGATTCGAGACCAGCGCTGGCACTGGGGCGCCACGCTGATCGCGGCGCTCTGCTTCTGCTGGGGCGCCTCCATGGCATGGCGTATTCAGCATGTCGGACAGGTGCTCAGTCTGGTGTGGTTGCCGGTAGCCATGCTGTGTCTGGAGCGAACCATCGCTCGTCGCAGCCTGATCTGGGCGGTGCTTGCGGGCCTGGTTCTCGCCCGTATTGCGCTGGGTCGCGATCAGGTGGCGCTGCTCGCGCTTTACCTGCTGGCCGCCTTCACGGTGTGGCGGCTTTTTTCGCTTGATCAAAGCCATCAGGGAGCACGCCTCAGCGCAAAAGTCGCCGCATGGCGGGCGACGCTGCTGCCGCTCGCGGTCAGCGCGCTCATCGCCCTGTCGCTCTGCATGGTCCCGATTCTGCTCACCGCGCTCCTGGCCGGCGACTCCAATCGCCCGGAAATCGGCTACGTCGATGCGGGCAAAGGTTCGCTTCACCCTGCGTTACTGCTCACGCTGCTGGTGCCCGATGTATTCGGCGCCACCGGACGCGCAGCCGATTACTGGGGGCCGCCCAGCCCGGCCTGGCCCGGTACCGGTCTGTTTCTGGCACAAAACATGGGCGGCATGTATATCGGCGCGATTCCCGCAGTGCTGCTTGCGTGCGCAGCGGTCCGGGGCTGGCTGTGGGATCGCGAGGTTCGGTTCTTTTCGGTTGCCGTGGCGGTGCTCGTGATCTATGCGCTGGGGTGGTACACGCCTGGGTTTGAGCTGATGCACGCGTTGCTACCTGGGGTCGATCTGTTCCGCCGCCCAGCCGACGCCAGCTTCCTGATCGGCGCCCTGCTCGCGATTCTGGCAGCCTATTCACTGCACCGCCTGTTCACCGCAAGGCAGGCCAGCGAGGCGCCGATCACCTCCTGCGGCTGGGTACTGGTAGGCGCGGCAGCCGGTATCTCGGGCTGGTTGGCATTTGAGTTCGGGCGTATCCCACAACTGTTGCCGTCGCTCGCCGAGAGCCTGGTAAGCCTCGCGCTGGCCACAGTCGTACTTCGCTGGGCAGTCAGGCATGACCTTAAAAATTCCGCAGCCACCGGCAGCCAGCCAGGTCTTGCGAACCGGTGGGCATCATTGGGAATGACGCTGGTCGCCGCGTTAACAGTTGCCGATCTCGCCTATCACAACGGCCCCTCGTCAGCGACTGCTCAACCGGCAGCGATGTACGAGGTGCTCGAACCAAACACCACCAACGACACCATTGCCGCGCTGAAGACACGCGTGATCGCCAATGAGACGCGCCGCGACCGAATCGAACTCACCGGGCTCGGCTTTCACTGGCCCAATGTCAGTCTGACGCATGGCCTGGAAAACGTGCTGGGGTATAACCCGCTGCGGCTGGGTCACTACAGCGCGGCCACAGGTGCGGAAGACCATGTCGGACTTCCCGATCAGCGTCGTTTCTCGCCGCTGTTTCCGTCCTATCGATCCACCCTGGCCGATCTGCTGGGCCTGCGATTCATCGCTACTGGCGTACCGATCGAACGCATCGACTCCAAACTGCAACCGGGCGATCTCCGACTGGTGGCGCGCACCCGGGAAGCATGGATCTACGAAAATCCTAATGCGCTGCCGCGCGTGATGTTTGCCACCCGTGCGGAGGAAGTCGATTTTGACGAGATCATCGCGAGCGGGCGCTGGCCTGCACACGATCTGAACACCACGGTGCTGATTGAAGATGAGCCGGGCGACACCCACCTTTCAAAACGTCCAGGGCGCGCGCGGCTGCTCCGCTACGGCAACACCCGAATCGACGTGGAGGTTGAGAGCCCAGATGGCGGTTGGCTGGTTCTCAATGATGTCTGGCACCCCTGGTGGTTTGCGGCAAAGCTTGGCCAGGACACCGAGACGCCTATTCCATTGCACCGGGCCAACGTGCTGTTTCGGGCGGTCAAACTCGATGCCGGTCGACATATTGTTCGGTTTGAATTCCGCCCGATTGATGGTGCGCTGAATCAGATCGCCGAGAGTTTGCGCGAGCCCTGAGCATTCTGGCCGACAGGGACGGCCGCGGTAAGCCCCTTGACTGCAGACGGGCTGCGATCGGCCCCGCGGCCCGCAAGGCTACACTGCGCGGCCACTTAAGCTTGTGCTCACCCACCCCCCATTTTAATGGCTATCGCAACCGCCTCGGACGATGCAGGCGCCGGCTACCGACTTGAGCCGCGCGTCGCGAAGGCCTTTGCGCGTTTCTCAGGCGGGTTTTGGCGGGGCGATGGCGCGCGCCGGGCCTGGGCGCTGACCATCGGACTGTTGCTGCTGCTGCTGCTATCCACCGCAGCCACCGTGGCGCTCAATCACTGGAACCGCTGGTTCTTTGATAGCCTCGAAGCGCGAAACGTCGAGCAACTGAGCCGCGCGGTTCTGGTGTTTGCGGTCATCATTGCATCGATGGCCGCTGTCGGCGTCGGCATCGTGTTCACGCGGGAAACGCTTCAGGTGCGATGGCGCGAATGGATCGTCGCCCGGATGCTCGACCGGTGGCTGGCTGCGCAGCGGTTCCAAAGGCTGAGCGCCAAGGGCGGTGAGCCGCAGAACCCCGAATACCGGATCGCCGACGATACGCGGTGGGCGACCGAGCCCCTGGTCGATCTGGGAATCGGATTGGTGCTCGCGCTGGTGAATGCGGGGGCGTTCATCGCAATTCTATGGTCGGTGGGTGGCAGTTATTCGCTGCGCCTGAGCGATGCCACGGTCATCACAATCCCAGCCTATCTGGTGCTGGTGGCAATCGCCTACGGTGTGATTGCCTCCTGGCTCATGCTCAAGGTGGGCGCCGCACTGCCCGGCTGCGTGGCACGCCGCAATGAGGCCGAGGGGCACTTCCGCTTTGGAATGATGCGCCTTCGCGATAATGCGGACAGCGTTGCGCTACTTGGCGGCGGGCCAGGCGAGCGACGAATTCTCGGACATACCTACGGCCGCGTGGTGCAGTGCTGGCTCGCAATTGTTCGACAGCATGCGCGGCTCACCTGGATCACCAACGCCTCGGGCCCGATGATCCCGATCGTGCCGCTGCTGTTTGCCGCGCCCAAATACATCAGCGGCGACTTGACGCTGGGACAGGTCACCCAGCTCGCAGCCGCCTTCGTTCAGGTACAGATCGCAATCTCATGGCTGGTGGATCACTACGGCAAGATTGCCGAGTGGTACGCCTCGGCGCGCCGAGTCATGGAAATCGTCGAGGCCTGCGACCAGTTGCCCGGTGACGACAGGCCCGACACCGGGATCGTCTCAGACGCGGCAATCGATCGCGCGTCAAACGCGAATGCACCCGTGCCACAGCTCGTCTGGCGCATCGATGGCCAGACGATCCACAGCGGGCAATGGGTGCAGTTTCACGGCGACTCCAGTTCAGGAAAGTCAACGCTGGTTCGTCATCTGCTTGGCCTTGAAACGGCAGCCACCGATGACACGCCGACCATTGCCGCGCCTGCACCTTCGGAAACCATGGTCCTGCCACAGCGCAGCTACCTGCCACCGGGGTCGCTGCGGGACATATTGAATTACCCCGGCGACCCGGCGCGCCACACTGACTCAGAGCTGGCCGGCGCGCTCAACCGTGTTGGCCTAGCCGGACTCGCTGCGCGCCTCGACGAGACGCCACGATGGGACACCTTGCTGTCACTGGGCGAGCGGCAACGACTGGCTGCTGCACGCATTCTGTTGAACAAACCTGCTGCGGTGATGATCGACGACGCGCTTACCGCGTTGGATGAGCTCGCACAGCGGGGCATTTTTCAAGCACTCCGTGATGCGGTGCCCCAGGCAAGCGTTCTGGTGCTGTCACGTCACCCGATTTGCGCTGACTGCTTTGACCAGGTGCTGCCGCTCAGACCGCACCGCTCCGGCATTCAGCCCTGACACGTTTTAATCCCGAGGACTGTAGCAATGAGCAAACTCAACTTCTGGAACAGCACCTGGCCTCTCGACGAAGCGCAATGTCCCTGCGACCTCCACTTCCTGGACTATCTCGAGGAACGCAATGCAAGTGCCAGCACGATCTTTCACTTCGGTACGGGCAATCACCATATCGTGGGTCTGCGACTGGCACAGTCGGGGCGCGATTGCGCGGTGCTGGGCATTACCGCATCGCCTCAGGAATACGAAGACTATGTGAAACTTCTGATCGACAATCCCGAATTGGGGCGCACCTATAAGGCATGGTTCGGCGACATCTACCAGCTGGATGCGCGACTGCTGCCGCGCTTTGACTTCGTGACGCTATTTCATGTTGGTGAATTCCGGACTGCGGAAAACGACCGTTATGGCGCGCTCACCGATCTGGAGATGACGCTGTTGCTCGCCGATCAGGTCAAGCCCGGCGGCGAGATCCTGTTCTACACCGGCTCATACGCGTATGACGTAGCCGAGCGCGTTGAAGAAGCGCTCCTCAAGCAGCGTCCGTTTGAACGCAAGGGACGATTCAAATCGCTGCAGATCCTCGCGAAAACCAATCAGTGATCAGACCTCACATCCTGGTGGCAAACGCGGGCCGGATGACTCGAAGCCATGGCTGACACCCACGCCACAGATCCGGCCGCAGCCCGTGCTTTGCCACCTGCGCGGATCCTCAGGCGCGCGCTCTCGCTGCTCCTCGCTGAGCCCAGGCAGGCTGCGCTGATCATCGCGGCGGGGCTCGCGCTGGCAGCCGTACCGGTCATCGAGCAGGTCCTGCTTGCCAAAGTGGTCGACGCACTCGCAGCACGCACCCCCGCATTCGGCGTGATCGCACTCTGGGCTGTGGTCGGGATGGCGGGGATCGTCGCCGGCGTGATTGTCGCCGTGCTGGCAGATCGGCTCGCCCATCGTCGTCGCCTTGCTGCGCTCGCGGCCGCGTATGAGCGGGCGCTTGCGCTGCCTTCGGGCTATCACGCGGAGCGCGGATCGGGCGCGGTGGTCAGAGCGATTCTTGCGGGGACCGATGCGCTGTTCTGGAATGGTCTGTCACTGCTGCGCGAGCAGTTCGTCGCGCTCGCAGGACTGCTCGTCATGCTGCCGGTTGCCTGGAGCATGAATCCGATGATGGCGTCGCTGCTGATTGCGCTGGGGTCGGTATACGTGGTCGCCAACCTCACGATCGCGCGGCGCACCCACGGCGGACAGGCTGAGGTCGAACGCCATCATGGTGAGGTGTACGGACGGGTGGGCGACGTGATCGGTAACGTGACCGTGGTGCAGATTTACGGGCGTTTCGCCTCAGAAATGCAGGCCATGCGCGCAATCATGACCCGGCTGCTCGCGGCGCAATACCCGGTGCTTACCTGGTGGGGTCTGCTCACGGTGTTAACGCGCACGGCTGCCACCATCACCGTCGTGATCCTGTATGCAGTGGGCTCGGCGCTGGTTGCCCGCGAGCAGATCACCGTAGGCGAAATCGTTGCGTTTGTGGGCTTCGCTGGACTGCTGATCGGCAAGCTTGATGCGCTATCGGGATTCGCGGTTCGGATTGCACAAAGCCTGCCCACGCTGGCAAGCTTGTTTGATCTGCTCGATGCACGCGAGGCCGTGGCCGAGGCGCCTGATGCCAGGCCGCTGCCGCGGGTTACCGGCAGCGTCCGTTTTGAGCAGGTCAGCTTTCGCTTTCCGGGCTCAGAGCAAGGCGTCTTCGATCTCGATTTTGCGATTCCCGCGGGCGCAAGCTTTGCACTGGTGGGCGCCACGGGCGCGGGCAAAAGCACCACGCTTTCGCTGCTGCAGCGGCTGCGCAGCCCCGACAGTGGCCGGATTCTGGTCGATGGGATCGACATCGCATCCGTCACGCTCGCATCGCTGCGCGAACAGATCGCAGTCGTGTTTCAGGATTCAGGCCTTTTCAACCGCTCGATTGCCGAGAACATCGCGGTTGGTCGACCCGACGCCAGTGCCGACGATATCGAGCGCGCCGCGCGACTGGCACAGGCGCATGAGTTCATCCTGAGCAAACCCGGCGGTTACGACTTCGTGATCGGCGAGCGCGGTGCCTCGCTGTCGGGCGGCGAGCGCCAGCGGCTTGCCATCGCGCGGGCGATTCTTCGAGACGCCCCGTTGCTGCTGCTGGATGAAGCAACCAGTGCATTGGACGTGCAGACTGAAGCCAGGATTCGCGAGGCGCTCGAGGCGGTGCGTCGCAACAGGACCACCCTGATCATTGCGCACCGTTTGTCCACAGTCGCCAACGCCGACCGCATTCTGGTGGTCGACCGTGGCCGCATCATTGAATCAGGCCGGTTTGATGAACTGGTGAGCCGTGGCGGCGTCTTCGCAGAGATGGTGGCGCAGGGCGGTTTCACCGAACCCAGCGTCGGCTAGTTATCGCTGTCGTCGGCCATCCGGCGCTCGCGTTCGATATCTTCCTCGCTCGCCTGCGCCACCGAAATTACCCGGATGTCGAATCGCAGCGCCATCCCTGCAAGCGGATGGTTGCCGTCGAGCACGACAGTATCGTCAGTGAAATCGGTCGCGATGTACACCCGGCCGTCACCATCGAGTTCAGGCAGTCCCGGTACCTTCTGAAACCCCATCCCGGTTTCCAGGTCAGCCGGAAACCCTGCCCGGGGCGCAAGATGAACGAGCGATGCATCATAGTCGCCGAATGCGTCGTCGGGCTCCAGTGCCAGCGCCACGGCGTGGCCGGCAACCTGCCCCGCCAACGCCTGTTCGATTCCCGGCAGCACCGCACCATAACCGCCATGGAGATAGGTAAGCTCGCGTTCGCCGGATTCGATGGGTTCGCCCTGCGCATCGCTGATGCGATAGCGAAGCGTCACCCAGCATCCTGCAGCAATCGATAACGACATTGAAACCTCCCAGGTGCTCCATGAACCGCCCAACCAGGCCCTTGCCCGCCACCGCCCGCGCCAGATTGCCCTCGACCGCTCGGCCCCCACGCAGACAAGCTTTAGGGGACGCGCCGCTCGGGGGCCTGAGTGTAGACGAGTTCCTGCGACATACCTGGCAACGTCGACCACTGCTTGTGCGCGCCGCCCTGCCCGATATCAAACCGCCGTGCGACGTCGAGGCGCTGCTCGCGCTCGCCGAAGAGGATGCGGTTCAATCGCGCCTGGTCACCTCGTTTGGCGGGCGCTGGCGCCTCGAACACGGCCCGTTCGACAGAGAGACGTTACCGCCCTTGTCTCGTCGCCGGTGGACGCTGCTGGTTCAGGGCGTGAACCTGCATGATGACCGGGCCCATGCATTGATGTCGCGCTTTCGGTTTCTTCCCGACGCGCGAATCGACGACCTGATGATCAGTCTCGCCTCCGATCAGGGCGGCGTCGGGCCGCATCTCGACTCCTACGACGTGTTTCTGGTGCAGCTCTGGGGACGACGTCGATGGCGGATTGCCCCACCGGGATACGACCAGCTGCGGCCGGGACTCCCATCGAAAATTCTTGAACGCTTCGCACCGACCGAGTCATGGCTGCTCGAGCCGGGCGACATGCTCTATCTGCCACCCGGCTGGGCCCATGACGGTGTTGCAGAAGGCCCCTGCATGACAGGTTCGATCGGTTTCAGAGCACCCTCCCGCCATGAGTTTCTGCGCGAGTTTCTCGCCGATTCATCTGACTCACTTGCCGGTGCAGACCCCCGATACAGTGACCGCGGGAGACTGCAGCCAGCACGCCCCGCTGCCATACCCAAGGACTTGCACCAACAGCTGTTTGACTGGGCGAAAACCTGGCGGCCATCGGACGCGGCAATCAACGACTTCATCGGCCGCTTCATGACCGAGCCTGCGGCCAATGTGTTCTTTGAAGGGCCCGAACGATTACCCTTCAAGCGCTTTGTCGCCGCCATGTCTCGATACGGTGTTCGGCTGGACCGACGCACGCGCCTGCTATACCGGGGCAATCGCTTTCACATCAACGGCGAGACGCTTGCCAGCCAACCCCAACCGACCTCGGCACAACTGTTGCGGGAGCTTGCCGATCACCGGCAGCTCGACGCGGCCAGCGCGTTGCTCGCAATCGCTGACGCCTCGCTGGTTGAAACGCTTCACGCTTGGGCAGAGGCAGGCTGGCTGCATGCTGAACCGCTGGCTCGGGGCTCGTGGAACACCGGTACCGAGTGAAGCCTTACACCTCGACCCAATGAAAACCCTCGTCCTGGTCGGCCACACCGATTGCATTCGGCTCTGTGTGAAGCGCCTCGGCCAGCGCCTGGCGCGCCAGTTCGGGTGAATTGTTGTTTCGGCTCAGATGCGCGGCCACCACGATCCGCAGGCGACTGGAATCGAGAGAGGCCAACAGTTCTGCAGCGGCCTGATTGGCAAGATGCCCCCAGGGTCCGGAGATGCGACGCTTGAGCACCTCGGGGTAGCGGGCATTCGAAGCGAGCATCTGCGAATCATGGTTGCACTCGAGCACCAGCGCATCAAGCCCTGAGTAGGCGCGCCGAACGTGTTCCGTGCCATGGCCGAGATCGGTCAATACGCCAAGTTTCACGCGCCCATCATCGACCACATACTGAACAGGCTCGCGCGCATCGTGCGGAACAGATACCGGGTGAATGCGCAGCCCCCCCACCTCGAACGCCTGGTCGGGGATGATCGATTTCTGAAGTTCGCTCTCAGCCTCAGCGAACGCAGCGCCGCGATCCCCCACGCTTGCAGACGCCGTGCCGTGGGTAAGCCACGCGGGAACCCGGTGTGCACTGGAGAGGCGAAACACGCCCGCGACATGGTCGCTATGCTCGTGAGTGACCAGGATCGCATCCAGCTGCTTGGGCTCGATGCCTGCCGATAGCAGCCTGCGGTTAGCTTCCTTGAGGCTGAAACCGCAATCGATGAGCACACGGGTCGTGCGCCCACCTTCCTGGCTCTCGATTAGCAGCGCATTACCGTCGCTACCACTTCCGAGACTGGCGAATCTCATGCGCTGACGCTCTCCAGCCTTCGGCCGTGCACCGAAGCACGTTTTATTGCAGCAGCTGCTGGGCGAGCAGGTCGAGGATTCGATTAACCGTAGCGCGATCGTTATCAGGCGTTGGCTTGCCGTCCTTGTCCTGAATCGTGAGGCGGACTCCCGTTCCAGCCGAGGCAATCGTCAGCCGGTATTGCTGACTGAGTTCCGGTTTGGAGGAACCGCTAAAGAGTCGGGAGAAAAACCCTGGCCGCTGTGCCGCAGCGCGGGCCTGTTCGTCAGCATCGATATAGCGAACGAAATAAGCGCCTCGGGAGCGGTCGCGATCTTCCACCGTGAAACCGCCGCGATCGAGTGCGAGGCCTACGCGTCGCCAGGCACGGTCAAAGGGATCGTCGATGTCAATGCCGCGATCGGTGCCCTGCCCGGAAATCCGGACATCACGCGGCGCGGCGGCGGAGGCCGCGGCCGCGGTTGCAGCGGTTGCAGCAGCCGTTTCGTTTCGTTTCCCGCCGCCGATTCTGAGCATCAGCCGGTTCAGCATTTCGGCTTCCAGATCGGGCTCGGGTGTGCGCCGCTGCCAGTTGTACGAGTCTCTCTGCGAACCCGTGGCAACTTCCGCCATGCCGCGATGCGTCACGTAGATTTCGGAGCGTCCATCGGGCAGCCGCTCGATGCGGGTCCGGAACTTATCAACGGTACCCGAGGAATACAGGTTATCGACCACCTTGCCGAGCGTCCGACGGATGATGTCAAGCGGTACGCGCGCGCGATTCTCAAGCCAGTTGGTTTCGATGACCCCGGTTTCAGGACTATCGATTTCAAGCGTAAAGCCGGTTTCGACCCAGAACTCGCGCACCGACGTCCAGACCCGTTCGGGCGGCGCATCAACGACCAGCCAGCGCTGCAGGCCAGAGCGCTCGATTCTCATGCCGGGTACCGAGGGCAGCACCGAGGCGGTTGCGGGGCGGGCCGCGACCTGCTGACGATCTCGCTCAAACGACGACAGCGTGCGCTCGCCGCTTCGGCCAGCCGGCATGGAGAAGCGTTCATCGCTGCGCGGGGAGACCAGATCGGGCGGAACCTCGAGCGTGCTGCGGCGAACCGTGGACGCCGACTTGTAATCGATCTTGCCCTTTTCCTCAAGGAATTCGTTGATGGCGCAACCACTCAGCAGAAAAGCCATCGCAAGCGATGCGAGGCTGCCAGACGTTCGGGACACCCACTGCGCCATGGTCAGACTCCTACCGCGCGCATGGCTGCGCGAACCGTTTCATGAAGGCTGGGCGACAGCGGTGTGAGCGGCATCCGAACCGTGGGGCCGATCAGACCGCGCTCGGCCATGGCCCACTTGACCGGAATGGGGTTCGCTTCGACAAACAGTTTCAGGTGCAAGGGCAACAGTTGCCGGTTGATTACCAGTGCATCCGCCCAACGGCCCGACAGCGCTGCCTCACACATACGCGCCATCAGCCCCGGCGCAATATTGGCCGTGACTGAAATGACGCCATGCGAGCCCATGGCCATCAACGCGAGCGCCGAGTCGTCATTGCCACTGTAGACGCCAAACCCCGCCGGCAATCGGGCCAGCAGATCAGAGCCCCGGGGAAGGTCGCCCGTGGCATCTTTCAAACCGATGATTCCGGGCACCTGCGCCAACCGGAGCACGCTGTCGTTGGACAGGTCGGCCACGGTGCGGCCTGGAACGTTGTAAAGGATGACAGGCAGGCCCACCTGCTCGGCCACCGCAGTGAAGTGGCGAATCATGCCTTCCTGGGTGGGCTTGTTGTAGTAGGGCACAACCTGAAGCGAGGCGGTCGCGCCAACCTTTTTCGCGTACTCAGTGAGATCGATCGCTTCGCGGGTGGAATTGCCGCCCGTGCCAGCGATGACGGGCACCCGGCCGGCCGCCTGCTCGACTGCCACGCGGATCAGGGTGCAGTGCTCATCATGGTCAACGGTGGGGGATTCCCCTGTGGTGCCAACCGCCACGATCGCAGCGGTTTTCTGCTCGATGTGCCAGTCGATCAGCCTGCGGTAGCCGTCAAGGTCGAGGCTTCCGTCTTCATGCATCGGCGTCACAATCGCAACAATGCTGCCCTGGATCATGGTGTAGACGTTCCAAATAGGTAAGCAGTCATTCTATCGCGAAGCCTTCCAGATTCACGGGCGGCCGCACCGCGAAGATCCGCTGAACGCGCGCCTGCCGGCCGGTGAGGATCACGCCATCCTCGAACGCCAGCACCGCCAGGCCCGCCTCGCGGCAGCGATCAAACAGCTCACCGGGCTGCAGCAGGAAGTCGGGGTTGCTGGGCCGTCCATAGCGTTCGTTGCCGAGCGCAAAGGTTTCATAGATCAGCAGACCACCCGGGCTCAGCAGCCCGCAAAGCTCAGAAAACCGCGGCCGGTAAAGGTAGTTGGTAACGATGACGGCATCAAAGCTGGCGGGCTCGAACGGCCAGAGACCTGCCTCGAGGTCGGCGCACATGCAGCGAACCGTGCCTCCAATTTGCTCGAGCGCCGCGGCATCCCGGTCGGATGCGGTCACCCTGAGCCCTCGCTGATCGGCAGCGCGGGCATGCCGGCCTGTGCCGCTTGCGAAGTCGAGTGTGCGGGCGCCGGTGGGCAACCAGTGCAGGCCCCGCAGCACCCACTCGGAAGGCAACGCGGGGCCGTGGGTGCCCGCGCCACCCGCTTTAGTCATGGCTCAGGCCCATCACCTCGCGAACGTCGCGCATGGTTTCCTGGGCGAGCTTACGCGCCCGGTCACAACCGTCAGCAATGATGTTGCGCAACAGACTGGGATCATCGATGTAGGGTTGTGCGCGTTCGATAAACCCCGTCTGCTCTTTGAGCACCGCATCAATGACTGGCTGTTTGCATTCCAGGCATCCAATACCGGCCGATGTGCAGCCGGTGCGGACCCAATCTCGGGTGCTGTCGTCTGAGTACACAACATGCAGCTGCCAGACCGGGCAGCGCCCCGGGTCACCGGGATCGGTTCGACGGACCCGGGCCGGGTCGGTTGGCATTGTCCGGATCTTGCGGGTGACCGAGTCGGGCGCTTCCCGCATTCCAATGGCGTTGCCGTAGCTCTTGGACATTTTCTGGCCGTCGATGCCAGGCATGCGCGAGGCTTCGGTGAGCAGTGCCTGCGGCTCGGACAAAATGATTTTGCGGCTGCCCTCCAGCCATCCGAACAGTCGCTCGCGATCGCCCAGGCTCAGATTCGGCGACTGATCAAGCAGTTCGCGGGCCTGCTGAAGCGCTTCATCGTCACCCTGCTCCTGAAACCGCGTGCGCAACGCCTGGTAGAGCTTGGCGCGCTTGCTGCCCAGCCGTTTGACCGCCTCTCGCGCCTTGTCTTCAAAGCCGGGCTCGCGGCCAAACAGATGATTGAACCGACGCGCGATTTCACGGGTGAGTTCAATATGCGGCACCTGATCCTCACCGACTGGCACGAATGCCGCCCGATACATCAGGATGTCAGCGGCCTGTAACAGGGGATAGCCCAGGAAACCGTAGGTGGCGAGATCGCGATCGGACAGCTTCTCCTGCTGATCCTTGTAGGCCGGCACGCGCTCCAGCCAGCCAAGCGGCGTGCTCATCGACAGCAGCAGATGCAGTTCCGCATGCTCGGGCACCCGCGACTGAATGAAAAGCGTCGACTGCTGGGGGTCAATGCCCGCTGCCAGCCAATCGATCACCATCTCCCAGATATTGTTGCCGATGACCTCGGGGGAATCGTAGTGCGTGGTAAGCGCATGCCAATCGGCAACGAAAAACAGACAGGGATACTCGGATTGAAGCCGCACCCAGTTTTTCAGAGCCCCGTGGTAGTGACCGAGGTGCAGCGCGCCGGTTGGGCGCATGCCCGAGACGACACGTTCTGGAAACATTTTCAGTCCGCCAGGTTGAAGAGCCAGGAAATCAGGTCAACGCCAAAACCGATCGTGGGTGTGATGACCGCACCCAGAAGACCGGTGGCCAGCAGCGCGAGCACAATCAGGAGACCGAAGCGCTCGAGCCGATACCAGAGGATTGCCGCCCGCAAGGGCAGCACGCTTGCGATGATCCGGCCACCGTCGAGCGGCGGAATCGGAAGCAGGTTGAGCGCGGCAAGCCCAAGGTTGCACAAAATGCCCGCCTGCGCCATCAGCAACAAAAATTCCACCCGCACCGCCATAAGGATCAACACTTTGAGCATGACCGCCCAGGCCAGCGCCATCAGCAGATTTGCGCCCGGCCCCGCGGCGGCCACCAGCCCCAGGTCACGGCGGGGTGAACGAAATGCCGACGCGTCAACCGGCACCGGCTTCGCCCAGCCGAACAACAGGCCGCCCGCGCCTAATGCCTTGCCAAGCAGCAATATCGCCGCGGGCACCAGCAGCGTTCCCACCAGATCAACGTGGCGAAGCGGATTGGCTGATACGCGTCCCTGCAGACGAGCGGTGGGGTCGCCCAGCCTCGCGGCCAGCCAGGCGTGCGCAGCTTCGTGCAGCGTGATGGCGAGCACGACCGGGATTGCATAGACCGCAATCAACTGCGGCAGGCTCAGATTCATGCGCCGGAGTGTATCAGTGCAGGCTGATTTGCCTGTCAGCGCCCCTGCCCCAGCATCGCTTCCACGGGACCGCAGCCGAACCGGACGACCAGCGGCTGGTCGCCGGTGAGATCAACCACAGTGGTCGGTTCCAGCCCGACACGCCCGCCTTCGAGCACCAGATCGATGCGACCGCCGAGCCGTTCGACTATCTCGTCTGACTCGGAAAGTGCCTGCTCGTCGCCCGGCAGCTGAAGCGTTGTGCCAAGCAGGGGCTCGCCCACCGCCTCAAGCAACCCCCGCAACAGGGGCGTTTGTGGCACCCGCACACCGAGTGTTCGTCGAGACGGATGCAGCAGCCGCTTGGGCACCTCGCGCGTTGCCGGCAAGACGAAGGTGTAGGGACCCGGCGTCCACTCTTTCAGGAATCTGAACTGGCGGGTGTCGATTGCCGCATAGATCGAGAGCTGTGACAGATCGAGGCACAGCAGCGTCATGAGATGACGGGCATCAAGCGCACGGATCTGCCGCACCCGCTCCAGCGCGTCCCGGTCGCCGATCTGCCAGACCAGCGCGTGGCATGCGTCGGTGGGCGTGGCCACGATTCCGCCCGCCTGCAGCGACTCGGCAGCCTGACGCAGCAGGCGCGCCTGGGGGTTGTCAGGGTGTAGCGACAGAATACGGGTCATCGGCGACCAGACTTGATGCAAACACCGAGCTGAATCGGAATTGGCGCGTAAGCGCCCCGATCCTGATCAGGCCGCCTGCCGGCTCAGAAACTCGGGCCAGTCGCGCCAGACCGGTATCACTGAGTCGGGTAGCAGTGGCAACTGCCCCAGTTCGGTATGGCGCTCTCCTGGCGAATGGAAATCGGCACCCCGTGAGGCCGCCAGGCCTGCCTCGAGCGCCACTTTGGCAAACCGCCGAAACTGATCGCGAGTGTGGCTGCCGCACACCACCTCGATGGCCTCGCCGCCTGCGGCCTTGAACTCGGAGACGAGTGCCCAGAGCGCAGTGTCGTTGAACCGATAGCGGCCCGGGTGTGCCAGCACCGCCACGCCCCCTGCCCCGCGGATCCACTCGATCGCTTCGGTCAGGCGCGCCCATCGATGTTCGACATAGCCGGGCTTGCCTTCAACCAGATACTTTCGAAACACCTCGCCCACGTCGTCACACAGACCACATTCAACGATGTGACGCGCAAAGTGGGTGCGCGAGATCAGGGCCGGATTGCCCACGTGGCGAAGCGCACCAGCCCAGGCATCCGGGACGCCGGCGATCTCAAGCAGTCGGGCGATTTCGCGCGCTCGGGTGTCTCGGCCGGCGCGGGTACGCGCAAGCCCCGCGCAGAGCGAGGGATCTGTCCAATCGATCCGAAGCCCCACCACGTGAACCGTTTCCCCTCCCCAGGAGACCGAGATTTCAACGCCACCGACGTACTGAAGACCACGGGCCCGGGCCGCATCCGCCGCCTGCTGCTGGCCGCAGACTTCGTCGTGGTCCGTGAGCGAAAACAGTTCAACACCGTTGTCCGCAGCCCGATCAACCAGCGCAGCGGGTTCGAGCACGCCATCGGACATGTTGGAGTGGCAATGCAGATCGGCGTTGCACGCCCAAGGATCGGGACGAAAACTCATCGTTGCAGAAAATCCCGGATAAGTGCCGCGACTGCGGCAGGCTGGTCATGATGCATCATGTGCCCGGCGCCCGCCACCGTGGTTCGTTCCAGCGAGCGAATGGCCGCCAGACGCCGCTGATACGCAGGCTGAAGCGCGAAGCCCATGCCACGCGAGGGGTGCTCTGACATGACCCAGAGCACGTCAGCGGTCACCTGCCGCCAGCAGGCCAGCGCCTCGCTCAAACGATACAGCACCGGGTTGGGTAACTTGTGTGCTGGATCGCCAAGAATCTCGAAACTGCCGTCTTCGGACTGCCGGGCCCAGTGCTCGGCAATGAACAGCGCCTTGTCCGCTGACAACCGGGGATTGTCCTGGCACAGCCTGCGGGCAAGCGCGAGCCGGGACGGATAGCTGCGCAGGCTGCGGCCCTGGCGGATCTGATCCAGCCAGGCGGCATAGCGGGCCGGCGCTTCGCGCGGGCGGGCCGAACGCATGCCGACGCCTTCCAGATTGACGATGCGACGAACCCTGTCGGGACGCACGCCTGCGTAAAGTATCGCGATATTGCCCCCCATGCTGTGCGCCACCAAATCGACAGCGCGGCCTGGCGCGAGGTGGTCAAGCACCGCCTCAAGATCGGCAAGGTAGTCTGGGAACCAGTAACAATCGGCGTCGGGCCGTTCAGACAGCCCGAGGCCACGCCAATCGGGTGCATGCAGTGACCAGCCAGGGCCGAGCTGATCGACCACAAACTGGAACGAGACCGACGAATCCATCCAGCCGTGCAGCAAGACCGCGTGATGCCGAACCGGCCCGGCAGACTGCCAGTGACGGACATGGAGACGCAGACCACGCACCGACATGAAAAGCGACTGCGGCACCACCTTCGGTCGGTAAGCCGCGACGGACTCAATGTCTTCTGCGTTGCTCATATGCGGCGCGATTATAGGGAGGATCGACTTCCTTCCCTGCAGTTCCCGCGGCGCAGCGAAGTCAATGCACGGCACGGTCACCGGGCACCACGCGGGGCCATCGCTTAAAATGCGCGTTTTGAACGGAGCTCTTCAATGGCCATCTACCGGCTGGGCGACCATACGCCCGTGGTACATCCCGACGCCTGGGTCGCTGAATCGGCTGATGTGATCGGTCGGGTCGAAATCGCCGCGCTGGCAAGCGTGTGGTTCAACGTCACGATCCGTGGCGACAATGACCTGATTCGTATCGGCCAGGGCTCCAATGTGCAGGACAACTCGGTGCTTCACACCGACACAGGCTTGCAGCTTGATATCGCCGAACACGTCACCGTTGGCCACCAGGTGATGCTGCACGGCTGCACGATCGGCAGCGGTTCGCTGATCGGCATTCAGGCCGTCATCCTCAATGGCGCCAAGATTGGGCGCGACTGCCTGATCGGCGCGGGCGCACTGGTCACCGAAGGCAAGGAAATTCCCGACCGAAGCATGGTCCTGGGCTCTCCCGGAAAAATCGTCCGTACGCTCACCGATGATGATCTGGAAAAGCTGCGCTACGGCGCCCGCGTCTACATGGAGCGTGCCAAGCTGTTTCGCTCGAAGCTGGCTCGGGTCGGTTGAAGCACTCGATTGGACCAGGACATCGTTCGCAGGTTCATGCTCGACGGCACGGCAGTGCGCGGGGAAATCACGTCTCTCGATCACTGCTGGCGCGAGATTGCATCAAGGCAGGATCTCCCCAAGGTTGCGCTCGATACCCTCGGGGAACTGGCGGCCGCAGCGGTGCTGCTCGGTGCCACCCTTAAATTTGATGGCTCGCTGATCTTGCAGATTCATGGCGACGGCCCCATTGCGCTGATGGTGGTCGACTATCAGTCCGATGGACGGCTGCGGGCCACCGTCAAGGTCCGGGAGGGAGCGTCCATTGCCGACGGTGCAACGCTCAATCATCTGGTCAACCAGGGCGGTAGCGGTCGGTTTGCCGTCACGCTCGACCCCAGAATCCGTCACGAATCGCGGCAGCCCTGGCAGGGCATCGTCCCGTTCGAGGGCGACACGGTTGCGGAGGTGCTTGAGCACTACATGCAACGCTCCGAGCAGTTGCCAACCCGTTTGTGGCTGGCCGCCGACTCAGGACGGGCCTGCGGTCTGCTGCTGCAACAGCTGCCGCTTGAGGGCGGCCGGGATGCCGCAGCGACTGACCCCGATGCCTGGAACCGGATGGAAGTGCTGGCCGGAACACTCTCGCGGTCTGAATTGCTGTCGTTGGACTCAGAAGCCCTGCTATCAAGACTTTTCTGGGATGAGACCCTACGGGCGTTCGAGCCCCGCAAGCTTCACTTCGGCTGTGGCTGCTCACGCGCCAAAGTGGCTGGCATGCTGAAGATGCTGGGAACCGCTGAGGTGGCCGATATCCTGTCTGAGCGGGACCCGGTCGAGGTTCGGTGCGACTTCTGCAACCAGGCCTACCGGTTCGATGCAGTCGACTGCGCCGCGCTGTTTCGCGAT
>Ga0194129_10003547_pt1 | contig 21597 bp, 18 predicted proteins | sample TA2KigCa35mmetaG_FD_150862 | JGI IMG/M metagenome (GOLD analysis project Ga0194129, IMG submission 150862) | Freshwater microbial communities from Lake Tanganyika, Tanzania - TA2015038 Kigoma Deep Cast 35m | ecosystem: Environmental > Aquatic > Freshwater > Lake | place: Tanzania: Lake...
ACCCCCTCCACACCACCCCGCGTGGGCGACGGAGCACGAGCCTAGGAAGGGGGGTTTCCACGGGCACCCTCGGGTGGTTCGTGGTGTGCTGGGTCGGTCGCTCCCCACCCGCGGGACCTAGGTGCGCGTCCCCCGATAGCCTCGACCACGATATGGCTTAGCTGGGAGAAGATGAGGAGTGGTCATGGGACGTCGGATCACGGGTGCTGGCGTAGCGGGCTCACTCTTGGCGGTGGCGCTGGCGAGCGTGGCTGTTCCTGCGAGCGCGGACACGGGCAACCCGCTGGACTTTGGGCCGGTGTTCGCCCTCGCCGGTCCCGAGGGCTACCCCGCGAAGAATGGCTACTACACCCGACCTGATGCCACCAAGTGGGGCTGGAACGAGCAGGTGCTGCCCGTCGGCCTGGCTGACGGACGCGGCCAGAACAGCGCGTCGGCAGCGATCGCGATGAACTGCTTCCCCGTCACCGGCGAGGAGCCGAAGGACCAGCTGCTGGCCCTCAATCGCGCGCTGCTCGAGGGCGCGTGCAAGCTGCACCCCGGTTCGGTGACTTTCAACCTCGGCACCGCGCATCGCGGCCGCAATCGCGATGGCAACACATTCTCGACGCAAGACCGCCGCTACTTCATCCGCTATTCGCGCACCGCCGACTGTGAGTCTCCCACGGTCAACGGTGACGGCGCCGAGGTCGCTCCCGACATGACCGGCTACGGCCTGCGCATGGACGTGATCCGCGGCATCGCCGACGCGAATACCCAGATCACCCGGCAGATCCCCGTCGACAAAGTCGGCCAATACCTGTGCATCACGCAGGGGCATACGGGCACCCAGTTCGTGGAGAGCTGGATTCCCATCCTGGGCGTCGACGAGGCCTTCGCCTGGCGCGTGCGCGGACCGTGGACGGTCTTCAAGATCGTGGCCGCGGGCGACAGTGACAAACCGACAGGCGTGACGGCGACCGCTGGCAACGCCGAGGCACTGGTGCGCTGGGACTACACCGCCAGCCAGCTCGCGGCCACCACGTTCACGGCCACCTCATCGCCCGATGGCCGGACCTGTTGGGTCCTCGGCGCCAAGACCTGCCTGGTCACCGGCCTGCGCAATGGTGTCGCCTACACGTTCACCGTGCGCGCAGAGCGCGGAGCGCTGCGGGCGGACTCCGCACCCTCGGCCGCCGTCACGCCCCGCGATGCCAACGCCCCTGGGCCAGGTGGCAATGCAGCGAACGTGCAACCGCTGGCAGCATCTCGCCTCATCGTCGCGCCCGTGAACAGCAATGACGTCCGCCCTCTGGGCGCCGTGGAAGTGACGGCACCGCTGTCAGGGTCCCTCGCGGCCGGTCAGCAGATCACGGGTCGGTTCGTCCTTGCGTGTTTCGTTGACGATCGCGGGGACGGCTGTGGGGCCGAGCGGCGTCGATTGGAACTTCGCCCCACCATCGAACTCCAGAAAGTCCGAGTGTGGATTCCGAGTTCGGCCGCCGGAAAATTCCTGCGTCTGACGCAGACGGTCACAACGAATACCGTCGCACCATCCTCACCCGCCGTGTACTCGTTTGTGGTCCGCCAACCGGCTGTTGGTCAGGCGCTCGTGGATCCGCCCGCCGGCGCCGATCCCAACGCGGCCGTGCCGCAACAGGTGGGCGAGGTAGCCGCCGTGCCCGCGGGGGCGCAGAACGCGCCCGCGGATGCAGGGGCTGCGAACCCAGGGGCAGCCGCCCCCGGCGATAGCGCAGCGCCGGCGCCAGTGCCCGTCGATGCGAGCGCCCTGGGAGCCCTTGCGGGCGCTGCACGCGTGAATCTGGAGGTGGCACCCATCGTCAACACTGAGGGTGAGGGCGCGAATGGTGCGCAGTCACTGAAGTTGAATGCGCCCGCGGTGCAGAAGAAGAACTCCAAGATCCCGCTCTCCGCGGTGCTATCCCCGAAAGCTGCGGGCACGGTCACGTTCACGTTGACCCGCGTGACGCCGAAGGGTAAGTGGATCGTCGGCAAGGTGAAGACGGCAACCGTGAACTCGAAGGGCAAGGCGTCCTCGAAGTGGGTGCTCGAGCCGAAGAAACCGGCCGGTGCCTACACCGTCGTTGCATCCTTCGTGCCGAAGCAGAAGGGTGCTCCGGGCGTCACGGTGACAAAGGCGATCACGGTGCAGTAGCGAACGGCACGTCAGAGCAGACCGCGGCGTCCGCCATCGCCGCCAGCGCCCCCGTTGCCGGCGGTACCCGCGACTCCACTCACTCCGGCGTTCCCTCCGGCGCCACCATTGCCACCGTTGCCACCGGTCCCGACGCCACCGTTACCCCCGTTGCCGCCTGCGCCACCATTGCCACCGGTGCTGCCTAGGCCGCCGGCACCCCCGTTGCCACCATTCCCGTCGGTGCCCACGCCGAACGCGGTTCCGCCATCGCCGCCGTTGCCCCCGTTGCCAGCGGTCGCCCCGCTACCTCCGTTGCCACCGGCTGCGCGCGTGCCGGAAGTGGCGTTCCCTCCGTTGCCGCCATGACCGCCGTTGCCCCCGTTGCCGGAAAACAGCCCGCCATGACCACCGTCGCCACCATGGCCACCGTCGTTCGCGATGGATGCATGGCCTCCGTTGCCGCCGTTCCCTCCGTTGCCGGCGCGGCCGGCGCGGCCGCCGTCTCCGCCATGGCAGGCCGGGCACTCGTTCGCGGCATGGCCGCCGTTTCCGCCATTGCCGCCGTACCACCCGGCGTTGCCACCTTCGCCACCGTTGAACCCGTTACCACCATGACCGAGGAGATGACCTGCATCACCACCATCGCACTCGCGACCCGCGGTGCATGTGGTCGCGTCGAAGGAGAAGCCATTGCCGACGAGCAGCCCTGCGTCGGGATCGGTCGCGGTGCCATCGCGGAAGAGGATGTCGAGGCAGGCTGCGGACTTCGCCTTGATGAGTGCGATCAGTTCGGGGACACCGCGCTCACGTGCAGTGCCTGGGACGTCCACGGTGAGGAGCAGGGGTCGCGCCATGGCCAGCGCCTGGTTGACGCACTTCTGCGATGAACCCGGTTGAGCTGCATGGGCCGGCGCGGTTCCCACGACGAGGGCCGCACCTGCGAGTGCCGAGGCACCGAGGGCAGCAGCAATTGTCTGGCGTCGTGAGGACCGCATGGGTGTTCCCTTCCCTTGATCACGTTCCTGGGATGGTAAGCCTGGGTGGACCTGAAAACGAAACGACTTCCGAATACTCGTAGCATCGCGTTGCTCGCTCACGAGGGAATCGAGGCGCAATGGCCCCCCTGGACGACCTCGTTCGCGGTCAATACGAGCACTACGTCTACCCACGTCCCATCGAGGATCTGCCACTGTGGCTGGAATCCAACTGGCAGTGGTTCGACCCCAGACATGCACATCGCATGTTCTGGCCGGACCGGGACTATCCGTCCGGGCTGGACATCCTCGTGGCGGGGTGCGGAACGAGCCAGGCTGCGGTGCTCGCGTATACGAACCCGTCGGCGAAGGTGATCGGGATCGACGTCAGCGAAGCGTCACTCGCCCACCAGCGCCGGCTTGCCGATACCTACGATCTCGACAACCTCGAACTTCACCACCTTCCTATCGAACGCGTGGACTCCCTCGGTCGTGACTTCGATCTGATCGTTTCCACGGGGGTCCTCCACCACCTCGAGGATCCCGACGCGGGTATGGCCGCTCTCGCCTCATGTCTCCGCCGGGATGGTGTGCTCGCCGTGATGCTCTATGCACGGTACGGACGCGTGGGTGTGGAGATGCTCCAGTCGGCCTTCCGCGACCTGGGCCTGACCCAAAATCAGGAGTCCATCACGATGGTGCGCGAGATCGTGGCACACCTCGACGCGGATCATCCGGTTGGGACGTATCTGGGAATCGCACCCGACCTTGGGGACGACGCCGGGATCGTGGACACCTTCCTGCACGGGCGCGAGCGTGCGTATTCGATCGATGAGTGCGTTGCCCTGGTGGAGGGAGCCGGGCTCGTCTTCCAAGACATGTTCCTCAAAGCGCCCTACTACTCAGGATTCCTGGCATCCCAGGATCTCCGGGATGCGATCTCGACTCTTCCCCGTGAGAAGCAGTGGTCCATCGTCGAGCGGCTGAACCCGCGCAATGGATGCCACTTCTTCCTGGCTTGTCGCAGTGACCGCCCACGGGAGTACTTCGAGATCGACTTCTCGTCCGATCAGGCACTGGAGTTGATCCCGGAGTATCGGTATCGATGCTCACTCACCGACAGCCGACTGATTCGTTCGGACTGGAGCGTGGACCTCGATCCACGCGAGCGCGCGCTCGTGCAGCAGATCGATGGCCGTCGAACGATCCGCGAAATCGCTGCGATCGTCAGCGCGGAGACGGGCGAACCCGCCCCTCAAGCAGCGAGGTATGCCCGCGAACTTGTCCAATCACTCTGGGAACTCGACTTCCTCGCGATGGGTGTCAGCTCGCCATGAGGTGCTGCATGGTTGCCTTGCGCGCGTAGCCACACTCATTGCAGAGAACTATGAAGCCGTGGGTGTCACTTCGCACGATCTCGTAGTCGTCTGCGTGACAGAAGCCGCAGGTCACATCGTCGAAATTCACAGGTCCTCCCCTCCATCGTTGAGCGTTGAGTGGTGTGGGGAAGTAGTCCAACGATGAAGTGCTCCCGTGACGGCCCGTGGTGACGTGGGGCAACGTGTCGCGGAACAAAGGGAGAACAACGCGTTACGGTGCAGCCGTTGCCGTTGGGTCATCAACCTGATAGATTAGTTGAAGATTCAATCAAATGGGCAGGAGGTTCCCATGTGGCAGTCCGACACTGCGGGAGCAGCTTTTGATGCCCTGCTCCCTCAGGCTGTGGAGGCGTCAGCTCGCCACCAGGCCTGGCAGCCGGGTGATCCGCCGATGCCGTCGCTCTTCCTCAGCCACGGCGCACCACCCCTCTTCGACGACGGCCCGTGGATGGCCGAACTGCTGACCTGGTCCCTGTCCCTGCCCAAGCCGCGCGGCGTGGTGATTGTCAGCGCGCACTGGGAGTCCGCGCCGCTGGCGATCAGTGCGAACCAGGCTCCCCTGGTCTACGACTTCGGCGGCTTCGCTCCCCACTACTACGCGATGCAGTACGCAACACCGGATGCCGGCTGGTTGGCCGACCGCATCACCGCGGTGATGCCCGACACCGAGTCCGTGCACCAACACACCACGCGCGGTCTCGACCACGGAGCCTGGGTACCGCTGAAAGTCATGCTGCCCCTGGCGGATGTCCCCGTCATCCAAGTCAGCATCCCCACCCATGACCCGCAGCGCCTGATCGAGTTGGGCCGGCGCCTGCGTCCCCTACGCGACGAAGGCATCCTGATCATCGGATCCGGGTTCATGACGCACGGGTTGCCGTTCCTCACCGGCGACATGCTGCACGGCGACGCTGTTCCCGCATGGTCGAGTGAGTTCGACAACTGGGCGTGGGAGGCGGCAACCGCACTCGATGTCGATTCCCTCGCCTCGTACGGCAGTGCCCCCGGTATGCCCTACGCCCACCCCACCCCCGAGCACTTCTCACCTCTCTTCGTGGCGATCGGCGCCGCCGACGATGGTGTGAGGCCGGAGTCGAGCGTGGAGGGATTCATGTGGGGGTTGGCCAAGCGGTCGCTGACCTTCGCTTCTGCCAGTGTCTGATTCCGCGTCACTCCAAGGAGATGCGGGGAAGGACCTTGTCGAGCCAGCGTGGTAACCACCAGTTCGATTTCCCGACAAGGGTCATGAGGCTCGGGACGAGAACGAGCCGGACGAGGAACGCATCGACGATCACGGCGGAGGCGAGTGCAACGCCGAACAACTTGATGGTGTCGTTCGGGGTGGGGACGAAGGCGAGGAAGACACTCGTCATGATCGATGCGGCGATGACAACGACCCGGCCCGAACCCGCAAGGCCCATGCGCACGGCACGTCGGTTGTCGTGGGTGTTCTCCCAGTACTCGCGCATGCGGCTGACGAGGAACACCTGGTAGTCCATCGAGAGGCCGAAAAGGATCGCGAAGACCATGACGGGAAGGAACGGCAGGATCGGACCCGTTCCCCCGAGTCCGAGCAGGGACTGCGCCACCCCGTTCTGGAACACCGACACGGTGATGCCGAGTGCAGCAGCGAAGGACAGCAGGCTGGTGATGGCTGCCGTGAGGGGGATGACCAGGGAGTGGAAGAGCAAGGCAAGGGCGACGAAGCCGAGGCCGATGACGAGGATGAGGAAGACGGGCAGCGCTTTGGCCAACACGGTCGTGAAGTCCGCGGACACCGCCTGGGCGCCGCCGACGAGGATGCTCACGCGATGGTCGCTCTCCAGCGCGGGTGCGGTGGTGTTGCGCAGTGTGTCGAGCAGCGCAGAGGCTTCTTGCGACTGCGGGTCACCCTTCGGGTAGACGATGATGGATGTCAGACGACCTCCGTCACCGAAGACTGACTTGTCGAGCGCGACGAGCGGAAGCATCCCCGAATCAGGCATGGTCCGCGCAACGCCCGGCGTTCGCTCGATGGCCTTCACCGCCTGACCGAGTGCTGTGACGTCGTCCTTCTTCGGCATTTCCACCGCCACGACGTAGGGGCCACCGGTGCCCGCACCGAAGCCCTTGTCCATGAGGTCGAAGCCCACGCGCAAAGCAGATCCGGGCACCTGCGTGCCGTCGTCGGGGAAGCCCAGGCGCATCCCGAGGGCAGGCCATGCGAGGGCGCCCAGGAGCACCAGGCTGATGAGAAGCGGCACGATCGGGCGCCGCTGGAGGATGTCGGCGTAGCCCGCCCAGCGACTGTGTTCCGGATCGAAGGGCTTCAAAGTCCGTCGGCCCGGCAGGCGCAGGCCAATCGCGTGACGACCGAACAGAGAGAGGAGTGCGGGCAGGAACCACAACGCCGACGTCATCACCATGAGTACGGCAAGCGCTGCCGCAACAGCCAGCCCGTCGAAGAATCGGATTCCCAGCACGAACATCCCGAGCAGCGCCACGATCACCGTGGAACCGGCGAAGAGAACGGCCTTGCCCGCTGTCCCCACCGAGGTGAGCGCCGCATCGCGGGGCTCAGCTCCACCTTGCAATTCCTGATAGAACCTATTGAAGACGAACAACGCGTAGTCGATACCGACGCCGAGTCCGATCATCGCCGCCAAGGTTGGTGCAAACGACGCGACGTCGGTGAAGTGCGCGGCAACAATGATGAGCATCTGCCCTGCGAAGAGTCCGAAGCCCGCGATGATGATCGGCAGACCAGCAGCAACGACACTGCCGAACGCGATGAGCAGGATGATGATGGCAACACCGATGCCGACGAGCTCGGAGTAATCACCACCTCCGCCTGCCCCCTCCAGCGCGCCTCCCTGCGCGCCCACGGTGAGTCCGTCGCGGTTGGCGCCCTCGATGATGGCGAGTAACCGATCGCCCGTGGTTGTGCTCAGTGTCGAACCGTCGAACGTGACGGTGGCGAAGGCCACGCTCCCATCGCGCGACACCTGGGCCGCCGCGCGTTCTGTGGCTTTCGCAGCGCGGTGCAGGTCCGCAATCGCGGTACGGAGTTCTGCATCGAGTCGCTCTACCTCCGCCGCATCAGCAGGCAAGCGCTCCGCCGCGCGGGCGAGGGCGGCGGGGTCGGCCTTCGCGAGCTTCCGCAGGGTGTCCGGAGGGATCTTCGCCAGTGAGTCCAGGCCCCCGAGGGCGTCGGTGAGGTCGCTCGCTTCCTTCGTGGTGAGCTGCCCATCCGACTTAGCGACGAGGTCACCGATATCGACGAGACCGGTGAGCACATCCGGTGGCAGGCTTGCGACCTTCGCGGCCGTGGGAAGCACTCTGGCGACCTTGCCGAGACTCTGTGCGTCGGCGTGCGCGAGGGGCTCGAGTCCCCGGGCAATGGTGCCGATCTGTCCGGCCGTCAATCCGACCTTGGACTTCAACTCCGTGGCGATGCCCTGCGAGACCGCCGTGATAATCGGAACGTTGGTGTCCTCTGCGCACTTCGGCCCGAGGTTCTTTGTGAAGGGAGTCTGCACGCAACGGATTCCTGGAAGGGATGCGATGTCGGTGAGCATCCGCGTCGCGCGTTCGCGGGACTTCTCAGACCGGACGTCGTCGGCCTCCCAGACCACCGTGACACTCGTCGTGGCAGGACCCTTCGGGGCCAACTTCTGCAGAAGGTCTTGAGCCTGGGTGGACTGGACGCCGGGCAGGGCGAACGAGTCATTGAAGGTCCCGGCGAAGATCCGTGCCGAGGCTGCGATGGCGATGAGGACGACGACCCAGGCGAGGAGAGCGGGGATCGGGTGCCGCACCGCCCAGCGACTCATGTGGGAATTTTACTTCCCAGATGTGCTGAGGACCCTCCTTCATTAGGTGTGGTCGGGACCTGATGAGTGGGGATCACAGGGCAACGCACTACGGCGTGCCGGCGGCGATTCCCGCAGACGGGGAAGCCGTCTCTGGCTCGGTGGCGCCACCTTGACCCACTTGCTGGGCCCGGGAACAATTGAGGCGGCACAAGCGGTCCCGCGGTGTGACCCTTGAAAAGAAGCTGGTGTATCCCATGGGCCCTGGCGCCGCGATCAAGTCAGCCTCCTCAAACCTCACAAACTTCAGCGGGCGCGCCACGCGCTCGGAGTTCTGGTGGTGGTACCTCCTGATGTTTGTCACCTCGATCATCGTGATGGGCGTCGTGGGTGCCGCGCTCGGCGCGCTTGCGAGCGATGGCGTCAACTGGGCAGGTCTGGGCGTGTGGCTGTTCCTCATCGGCATCATCTTCCAGCTGCTCATCATCGGCGTCGGCTGCCGTCGACTGCATGACCGTGGACTGTCGGGCTGGTTCCAGCTGCTGCTGCTCTTCTCCGGAATCGGAACGATCATCCTGCTGATCCTGTGGCTGCTTCCGGGCAGTCACGGTGACAACACGTACGGCGCCGTCCCCGCCGCGTAACTTGGGGCCCACTTCCTGCCGGAGCCCTCGGCCCCATGGGTGACTGCTCAGATCAGGGGTCAGAGCGAACTGAAGTGCGCAGGGGTATGCGTTCACCGCATCAATGCCCTCTTGCTCCGAGTTGGTGCCACACGACTTAAGAGCAACGGCACGTGTGGTGGTCATGGCAGAACACGTTCGGCCCGCGCTCTCATCAGAGCGAAGTACGGGCGGGCATTCGAGACTCGAGTGCCAATGATGCTCGGCACGGCGGAACTTGCTCGCACGTCACGAAGCAAAAGCACCATTTTCGATGGCGTGCACGCCGACTACAGGTACAACGAGACGCGATGGAGCTTGTGAATTGAGCACATCTATGGGTGCATTCTCGTCACATCGGTGTGGGAGAAGTTACTGCCCCTGAAGAGGAGGGTCTCGCCGGTCACTTTCGCCAACGCGTAACTGAAGCAGTCGCCGAAGTTCAGCCGCGCCGGGTGGCCCGAACCTCTGCCAAATACGCGGTACGCAATGCGAGCGATCTCCGCCTGCTCGTGATCGAAGGGAACCACTGCTACTTCCAAGTTGGTCGTGAATCTGTCAAGTGCGCCGGGTCGCCGTGCATCCACAACGATTGCCGACTCGAGATACGAGGCGCTACTGATCTTCATGCCATCGGTTGTCTCCAGCACGTCATGAAGGCCTGTGGAGTCCGGCTCACCAAGACACACGGCAACGACGACGGATGAGTCCAGGATCATCGGGGCACACCCGTGGCGTCGTCATACAGATCTGCGATGGGGTCCGGTTCCATCCCGAACCCCTCGTCGCGGGCTGCGGCGACTTCCTTCTCCAAGTACTGCCGGCGCCGCGAGCGGCGCACCGCGTGCTCGGCGAGAGAGTGCTTGAGGGACTTTATGACCGCCTCCGTGAGGGTGGTGTCCTCCAACGCTGCCAACTCCTTGGCCAGGCGGTGTGCTTCGGGGTCCTTGATGTTCAGCATGACCATTTCTACCAAGTAAGCCTGACTTGTCTCCTAGTTATCCACAGGGTGATCTTGTCTGCGTGCTCGAGGGAGACCTTCGGGCTTCGACGTCTAATTGCGTTGGGAGAACCTGGTGGCCAGGGGCGGGGTCGAACCGCCGACCTTCCGATTTTCAGTCGGACGCTCGTACCAACTGAGCTACCTGGCCGTTGTTCCGGATTACTCCGGACTGGCGACCCCGACGGGACTTGAACCCGCGACCTCCGCCGTGACAGGGCGGCGCGCTAACCAACTGCGCTACGGGGCCTCTGGTGAGGCCGAGCATCCCCAACGGGATTCGAACCCGTGTTACCGCCGTGAAAGGGCGGTGTCCTAGGCCTCTAGACGATGGGGACCTGGTCTCCGTCGACCGATACGCCGTTGGCGACCGGGAAAGCATAGGACGTCTCGGAGGTGGTGGGGGAGTCGCCCCTGGGTGTGCGGGGGCGCTGGCCGTGGGACACGATGGATGGATGGTCGAGGTGGCCCCGGAGCGGTTCGAGGAACTCGTCTCCGATGCCCTGGACACCCTTCCCCCGGAGCTGGCTAGCCTGATGGACAACGTGGTTGTCCTGGTCGAGGACATGAAGCCCGGGCGTCCCTTCCTCCTCGGGCTCTATCACGGTGTGCCGCTGACCAGCCGCGGTCATTACTACGCCGGCCACCTGCCCGATCGGATCACGATCTATCGGCTTCCCATCTCGCGCCGCTGCCGCTCGGAGGAGGATGTGGTCGAGCAGGTGCGCATCACGGTGGTCCACGAGGTCGCGCACCACTTCGGAATCAGTGACGAGCGTCTGCACGAATTGGGATACGGGTAGGAGAAGCGCATGCAGTGGTCAGGGTCGGTTGTGTTGGTATCGGGCGGAGCGTCCGGCTTGGGCGAGGGGGTCGCGCGTGCAGCCGCCGCAGGTGGTGCGGCCGGAGTGCTCGTCGTGGACGTCAACGGCGAGCGGGCGTCGGTGCTCGCCAAGGAACTGGGCGACCACGTCATCGCGGTCCCCACGGATGTTCGAGACACGGATGCTGTCGAGCGCGCGGTGGCCGCGGCTGAGACCACTTTTGGCCGGTTGGACGTGACCGCGTGCTGCGCGGGTGTCGGGTTCGTGCATCGCGTGATGGACCGCGAGGGAACTCCGATGAACATCGATGACTACCGGCGTGTCATCGACATCAACCTCAACGGCACTTTTGACATCGTTCGCAGGTCGGCATCGCTGATGTCGCGCAATCAACCCGATGCCGATAGCCAGCGCGGTGTGATCGTGATGACGGCGTCGCTGGCCGCCTACGACGGTCAGGCGGGCCAGTCCGCCTACAGCGCCAGCAAGGGCGGCATCGTCGGAATGACATTGCCCCTTGCCCGTGACCTCGCTCCCGTGGGAATCCGGGTGATGACGATCGCCCCGGGAATCATGGACACTCCGATCTACGAATTCCTGCCACGTGAGACCTTCGAGGTGCTGTCGAAGTTGCCGCTCAATCCCCGGCGCATGGGCACAGCGCAGGAATTCGCGCACCTGGTCGGTGCCATCGTCGAGAACCCGTACCTCAATGGTGAAGTGATCCGCCTCGACGCGGGGGTTCGGCTCCCACCTAAGTAGTGCCGTGGGCTGCGCGTTCGAGCCGGTCGCGGATCGCTGCTTCGATACCGTCACCCTTGGGTGGGATCGCGAAGACGGTGTTGAGGTTCAACGCATCGGCCTCGCGCAGGGCGCGATAGAGGCTGGCCGCGTAGTGCGCGGAGGTGTCGGGCGCGGTGAGGCGCACCATCCCTGCGGGTGTCGGGATCGATGCAAGAGCGATGAGTCCAGCACCCGCCGTGTCACCCGGCACGGAGTCAGCAGCGATCAGGTGAACTCGCGCAGTGGGCGAGTAATGCGCGGCGAGCGTTCCGGGAGCCCGCACCTCACTGCGTTCCCCGCACGTCAGTCCCGTACAGGCCTCAATGTCTTCACACCCGATCTGCCCCGGACGCAGGATTACCGGCCGCTCCCCGGAGCAGTCCACGATGGTCGACTCCACCCCGACCGTGCACGGACCACCGTCCAAAACGAGTTCGTCGTCGAGGAACTCCCCGAGCTCGGTGACCACGTCCTGCGCACGCGTGGGACTGACCTTGCCGAATCGGTTCGCACTCGGCGCCGCCAACCCCACACCCGGATCACCGAGGATCTCGCCGACGCGACGAATCACCTCGCGCGTCAATGCGTTCCCGGGAATGCGCACGGCCACGGTGTCCTGGGTTCCGGTCACGAAGTCCTTGGCGCGCTCGCTCCGGCGTAGAACGAGGGTGAGGGGTCCCGGCCAGAACGCCGCGGCAAGGGACTGCGCATACGGCGGCATCGACGAGGTCCACGCGTCGACAGCAGCAGTACTGGCGAGGTGCACGATCAACGGGTGGTCGGCGGGACGCCCCTTCGCCGCGTAGACCCGAGCCACCGCTGAGGGTGAGCCGGCGAGCGCCGCGAGGCCGTAGACGGTCTCCGTGGGAATCGCCACCACTCTGGCGTCGGCCAGGTCCCGTGCCACTTCGTCTGGGTCGGTGGTGATGCGCACCGGCGCAATCTAGAGGCTTGCGGGTCTACCCCTGGTCACCATGGTCGTGACACGTGCATCGGGTTCGGCGAACTCGACCGAGCGATTCGACGAAAGCGATCCTGCTGCTGCGATTGCCGCATCCTCGGACACGGGTGTTGTGAAGTCGACCCGGAACATCCGGAAGCCAAGTGACTTCCGCACGGTCAGGTTCGACGCCAGCACATCGCCGATCGCGGGTTCCTGACCCGGCGTGAATCGCACGATCAGCGAGGACACGCCCGCCGGCGAACTGGCAGGGGGAGTGGACGCCACGACGAGAACCCCCGCAGGTCCAGACGATCGAGGGCTCATCGCTGGCCGCATACTCACCCGTGCGCCCTGTGATTGCAGGTAACGACCCACAGCCGCGGTCCGCTTCGCCGACAGATCCGCTCCTGCAGCGCCCGGTAATCCGACAACCGAGATCTCAACGGTGGACGCCTGGGTGGACTTCGCTATTCGCCGCAACTTGCCCTTGGCGCTGGGCGTCACCGACGAGCTGGAGCGCGGGAAAGCGATGAAGTTCGCACTCTCAGATGGTTGTGTTGCTGCAGGCGCACGCGCAGGTGCTGCGGATCCCAGCGTGAACCCGACCCCGAGGCTCATGGGTAGTTGCCCCTGCCGCACCGCATTGATCTGCAGGGTGTGTTGTCCCGGCGGCAAAGCCGGAATCTGGAACTCGACCGTGAATTCGTTCTCGTAGCTGACCACACCGGCGGCCACCCACACCGGGGTGGACAGCACGTAGACCCCGGTGGTGGTCAACCGCTGGAGTCCCTTGCCCGTGATGCGGACTGTCTGACCCGGCGCCAGAGTCGTGTTCTGCGAAGTGAGAGCTCCGCGTGAAGCGATCTCCCACCCGTTCCCGATAATCTCAAATCCGCTGGCCGTGAGCCCGGCGCGCTGGAGTGCGAGCGGCTGACCACTGCTGTCCACCGCGGCGAATGCACCCGGACGCGTGACCTGATTGGTTGCCACGGCGGGACGCGTCACCTGAATCTCATCCTCGGCACCTCCGCCACCGCCCTTGTCTGATGACGAACTTCCACCACCACCGGAACTTCCGCCACCACCACCGGAACTTCCGCCACCACCACCGGAACTTCCGCCACCACCACCGGAGCTTCCGCCCCCGCCGGAACCGCCGCCAGTGAACGAACGGACGTAGAGCAGTTTGTTTGGCGAACCCGTGCCGGGATCGGTGATGACGTTCTCGGTTGCCGAATCGGTCAACGCCGTTGCAATTTGGGCGGCCGTGGCAGTGGGATTCAGCGCGAGGTACACCGCTGCCGCCCCTGCCACGTGGGGGCTGGCCATAGATGTCCCGCTGATGGTGGCACTCGCGTTGTTGGACGTGTACCAGGCGCCGATGATCGACGAACCCGGTGCGAAGAGGTCGATGATGCTGCCGAAGTTGGAGAAGGAGGAGCGAGCATCCGTCGACGTCATCGACGCCACCGTGATCGCCTTCGGTTCCCGGGCCGGACTGAAATCGGCCGCGTTGGCATTCGAGTTCCCACCCGCGACCACGACCGGGATGTTCGCGTCATGGAGAGCAGCGACGGCGTCGTCAAGGGCCTTGGATCCCGATCCACCAAGGCTCATGTTGACCACAGCGCGGCCACCGCTGTGGTTGGTCCTGACCCAGTTGAGCCCGGCCACGACTCCAGAAGTCGTTCCAGAACCGGAACATCCGAGGACTCGGACGGGGACCACGGTCGCGGCTTTGGCCACCCCGTACGTCGTTCCCGCGACCGTCGAGGCAACGTGTGTGCCGTGACCGTTGCAGTCGGTCGTTCCGTACCCGTCTCCTATTTCGTCGCGTCCGGCAGCGGTGCGGCCACCGAACTCAACGTGTGTCGTGCGAATCCCGGTGTCGACCACGTACACCTTCACCCCGCTGCCCGTCCCGGCCGCTTCGTACGTCGTACTCAGCGGAAGCGCACGCTGGTCGATGCGATCCAGACCCCACGGCGCTCCTGTTTGAATCCCATCCGAGGGGGAAGGCGTCGGTGCCGGTGACGGGCTGCCACCCGAATCGATCAGATAGCGCCAGATCCCCGGCGTCGACGTGGGGTTGCCGCTGGCGATCAGGCGGGTGGCGACAGTGCCAGGGGCTTCCCCAGTGTTGGCTATCTGCACGGTGCCACCGGATTGAGACGGATTCGCGAAGCCGACTTCGAAAGTCGGGTTCGTCGACGACGCAGCTGTGCCCACGGTCGTGTAGTTGAATTCGATGCCGACCTTGCCAGCACCCTCATCGATGACGAGCATCTGGAAGGTGTACTTGCCCGCAGAGCTCGGGTACTCGCCGTAGTTGGTCCACTCCGCCCAGAAGACACTCTTGGTTCCGGAATCGGAGATGCTTCCCTGGCCGAATTGGAGGGTTCCGGACGTTGTCCCATCCAGGTCGGTGAAGAGTGGTAAAACATAAGGCCGGGTCGCGGTGGACAAGTTGATCCCTCGCCACGCGTTGAAGGGCCCAAGTCCGTCATCAAAAACAGCGCCACCGTTGCTGTTGACGAGAATACTGTCGTAGTTGACCCCAAACCAGTTGATCGTAAAGCCGAGATTCTGTGGTGCCGAACTCGCATCATCGAAACCATTCATGCTGGTCGTCGAGGTCTTCGTCACAGTGCGGAACGGGGCATTGATGCTGACGACCTCGTCATCTTCGATATAGTCCACCGCGACGGTGCGCTCCAACTTCCGCACTTCAGCATCAGTGAGCATGGCGGTGAATCCATCGACCATGCCGACGAGCACCTTGTCTGGGCGTGCACCCATCTCCTGGGCAGTCTCGATGGCTGATCGCGTGTAGGCACCGTTCTTCACCACGACGATGCGTGGGCGCGCATCGTCGGTCGGGGTGCCGGACGGGCTTGGCGTTGCCGACGTCGATGGACTCGACGTGGGCGATGACATCGGCGACGGACTCTCCGAGAGGGAAGGACGAGGACTCGGGGTGAGGGCGGGCGTCGGGGTGAGGCTGGGAGTCGGCCTCGGTGCCACGCTCGGTGAGGGTGACACATCAGGGGTCGGAGCGGGCGATGTGCTCGGAGACGGTGCGTCGGTGTCCGGCGATACCGCCCCACCTGGGGTGGCCAGCAGGCCTTGTGCCATCAGAGCTGCCACGGCCCAAGCGGCGATCCAGGTCAACTTCGTCCGCATGCCCACCCCCAGCTACGGTCCATCGGTGGTTTGACGAGGGTCCTCGGTCTCAGGTTCCCCTCAGTCCCCTGGATGAGACCAGCGACATCGTGGGGGAAATGTAAGGGGTGTGCAAGGGACGGGGGGAGGCGCAACCGTTGGGGGTGCCACAAAGTCCAAGCTCTAAGCGCGGGACTCCGCGCATGCAGACAGAGGAGGAGCAATGTCCCTGCACGACACCCTGGGCACCCCCGTACCCCCGTACACCCCACCGCAGCAGAAGCAGCCGGCCCGCTGGCCCTGGATGGCCGGGGCCGCAGGCATCGCGCTCGTCGCCGGCACCCTAGGTGGTGGCGTGGGCTACCTGATCGCCGATCGGTCGGCGACCGCAGAGGCCGTTGCGTCCGCCCCTGCCGCCTCTGGTCCGCAGGTCACGACACCCGTGTCATCCGAGATCGCCGACATCGCGGCGGCGGTGCAACCCGCCGTCGTCCAGATCAACATCGACGGATCCGACGGTGAAGGAAATGGCTCGGGATTCGTCATCAGCAACGACGGCTACATCCTGACCAACCACCACGTCGCCGGTGTCGCCGGCGACGGCGGGACCCTCGAGGTGATGTTCGCTGACGGTTCCAAGGCGACCGGGAAACTCGTCGGCTCGAACGCCGGGTACGACGTCGCGGTGGTCAAGGTCGAACGCACCGGACTGACCGCGGTGCCTCTCGGAACATCCGAGGACCTGCGCGTCGGAGAGACCGTAGTCGCCCTCGGCTCACCCCTGGGCCTTCAGGGGACCGTGACCGCGGGAATCGTGAGCGCACTCGACCGCCCCGTCACCGCGGGCGGACAAGGCGACACCTCGTTCATCAACGCGATCCAGACCGATGCGGCCATCAACCCCGGCAACTCGGGTGGTCCGTTGGTCAACGCCGCGGGTGAGGTGATCGGCATCAACTCGGCGATCGCCACGCTCGGGATGATGGGTCAGGCCGGGAACATCGGCCTCGGCTTCGCGATCCCGATCGACACCGCGCAGCGCATCGCCAACGAGATCATGACCACTGGGACCTCGCAGACCCCGATCATCGGTGTGCAACTCGACACCGCCTACACCGGTCCCGGTGCGCGGGTGGCCGAGGTCACGGCTGGCTCCCCGGCGGATACGGCCGGTGTCCTCGACGGTGATGTCATCACCGCGATCGATGGCAAGGTGCTCGCGGATTCGACCGAGTTGGTGGTTGTCATCCGCGATAACGCACCCGGTGACACCGTCACCCTCACCCTGCTCCGCGACGGGCGCACGCGGGACGTCGCCGTGACCTTGGTCGCATCCAAGGGGTAAGCCCGCGCGACCCGACCGGCCCGCCCACCTCCTCCAGGGCGGGCCGGTCGGCATGGCAGGCTGTTATCCCATGCAGTCCACCATGCCGTTCCGGTACCGCGACTCGGCCATCCTGTCCGTTGCCGCGGCGGACGCTCCCATCGTCGTCACATCCGAAGCGATCGACCAGCGACTCATGCCCACATATGAGCGGCTTGGAATGCAACCCGGCATGATCGAACGACTGGCGGGAGTCTCGGAGCGCCGCTGGTGGTCCGAAGACGTGTCCTTCATCGACGCGGCGAGCCTGGCTGGGGCCAAGGCCATCGCCGACGCGGGCGTCGACCCTCAGGAGATCGGGCTCTTGATCGACACCTCCGTGTGTCGGGACCGACTCGAGCCGTCAGCGGCCGTCGATGTGCATGCACAACTCGGACTCGGGACCGGCTGCCTTAACTTCGATCTCTCCAACGCCTGCCTCGGATTCATCAACGGGATGCAGCTCGCGGCGACACTTCTCGACGCGGGCCAGATCGATTACGCACTCGTCGTCGACGGCGAAGGCAGTCGGGGGATTTATGAATCCACCATCGCGCGCCTCCTTCAGCCGGACACCACTCGCGAGGACGTTCTTGCGAACTTCGCCACGCTCACCCTCGGCTCGGGTGGTGCTGCGATGGTGCTCGGTCGGGCGAGTGAGCATCCCGAGGGGCACCGGTTCGTGGGTGGGGTGGCACGCGCGGCGACCGAGCACACCCACCTCTGCGTCGGCGACCTCAACGGAATGTCCACCGATGCCCGCGGGCTTCTCGAGGCAGGAGTGGCGCTAGCGCGGGACACTTGGACCGACGCGCGAGAGCACTTCGATTGGTCGGATCTGGATTGCTACGTCATCCACCAGGTGTCGAAACTTCACACCAAAGCGATCACGGAAGCTATCGGGATCGATCCGGCGCGGGTGCCCCTCACGTTCCCGACCCGCGGCAACATCGGACCGGCGTCCGTCCCCTTCACTCTCGCCAGCGTCGCGCCGGAACTCGAGGGCGGGCAGCGCGTGGCGTGCATGGGTATCGGCTCCGGTCTCAACGCGGCGGTTATCGAGATCGCTTGGTGATCGAACACTGGTCGCGGACCATCACCGATGCGCGCGGTCGCACATGGCACTACCTGGATACCGCGACAGAGAATCCGCGGCTCACCCTGCTCTGCGTGCACGGCAACCCCACCTGGTCCTACCTCTGGCGCGGCCTCCTCGCTGCCGCTCCCTCCGACATCCGCGTGATCGCGATCGACCACCTGCAGATGGGATGGTCGGAACGCATCCCTGGGGTTCGTCGACTTGCTACCCGCATCGACGACCTGGTTGACCTGACCGATGCCCTCGGTCTGCGCGGGCCGGTAGTGACGGTGGCTCACGATTGGGGTGGACCGATCAGCCTCGGCTGGGTACTCCACCAGCGTGCCCACGGCCCTACGGATGTGCGCGGGGTGGTTCTCCTCAACACCGCCGTCCATCGGGATACCCACACGCCGCCCGTGATCCGCCTGGCCCACGCGGTACGCGGACTCACCGTGTCCACCACCGTCTTCCTGCGCGGCACGCTTGCACTCGGTCGGGTGCGGGCCGGGCGCGCCCTGGACGCGACCACGGTCGATGCGTACCTCGCTCCCTACCTCGGCGGTCGTGATCGGCGCCGTGCGATTGGCGCCTTCATTGGCGATATCCCACTCACCGACGACCACCCGAGTGCGGAAGCGCTCGCGTCGATTCAGGCCGGGGTCGCCACACTCGATGACATTCCCGTATTGCTTGCCTGGGGTGCGCGGGACCCGGTGTTCTCTGACCGATACCTGCGCGATCTCGAGCGTCGGATTCCCCATGCGCATGTGCACCGCTATCCGCGCGCGAGTCATCTCGTCGTCGAGGATGAACCACGCGTGGTCACTGATGTACTGACGTGGGTGCGCACGCAGGTCATCGATCTACCCGCGGATCCGCTCGAGCGCGCACCCGTCGATCCACCAGCGCCCGTCCCTCATCTCTGGGCTGCGTTGGAGTCCGCGGCCCGCACCCGCCCTGCGGCTGCCGCCCTCACGATGATGGGTGGCCGGGGCGGAGCCAAACCCACGGTGGTGACCTGGTCCGAACTCGCTGCGCGGGTGCACGATGCGGCGGGGCAGCTACGCGCCCGCGGGGTGGAGGGCCGAGTGGCGATGCTCGTCCCTCCGGGCCCAGATGCGATCGCGGCGATCTACGCCTGCTGGCGGATCGGGGCGAGTGTGGTGATCGCCGACCGTGGCCTGGGTGTTCGCGGCATGCGTCGAGCACTGCAGTCGGCTGCGCCCTCGTTCGCGATCGCGATTCGCCGCGCCCGCCCACTGGCCGCGTCGATCGGGGTGCCGGCAATCGCACCGGCGCAACTGCGTGGACCCGTGGATTCGACGGAACATCCGCTCGGAGCCGATCCCAGTCCCGATGCTTGTGCGGCAGTGGTGTTCACCTCTGGATCCACTGGGCCGGCGAAGGGAGTGCGCTACCGGCACGCGCAGGTGTCTCGAACCTGCGAACTCCTCCGCGCCCACTACTCACTTGATGAGAGTGATGTCCTCGTTGCCGCGTTCGCTCCCTGGGCGATCCTCGGCCCTGCCCTCGGGTTGGCATCGGTGATTCCGGACATGGATGTGACGAAGCCGGCCAGCCTGAGTGCGGAGGCTCTCGCCGCCGCAGTGCGCACGGCACGGGGAACCGTGCTGTGGGCCTCGCCCGCTGCGCTCACCAGTGTGGTGCGCACCGCGCACCATGCGGGACCCATCGACGACCTGCGCACCCTGCGCTTGGTGTTGTGTGCGGGGGCGCCCGTGCCGCCGGGGTTGTTGAAGCAGGTGGCAGCACTGGTCCCCCATGCAGATGTGCGTACCCCCTACGGCATGACGGAGGTGTTGCCGGCCACCGATGTGGCCGCATCGGAGATTGTCGCCGCGGGAGTGGGCGACGGGGTGCTCGTAGGTGCACCGCTGCCCGGTGTGCGCGTGAAGGTCGAGCCACTCGCCGGAGGTGACCTCGGGGAGATCCTGGTCGCGGCGCCACACATGCGGGATGGGTACGACGGGTTGTGGGGGATCACCGCGGAGTCACCACCGGGCTGGCATCGCACGGGTGATGTCGGGTGGCTCGACGGGGAGGGTCGGCTCTGGGTGTCCGGGCGTCGTAGCCATGTCATCGAGAGTCCGTATGGCCCGATCGCCCCCGTCGGTATCGAGCAACAGGTGCAGCGTCTGCCCTGGGTGCGGTGGTGTGCGGCGGTGGGTGTGGGACCGCCGGGGACGCAGAGTGTGGTGGTGATCGTCATCTCCATCGATGGTCGCGGGGTGTGGGCCGGATACGAACGCAGCGCAGAGGTGCGCGCGGCCGTGCGCGATTCCCTGGGTATTGACGTGGCCGCGGTATTGCAGCGCAGCGAATTCCCCGTGGATGTCCGCCACCAGGCGAAGATCGATCGCACGGCGCTGGCAGGGTGGGCGGAGTCTGTTCTGGCAGGACATCGCTGATGCGCGTCTTGATTTCTGGCGCGACGAGCCTGCTGGGTGCCACCACCGCGCGGCAACTGATCGAATCCGGTCACGTGGTGACCACACTGCAACGCCGGCCCTCGGGCCTGGAGTGCGACGAGGTCCTCGCGGACATCCGCGATCGTGAAGCCGTGCAGCGTGCGATCACCAGGTGTGAGGCCGTGATCCATCTTGCGGCCAAAGTGGGCATCACAGGTTCGGCGCGCGAGTACGCGGACATCAACGTGATGGGCACGGCGAACCTTCTCGACGCATCGCGACGGGCCGGAGTGAGGCGATTCGTGCACGTGTCCTCACCCTCGGTCGCGCATGCCGGCCACCCATTGGTCGGTGCCCCCGCGGGGCCCGCCGATCCCCGCACTGCCCGCAGTGCGTACTCCCGCACCAAGGCCGTGGCGGAACTGCTCGCCCTCGCGGCCGATGAGCCCGACTTCTCCGTGGTGGTGATCCGCCCGCACCTGGTGTGGGGACCAGGCGACACCCAACTGGTAGGGCGCATCGTGGCGAGGGCCCGGGCCGGCCGACTCGTGCTGATCGGTGATGGCTGCGCACTCATCGACACCACCTATATCGACAACGCCGCCGATTCCCTGGCGGCTGCACTCACGCACGTAACAGGGGGACAGGTGTTCGTGGTCAGCAACGGTCAACCGCGCACGGTTGCCGACCTGCTCACCGGGATCGCCCGGGCAGGTGGCGCTCCTCCACCACACCGCCGTGTGCCGTTCCCGGTGGCGTGGGCTGCCGGTGCCGCAGTCGCCGGGGCATGGGCACTCATGCGGCGACCCGGTGACCCACCGATGACCGCCTTCCTCGCCGAGCAACTGGGCACAGCGCACTGGTTCGATCAGCGCGAGGTGCGCGCGGCCCTCCAGTGGCAGCCGCGGATAGGCATCGACGAAGGGCTCGAGCGGCTCACTGCCTGGTACGCGGAACACCCGGCAGCCTGAGCCACGATCAACCCGGGGTCGGGATGCGCATGGGCGTGAGTCCCGGCACAGTGAGGTCATGGTCGCGTTCTCCCCGAGAAGTGTGCGTGTGTCCATAG
>Ga0194129_10003548_pt1 | contig 21595 bp, 19 predicted proteins | sample TA2KigCa35mmetaG_FD_150862 | JGI IMG/M metagenome (GOLD analysis project Ga0194129, IMG submission 150862) | Freshwater microbial communities from Lake Tanganyika, Tanzania - TA2015038 Kigoma Deep Cast 35m | ecosystem: Environmental > Aquatic > Freshwater > Lake | place: Tanzania: Lake...
GAAAAAAATTAGACCCAGCAATATCGCGATTTCCATAAGTGGCGACGACACCCTCCTTAATACTTAAGATACGCGCTATCTTATTGGACCGCCGACGGGTATGCGGAAAATCGCGGCCCCTGTTGCTTAGAACATCAGCTGGGTTACAAACATGGCGAAGATCAACCTCAACGCGGCCAAAGCCATGTCTTTTTGAGCGTCCCACTCATCCCCTTGTGCCCCAAGTATACTGCGCCCTGATCCTTGCTCAAAAAGACTGCGGCCCACCACTCCAGCACCTCGAAAATCGTACTGATCGCCATAATCAATACAGCGGAAAGAAAATAGCTTGGACCTTCTGCAGGGATCGCGTAGCGCCGCAGCATGTCGAAAAAAGGATAAGCGACGAGTAAGCCGCAGCAGAAATGTACAAGACGATCATAATGATTGCGAACCCAGCCGAACGTCTAATCGATTTCACGTCTGAATGGCTGAAACGCCATTCGGCCTCACGGTACGCGAACATAGGGGAAATAGCCACCGATTGTATGTAGCACGAGAAACACGTGGTAGGGGAATAGCAAGGTTTACGAGAGGCCATCGCCGGTCGATCGCACGTAACGTGGCGACCGTTATCACTGTCAATGAATTTTCAGCAAGCCAAACGATTCGATCGGGTGATCGCAGCGCGAGCGCGATCCGAAACCGTCTAAACAGAGACAGCAAGACATGCGGATAAGCCATCGATGGCGGTCGACGTATCAGGGTGTGTTCCCACCAATCTTCAATCCGCTGCGGAATCCAGGTGAAGCGATTCGGGCAAGGGACGATTAAGGTATGCTGCCGGTCCCATGTCGACTCTCCTCTGGCGTATTCTGGGTTTTGCGAGTGTCGGCATCGGCGTCATCAATGCCTTCATTCCTCTCATGCCGACTACGGTTTTTTTACTGGTCGGAGCTTGGGCGCTGGGCAAAGGCTCACCCGAGTGGCGCACGCGCTTGGTCAATCACCCGCGTTTCGGGAGGGCACTGCGCGATTGGGAAGACGGTAGAAGAGTGAGTCGGCGCGGCAAGCGTCTTGCTGCACTCGGGATGGCAGTCAGTTGGACCGTTCTCGTAGTTTGGCGCGGCTTCACGCCATGGTCGATTGGCACGGGTGTGTTACTCGTAGGCATTGCATCGTGGTTGTGGCGCAGACCTGAGCCGCGAAAATCGTCAGAGTAAGGGAAGGTCGATTTGTATCGCCTCACCCGCCGATGCTGCTGCGCCGACGCAGGTCGCTGAAAAAGCTCTGGGCAGGCCTTTGAGGCGCGAAACTCGGCAGCCGAAATAGACCTCTAGTGTCGCAGCCATTTCAGTGAAGCCATAAAGGCGTCGAAAATCGCAGTAATCGATGGCGCCACAAGGCTAATCAAGCACCATGGCGAATCAGCAGGGTTTTCACAATTACGCTGGGGCTCGGCGCCCAATGTGTTTCAGATCCATCGCCCGGCGATATCGCGTGCTTTTTTTATACTACGGGAGTTTCACGGCTCAGGCGTCGCGTCGCCGCTCATGCAGAGCTCTCTTCAAAGCTCTGCAGAGTTAGGGCTACAAAACAGCGTGGCTCGGAGTCAAGCAAGAAAATCCAAGAGCAATCGCATTTTTTTATCGTATGTACGGTTTTTGCTTAGTCGGCGAACACATTTTTGTGCTTGCCAAAGACCACAAGCGCGACTTCATTCTCGGGCGATCGCTGACCGAACACTGAATCATCTACGAAAATCTTTGGCTACGATATATACCTCGCGCGATTCAGGTCGCGAGGCTTTGGGCTTGCGGATCGAGACCTGTCTGAAGCTTTTGCGCAGCTCCTTCACGTATTCATCTGACCCTTGCCCCTGAAACATCTTGGCGATGAAAGCGGCTCCCGGCTTGAGCGCCAGGCGCACGGTATCGAGGGCACACTCGAGAAAATAAATCGAACGCGCCTGATCTGCGGCGTCGATCCCACTGAGATTGGGAGCGACGTCAGAAACGATCAGGTCAAATTTTTCACCCTGAAGCCAGGCGTGAATCTGGTCGACCACCGCGTCACTCGTGAAATCGCCCTGAATGAAGTCGACATTGCAGATCGGATCCATCGGCAGGATATCTGTCGCCAACACCCGGCCCTTAGGACCGACGGCCTTTCCTGCGACCTGCGACCACCCGCCGGGAGCTGATCCTAGATCCATCACCCATTGGCCTAGGCGCAGAAGATGGTCTTTCTTGTTCAGTTCGAGCAGCTTGTAGGCAGAGCGCGACCGATAACCCTCTTTTTGAGCGAGTTTGACGTAGGGATCGGTGACGTGACGACGCAGCCAACCACCGCTGCTCTTGGATCGGGCCATGATGACGATAGACTAGCGCGATTCGAAACCTTTGTCGGGTATACCGACCAGGACCGCACCGTGATCCGCATCACCGAACTATCGCTCCCGTGGGGCGATCCCACAGACACCCGCACTCAGGACGCGCTACGGCGCGTAATTCTGCAGCGGCTGAAAATCGAGGCGAGGGAGCTCATTGGTTTCACGGTTTTCAAGCGCAGTCACGATGCACGACGCAAAGATCGCGAAATCGCCTTCATTTATATCGTGGATGTGGACTTACGCGATGAGCAAAAGGTCCTCGCGAAGCATAGCGATGATCGGTATATCGCTCTCGCACCAGACACAAACTTTCGGCCACCACCCCGCGCAGCACACAATGTCGATAACCGCCCCATCGTGGTTGGCTTTGGTCCTTGCGGTGTGTTTGCGGCACTCATTCTCGCCCAACAGGGATATCGCCCCATTGTGCTCGAGCGCGGTCGGGAAGTCCGGCAGCGCACGCAGGACACTTGGGGCTTTTGGCGCAAGCGCATCTTGACCACGGAATCGAACGTTCAATTTGGCGAAGGTGGCGCCGGGCTGTTTTCCGACGGCAAGCTTTACAGTCAGATCAAAGATCCCCGTCATCTCGGTCGACAAGTCATGCGAGAATTCGTGCGTGCCGGCGCACCGCCCGAGATCATGTACGTTAACAAGCCGCACATCGGCACGTTTCGCCTGGCCGGAATCGTAGCGAAACTACGCAATGAAATCATCGAACTCGGCGGCGAGATCCGCTTCGACAGCAGAGTTGTTGATCTCGTCATCGAGGAGGATGAACTGCGTGGTGTCATTCTCGCGAACGGTGAATTCATCGCCTCGCGACATGTAGTGCTCGCAGTCGGACACAGTTCGCGCGATACCTTTCGTATGCTCGAACAACGAAAAGTTTTCATGGAGCCGAAACCTCTCGCGATCGGCCTCCGCATCGAGCATCCGCAATCACTCATCGATCGTGCACGCCTTGGGCGCTTCGCAGGTCACCCGGCCATCGGCGCAGCGGACTACAAACTTGTACACCACGCTGACAACGGGCGCTCCGTCTACAGTTTTTGTATGTGCCCCGGCGGCACCGTCGTCGCCGCTACTTCAGAAGGGCAGCGCGTGGTGACGAACGGGATGAGTCAATACTCTCGCAACGAACGCAATGCCAATGCGGGCATCGTGGTCGGTATCGACCCTGCTAAAGATTTTCCGAGCGGTCCGCTCGCGGGTATTGCATTACAGGAGCGACTGGAGTCTCTCGCGTTCGAGCTTGGCGGCAGTGACTATTCTGCGCCTGCGCAACTGGTGGGTGACTTCATTGCTGGCCGACCATCGAGTTCTTTAGGTAAGGTCACGCCTTCCTACAAACCCGGCATCAAACTTACGGATCTCGCACCGTTGCTACCCGATGATGCCATCGAAGCGATACGTGAAGCACTGCCGGTCTTTAGTCGACAGATTCGCGGTTTTGATCGTGATGACGCCGTACTGACAGGGATAGAGAGCCGCACCTCCTCGCCCTTGCGGATCACGCGAGACTTTACAACTCTGCAAAGTTTAAAAGTGAGGGGTCTATACCCGGGTGGTGAGGGCGCAGGCTACGCGGGCGGTATTCTATCGGCCGGGGTTGATGGCATCAAAATCGCCGAGGCCGTCGCGGCAAGCATAAGCGGCCAAGCGACGTAACGGATACGGGCGTGAGCGCGGGCAGGGGTATGAACTTCAACGACCTCAAAAAACTTCGATACAAAAAATATCGCGACGAACTCGGCTTTTTCCTAGCCGAGGGCGAACATCTGGCGCTGGAACTTGGCAAGGCACTCAGCCATCGACCGCAGCTCGCTGCCGCGAAAGTTCTGGTCAGTAAGGAATATTTTGCTGCTGGTCTGCCGTCGGGCTTTCCGCGACAACTCGCTATCGAAACCCTCAGTGCTAGGCAAATGTCGCAGTTGAGCGAGACTCGCTCGCCTCAAGGCGTGATTGCGGTCGTTCCCATGCTGACGCCGCCTGCCCCACGACATGGTGAACGTGCGATCTATCTGCACCAGATCCAGGACCCGGGCAATCTCGGCACGATCCTGCGTACGCTCGGCTGGTTCGGCGGATTTCGTTGTCTATTGTCGCCAGATAGCGTTGAGCCTTATAACTCAAAAGTAGTACGCGCGAGTATGGGGGCGAACTTCAATGTGCCGTTCGAAACCGATGTCACGCTCGAAGCGGTGCAAGCCCAGTTCCCGCGGATCGCGCTACTCGACATCCACGGATCATCGGTCGCAGAAAATTCATTCAAGCATTTCGACTGCTACATGTTTGGTAGCGAGTCGCACGGTGCAACGATGGAGATGCGCGTAACCTGTAGCAGTTCGATTTTTTCGATACCGGGTGGTCAGGGCGTGGAGTCGCTGAATCTTGCATCAACTGTCAACATCTGCGCCTACGAGCTGTCAAAAATCCTCGTCTCTTCTTAGATATCGCCACTGCCCGACAGGCAGCGCACCGAGAATGACCCGCCCCGTGCGAATACGCTTGAGACCAGTCACCCTGAGTCCCACAATCTCGCACATGCGACGAATCTGCCGCTTGCGCCCCTCGCGCAGAGCGAAGTGCAGCTGATCCTCAGTTTGCCACGCGATCCGCGCAGGCTTCAGCTTCACGCCATCGAGCATCAGTCCATGACGCAAACGCGTAAGTCCGTCATCGGGCAACACACCCTGAACACGAACCAGATATTCCTTCTCAACATCGTTACCACCAATCAATTGCTTGGCAATACGACCATCCTGCGTGTATACCATCAGGCCTGTCGAATCGATGTCGAGCCGGCCTGCGGGCGCCAGACCCAAAAGATGCGTGGGGTTAAAACTTAGACTCGAGTCATCGCCGCGCCAGCGATTCTCTGGTCGAATCAAAACCGTAGCGGGCTCGTACCCGTCTTCTGCTTGCCCGGAAACATAGCCGATCGGCTTATTGAGGAGGACCGTGACGAGTTCCGATTGCTGCTCGCGCGCACGGCAATCGATCTCGACACGCGCAGCGCGACTTACACGGCTACCGAGGACATCGACCACCACACCATCGACGCGAACCCAACCATTCACGATCCACTCTTCGGCCTCGCGGCGCGAACAGAGACCGAGTTCGCTCAGGCGCTTGGATAAGCGTGGCTGGCCGTCCTTATCGGTCATCGTCGAAGATATTCAGCGACGTTACTCCCTAGCACATCGAGGGGAACATTACCGCCGCGAAGTATCGTATCGTTGAAGTCGCGAACATCAAAGCGACCACCCAGTTTGCTGCGTACTAGTTCGCGTTGGCGATTAATCTCGCTATGCCCCACCTTGTAGCCACACGCTTGACCGGGCCATGAGCAATAGCGATCGACTTCGTTCGCTACTTCTAGCGGATTCGAGCCGTTCTTCTCGACAAAGAAACGCACACCCTGCTCGCGGGTCCAGCGTTTGGCGTGGATTCCCGTATCGACGACGAGCCGACAGGCGCGGAAAGAAATCGCCTGTAGATAACCCAACTTACCGACCGGATCGTTTTCATAAGCGCCGAGCTCATCGGCCAATTGCTGGGCATAGAGCGCCCATCCCTCGGAATAGGCATTGAATGCCAGCAACTGCCGAATACGCGGCATCTCGTGCGTGTACTCACCTTGCCAGATATGGCCAGGAATCGATTCATGAAACGCGAGATCAGCCAGAGCAAAACGGCTGTGTAAGCCCGAGGTGCGCAGGTTGATCCAAAATCGGCCGGGTATTCGCCCATCGATGGAGCCGGCACCACCATAAGCCGTTGGCGCCCCGGGCTCTTCTTCGGGCGGCAGACGCTTCACCTCCATGTTCGGATCGACGAGCGTGTGAAAGGCCCGCGGCATCTGCTTGCGGATCCAACGCAGACGCGCATCGATGAAAGCCATGATCTCCGCGCGACCCGCATCGCCCTCGGCAAATTGGTATCGCGGATCTTCGGCGATCGCCTGCATGCGCTGGCCCACGGACCCTGCGGTTAAACCGAGGTCGCGCATGATGCCATCCATCTGCGAGTGCAAACGCTCCAGTTCTTCGAAGCCCAAGGCATGAACTTGATCCGGCGTCATCGCCGTGGTCGTCGATGCTTTGAGTGCCCAGCGATAGAACTCTTCACCATGAGGTCTCGCACACATACCTGCTTCATCGGTCGCCGACTTGCGTGCGGTTTCCATCTCATTGATCTGACGATCGAGAGCTGCAACCACATCACGGCTCACGATCGCTCTGGCGTCACGCTCCCAATTACCACGCATCCCCCGCGTCCGACGCAGCAGCGAGTCGACCAAGGTGCCGCCCTCGCTTGCGCTCTTGGTGGACAGTTTGAGTTGCACGAGCGCCTTGTCGAGCAGAAAGGCCGGAGGAACGAGTCCGTTCTGACGCGCCATCCGGATACGTTCGAGTTCGCCATCGAGTTGGCGGGGATACTGCCGCAAACGCTCGAGGTAGGCCTCGGCATCGCTCCGCGTATCGATAGGATGATCGCTGTCGAGAAAACGCGGAACGTCGAGATAGGCGCCGACGTTCTGAATGACGACATAGGGCGTATTGCGCCAACCGCCTACGGTGATATCGCCATACGGAAGCGCGAACCCCTGAAGCGAAGTCGCGTAGGCGCTGCGCACGACCTCGACACTGGTTTTGACGGCATGAGACAGAGGCTTTGAATCGATGGCATCGACTTTTGCGAGATCGCGCCGCAGGCGTACCGCAATGGCGCTCTGACCTGCGGCAGAGCGATCCACCAGACGCGATCGCAGCTGCGCATCAGCGCCACGATCGACGCCGAGCGACGTCGCACTCTCCGGAAACAACTGCAACAGGTTGCTTGCTGCCTCATCGAGAACCTTTAGGGCAGCTGCATCAGCCGCCGCTTCGGTAGGCGTTGACGTGACGCTGTGAGTACTTGGGAGACATAACGGCACGGTCGCGGCGGCGACTATTCCCGTGACAGCTAATCGACGATCGATGAAGTTCGACATCGCGTTCCCCCGTCGGACGGCAAAAGTATATCCATTTCTACATTACGCTTCTGCAATGGCCGAGAGAAAGAACCCCAAGCAAGTGTTTCGAATACCAACCCCAAAAATCTCTTCGCCGATGAGGTAGCAAACGAGAGCCGTTCGCCGCTTCGGACTTCGCGAACTACGACTGTCCCAAGGGCAGTAACTAACGTGGTATCGACAGCGGGGATTTTAAAGCAGTCATCGACGCTCGTCGGCGCGTCATCACACTAAACCCGAGTGTTGTACTTACGATCTCCTCACTTTTGTTAAGCAAGCGTCGCAGCGGGTACTCATCGATTGAGGCGAGTGCCTCGGAAAATGTAAATCACCTGATCGCCAACGATTCATCGAAATTTCTCAGGACATACACCGACGCGATTTTCCGGTTACTCGATATCGACTCAAAGCGCATATGGACAAAACCCCCGCTTTCCCGCTTTACTTTAGGAAGGACAGACGCATATCAACAACGACTACACTGCTTTTTTCCTGCAGCTGCAGACGATAGAGTGGATGGGATCGAAGCTTTCTTCGGCAACTGCCGTGGTAATTATCCAAGCACTAACGCTAGCTCGGATCTTAGCCGATGTTTCCGCTGATCGGTTATTACCTATTGGATGGAATGCATCCTTCATGACGATCGTCAAAGACGTCATCTTCAGCGGCGCCCCGGAGCAATCCGCGGTCTGATCACGCCGCCGCGTGTCACAGCGCTGCGCGTTATCTCAAGGTGACGGTCGTCGCGAAGCTGGTCTTGTCGTAGTCGGTGAGATAGCCATCGATTGTCAACGCCCAGTCACCGGGAATTAAAGTTTCGCCGATCATGAGATGCCACATACCATTACCCACAGGTTCGGCTTTGAGTCTCACCTCGCTGATTCCAGCTGACTCCAAAGCGACAGTCACTTCGAGGGCAATCGCGCCGTCCACGATAACGCCGCCGGGGTCCTTCAAGGTCACCATCAACATATTCTCACCAACCTTGGCGGGCGAGAGTTCGATCTCGGCACTGTAGGCCGCAGCATTTTTCAAAGTTCTTTTCACCAGACCACCGGGAATCATCACCATCTTCGCTTCCGCGGCGCCCGCTTCACCGATCGCAGATAACCCAAGCATCGGCAGACGACAGCGTGGACCCATCGTCCGCGGCTCAGGGTTTTGATCGGTAACGTGCGTGGACAGCAAGGATTTTTTTCACCCCCTCAGCGACGTGGGTGGCGGACAATGTAGAGCCCGATACCATCGGTACGGTCTTGGTCGGATCCCATCGGCCATGGGCGAGCCCGACCAGCGCCCCACGCCATTGTGGCGCGTAGAGATCGCAGTAACCGTCGGCACAGGTGAGGATTTCGACGCCTCTGACTTTGCTATCGGTGCCGATCGCGATTAGGTAGGTCACGATGTCATTGAGACCGTATACCTGATCAATGTAGATGCAGCCGCCGCCCTCTACGTTCCAGCCGCGGAACAGCGGGCGGAAAGCTGGGACCTTGTACTCGTTCTTGAGTTGCGAGAACTGCTCAGGCGTCAACCTGAACTCGAACGGCGAGAGTTTTGCATCGGGATAAAGGCGTTGTTGCGCTTCTTCGATAGTCTGCAGATCGTAGGCGCCAGCAATGGGCGCACTCGCCACCATCGCCATCGCCGGGATTAGCAGGAATCGGTGATACACGATTTTGCCCGCGACGCTGGAAATCGAGCCGCGCGGAGACAGTGAGTCACCACGCAGCCCAGATCAGACTCTAACCGTGTGACGCACGCCAAAACCCGGCAGCGCAGGTTTTGCGTTTTTCACCACGCTAAAGCCGCGTCGGGCGATTTCGTCGGTGAAGTTAATCGAGTGGTACTCAAGGCTCCACACCTCATTATTCCACCGATGATCGTACCAGCGGCTGTACATCTGCCGCGCCGGTAACTTAATCCCGCCAGAGTTGAAGTCGACAGGGTAGTAGACGCCACCTGGTCGCGTGACGCGCTGTGCCTCAGCGATCACGTTGCGAGTGACCTCAGCCGGCATTTCGTGGTGTGCGATGTAGCTGGTGACGATGTCGAAGTAGTTATCCGGGAAGCCGGAGGATTCGGCCAAGCGCTGTGCGAAGTTTGTAGCGACGCCGAGTCGCCGCGAGCGCATATGCGCGTAACGCACCATCGGTCCGCCGACATCAATGCCCCACACTTCGGCATCGGGGAAACGTTCCTTGAGAGCAACGGTTATCTGGCCGATGCCGCAACCCATGTCGAGGATGCGCTTGACCTTGCCGTCCTCGGGTGTCGGCAGCCGGGAAGCGGTGGCCTTGTGGACCTGGTCCTGTTCGTTATGTCCGATGACGCTGATGTAAAAACTGTTCGTGCCGTAGTGGTAAATATGGCCGGCGAACGGATCGCCGACATAGCCACCTGGTTGGATGTGAATTTCGTGTCGGGCATAGGCCGGAATGTCGAGGTCGGGGGCGAGTTCGAGGACGCCCGGACCAGACTTGTCGGCGGCTTCCATCTCAGAGAGATAGAAGTCGGCCTTCGAGTGGAAGTGATCGCGAAGGGTTTTCCAAGTGACTTGTTGGTTGGCGAGCCAGGCCTTGGAGGCGAGGTTGATCGCCGGCTCGGTCTCGACCAGTCGGCGAACTTGCTCGTGCGTCAGCGGAGTCAACGGGTCGATTTCCTCGCGCTCCAGCACTCGCTCGAACGCCGCTGCCGATGCCTTGCGCAATTCTTTGCCGTGCATCAACCGGAAGCCAAGCGTGAAATCCTGTTGGCTCTCGAGATCAAGCGTACCAAGCCGCGCGAGTCGCCCGTCGACGCCGCGGGGCAGATAGGATTTCTTTGAGCCGGGAAACGCTTGCATTTTGGCAGCCGCCTCAGCAACTTCCGTACGCAGCGTCTGCGAAAGCACCAAAGCACCGGCTGTGGCGCCGAAAAGTTGACGACGTCCGATCATGTGGTGTTCTCCCGTGAACATAGGCAACGACAACGCCGGGACTCAGCGCTGCGGGAAGCCGGTGGCGATGTTGCGGAAACCATCGTTAGCGAGCGGACCCATCGCCAGGCTGATGAAGCGATCGCGCTCTTTCTCCCAAGCGGCGCTCTCGTCGGCGGTGGGTATGTAGCCCTCGATCATGTCTTGGGTTACGCCTTTCTTCGCGAGCAGCGATTCGAGGACTTTCATGCGGCGCTTGCTAGCCCACATCTCCGCACTCATGGCGATGATGCAGCTAACGACGTTATCGAGGGCCGGATTACCCAAAAAAACGGCGTTAGTGATATCGGACGGAATCGCCTCAACGGTATACGTGGGACGGTTCGTTTCGGTACCCATGGGAACAACCTCCTTCAGACTGTTGAGGGCTCCATGATCCCCCAGCCGCTAGACGATATCATTCTATTCAGCCGCGTGGCTGGATCTGTCGTAAGGTCCAGTCGTTCTGACGATACCTCCGACAGCCGATTGCTACTTTAGCGTGGCGCTCTTGGATGTATTCACAGACAATTTTGCCGTCATCGGCAAACGCGACGGTAATGACGGCGGTGGCCGGGTCGCGATCGTCGGACCGGGCTGGACGGGCGCGCTCGACGATGGCTCGCGGATCGTTCGCTCGACCACCAACGATGCATGGCTGATCGTGCGACTACGAGTCGACGGCACTGAGTACATAGCTCAGGCGCGGCCTGTTCAGGCTGGATTGCTTGTGGCGGGTCCACGATTAACCGCTGGCGCCACGCTGTTTTTGGATCCGCTGGAGGGTGAACTAAAGGCCAACGCGATGCCTGCCGTGCTCGATCAAATCGTGATGCGGGGACCGCTCCCTCGCGAGAAACTTAAGTGGCTGCGGCGCTGCCCCACCTCGGGTGCGACCGCGGAGGCGCAGTTCGCCGTCGGGTAGAATCGAGGGCTATGCCGTCTGATGCAGCATTGTTCGACGCCGGCTGTCGCAAATGTCCGCGGCTGGCCGAATTCCGTGAGGACTCGGCTCGGCGGTACCCCGGCTATTACGCGGCACCGGTGCCCGCGTTCGGTGATGCCGATCCGTCCTGGCTGATCATCGGTCTCGCGCCCGGCATGCACGGCGCCAATCGGACCGGACGTCCGTTCACGGGTGATCACGCAGGCATCGTCCTGTACGGGACGCTGCACGCGATCGGCGCCGCCTCGCTGCCCGAGTCGCTGTCGCGAGACGATGGTCTGCAGTTGAAGGGCGTGCGCATTACCAACGCGGTGAAGTGTCTGCCGCCCGAGAACAAACCGACGCCTGCCGAGGCGCGTGCATGCAACGGCTTTTTGCGTGCCGAGCTCGCGGCATATCACCGGCTGCGAGTCCTCGTGGCCTTGGGGCGAATTGCCCACGATGCCATCCTCGATGCCACCGGTACGGCACGCAGCGCGCTGCGCTTTGTGCATGCGGCCGAGTACCGCCTCGCCGACGGGCGCTGGTTGGTGGATTCCTATCATTGCAGTCGCTACAACACGCAGACCCGCAGGCTCACGACCGAGATGTTTCACGCAGTGCTGGCGCGAGCCCAGCAACTTGCGGCCTGATGGGTACCGGCTTTGATGCCAAAGAATTTGTCGGCAGCCTACCACGCCGGCCTGGCGTCTATCGCATGTATGCCGCCGATGGCTTGCTGCTCTATGTAGGCAAAGCGAAGAGTCTGCGCGATCGCGTCGGCAGTTATTTTTTGCCGTCGAATATCATCCCGAAAGTGCAGGCGCTGGTGGCGCAGATCACCGCGATGGAAGTGACGGTGACGCGCTCCGAGACAGAGGCGCTGCTACTCGAACACAACCTCATCAAGGCACTGCGTCCAAAATACAACGTGGTGCTGCGCGACGACAAGAGCTTTCCGTATCTTTGGTTGTCGACGGATCACGATTTTCCACGTTTGGCGGTATATCGCGGCATCCGCAATCTGCCTGGACGATTCTTTGGACCGTATCCGAACGTCGGTGCGGTCAGCGAATCGTTACATTACCTGCAAAAGATTTTTCGACTGCGCAATTGTCGCGATACTTATTTCGTCAATCGTAGTCGACCCTGTCTGCAGCACCAGATCGGGCGCTGTTCGGCGCCTTGCGTCGGACTGGTCACACACGCCGAATATGCCCGCGATGTTGAATCGGCGGTACAGGTGCTTGAGGGGCGCAATGACGAGGTGCAGCAGCGGCTTGCGCAGCGCATGGAGGAGGCCTCGACGCGGCTCGAATTCGAGCGTGCAGCAGCGCTGCGCGATCAGATCGGCGCGCTCAAAGAATTGCAGGCGCAGCAGGTGGTGGCGGCCGATGACGAGCGCGACGCGGACGTGTTCGCGATCGCGGGCGATGTGCTCGGCTACGCCGTGAGCGTGATGCCGGTCCGCGGCGGACGCAGTCTCGGCACCAGCGGCTTTTATCCGAAGGCGGGTTTTGCCGAGCCGGCTGAGGCGTTGACCTCGTTTATCATGCAGTACTATACGGAGCAGTTGCCGCCCTCCGAGATCTACACCAACCTTGTGCTCGAGGATGCGGAGGCGCTCGCCGAAGCGCTCGCGCCACAGGCGGGTCATGCGGTACGTGTCCGCCGAGCGCAACGTGGACTCGCTGCGCGCTGGGTGGAGATGACTGGCGAAAATGCGGCGAACTCGCTGCGCATGCGGCGTGCGCGCCGCCAAAATCACGACGCGGCGCTCGCCGTTCTCGTCACCGATCTAGGGCTCGCAGCAGCGCCACAACGGCTCGAGTGTTTTGATATCAGTCACATGCAGGGCGAGGGAACGGTGGCCTCGTGTGTCGTTTTCGGCGCCGAAGGCCCGCTCAAACAGGACTATCGGCGGTTTAATATCGAAGGTGTCACGCCGGGCGATGACTACGGCGCGCTGCGGGTGGCCATCGCGCGCCGCTTCGCGCGGATTGCCGCGGGTGAAATCCCGGCGCCTGATCTGCTCATCATCGACGGCGGTCCGGCACAGCTCGCCGGTGTGGTCGAGGTGTTGCGCGAGGCGGGTTTCGACTCGCAGCCGGTGATTAGCGTCTCGAAGGGCGTCGATCGTCGGGCGGGGCAGGAGCGCATCCATTTCCCCCAGGCCCATGCCGTCCGAGACCACACTGCCAAAGGCGAGCGGCCACCGTGGATTCCCGGCGCCCAATCTATCGGCCTGAAGCTGATCCAGCAGCTGCGGGATGAGGCGCACCGTTTTGCGATTACCGGTCATCGTCGACGACGCGCGCGACGCTTCAACGAGTCCATCCTCGAAACCGTGCCCGGCCTCGGTCCCGCCAAACGTCGCGCCCTGCTGCAGCACTTCGGCGGGCTGCAGGGCGTGCTAAAAGCCGGGCGGATGGATCTTGAGCGCGCGCCCGGCATCGGTCCGGCACTGGCGCAAAACCTTTATGATGCGCTGCACCCTGGCGAGTGAACGCCACACCCCGCGCGGCTCGAAATGCTCTTCACGGTACCGAATACGCTGACTTGGTTGAGAATCCTCGCGATTCCGCTCGTCGTAGTGCTGTTCTGCCTGCCGTTCCCATGGTCGGACCCGGCGGCCGGGACGATATTCGCTGTCGCGGCGATCACTGATACCCTCGATGGGTATTACGCGCGCAAGCTCGGTCAGACCTCGCGCCTCGGTGCGTTTCTCGATCCGGTGGCCGACAAGTTGATCGTAGCTGTCGCGCTGGTGTTGCTGGTCAGTCGCGATCCGACGCTGATCGTGGTGCTGCCCGCGATCGTCATCATTGGCCGCGAGATCGCGATCTCGGCGTTGCGCGAATGGATGGCTGAAATCGGCAAGCGCACCAGGGTCGCGGTTTCGCCGCTAGGCAAGATCAAGACCATTGTGCAAATGGTCGGGCTGTCGATGATGCTGATCCGCTGGGATTTGTGGATCCTGCCGACCTATGAGCTTGGCTTGATCCTGACTTCGATCGCGGCTGTGCTGACCTTGGTCTCGGCAATCGACTATCTGCGTGCGGCCTGGCCTGACTTGCGCGGTCATGCTTGATTTCGGCGCCCTCAAACTTGACTTGCGGGGGGTCGCCATTACAATCTCGCCGCTCAGTCCAGGGCGGGAATAGCTCAGTTGGTAGAGCACGACCTTGCCAAGGTCGGGGTCGCGAGTTCGAGTCTCGTTTCCCGCTCCAATCTCTTTTCGTTCCATCGGCGCGGCTAGGTGGCAGAGTGGTCATGCAGCGGCCTGCAAAGCCGTCTACGCCGGTTCGATTCCGACCCTAGCCTCCATCCGTTGGCGTCACCGACGCCCAGAGGTCCGTGAACGATTTGCCACAAAGCCTGCGCGTGTATCGCCAAGAGGGTCTCGCTCCCGGGCCGCGCTTGCTGGTGCTCGGTGCCGTGCACGGCAACGAAACCTGCGGCACCCGGGCAATCGAGCGCGTGGTGGGTGCCTTCGAGCGCGGAGAGCGCGATCTGCTTCGCGGCAGCGTGACCTTCGTGCCGATCACCAATCCGCTCGCCTATCGACGAGGTACGCGTAGCGGCGATCGCAACCTTAACCGCAATCTCCGACCCAAAGAAATCATCGCCGATTTCGAGGACCGCGTCGGCAACGTGCTGTGCCGACTCTTGGCTGAGCATGACGTGTTGCTGGACCTGCATTCCTTCACCGCCCCCGCGGCCCCCTTCGTGATGGTGGGTAGTACCGATCCGCAAAGCATCGAGTGGCGCTTCGCACAACGACTCGGGCCACAGCGTTTCGTTACCGGCTGGATGGAGGTGTACGAGGCGGGTGTTGCCCGGCGGCGGCGTGCGGGACAGCAACTCGACGACCCGGGTCTGCTAGATGCGGGCTACGGGATCGGCACAACCGAGTACATGCGAAGCTGTGGCGGCTGTGGTGTGACGCTCGAATGCGGCCAACACGGTGATCCCGAGGCGGTCGAAGTGGCCGCTTACGCCATCGACAATGCACTCGATTTTTTTGGCTTGATCGAGCAGGCGGGCTGCACAGACGATGTGGCTGCCGCGGCGCCCGAAGTGCTGCGACTGACCGAAGTCGTCGATCGCGAGCACGCCGCAGATAGTTTCGTCATCGAGTGGTCGACTTTCTCGCCGGTGGCGCCGGGCGAGTTGGTTGCGCGGCGCCACGACGGTCGCGAAATTCGTGCCGCGTCGCCTGGCTACATCATGTTCCCGAGCTGCCTCGCTACGCCTGGTCACGAGTGGTTTTATTTCGCGCGCCGAGAGTCCTGAGGCGCCGGCGCAGCGGGTGATCGCCAGTCGAATGCACCGCGGGGCTGGGTTTTGGAGAGTTGGAGGACCACGAAGGGTTTTTCGAACTCCAGGCTGATGTTGTTCACCTGATCTTCGAATACCTCATGCAGGAAGTTCGATTCGAGCGAAATTTTTGTCGGCGTCGGTGGTAGCTGCAGCTCTTGGTAAATGAGCACATTCTCGCCCTTGAGCTCGGCGCCCACGGTAAGTGGCTGCAGCAGACTGCCATCTGCGGCACGCCAACAAAAACTGCGCTCGACTTCGAGCGCGATTCGCGCACGACCCGCGACTGAGGCGGGTTGCGCGTCACCGCCCACGCGCCGTACTGCGAGCAGTTTCAAGGCATCGTGATAGTGCACCGCATGGATGATCTCCCAGCGCTGGGTACGCGGGTTGGTCGTGACCCGGGTCAAGGAGACATGCGTACGATGCGCAAAGGCCGCAGAGCTGACGAGCGCTACCGCGAGTGAAGCGCCGCCGAGCACTGCGAGTTGCAGTACCCGGCGGCGTCGCGAATCAATCCTGCTCACTTGGCGGCAGGTTGCAGCGGCAGATCTTTGGCGTCGGCCTGGCTCTCGGCTTTCGGCTGGCCCTTCAACTCGGCCAGCGCATCGAGCATTTGGTCGCGCTCGCGATCGCGTCCTTTGAAGAGTTCGATACGACTCTGCTCGATGCGTCTCGGCGTGATGTTGTTGGTCTTGTCGGCGTCGGCAATCAGATGGTTGCGATCGAGCTCGACGCTGACAAGTCGCTTCTTGCGTACGAAGAGCTTGGTGATTTCGACAGCGTTATAGCGCCAGATCTCCGCTGGCACGCCGTATTCCTCGGTGCTCCCATCGGCGTAGGTTAGCGTCAGCGGCAGCGGCGTCACCAGCCCGCCCAAGTTGCGGAAGTCCACGAAATAGACGTATTCGCCCGCTTTAATCGAGCGGTCAAGTACCTTACGCTCCCAGTCGCGCAGTTTCTCGCGGAAATCCTTGAACTCGTTGCGGTCTTTATTTGTTGCGACGAAGGCGTCGTTTTCGTTATAAAAATCTTTGAGTTCCGGATAGCGATCGGCGCGAGTTTGACGGCCCTCGTTGCGGTTCAAGCGCTGTGAATAGGACTCGGGCCAGTCAGCTGCGAAGTCTTTACGCTTCAGTGGGAACTCGACGTCAGGGTCCTGCGTCGAGACCTGATACTCGCGAATGTCACCGACGGCCACATCCACGTGATCCGTACCATAGAACCAACCTCGCCAGAACCAATCGAGATCGACGCCTGAGGCGTCTTCCATGGTGCGGAAGAAATCCGCGGGCGTTGGGCGCTTGAACTTCCAGCGATTAGCATATTCACGGAACGCGTGGTCGAAAAGTTCGCGACCCATGATGGCCTCGCGCAGGACCGAGAGCGCTGCAGCCGGCTTCGAGTAGGCGTTCGGACCGAACTGCACGATCGTGTCCGAGTTGGTCATGATCGGTACTTGATTCTTCGACTGCATGTAGTCGGTGATGAAGTCGAGCACATTGGTCTTATCGCCGAAGGTTGGGAAGTTTTCTTCCCATTCGAGCTCGGCGATGTATTCGAGGAAGGTGTTCAGACCTTCGTCCATCCAGGTCCATTGGCGCTCGTCCGAATTGACGATCATCGGGAAGTATATGTGACCGACCTCGTGGATGATCACGCCGATGAGCCCGTACTTGGTGTCGCGCGAGTAGGTAAGTTTGCCGCTTTTTTCATCGGCGGTCGGCCGATACCCGTTAAACGTGATCATCGGGTATTCCATGCCACCGCGTTCCCAGGAGTTGACCGAGATGGCAACCGGGTAGGGGTAGGGGAACGAGAACCTCGAGTACACCTCCATCGTGTGCATCACGGCATGCGTCGAATATTTTGACCAGATCGGCTCACCCTCGTTTGGATAGAAGGACATGGCCATAACAAAGGGGCGCTGCGCGTCGTTTTGCCGATAGCCCATCGCATCCCAGATGTACTTGCGGGAACTCGCCCAAGCGAAGTCACGCACGTTCGCGGCTTTGAATCGCCAAGTGCGGGTCGCTGAGGTGCCTACCTTTTCATTGGCGAGCGCTTCTTCGGGCGTTACCACGAATACAGGCTTCTTGGCGGTTTCAGCTTGCTTGAGGCGCGCGCGCTGCTGCGCCGTGAGTACGTCAGCCGGGTTCTGCAACACGCCGGTGGAGGCGACAATATGATCGGCTGGCACGGTCAGTTCGACGTCGTAGTCGCCAAAATCTAGCGTGAATTCACCGCGTCCGAGGAACTGTTTGTGCTGCCAGCCGGTGTAGTCGGTGTAGGCCACGAGGCGCGGGAACCACTGCGCCAAAAAATACTGGTAGGTGTCATTTTTCGGAAAATACTCGTAGCCGCCGCGGGCACCGATTGCCGCCTCATCGACGATGTTCGCAGCCCACTCGAAATTAATCTCAATGCTCGTACCCGGGCGCAGCGGCGTCAGCAAGTCGATGCGCATCATGGTGTCGTTGACCCTGGTGCGCAGCACGCGACCCGCTGCGTCGCGAACTGCGCTCATTTCGTAGCCGTACTCGCGATCCTCGAACGCCTGATGGCGACGCATAGCGGCAAAACTCAGGCTGTCGCCGGTGCCCACCGAGTCGCGACGCGTGCCCGAGTTAGCTGCAACCTCCGAGCGACGTGAGAGTGAATCATCTTTAAAAATATTTTGATCGAGCTGCAGCCAGATGTAGTTCAGCGTGTCCGGCGAGCGATTCATGTACGTGATGGACTGCTTCGCCGTCAGCCGATGGCGCTTTTCGTCGAGCGAGACGTGAATGCGGTAGTCCGCACGCTGCTGCCAATACTGTGCGCCTGGCGCCCCCGAGGCGGCGCGGGTCACCCCTGGGGTCGGCAACAGCGTGTCAAGTTGCGCAAACAGTTTGTCCGGATCGCCCGGCACCCCTTTGGCCTGCACCGTATTGGTGGTCAGAGTGATGACGAGCGCGACGACCATGGTACATGCGAGATTTTTCATATCATATGATTCTACCGGGCAACGCCGCCTTGCGGGATACTTCGCAGAGCGGCTGCAACACGATACTGGGGAGAGATCGGTCATGTCAGGACGCTGGCCGCGCTGGGTGCACGTGGTGTTGTATTCCGTTGTGGGTTTGGCGACGGTAGCGATCGCCGGGTTCATATGGTTATTTTTTTTAGGTGGCATCGCCATCTCTGACCGGACCATGCTCTGGCGCATGATGCGCGAGGAGGGCGTTGAGCCGCCGAGCGCCGCCATGATTGCCGAGCAACTTCGTGTGCCCACGGGGTTTCGGGTGTCGTTGTGGGCGCAGGATCTGCCGAGTGCCCGACTGATGGCGCCGACCGCGAACGGTGATCTTATCCTCTCGCAGCCGCGGGGCGGGCTGGTGGTGTTGCTATACGGCGATCGCGACGGTGATGGTCGGTCGGACGGTCGACAGACGTTGTTCTCGGGGCTCGACCGTCCGAATGGCGTCGATTTGCACGCGGGTTGGTTGTACGTCGCCGAGGCGACACGGGTGTCGCGGGTGCCCTTCGATTCGGCCGTGCGCCAGGTTACGGGCAGCCTTCAACCTCTGGTGACTGGGCTCACTGCCGATGGCGCGCATTGGCGCAAGACGGCCAAGGTCGGACCCGACCGTTTGCTTTATCTCGGCCAAGGCTCGACCTGCAACGTGTGTATCGAAAAAGATTCGCGTCGTGCAACGGTGATGCGGTTTGCGCTCGACGGCAGCGGTGGCGAAATCATTGGTTCCGGTACGCGAAATCCCTACGGCTTCGATTGGGCACCATGGGACGGCGCGCTTTACGCCACGGAGAACAGTCGTGATTTATTGGGCGATGACCTGCCTCCCGATGAACTTAATCGCATCGAAGCGGGTGGATTTTACGGCTGGCCCCATGTCCACGGACGCCAGCTCATCGATCCAGAATACGGGCATGGCTACGAATCTTTGATCGCCACGGCGCGTCCACCGGTACACGAGTTTCGTGCCCACAACGCGCCGCTGGGCGTGCGCTTTTTGCGGCACGCGAGTCGCCCGGCGGGCTACGAGCGCGCGGCACTCGTGGCCTTGCACGGTTCGTGGAATCGCAGTACGCCCGATGGCTACAAAGTCGTTTCACTGCACTTCGCCGCCGACGGCAGCCTCGAGGAGCGGGATTTTTTGACCGGCTTTCGCAACGAAACGGGTCTCATCGGTCGACCGGTCGATGTCGTCGAGGCGGACGACGGCAGCATCTACGTTTCAGATGACTACGCCGGAGTGATCTACCGGGTCACTCAGTAACGGACCTGCCGGGAGCAAGTCCATAAGCCACAACTGTACCTCACGGTGCGGCGAGCCGCGCGCCGATGCAGCCGCCTTCACCGAAGCGTTTCCAGGCGCTCTCGGCCCACTCGTCGACGCGATCGCGAAACGTGGCGCGGAACAACGCGCAGCGTTGCGTGAGCGGCAGCGCTTCGCGCTCCATCTGCGCCAGTACCCCATCGCGAGAGACATCGGTCGTCACCATACGGATGCCGCCATCGCGCGGCGTATCGAACACGATCATGCGCGCCGCCTGCGCATCGGCTGTCCACGGCGTCCACTCGACGCCCCGGCCGTCGCTACCACGACCGGGCTTGCCGTCGCGCGCAAAGCCTGCCCAGTAGGCCATCATGCGCTCGCTGAGGGCGGCACGTGCTGCGGCGTTACCATCGTTGTAAATCATCGAGCCCATAGGGCCGACATCAAAGAACCCGAACACGAAAGGGATCTCGAGCCCGTGCGCGGCGCCGACGATGCGCGAGAGATCAACGAACCCGAAAGCCTTGCCTTGTTCGTCCCAATCCCAGCGATAAGCCCAGGCCGGTTCGCCGTGGCGCGCGAGCACGCTGGCGATCGAGTCGACCGCATCCGCTTTCCACACCAAGGCGCGATAGCGGGCCTCGCGATCGTAGGCCGCTGCATCGCGCACCGTGAAGGGCAGGCCGGCTGCTGTGCGCACTAGGCGCTCATCAAAAGCCATGAAAATCTTTGGCTCATCGCGATTGGTTCCGAGGATCGTCGGTACATCGATATGCGTGGCAGGGTCGGCGAGCAGGGCGCGCGCATCTCCGGCGCGAATCACTCGACCATCCTGAAAGACCGAGGGAATGCGTTCGAGATCGCCACTGGTGCCGCGATAAGCCCCATAAATAGTCCACGGCTCGAGCGAACGCAGAAACGCGCTTTGCTCGGCCGGCGACATCTTGCTGGCGAGCGCGTCGGCGGTGCTGACGTCGGTGGCTTTGCCCGTGTTGATGAGCAGCCGACGCAAAATTCGCTCCGGGCTCGCCTCAGCATTGGCAGCGGGGGTGCGGGCAAAACCGAAGCCCATGCTCTGTACGATCAGACGATGGAACAGCCCCTCGGCGGCCGGTGTGAGCAGCAAAGCAACCGCGTTGGTGCCGCCGGCCGACTCACCGAGCACCGTGACATTTTGTGGATTGCCGCCGAATGCTGCGGCATTGGCGCGCACCCATCGCAGGGCCGCCAACACATCGAGGTTGCCGTAATTACCGGAGAGATCCGGGTCCGCAGTTACCGCCGTCAACCGTGGATTCTCCGGCGGCACGAACCAGCCGAACGGCCCGAGGCGGTAGTTGAGCATCACTACGAGCACACGCTCGCGTTCGGCGAGCACTTGCCCGTTATAGAACGCGGCATGGCCAGTGTTGTTGCCACCGCCATGAATCCAGACCATCACCGGTAACGCGGCGCCCGCGAGTTCCCCGGCCGACAGTTTGGGCGCATAGACGTTGAGGTACAGGCAGTCCTCGCTGCCTTCGCGGCTGCCGGGTTTGCCGACTCCAGCGAGCAGCGAGCCGTACTGGATGCAGGCATTGCCTGCCGCAAGCGCCTCGCGGCGGCCGCCCCATGGCGCGGCGGGACGGGGCGCTCGCCAGCGCAGTTCGCCGACCGGCGGCGCGGCGTAGGGGATCCCAAGCCAACTGTGGCCACCCGCGGCATTGCCAAAGCCGACGAGCTC
>Ga0194129_10003550_pt1 | contig 21594 bp, 20 predicted proteins | sample TA2KigCa35mmetaG_FD_150862 | JGI IMG/M metagenome (GOLD analysis project Ga0194129, IMG submission 150862) | Freshwater microbial communities from Lake Tanganyika, Tanzania - TA2015038 Kigoma Deep Cast 35m | ecosystem: Environmental > Aquatic > Freshwater > Lake | place: Tanzania: Lake...
AGCGTGCTGCCGCCTGGCTGGCTCGGAGCCCGTCCCGCCAGGGGCTCGGCCACGGGCCGGCAGCAGCTGCTGATCCAACGCACCGAGCAGCCTCGACCCGACACGCCCCCCCTGCCACGACGACAACGGCAACTCCTGGACCATCTGGACGCCCGAGGCGGGCAGCGCCTGTTGCGCGATCTCATCGAAGCGGACGGATTCGGACGGGGGGTGGTGCGGAACCTGGAGACGCGGGGCCTGCTCCGCCGCCAGGCGATCTCCCGGTCCACGCCCCCGCCGGATGGGGGAACAGCGGGGACACCGCTCGACCCGCGGCCTCCCGAACCCGGGCTGACGCCCGCCCAAGCGGCGGCGGTGAGCGCGTTGCTGGCGGCCCCGGCGGGCCAGGAGACCCTGCTCTGGGGCGTGACCGGCGCCGGGAAGACGGAGGTCTATCTGCGGGTGGCGGCCCATCACCTGGACCACGGCCGCTGTGTGCTGATGCTCACCCCGGAGATCGGCCTGGTGCCCCAGTTGCTCGATCGAGCCCGCCAGCGCTTCGGACCCACCATCCTTGAGTACCACAGCGGCCTGACGGAACGGGAGCGGATCGCCTGCTGGCGGGCCTGTCGAGCCGCGGCCCGCGGTGATGGGCCCCGAGTGGTGGTGGGCACGCGCTCCGCGATCTTTCTCCCCCTCGCGCCGCTTGGACTGATCGTGCTGGATGAGGAGCATGACGCGTCCTGGAAGCAGGAGAGCCCGATGCCCTGCTATCACGCCCGGGAGGTGGCCCGTCTCCGTTGCCGCCTGGAAGGCAGCCAACTCCTTCTGGGCAGCGCCACCCCCTCCCTGGAGAGCTGGCTGAGGGTGCAGCCAGCCATGGGCTCCATGGCGCTGCTGACCCTGCCGGAGCGCATCGGTGAGCGGCCGTTGCCCGCCGTGCGCGTGGTGGACATGCGCCAGGAGTTGGCGGAGGGACACCGCCGTCTGCTCAGTCGCCCCCTGCTGGATCGCCTGACGGTCCTGCGCGAGCGGGGGGAGCAGGCGGTTGTTCTCGTGCCGCGACGCGGATATCGCAGTTTCCTCAGCTGTCGAAGCTGCGGCACCGTCGTCCAATGCCCTCACTGTGACGTTGCGCTCACGGTGCATCGTCGCCGCGGCGGCGAGGAGTGGCTCCGCTGCCACTGGTGCGACCACCGCCAGGCGCTGGCAAGCCGCTGCCCCCAGTGCGGCTCCTCCGCCTTCAAACCGTTCGGCGCGGGCACCCAACGGGTGATGGAACGGCTGGAGGAGGACTTGGAGGGACTGCGGGTGCTGCGCTTCGACGCGGACACCACCCGGGGACGAGACGGCCATCGGCGCGTGTTGGACGCCTTTCGGGATGGACAGGCCGACGTTCTCGTGGGCACCCAGATGCTCGCCAAGGGGATGGATCTGCCCAGCGTCACCCTGGCGGCGGTGCTGGCCGCTGACGGCCTCCTGCATCGGCCCGACCTCCGCGCTGGCGAACAGTGCCTGCAATTGCTGTTTCAGCTGGCGGGCCGCGCGGGCCGCGGCGAGCGACCGGGCGAGGTGCTCGTGCAGACCTACTCCCCCGACCATCCCGTCATCCGTCATCTGGTGGACGGGCGTTACGGGCGGTTTCTGACGGAGGAGGCCGCACTGCGGCGCAACGCCGGCCTGGTGCCGTTCAGCCGGGCCTGCTTGTTGCGTCTCGCCGGTCCGTCCGCCAGCGCCACCGCCACCTCCGCCACGGCCTTGGCGGAGCGGCTGCGTTCGGGAGGAGCGGCCGCAGGGTGGTTCTTGATCGGCCCGGCACCAGCGCCGGTGGCCCGGGTGGCGGGACGCAGCCGCTGGCAGATCCTGCTGCACGGTCCGGCCGAATCGCCCTTGCCCCTCCCCCCGGAAGAGGAGCTGCGCCGGCTGCTCCATCGGGAGGTCTCCCTGGCGATCGATCCCGACCCCCTCCAGCTGTGAGGTCCGCTGGAGGACAGGCGCTTGGGGCGGCGCCTATTCGGGCAGCTCCGGCAAGCCCATCCCGAGCCGCACCCGCATCCGCTGCAGCTGCACCACCAGCACCAGACCCGCCAGGATGGCCAGGGCGCCAAGGCCAAGAGGATTCCAGCGCCAGCCGCGAATCTCCAGGGCATTGATCGCTCCCGGCCGCAGCGGCCAGATCAACGCCCTGCCCCCCTCGGCCGGCCGCACCTCCAGGGGACTGGCGCTTTGAATGGCGCCCCGGGCCAGCGGGGTGAAGCGGAGGCTGAGCCGCAATCCAGGCAGGGCGGGGAGGGAGCGCAGATCCAGACGAATGCGGAGGTGCTGCCGCACGCCGAGCAGCCAGTTGGTTTCCTGGAGCTCCAGGAGAGGATCCGGCAGAGTCGACCCCGCCTGGGCGGCGGTGAGCCGCAAGGTGTCAACCAGGCTGGTCTCCGCTTCCGCCAGAGTGAGCACTGGGCTGGTCAAATCCGTGGCGGGGCCATTGGCGATCACCAGAGTGGCCGGCTCCGCCGCGACGAGCGCGGTGGCCAGCGCCTCCTGGAAGGGCAGCGGCGCTCCCGCCACGGCCTCGAGATGATGGCGCAGACGCACCCGTCCGGGACCGGCGAAGGCCAACTCCGTCTCCACCCGCATGCAACCGGAGAGCAGGTTGCTCAACAACCAGACCACCAGCAGGCCCACCACGATCGCCACAAAGCCACGCGGACTCCGCGTGGGCCCCACGGGGGGGGGAGGCGGCACCGCGTTGGCCCGTGCGGCCGACGAGCGACGCGGCCCTGTGGCCAGCCCCTCCAGGGGCGGCGCCTGATCCAGCCGCGGCAGGGTGAGCGACCAGTCGCGCGGCCGCCGCAGGGCGGGAGCCTCAAGCACCCGCAACAGATCGCGCGCTTCGGCGCGACGTCGCGGATCTGAACTGCCGAGGAGAGCGCGGCAGCAGCTCGCGGCTCGCTCCCCCTCCCCCAGGCCCATCCACGCCGTCACGAGGAGCAACCTCAGGCTGTCGCCGGGGGACCGGGTGGCCGGATGCGCCTCGCAAAAGGGTTCGAGCAGCGCCACCGCTCGGGCGTAATGGCCCCGGTCGATGGCCGCCCGGGCCTCGGCCAGGGCGGCCGCGAGGGGATCGGAGGCGCTGCTGGCCATGACGTCCTCAGGCCGGCACCGGCTGATGGCGGCCCACCACCATGGTGCCGATCCCCGCATCGGTGAAAACTTCCAGCAGTAGCGCGTGCGGCACCCGGCCATCAACGATGTGGGCGGCGGTCACCCCTTGGGCAAGGGCCCGGATGCAGCATTCCGTCTTCGGTGTCATGCCGCCCTGCACCACCCCTTCGGCGATCAAGCCGCGGGCCTCGTTCAAGGTGACCTGGCGAATGAGGCTGCCCGGATCGTTTCGATCCCGCAGGATGCCAGTGGTGTCGGTGAGCAGAATCAGCTTCTCCGCCTGCAGGGCCGCCGCCAGCTCTCCGGCCACCGTGTCCGCGTTGATGTTGTGCATCCGCCCGAGGTGATCGGGCGCCACGCTGGAGATCACGGGGATGTACCCCGCCTCCAACAGCGGGGCGAGAACGGCGGGATTGACGCCGGCCACGTCACCCACCAGGCCAAAGCGCTCCCCGAGGGAGCGGGCGGACACGAGGGAGCCGTCAGAGCCACTCAACCCCACCGCCCGGCCGCCCACCTGATTGAGGCCATTGACGATCTGCTTGTTGACGCGGCCGACCAGCACCATCTCCACCACATCCATTGTGTCGGCGTCGGTGACCCGCAGTCCGTCGCGGAAGCAAGGCTCGATCCGCAACCGATGGAGCCAGTGATTGATCTCCGGCCCGCCGCCGTGCACGACCACCGGGCGCACCCCGACGCAGGCCAACAACGCCAGATCGCGGAAGACGGCGTCGCGCAGCCCTTCCTCCACCATGGCCGCCCCGCCGTATTTGACCACCACCTGGCGACCGGCAAAGCGCTGGATGTAAGGCAGCGCCTCGCTGAGCACGGACACCCGCGACGCGTCCGCCGCGAGGATGGAGAGATCGGAGCTCACGTGGAGGAGAGGGGAGAAGAGGAGGCGGACGAGGGGGCGTCCGGAGCCACTGGCCGGGGGCTGAGGGTCAGGGCGAGGCGGTTGTCCGGCAGAGGAACCAGCTCGGCTCGCAGGCCCGGACCAAAGAATCGACCCAGTCGCTCCTGGCAGGCCTCCCAGCGGGGAAGCGGAACGGCGCCAAGGACGAAACAGAGCCGGAGTCCGTAGCCCTCGGGCAAAGACAGCTCCTCAACGGAGAGGAGGGACGGCGGCTCCTGCTCATCCCAAAGCTTCAGGGCCTCCAGAGAGCTTTCCAGGTGCGCCTTTTGGCCATAGCGCCAGCGCGTCACATCGGACAACAGCTTCCGCAGGGGCTCGCTGGAGGGGGACTCGCGCAGCTCGCGCCACTGCGCTGGTGGGGTGAGACGTTCCGGGGGGGGAAGCTCGGAGGACTTCAACGCCAGCCCCCCCAAAAAGATGGGAATTCCGTAGAAGATCGTCGGCAAGCTGAGGTTGGGGTGGTCGGTCACGTAGGCCAGGGAGCCCACGACCGTGAGCACCACACCCGCGAGGGTGACCAGGGTGCCAGGGGAGAAGAGACGTTGCATGGGGTCATCTTCCCGCAGGAGGCGCCAGGATGGTGAGATTCCCAGCCGCGACCATGACCCGCTCCCCCTCCCCGACATCCTCCCCAAGGTCCTCCCCGACGCCCTCCCCCTCGTCGTCGGAGGCCTCCCGGCCGGGTGAGGCCGCCGTCGAGGATGGGCGCCAACTCCTGGAGAAGCTCCAAGAGGACCGACTTTGGCTGTTGCGGCAGCTGGACGCCGGACGCTGGCCCGAGTGGCGGCTGGATCTGGCCGCCCTGGAGCGGGAGCTGGGCCAGCTGCTCGATCAGGCCGGTGAACAGATCGATTGACGCGGGTTCGCACACGGATCCCCGGCCCGTCGGTCAGAAGGGGATGTCGTCGTCTCCCTCCGCGAGATCTTCGGGCACCAAGGGCGACGTGTTCCACACCGGCGGCGGCGCGGCCTTGCTCGGAGCGGAGCCTGAGGAGGGCTCCCCCTGAGCCGTCCTGGCTCCCGAGCGGCGGGCGGGCGCGCCCCCGGCCGGTCCTCGCGCTGAGGAGGGGGTTGACGGGGCGGCCGGGGGAGCGGCCGGGGCGGAAGACGGGGCGGAGCCCACCGGATGGAGCCGGGCCAGGGTGAGTTCCGCGCGCTTCTCTTTCACCCCATCCTGGCGCGTCACGGTGTTCATCCGCAGGCGCCCCTCCAGCACCCACCGCTGACCCACCTGCACCCGGTTCTGCAGGTCGGTCGCCAGGTTGCCCCACCCGACCACCTTGATCTGTCCGGGCGGATCCTCAGCCCGCAGACCCTCGAACCGAGCCAGCAGCTCGGCCACAGGCGTCTGGTTGTCCTGGGTGTAGCGCACTTGAGGCGCCTCCAGCACCTCCACCTCGAGCAAACAATGATTCACGCCCTCGTCCGTTGGAACCAACTCCCATCCTGAAGCACGCGCCCCCGGCCGCCGCTCCCGCCTCCGTCTCCGGTTTCGTCTCCGGCCTGCCACGGGAGGCTGCCAGGCCCGAACGCCTCTGGCTGATCTCCGGCACCGGGGAAGGCCCTGGCCTGGCCAGGGAGCTGCTGGATCGAGGCTGGCGTCTGCGGGTCAGCGTCGTCTCCCCGGAGGCTCGGCTGGCCTATCCGAAGGCGCCAGGACTGGAGGTCGTGGTGGGCGCCCTGGAGGGAGCTGGTGCCTGGCGAGCGGCTCTGGACGCGGCGAGGGACGAGGGGGATCCCTTCCTGTGGCTCCTGGACGCGAGCCATCCCTTCGCCACGCGGGTGAGCGCGACGGTTGCCGAAGCCTGCCAGGGCCGCCCCGAAACGCTGTTGCGACTGCGCCGCCCCCTGCTGGCCGCCCCGGGGGCCACGACGCTGCCCGATCTCCAGCATCTGGCCGACCACCTGGCCCCAGGGGAACGCCTGTTGCTGGCCATCGGCGCCCGCCATCTCGCCACGGCCATCGCACACAGTCCGCTGGCCTGCCACCACAGCCGGGTGCTGCCCCATCCGCGGGCCCTGCGGGAGGCCCTGCGCGCCGGGCTGCCCCCCCACCGCGTGGCCTGCGTGCATCCCACCGCGGATGGCGCGGTGGAGCGGGCCCTCTGTCAACGCTGGGGGATCGACGCGATCCTTTGCCGTCAGTCCGGGAGTCGTGCGGAGGGGGTCTGGTTGAGCCTTCACGAAACCCTGGGCTTGCGCCTGTTGCTGCTGCGGCGACCGCCTGACCCACCCGGGGTGGCGGGGTTGCTCCCGCCGGAGCTGCTGGCCCGCGTCGGATGGCCGGGATCGGCGGAGAATGGAGGGAACGCGTCCAGCCCATGGAGCCCCTGAATCCCGGCACGCCCGCGGGGGCGCCAGACCTCCAGCTGCCCGAGTCGCCGTCGCGGGCGGAGCCCATCGCGCTGGATCCGGGGGAGAGTGAGCTGGTGTTGGTCCTCACCACCGAGGCCAACGAGGCGCTGGCCGAACGACTGGCCACGACCCTGCTGGAGCGAGGTCTGGTGGCCTGCGCCTCCCTGTGGCCGATCGTTTCCCACTACCGCTGGCAGGACCAGGCGACGCGCGGCGCGGAAGTGCAACTGCTTCTGAAAACCCACCCACTCCGCTTGGAGGACCTGCATGCCGCCGTGATAGCGCTGCACAGCTATGACACGCCCGAATGGATCACCCTCCCCGGGCGCTCCAGCGGAGGGTATGGCTTGTGGTGCGCGGCCCAACTGGCCGTGCCCCTCAGGGCAGATGTTGAGCCACCAGCTCCGCCAAGGAGCCCTGAGGACGGGGGCCCAGCTGGGTGACCACCTTGCCCGCGCAAAGGGAGCCCAGGCGACCGCAGCGCTCGAGGCTCTCTCCGCGGGTGTGGCCGTAGAGAAAACCTGCCGCGTAAAGGTCGCCCGCCCCGGTGGTGTCGACCAGCTCCCCAAGCCGGAAAGGCGCGATCGGCACGGTCTGATCGCCGCGGAGAACGAGGGAACCCTCAGCGCTGCGGGTGAGGGCCGCCACCTTGCAACGACCACGAACGTGATCAACGGCCTCCTCAAAGGAGTTGGCCTCGTAGAGCGAGGTGATCTCCATCTCATTGGCGAAGAGGATGTCGACGTGGCCATCCACCAACTCCTGAAAACTCCGCCGATGGCGATCCACACAGAAGGCGTCGGACAGGGACAACGCCACCTCGCCGCCGCTCTCTCGCATCACCTGCGCCGCGGAGATGAAGGCCTGCTTGGCCTCATCACTGTCCCAGAGATAGCCTTCGAGATAGAGCACCTTGGCCTGGCGCACCAGATCCAGATCCAGATCGGCGGGATGGAGGTTCACCGAGGCACCGAGATAGGTGCACATCGTGCGCTGGGCATCCGGCGTGACGAGGATCAAGCATCGGGCGGTGGAAGGGCCGACGGTGGCGGCGGGCGTCTCGAAGTGAGCGCCCACCGAACGGATGTCATGGGCAAAAATGGCGCCCAGTTGATCGTCGCGCACGCGACCGATGAAGGCGGCTCTCCCGCTGAGTTGGGCCAGCCCAGCCAAGGTGTTGGCCGCCGAGCCACCGGAGGTTTCCAGGCCGGGTCCCACGCTGGCGTAAAGCCGCTCCGCCTGCGATTCATCCACCAAAGCCATCGTGCCCTTCGTCAGGCCGTGGTTGTCCAGAAAGGCGTCATCGGAGGTCACAAGCACATCGACAATGGCGTTGCCAATGCCCACCACGTCAAAGGATTTGGTCTCGGAAGCAGGCATGGGAAGGGGTGGCAGGGGTGGGTGAGGGGGTGACGCGGGCTAGACGCTGAGCAGGGCCCGCTTGGGTCCGTGGATCGGATCTTCCACCACGATGGTTTGATCGCGCTGAGCGCCAAGGGAGACGATGGCGATGGGCACCTCCATCAGCTCCGCGAGGAAACGCAGGTAGGACATGGCCGCCTCAGGCAGATCCTCCAGCCGCCGACAGGCGGCGGTGGAGCACTGCCAGCCAGGCATGGAGACGAAGACCGGCGTGCAGCGGGCAAAGTCCTCCGCGCCGCAGGGGAAGTGCTCGATGCGCTCCCCATCCAGGAGATAGGCCACGCACACCTGGATCTCATCCAGCTCATCCAGGACATCCAGCTTGGTGATGGCCAGGCAATCCAAGCCATTGACCTGAACGGCGTAACGGCCGATCACACCGTCGAACCAGCCGCAGCGGCGTCGACGGCCGGTGGTGGTGCCAAACTCGCCGCCGCGATCGCAGAGATGATCGTTCAGGCTTCCCTCCAACTCCGTGGGGAAAGGGCCCTCGCCGACCCGGGTGGTGTAGGCCTTGGCCACCCCGATGACGCGATCGATCAACGTGGGACCCACCCCCGCACCGATGCAGGCCCCCCCGGAGATGGGATTGGAGGAGGTGACGTAGGGATAGGTGCCGTGATCGAGATCGAGCAGGGTGCCCTGGGCCCCCTCAAAGAGGATGTTCTTGCGCTCCCGCGCCGCTTGATGGATCACGCGGGTGCAATCGACGACGTAAGGAGCCAGGCGTTCTCCGTGGGTGGCGTATTCAGCGATGACCGCTTCCGGATCCAGGGGGTCCAGCCCATAGACCCTTTGCAGCAAGTCATTTTTCTCCGCCAAGGGTCCCTGAAGGCGATCCCGCAGCCGATCCACATCCAGCAGATCAATCACCCGGATTCCGTTGCGCTCCGACTTATCGGCATAGGTGGGGCCGATGCCGCGACCCGTGGTGCCGATCCGCCGGTCTCCGCGCCGCTGTTCCATCGCCTGATCAAGGAGGCGGTGGTAGGGCATGGTCACATGGGCGGTGGACGCCAACTTGAGCCCTGAAGTGCTAATCCCGCAGGCGAGGAGCATGTCGAGTTCACCGAGCATGACCGAGGGATCCACCACCGTTCCCGCCCCGATCAGACAGGTGGTGTTCGGGTAAAGGATTCCAGAGGGAATCAGGTGAAGCTTGAGCACCCGATCACCCACAACGATGGTGTGGCCTGCGTTGACGCCGCCTTGATAACGCACGACAACGTCGGCCGATCGGCTCAAGAGATCGGTGATCTTTCCCTTGCCCTCATCTCCCCACTGTGCACCGATGACGACAACGTTGGCCAAGGACATTGCGGCCTGAAGCCGCTTTCGAGCACAAAGAGAAATTATCTCAGATCACAGGTCTTTTCGTCAAAAAATCGGGGTGTTCTTCACAAGCTGTTCGCAAAGGGCGTCAAGCCCCTCGGCTGGCGTTGGCCGCAGCCTGCTCAAGCTCCTTGCGCACCCGGCTTCGCAGGGCGTCCGGCAGAGGGCGCTTCGTGGTGGTGGCGTAGTGGCTCGCCAGGGAGTTCAGAGCCGTCTGCATCGTGGTGAAGGAGCCGAGGCCGTTCACCGAGGCCTGTGGCCGATAGCGTGCCATGTAGTCGTTGATCAAGGCTCGGGCCTGGGTCACCGACTCCGCCGTGCCGGGATCCTCCGGAGCCAGGGCGATCGTGGACAGCAAGGCCTGCGACACCGTGGCGGTGTCCTGCACATAGTTGCCGCTGAGCAGGCCGCCGCCGCAAGCCGAAAGGGTCAGGCACAGGCCCAGCATCACGGCCACCAGGCCAAGCCGCAGACGGGGCACGGCGAGAAGCAACGCTTGGCCGGCCTGGCGGGCGAGGCGAACAATGGGGCGCGGCAGTGCGGCCATGGCGAGGGAGGCGACGGTCTGATCCTACGGGTCTCCGCCGAGGGAGTCGTCCAACAGCCCCGACCGCTCCCGCCGCACACGCTCCCGCAACCAGTCGCCAGCCGCAGCGGCCGCCAGCGTCTCCGGGTCGCCACCGTGACGACAGACCACCTCCACCTCCCCGGCGGCGGCTCCGCGCCCGACGACAACGCGGAAGGGAATCCCCACGAGATCGGCATCCTTGAATTTGACGCCCGCCCGCTCCGGTCGGTCGTCCAGCAGGGTCTCCACACCCAGCCCCCGCAGGTTCTCGTAGAGGGCTTCCGCCACGGTGACTTGGGTCGCGTCCTGAATGTTGGCGATCACGATGATCACTTCAAAAGGAGCGATCGACACCGGCCAGCGGATGCCCTGCGCGTCGTGGAGCTGTTCCACGGCGGCTTGGGCGAGGCGGGACACGCCAATGCCATAGCAACCCATCCACAGGGCCTGCTCCTCTCCCTGCTCGGTGGTGAAGGTGGCCCCCAAGGCTTCGGAATACTTGCGGCCGAGCTGAAAGATGTGACCCACCTCGATGCCCCGAGCCGCCTCCAGGCGCTGGCTGGGGTCCGCCACGCAGCGGTCTCCGGCCTGGGCCTCCCGCAGATCGAGGGCTTCCGTCGCGGCCGTGGGGCCCAGCTCCTGCCAGGTGGCCCCCACCAGGTGGACACCCGGGCGGTTGGCGCCGCAGACAAAGGAGGGCAGGGCCGAGGCGGTGGCATCCGTGAGACGCAGCAACCGGGGCGTCCAGCTCCGCGCCCCGGCGAACTGGTCATCCTCCAGGTGGGGTCCGAGGGAGCCGAAGGGAAGCGGCTCGAGGTCCTCCTTTCCCAGAGCCTCCGCCTCGATCGGCATCACCTGCAACAGGGCCCCCCGGTCGTTGACGCGCGCCTGGAGGGCATTGGCGAGCTTCACCGCATTCAACTGCTGGTCGCCCCTCAGGCTGACGAGCACCGGCTGGGGTGCTCCCTCCGCGAACCGAGCGAGCAGGAGGAGCACCTTGACGATCTGTGAAGGATGGAACCCATGGGCCTCGCAGAGGTCGTCGATCGTTTCCTGGCCGGGGGTGGAGAGCTCTCGACAGGGCTGGGGGGGCAAGGGAACGGCCTCCGGCGCCAGGGACACGGCGCGCTCCTGGTTGGCGGCGTAACGGCCGTCCGGGGTGGCGAGGATCAGATCCTCCCCCGCCTCCGCCGTGACCATGAACTCCTGGCTGGCAGACCCCCCGATGGCGCCACTGTCCGCTTCGACGGCGACGGCGCGCAGGCCACAGCGTTGAAAAATTCTCCTGTAGGCTCCGTCCATCTCGGCATAGGCCCGACGCAGGCAGGCCTCGTCCGCGTGGAAGGAATAGCCATCCTTCATGATGAATTCTCGCGCCCGCATCAGGCCGAACCGCGGACGAATCTCGTCTCGAAACTTACTTTGGATTTGATAGACACAAACCGGGAGCTGGCGGTAGGAGCGCAACAGATCAGCCGCGAGGGCGGTGACCACCTCTTCATGGGTGGGGCCCAGTCCCATTTCGCGACCCTGGCGGTCTTGAAGATGGAACATGATCCCCTCCCCAGCGGTGTAACCGGCCCAGCGTCCGCTGCGCTGCCACAGCTCAGCCGGCTGAAGCTGGGGGAGCAAGGCCTCCAGCGCTCCGATTGTCTCCATTTCCTGACGGACAATGGCTGAAACCTTGCGGAGCACGCGCCACATCAGCGGCAAATATGCGTAAACACCAGCGGAAACGCGACGGATGAATCCCGCCCGCAGCAGAAGCCTGTGGGAGACGATCTCCGCCTCCGCGGGCTCATCGCGAAGCGTCACCAAGAGGAGGCGAGAGCTGCGCATCGGAGGCAAGGTCGTGTGAATTGGAACCTATCAGCTGACCGCGAGTGGCCATCTGCGACTGTGTCCAATGGTGAGAGCAGACAGAAAAGCCTCTGTTAAGTTCCCAAAAGACAACCCAACACTGCAACTGCGGGCAGGTTCTTAATGTTTTCTCAACAAAGCAGCTCGTCCCTTGAGCCTGTCGGTCTCACCAGCGAGCATTCCGTTGAAGCCATCGGTTTCCCCTCCCCCCCCATGGAGACGGAGCCCTCCGGGGGGTCGCTGATCGGCATTGACGACGTCCAAAAGGCGTTGAATCGTTCCCGAGCCTCGGTCTACCGCTACACCAACACCGATCCCCGCAACATCAATCCACCGTTCAATCCCCGCAAGCTCAACCCCGAGTTCCGCAGCGACATCAAGCAGCCCCTCCTCTTCCACGCCAACGAGGTGGCCCGTTTCGCCCGAGACGTCCTGCGGATCAAGGAAGTCACCGTCGAGGTCCTCAACGCTCCCTCCACCGCCACCCAGGAGCTCCTCGGCCAGATCCTGAATGAGCTCGTCGGCATCCGCCAGCGGTTGGACGCCATGGACCTGAGCACGGACGAACTGCAACCCCGCCGGGAACAGAGTCGCGAGCAGATCAAGGCCCGACCCGCCGCCTGAAAGCTCATTTCACCCGACCAGGCCTCGACCGAGTCGAGAGCTACGCCAGGCGCTTCAGCACAAATCCCTCGTAGTCGAGCGCCCGAAACACCGGCACCGGATCACTGAAGCCTGTGGCTTCCAACAAGCCCGCCAGCCGGGTCAGGCTGATCGGGTGCAAGGGTCCGAGCGGTTGGTCCTCTTCGCCATCCTGTTGGCTCACTTCCGCACGGCCCTGAAACAGCCGGCGGGCCGTGATGAGCTGCCGCTCCATCCCTGTTCGCTCCGGTTGCATCTGATCCACCAGCACGACCTGCGCACCAGGTCGCACCCAACGGGCCAGGGACGTCAAGAAGCGCAGCTTTCCCCCATCGTCCGGAAGCCCTTGCAGCACAAGCACAGCGAGGGCTCCGTCAAAACAGGGATCCACCGCCAGCTCTTCCACCGTTCCCTCCAGCCACTGGATGAGCGGTGCCTTGGCGGAGGCCTCGGCATCCGGCGCCGCCCCCGCCAGCTTTCCGCGAGCCAGCGTCAACATGTCCGCTGAGGGGTCCACGGCTGTCAAGCGCCAGTCCGGCCGCAATCGCCTCGCGTCCACAAGCTCGGCTCCGGAGCCGCAACCCGCGACCAGCACCTCAGCGCCTGGAGGGCGGGCCAGGGGAGAGGCGGCCAGCAGGGAGACCGAAAGCCTGGCCAGGCTGGCGTAGCCGGGGATCCAGGCTTCCAGGAGTCTGTCGTGAGCGGGGGTGACCATCTGCTCAAGATGGCGCCAGGAGGACGTCGCTGGCAAGGGGAGCGGGCCGCCGAGTCAGGGGACGTTTCCTTTCCCTGCCGCTGATTCGGAGAGAGGGGGACCGAAGTGCCCTAAGTTGGGCGGCGCCTACCCCCCGATTCATCGTGCCCACCATCCGTTTCGAACGCGAAGGCCAGCAGGTGGGGTGCATCGAAGGCGCCAACTTGCGCAAAGCCGCCCTGGATGCGGGCATCAACCCCTACACCGGCCTCAACAACCTCAACAACTGCGGCGGTTTGGGCCAGTGCGGCACCTGCGTGATGGAAGTCCTTGAGGGTGCCCGGAACCTCTCGCCGCGCTCGGATGTCGAGGAGGTCTACCTCGCCGATCGCCCCGCGACCTACCGCCTCAGCTGCCGCACCACCGTCAATGGCGACGTGACGGTGCGCACCCGTCCCGACGGTGGCGTTGGCCAAGGCTCCAACAGCCTGGTCGGGGCCCTCAAAGCCTTGATCAAGCGCGGTTGACACCCCCTTCAGGGTGGTCTCCCTCAGGGGTCCGCCCACTGTCTGATCCCGTCGTCGGCGCTGTCGACGACGGGTTTTTGCTGGGAAGTCCCTCCACCGCGATCCAATCCGCGGCGAGCGATGGAGCATCGCTGTTCATCAGCTGATCGAGCTCGTCGATCAAGCCTTGAATGCCGGCCCGGCTCACCTGGCTCAGATAGTTGCGCTTCAGCCGTTCGATCGCGCCACAGATCAAGTCCTGAGAGCGCTCCAAGGCGGGCCCCTCCTCCAGAACCAGCGCCAGCTCCTCCCAGAAGCGATCGATGCAGTGCTGCAACAGGCGCAACTGCTCGTCATCCCGGCGCCCCAGGCGGGCACCCGCCCCGCGGGACAGATCCAGCAGGCTCTCGACCATGCCCTGGGCCAGCTGGCGGCTGAAGCCCTGTTCCACCTCCCGCAGGGGTTGGAGCTGCCGCAGAGGGGCCGGCACGAGCGTGCGCTCCAGGCTCTGCCGCAGGGCATGGCCCAGCACCCCCCGCAACTCCGGCGCCAGACGGGGCACCACACGCCCCAGCAGCAGGGGAGCCCAGAGCCGAGTGAGCTCCACCAGCTCCCGTTCCTCCTGGCTCATCACGGTCTGATGGCTGCGAAGCGCCCGCAGGCGCATCGGCCAGCGGCGGGAGCGCACCTGCTGCTGCACCCCGTCCAGGAACTGCAAGGCAAGCACCTCAAAGAGCTCCAGGGCCAGGAGCGCCACCACGCCCCGACTGATCACGGCCCGCAGGGGTTCCAGGTTGATCCAACCGGCGCTATGGAGCCGTTCCAGGACGGGAATCAACCGCAGCCAACGCCAAAAGGGCAGGAACAACGGCAGGTCGATCCAGCGACGGAGCAGGGCATCCCGCCAGCTCAAGCCCGGCAGCCGGCGACGCAGCCGCGCGGCCCGCAGCAGGATGTCCAAAAGGAACACGCTCTGAAAGAGCAGCAGATCCCAGCGCCAGAAGTGATCGGTCGGCCGTCCCGTCTCATCCATGGAGCGCCAATAGTTGCGCTCCACCAGGGGCAACACCCTCCGCTGCCAGAAGCGCCGCTCCTCGTCCCAGGATTGTCGTGTCAGCCACTCCGGACTGAGCAGCCGGGACACCGCGTCCTTGGACGAGTCGCGCTGGGCGCGTCGGCGCAGATGATTTTTGATCGTCTCCAGGGTGCCTGAACCGACCGTCGCCTGAAAGGGATCGCTCTCCACCATCTGGTGGGTCAGCCTCACCTGCTGGCGGAGCCGCTCCCCTTGGCGGGGAGTGAGGGGCTCCCCGGCCCGATGGCCGGACATGGCCGCATCCAGCTGGGCAAAGGCCGCGAGAAAGCTCTGGGTTTCGCGGTGGGGCTCAATCCCCTTGAGGGGATCCATCCAGGGGGTGATGTCCGGCACCATGGGAAGGGGCACCGCCAGGGGCATGGCGGGCAAGGGCTGAAGGCTCCGCTGCAACCAGAAGGCCCGCAGGGGCACGTAGGTGAGATCGACAGCCACCGCGAACAGATTGATCACAGCCCAGAGCGCCACGAAACGCTCCCAACCCTTCCAGATTCGGCTCCTTGGCTGCGTCAGGGACTCGTGCCAACGGGGGCGAGCCATGGCTGCGCGCGGGGATGTGAGACTAACTCTGCCTCCCGTTCAGGGATTCCGCAGACCCTCCACTTTGACCAGCCAGGATCCCCAGCCGTCACCCCCATCCCCGGACGTCTCCCCGAACCAGAAGGGGGGTTCCGCCAACCGAACCGATGCTGCGGCGCGTGGATCGGACCCACAGGTCTCCACGCGGCGTCGCTCGCTCTCCAAGGGAAGCCCCGCTCCCCAGGAGCGGGAGGATCCCTGGGCCTTCTGGCGCAGCGTGCTCCTCACCCTGGCGGTGGCGATGGGCATCCGGCAATTTCTCGTGGAGGCGCGCTACATCCCCTCAGGATCCATGTTGCCGGGCCTGCAGCTGCAGGATCGTCTGCTGGTTGAAAAGCTCTCCTATCGCGGACGCCAGCCGCAGCGCGGCGAAATCGTCGTGTTTCACGCGCCGCACCATTTCGATCCCGTGCTTGGGGCGCGGCACCGGCCCGGCCCCCTCGGGTGCCTGCTGGTGAACATTCCCCTGCTGGGGCCGCTGCTGGGACTGCAGGAACCCGCGTGTGACGCTTACATCAAACGGGTGATCGGTCTCCCCTCCGACCGGGTGGTGGTGGATCCGAGGGGGCTGGTGGCCATCAACGGTCAGCGGCTGCGGGAGCCTTACGTCAAAAACACCTGTCCTGTGGATGCCAAGGGAATGGGCCCCTGTCCCACCCTGGATGTGGTGGTGCCCCCCAACCATGTGCTCGTGTTGGGCGACAACCGCGCCAACAGCTGGGACGCGCGCTTCTGGCCCGGAGGACCGTTCCTGCCCGAGAAGGAGATCATCGGCCGGGCCTTCTGGCGCTTCTTCCCCCTCAGCACGGCGGGCGCGTTGGAAGCGCCCAGCGATCCTCCGGCAGCAGCCCTGAGGCAATGACCCGCCCCCGCCATCCTTCGGGAGGCGGGGTGGGCACGTTGGCGGCCAGCGACCCGCTTCGCTCCGTGGAGGCGGACCAGACATGATCCGGATCCCACAGAACCCAACGGTCGCTGGCGGCCGTCAGGCGCTCCGGGGGCAAGCCCAGGAAGCGGCTGGGCCCCCAGCTCAGGGCCTGCCACAGGGCCTCCACAGGCCAACCACGCCGCTCCACCAGTTCCCGCCAGAGGAGCGTGAGCGCCAATCCATGGCCCGCCATCCCCGCCTTGCGCTGATCGAGAGGCAGCAATTGCTCCTCCGCGTCCAGCGGCAGGTGATGCACCGCCACCGCCGCCAGCACCCCGTCACGGAGTCCGGCGATCAGGGCCTCCCGATCCTCCGGGCCCCCCAGGGAGGGACGCACGCGCCAGCCCTCCTCCGCCGGATGCAACGCGCCGCAGTCCGCTACGAGATGCCACCAGCAGACGCTGGCGGCGGGAGGGTTGGGCTGTCCCCGCAACAGGCGCACAGCGTCGGCGGTGGAGAGATTCATCAGCCGGATGGCGACGTCGGGGTGGGCCGCCCGCAGATTGAGCAGGGTCTGCAGGGGGAGGGTTTCACTGAGGACGGGATCCGTGGGCCATCCCGCCCGCAAGGCCTCCACCCGCTCCCGCACAAATCCCTCCTGGCCCAGGGAGGGATCCCGGGGCGCCAGAAGCACGGGGCGAGACCCCATCTCCCCCAGCCGCAGACCACGCTCCAGGAGGGCCAGGGGGGGCAGATGGTCGGAGGCGGCGAGCCCCATAGCTCCCGCCGCCACCTGTTCGGCATGGAGGGCCAGGTCGGCATCGGCGCCCTCCAGGCTGAAGCTGCCCCAGAGAACCAGGCGCAGGGGCGGATCCCAGGCCAGGGACAAGCGCTCCGGGGCATCACGCCAGGGCCTGGCCCAGGGGAGCAGGGCCACGGTGCCGTAGCCGCCGCTGGCCGCCGCCACCGCCAGGCTCTCCAGGGTTTCACTGCGTCCGAGCCAGGGATCCTCCAGCACGCTGTGGGGATCCACCAGCGGAGGAGCCAGCCACCAGTCGCTGCCATCGACGTCTCTCACCTCCAGCGCGCCGCTGGCCAGAGGGGGGGCCGGCAGATCCCATCCGAGCAGGCACCGCCCCTCCAACCACACATCACGCCGTGAGGGCGGTCGATCCGGCCCCTCCAACACCTGAACTTGGCGCAGAACCAGCGTGGTCCCCATCAACAGCTCCCGCTCAGAGAGCACCAGCGGCGGTGCGGTCCAGCACGCCACCAAGATGGCCGGTGAGGTTGAGGCAGGTCACCACGGGCCGACCGGTCGGACCTTGGGGATAGTCGATCACGCTGACGCCGCCGTTGCCTTGCTTGACCATCCAGATGTCTGCGGGGGAAAGGCCCAACAGAGCGCAGAGGATTGTTTTGTTGACCGCGTCATGGGCCACCACCAGGGCGGTTTCCTCCGCAGACAGGCCCCGGGCGATGGTCTGCCAGGTCGCCACAGAACGATCCCAGACCTGCCGCAGCGTCTCCCCCTCCGGCATCGTCACCGTGTGGGGCTCGCGTTTCCAGGCGGCCAACAACGCCGGCCACGTGGCGGCGATCTCCTTTTCGAGGCAACCTTCCCAGCGCCCGTGGCCGATCTCCACCAGGCCTCTGGTGCTGGTGAGGGGCACGCCGGGGTGGGGTTCCAGGATCACTTCCGCCGTCTGGCGGGGACGAGCCATGGTGCTGGTGTAGGCGCGCTGAATGGCCACGGGGGCGAGGAAATCGCGAGCCGCCTTGGCTTGGTTGAGACCTCGTGCGTTGAGGGGGATGTCGATCTGGCCCTGGAAGCGCCCCTCGCGGTTCCAATCCGTTTCGCCGTGGCGCACCAGCAACAACCGTCTCCCCTGCGCGGGGGGCAGGGCCACGCCGAGGTGCGTGGAATTGTTCAAGGATTCCACCTGCACCTCCAGCGCCTCTCCCGGCTCCCGGGTGAGGTTGAGCACAGAGATCGCGGCGTTGTCCATGCGCAGGCGCCGAAAGCCCTCCGCCTGCAGCCCCAAAGCCCGCAACACCAGGGCCCGCAGGATGGCGTTGTGGGCCACCACCAGGACGCCCTCGCTCGCGCCGTCCCGTAGAGCCTCAGCGTGGCGCTCCAGAAGGCGCTCCAGGAAGCGGCCGGCCTGCGCCATCAGGTCCGGCAGCGGGCGGAAGCGACCGCCGTCGGCGCGCTCCAGCTCCAGGGTCTCCGGAGCCTCCCGCCAGAGACGCGCCTCAGCGGGAAAGCGTTCCCTCACCTCCTGGCGGCGCAGACCGCTCCAGGGAGCGAGATCCACTTCGAGGAGGTCCTCGTCCAAGCGCGGCGCCAGGTCCAAACCGGCGGCTTGGGCCAGCAACGTCGCCGTGTCGCGGGCCCGGGAGAGTGGAGAGGCGTAAAGCGCCGCGACCGGCACCTCGCGCAGGGCTTCACCGGTGCGCAGGGCTTGGTCCCGGCCCTCGGGGGCGAGGGCGGAGAGGTCATCGCGCCCCTGGATGCGGTGCTCCAGGTTGAAGGTGCTCAGGCCATGGCGGACGAGCACAAGTCGAAGGGGCACGGCCAAGCGGGATCCAACGGGGGCAACTGTATGGGACGAGAATCCAGATGACCTCCGTCCGTCCTCCCCGCGTGGCTTCTTCGGCCCCAGGCCCCCCGACCGCTTCCCCACCTCCGCCGGGGGGCCCGACACCGCGAAGGGATCTCGGGAGCTGGAAGGGCCTGCTGGCGGTGATGACCCTCAGCCTGTGCGTTCTGCTCTGGTTCGGCGGGCTGAGGGAAAGCCTCTCGCGCCCCTCGGTGGTCGACGCCCTGGATCTCCGCCAACTGGAGCTCTCCGTGCTGGCGGCGGAAGCCTTGCCCCCGTCGCTGCGACCGCTGCTGGTGGGGGACGATCCGCAGGGTTTGCTGCGGGAGACGCTGGAGAGCCATCAGCGGGAGTCCACCGCCCCGGCCCCCGTGGCTGAGCGGCTGGCCCTGGCTCTGCTTCAACCCGCGCCTGAGGGCGCCCCTCCCGGGGCGACGCCCGCCCTGGCGGAGCTCTCCTCGCTTGTGAACAGCGAGCGACGCCCCCTGCTGCGGGCCCTGGAGCGTGGCGCGCCGGTGGCTCCGAGTGAACGGGAGGCCCTGGTGGCCCCTTGGGGAGTGAGGAGCCTGGTGGCCCAGCTGAGCTGCGAGCGTCTGGGCGGCCCCGCCGCCACCTGTCCCGCCCAACGCCAGGCACCCGGGTTGATCCTCCGGCTGCTGGCCCTCACCGTGCTGCCCACTTTGCTGCTGCTCGCCGGGGCCGGGCTCCTCGCCCGCCAGCTCTGGCTGCTGTGGCGGCAGCGCCTTCCGCCGCCCCCGCCTTTGGTGGGTCCACCGCTCTCTCTGGCGGACGTCACGCTGGTGATCGCCGGGGGCTTTGTGTTGCTGGGGGAGGTGATCCTGCCGTCGCTGACGCGGATCGGCCTGGGCGGGTTGGTGGCCACCTGGCCGCTCTCGGCCTCCACCCGCCAGGGACTCGAGGTGTTGACGACTTACCTCACCCTGATGGTGGCCCCCCTGGCGCTCATGACGGTGCTCACGCCCCGACAGCCATCCCCGCCAGCGGGCGGCTGGCTGCAGTGGGGCTGGCGCCCCCCCGGCGCCGTCGCCAGGCCAGCCCTCAAGATGGTGTTGATGGTGCTGCCCCTGGTCGCCCTGGCCAGCTGGTTGCTCCAAGCCGTCTGGAGCGATCCTGGCGGCACCAACCCTCTGCTCGACCTGGTGCTTGGCACCTCCGATGTCTGGGCCTTGCTCAGCTTCGCCTTCACCGCCGTTGTGCTGGCCCCCTTTTTTGAGGAAACGCTGTTTCGGGGCGTGTTGCTGCCGGTGGTGGGGCGCCAGCTGGGCGCCCCCGCGGCGGTGGTGATCAGCGCTCTGGTCTTCGCGATCGCCCATCTGAGCCTGGCGGAACTGGTGCCTTTGTCGGTCCTTGGCGTGGGGCTGGGCCTGTTGCGCTGGCAGACCGGCCGGCTGGGGGCCTGCGTCTGTCTGCATGCCCTCTGGAACGGACTCACCTTTCTCAATCTTCTCCTGCTGGCACGGTGAGGTGAGGTCCTTGCTGAGAGGCCATCGGGATGGTTCACTTGCACAGCTTTGGGCCCCTTCCTTGGTCGCGTCGCCTTCCACCCCGTCAAGCCTTGCGCCCGTCGCGTCGCACCCCCGGCGCTCGCCAGGGAGGCGACGGTCGACAGGGGTACCGTCCCCCCTGGGGGAACGGTCACTGCAGTTGATCCACGGGTCCTTGAGCGGGCGCCGCGTCGAGCGCCAATCCCCCCTGATCGCCAGCCTGCACAGGATTTCCACGGGAGCGTTGATCGGTCTCGGGGCCTCTCTGGTGGGATTGAGCGCCCTGGCCCTGCACTGGCAAACCCAATGGGCCAAGAACTACGCCCAGCTCGAAACCGCCAAGGTTCTGGAGCATCGCCTCAATGAATCGGCCTCGGTGCTGGAGCAGCATCACATCGGTGCGATGCGCCGCCCGGGTCAGTTGCTGCCCACCAGCAGTGAGAATTTGATCCACCTGCCCGAACCCTCCCAGGCCACGCCGAAGCGGACCCTTCCCCTCTTGGCTGGCCTTGCGGTCGGTCGCCCCACCCAGGGGCGTGTCCTTCCTCCCCTTCCAGCTGGCTATTGATGACATCCCCCACCACCCGCAGACATCCCCCCGGACGACCTGGGCGATCGGAACGCAGGGTGGCAGGCGGGGAAGGCCGTCCCAGGGGGCATGGCCATCGCGCCACCACCCCCCAACCCCTGCCCTCCACCCGATTGTTCTGGGTGTATGGCCTGCTCTGCCTGGCGCTCAGCGGGTTGGCAGGTCGCCTGGTGTGGTTGCAGGTGATGCAGGGGGACGTCCTTCAGAGCCGGGCCCGGCAGATCCAAACCCAGTCGGTGAAGCCCCTGGGAACGCGGCGCACGATCGTCGATCGGGTGGGGCGGCTGGTGGCCATCGATGAGGAGCGCTACACCCTCTGGGCTCATCCGCGCTATTTCAGTTTCCCCGGCGATGACACCGGTCTGCGACGCCGACCGGATGAGGTGATGGCGAGATTGGCGGCGGCGCTGGGGCGGCCGAAGGAGGACTTGTTGCGGGAGGTTCAGGGACGCGCCAGCGGGGTGAAACTCCTCACCAATCTGGATCCGCAGACCGCGGCCAAGGTGAAAGCCCTGGAGATCAGCGGATTGGATCTCGAAGCGTATCCCCAACGCGTCTACCCCCAGGGCTCCCTGTTCGCCAACGTGGTGGGCTTCCTCAACCTCGAGCGCGCGCCCCAGGCCGGTTTGGAACAGAGCCGCGACAGCGATCTGAAACGGCAGGAAACCACCTTCCGCATGCGTCGTGGCGGCGACGGCACCCCCCTCCCGGACGGACTGCAGGCAGGATCGCTCTATGGCGACGACCTGCGCCTGCAGCTCACGCTCGATTCCCGCCTGCAACTCGTGGCCCAGCAGGCCGTGGCCAAGCAGGTCAAGCAATGGAACGCCAAGCGGGGGGTTGCCTTGGTCATGGATGCCAAAAGCGGCGAGCTTCTGGCCTTGGCCTCCGCACCCACCTACGACCCCAATCGCTACT
>Ga0194129_10003553_pt1 | contig 21589 bp, 18 predicted proteins | sample TA2KigCa35mmetaG_FD_150862 | JGI IMG/M metagenome (GOLD analysis project Ga0194129, IMG submission 150862) | Freshwater microbial communities from Lake Tanganyika, Tanzania - TA2015038 Kigoma Deep Cast 35m | ecosystem: Environmental > Aquatic > Freshwater > Lake | place: Tanzania: Lake...
GTGACACGTCCTTGACCTTGTTTGAGATGAATATCCCTTTGGACTTGGAGAATGTCCCACCCTGAACAACGTGGAACTTCTACTTCAAAATCCTCAGTAACTATCATATTCATCTTTGTTTTTTAACCATCATCGCCATCACTTCAATTGTTTTTAAGTCACCAACTTGCTCATTTACCGCGTGCTATCGATGTTTGACAATCGCCAATTTTTCTTCAACGGGAAACAGGTTGATCTTGATCCCCATGGCGTTCAGTTCTTGGAAAAGCAGTTTACACGCGTACGGTAGAGGCACCCGTCGCAACTGCACACCCTCACAATTATTGCATTGTTTGAGCGAATTTGGGATCACCCCGCATTGAGAACACACGGGAACAGAAAACTTGTCAGACATGTCGAACAGGCGTTCTGTGAGGAACCTGCTCACGCCGTGACTGATCATGGCGTCTCGTTCCATCTCACCAAAGCGTAGCCCACCATCCCTCGACCGTCCTTCCAATGGCTGTCGTGTGAGCGCCTGGAGGCTCCCGTGATTGCGGGCGTGGATCTTTGCACTGACCAGATGCTTGAGCCGATGGTAGTACGTGGGCCCCATGAAAATAAGAGTATGAAAACGTTCACCAGAGAACCCGTTATGCAATACCTCATTTCCATGACGTTCAAACCCGATCTCTGATAATTCTGTGCTCAGGTATTCAACGACATCTGTGCTGTGTGATGAAAACGCCGTCGAGTATCGTTGTCTCGCCTTGTACGCTGCTGACTTGGCCCCGAGACATTCAATGAGCTGATTAATGGTCATTCTTGACGGGATACACAGCGGATTGATGATAATGTCGGGGACTATTCCGCTCTCGCTGAACGGCATATCTTCGTGACGGTATGTCATGCCGATTGTTCCTTTTTGGGCACTCCGACTGGCGACCTTGTCGCCGATTTCTGGTACCCGTAGGGTCCGCAATTTCACCTTGATGAGTTTGTACCCATCAGGATTAAAGGTTATGTATACCTTATCAACATAGCCCTCCTCACCGGACTTTATAATCACACTTGTATCTATTTTTTCCTCCCCGCTTGATTTGATAATTTTTGTTTGAACACGGGCGACAATGACGTCGCCGCATCCGACAAAAACCCCAACCTTGATAATGCCGTTCGGATTGAGTTTTGAATAATTGAAACTCTTGTTTAAAATATGTTCTGATGGAAATTCAATCGTCTCCATATGCGACGTGGATTTTTTCCTCTCCTCCACAATTATTGTCTTGTAGCTGAAAGAACGGAAAAGACCGCGATCAATCGCCGACTGATTAAAAATAACCGAGTCTTCCTGATTAAAGCCGGTATACATACAGATGGCGACAATAAGATTATTTCCTGTCGCAAGATCATCGCAACCCATTAATTCTCCGTAATGCGTTTTGATAAGGGGTCTCTCGGGATAACACATGACGTGAGATATCGTGTCGACACGATGTGCGTGGCTCGTCGCGTAATAACCGATCGCTTGTTTGCCCATTGATGCGTGGTATGTCACACGCGGAGCTTGTGTGTGCTCCACATAGGGAATAAGAGCAACACACAACCCTGTCAACAAACTTGGATGAAGCTCAATAAGATCATACCAATCGTTCCCCAACGTTTCTTTATGCGTCATGGCAATCACATAATTTTCAATCTCGTACTGGTCTAAAAATAATATTTTTCGTTCTTCAATCAGGCACTTCATTGATTTTTTGCGTAATTCTTTCTCGGTGGGAAGCCGTCGTACATCCCATAAAGGGCGGATGAAACGCCCTTCGTCGCCATAAATATGGATCTCTTTTTCAGTCATATTCACTGAAACCGATACAAAATATGGTAAACGGTTCTGATGCTTGTACAACTTTACTGCGTGGAACAGTTCAAGCCCTATACATATACCTAACCAGTTCCCATTCACAAAAACCTTAAACACATTATCAAAACTTGACAGTGTTGCAAGATCACCGAGTGGTCGCAATAACGGATTTTCTTCTAAAATCATCCGTATAAAAATCATGTCGATCCTGGTTGTGACCTGCACCGACATTGCCATATTCTTGACGATACCCGCTGAATGTCCTTCAGGCGTCTCATGGGCGCAGATAAATCCAATCTGTGACGGGTGCACCTGCCTAATCTTTGTGTTTTTACCCTCCTTCCCCACCGGTACGATAATGCGTCGCAGATGTGATAAGAAAGAATTATACGTCAATCGGCTTAAAACCTGTGAGACGCCCGTCCGGATATATGATGACTTTGGAATCCCCCAGTTTCCGGTCGAAAAACAATGTTTGATCCCTTGTGTAATGACATTCACGCGTGATATGACAACCATAATGTCCGGGCGTTTTGCAAGCTGTGGTTCGATCGTCCGAACAAATCGTTTGAAGAGTGTCCGAAAAAGCTCACTGAGCAGATGCCCACTGACTTCTATCCTTTTATTTGCAATATGGTCGCGGTCATCCATCGGGCGTTTCTCAAGAAAAGTATAGAGCAGTTTTGAAAACATGTGTCCAATAAAATATCCCTTCTGTGCGCGATCGCTCGTAATACCCAGATGCGGGAAAAGCTCATTATAGATAATCTGGTTCACATAAAAAAATTTTCGTTCTTTCGAGACGTTATGCACCGCAAACTGAGAGATATACGATAGTGCCTTGTCATGAGTATCGATTATTTCGGCGTCACGTATCACCGTGCGAAATATCCTTTGAAAAATCAATCCTTCCTGTGTTTTATTATCGATCGAGAGGAGCAAAATATCCTCAATCTGTTTCTGAGAGAGTTGAAAGGCTTTCATGACAATTCCTAAAGGAATATCTTGTGTCACGTACGGGAGCTGCATGACAATTTTTTTGTTGTTTGTGATTTTCATCTGCACCAGGACGGAGTGTCCTGTTTCTTCTGACATGCTCCTAATCTCGGCAACGAGCAGATATTTACTTGTTGGTTTCTGTTCAAAGACGTAGACGATATTGTAATTCATGCGTTCTTGTGAAACCAAGACCCGTTCCTTTCCCTTGACGATGAAATATCCACCAGAATCATAATGACACTCTCCCGCCTGCTCCTTTTGGGACGCGGTCAGGTTGTACAGGTTACATTTCGATGTCCCTATCATCAGGGGTATGCGTGCGATCAATACCTTGAAATAATTTTTTGTGCTTGTTTCAACGTTATTTTCAACGATACACGTTCGGATGTTTACAGATATGGCACTGCTATACGTCAGGTCGCGTATACGTGCTTCGTTTGGTGTTATGTACCGCACCTGTCGATTATCATCAATAATGTAAGGCTTGTCCACAAAGACCTGTCCAAATTTGACGCAATATATCTTGTTATCTCCCAGAGGGACTTCAAGTGTCGGTTCTTCTTCAATGATTTTATTTAACCGATGATGAATGAAAAAGTCAAAACTCTGTTTTTGTATCGAGGCATTATCATACAAACAGAGGTACTCCTTTACTTTCTCAAAAAGAATGTCCTCATTCATTTTGATAGCTACACTCATCTTTTTAGAGGAGTTCAGTTTTTGGATCCAAATATTGTTGCCCGACAATCCGCACAGAGCTGTGTTGGGTAGTCAGCGCCTTCGGGAGGGAGTTTTACTCGCGGGTCCGTTGGTTTTGCACACCAACACCTGACTTCGGGGTCCAAACGACGTGGGAGCCCTTTCAACGCACCATAGATCGACATGGTACCCCCAGGACTGTAGCCTTCTAATAAACAGGCGTACCTTGTTTTTTTTTTTAAATCCATTTTACCGTAGGTGCGATAAATTAATTTATAAAAAAAATTAATTTATGGTAATGATTGTATGAAACAAAAAAAAACAAAATGTACGGCGGTTGTTTTGCAAACAATACCATCAATCTACAAGGCGTCTTTACATTTTCAAGCACTGTATCCACGTTGACGAGCACCGGTGGTACAGATACTTCAACTCTATCAGGGACCATGACCATAACCGCAGTCACAACATCCGTTCCCGCAACCTACAAGATTGAGATAACAGAAACAGACGCACCGGTAAGCAGTTTTGTTGTTGGGAGTGCTCCTGACTGTCGCGTGTTTACCGGTATTGGGAATAATGAATACAACGGCATGTTCTATTTTACCATCCTGTCTACCACCGCGCAGTGCGGTCTTGGGTCATTCCAGTTCAAGGCCTACTCACAAAATGGAACGGGAACACGATTTTCGCAGGGACTGGCAAAACGCGTCGTCTTGTCGTCTCTGTCAGACGACGTCTGAACAAGACAATGAAAATACCTGAAAAGGAAAAATTTTATTGTGTGTATACCGTCATCACGGTAAATTAATTTATCGCATCTACGGTACAATACTGCCACAAATTAACTTATGGCGATGACGGTATACACACCCACCTCTTCGGCGTGTTGCATAGCAATGTACAAGGGCAGGAGCAATACTATTGCTCCTGCCCTTCGGAAAACATACGGATCGATATTACATAAATTCATTTAAAAATAAATTAATGTATCTACGGTAAAATGCATATCAACGAGCATAATAAAGAGATCGATACAAAAAATTTCGAAGTCCAAGAACAAAAAGATGCCTCAAAATATATTGAACCAAATGATGTTGTTCTCGAAATAGGAGGGAGGTATGGGTCAGTGTCCACAAAAATACAAGAAAACCTTGGGAATAAGAAAGCACACGTCGTCGTTGAACCTGATACATTAGTAATACCTGCGCTTCAAAAAAATAAGGAAATAAATAATGACGAATACAGTATTTTTCATGGTCTCATTTCACAAAAAAATGTTTTTCTGTCTTATATTTCTGATGGGTACGGGACCAGATATTATGATACTATGAAGAAAGAAACTTCTACACCTTTGCCAATAGACGTCCTGACGTATAACGAATTTTGTCGTCTTTATCCTCTTGACTTTAATGTCTTGGTCGTTGATTGTGAAGGATGTTTTGAACAACTACTTGATGAAATCGGAGATCATATCCGCCATTATCGTCTAGTTTTGCTTGAACTTGATTGGCCAGATAGAACGAATTATAATCGTGTTCATGATATTTTGCTTCAAAATGGATTTAGACGTATACGTTCAGGTACACATTCAATATATACCAATAACACACCGTTGCCATACGACAAGGGTATATCTCAGACACCACCTATGTTTGTAGCGACAGAACCACCTCTTCCTGTATCGGGTTCAAACTCACTGATTATTATTGCTGTCCTAGGTCTACTTATTTTGATATTGGTTATTGCATCCGTTATTTTCATTCACGACAAGAAATAGCTCAAGAACTTCTATCTTTTTAACCATCAAGACAATGGAAATACGTGAAAAGGAGAAATTTTATTGCACACATAGTAGAGAGCGGACCCATCCTATGGAATTTATTATAACAAACCAGGAACCCTTGAATGAATTAGTTGGGTCTGTGAGTACACTGTTCAGTAGTAATCCATATGTAAAGCAGCAGAAAGCAAATAGTTTATGGATCATTGTAGAGATCCAAAAACAATTTCTAAATTCCAAAAAGTTATATACTGATTATATGAACCTACCCAAAAATCTTCGTCCGGATATCATATTTGAGATTATCTTTTTAGTCCTTGCTCACCCTTCAGTCCACAATCTCTTTCCGGAAACACAACACGACGAGCTTCAGCTTTTGATCCAAAACAAGACAAATATCAAAATACTTTTTGATACATTATTCTGGACGTTTGACAAAAATCAAGACGGTATACTCTCATCAGACGAAATCAAATGTGCGTGCGACTGGTCTACTTGTTTCGGGTGGAAACAAAAAAATTGAAATACGTGCAAACAAACTGAAAACAATTCAAAAAAATCTATGAGGACCGTACGACAAAAAATAATATGTCCACCTGATGTTATCCCTGGACATCTGATTACAAAAGACAAACGACAACAACTTTTTGGACACGTGGCTGGAGGTTCCGGATCCATGAAACCGGAAATTTTCCAAAGGACATCTATAATTGAAGGAACTGGGATAGAGTGCAAAAAAACATGTATGCGTATAAATCTTCGGACACACGCTCTCGAAAATATTAGGAACCCCAACATTCTGAAACAGGGATTTGACTATTCGGAAGATTTTGATGGGTTCCAAACATACAAGAATGCATCTATCTACATAAATATGAAATGCGTTGTTGGTAAAGGCGGTGCACAAACTCGCACATTACGAGAAGTGTACTGGTTCATTAAAGGACAATTACAAGCTTTATTAAAAACTCCTGATGTATATTTTGCTAATATTTTAGATGGTGATGAAGCATTTTCTTGTTTGTCAAAATTTCAATACTTGGTTTCTTGTAATAAATTTGACCCTGTGCGGTCCCGGATATATGTTGGCGACCTTAAGGGATACTTTGATTGGTTTTCGGAAACATTTCTTGTTGAAGAACATGAAGAAAAATACGGTATGCAAGTCCAAACGGGATCCTCTTACGAGCATATTCCTTTGACTCCCTGTACTGTGGGAGAAAAAGGCTCCACGTTATTTGACGTTTCTTGTTTAAAAAGTCATTGAATGCATAACACAAACGAACCTGTTCAGCTTCTGATAGATGTACTCCACAAACACGGAGGGTCGCAAAAGTCCTGCTACTCTCTTTAGCTGGATATATATATCCCCGTTTATACGTTAATGAAATTTTACCGTTCTTGGTTCCACTATCAAGTGCGCGGAGCGTCATGAATGTTTGTTGTTCATTTTCAGCAAGCTCTTGTCCTTCAACATGACGGCGCACTGAAATATTCGACGGGATTGTCAAATAGTATATCTCACCCCCCACTATCCATTTATATCGAGAAGACATATGAAACGTTCTCGTTGTTTTGGACGGCAACATCAACCATTCTACATCTTGTTCGCCTAACGTTATAACTGCCTTTTCAAAAGAAAAGGCAACAATTGTTGTCGGTGTATCTTCAAATACCGTTTCTTCGAAATATTTCACCTTGGTTATCCTAAAGTTGGTCATGAAATCGTTCCGACATCTTACGTCAATATCGCGTGGTGAAAAAAAGAAACCAGCTGGGACGATAAAAATGCCTCCACGACAATTATTTTGTCTCACGACGCTTGTAATAAAACATTTATACAAATCATTTGTGTTATATAGTTCGTAGATATTTTTGTCGTCGCATTTGTTTCTTGCCAGATACGGTGGGTTGGTGATTATCCAGCTATCATTATAATCTGGTGGGTCTATCAGAGTATCTTTCTGTTCTATGTCCGACCTTTTTGGTTCAATATCATAGGCTTTTATTTGAAAAGAATTGTATTTTTGGACCCAATCAATCAGGTCGCCTCTCCCCGCAAAAGGTTCAATAATACACCGTACATCATCTGGTGGTCTGGGCAAACTGTCCAACACGTAGGTGCATTGTGTTGTATAAAACTGACCCTTGTTCTTTTTATTTGCACCGATCAAACATTGAATAATTTCATCTTTATTTTTTTTTTGGTAGTTCTTGACGTTGTTTTCTTTACAAAGCACGTGCAATTCTTTGATAGATTTTTTGGAATAATCCATTTGGGTTTTAGATAAATTATACAAAATAAAAATCATTTTTTACGGTAGTGATAACACCATGAGTTCATTTAGTTTTCATTGAACACGCTGGTGAATGTAGTTGTCAACTTGCCTATTTATTGAAGATAACAGGTATTTAACAATACCCGTTATGTTGAAGGCAAAAAATACGAAGTCCAATACCATAGCTGATAAGACTATTTACTTTCATTGAGCTCAATGAAACGGGGGCTATGTAGTGTATATCACGAATTGTATACAGACGCTATCAGAAATAGCGACCTCTCGCTAAAAAGTGATGAAATTTGTATATTTATCGTGATCAAAGTATGTTATCTCTAAGAGATCTACGGATCGGGTCGTCGTGCCGCCTCCCTCGCAAAAAGTGATGCACACGGGTTTTTTTCGCTTTAATTGTTAATATATCAACAAACTATACACATCTGATAAAACTTTTTGAACAGCTTTACAGATGACCCTCTACCGCACTATCGAGAACCAGATCCAGAAGTCCGTTGTCGAGTTTTGCCGTCTCCTTGCCGAGAAGCACTCCCTCTCTGAGGAGGAACTGCTTGACACATGGAAGACGGTCGCGGGCGCGCCCGCAACCAACAAGAACAAGAAGGGCGAGAAGAAACCGAGGAAGAGTTCCGCGTGGCAGAACTTCGCCAAGGCGACACGTCCTCTTGTCAAGACGGAGATGCCTGATCTTACCTTTGGGGAGACGTCGTCGGAGATTGGGCGTCGTTGGCGTCTCCTTTCTGACAAAGAGAAGGCACAGTATGCGTCAAAGGCGACAACCCCAAAGCCTCTCGGGTTGCCTGTCGCCACCGAGATCAGGTCGCCGGTCGAGACAACCCCATCAATCAAAAACACACCCGTTGCCATCGCATCTCCGGTCAAGTCTCCGTCTCCTCTCAAGACAAAACCAAAAAAGAAGCAGGGAAAGAAGAAGGTAGAGGAGATCGATGAGGAGGCATCTCCCTACGAGAAGATGTCGGTCAAGGAGCTCAAGGCCGTATGCAAGGAGAAGGGCCTGACGATCAAGGGGTTGACCAAAAAGGCTGAACTGCTGGAGGCGCTGAGGATTGCAGACGAGGCAAACCACTCCAGCGATGACGACGACGACAATGGTTCTGTTGCAAGCGACGACACCTCGTCGTCCTATCATCCCGACCTTGAGGAGGAGGAAGATGACCTGTTGGCGTAGATGTTCAATGTAGATGCAGTGAAGATAGAGAAAAAAGAATGAAAAACACATGATGGGCTTGGTTGTTGGTGAAATCGTTTTTAGTTGCGCCTTTTGATTTGTATACACTTGTCTAATGAAGCTTCTATCGTACATGTGATGATGGAGCACTTGTCTGATGAAACTTCCCCACTTATTTACTCCGCCAATGATACCGTAGATGCCCTGACAAAAGGATAATGCTGTAGCATTACCGTAGACGCAATAAATGTACAAGCACTCCACTCAAGTGGAGTGCTTGTACATTCGGAAACAAATTAACTCATAGGCGATGACAGTATCCTTTTGTACACAAATGAGCAAGTTGGCGACTTCAATCGCCAACTTGCTCATTTGTGTACATTTATTGCAATATTGATAAGCATCCTCGTAAACGAGGATGCTTATCAAGTCCGTCTGGTTTGCCGGCGGAGCCCAGGGTGCATAGCACTCGGTTAGCATGTATAAATATCCCCGTGAACGGGGATATTTATACATGCTAACCAGGCATCTCTACGGTATGACATTTCAAGAATGAAAATCAAATACATAAGATATGGGATTATCAGTTTCAAAAAAAGAAATGAGTGTACCACCACGTTCTTTGAAAACACAAGTATTAAAGGTTGATCAATATATAAAAAATTGTTCATGGATATAAAATATATTTTCAATAAATTATTGAATTCTTCAACACCTTTTTGTGTTTTTGATACACCGTTCCAAGCAGGGCTTGGTCGTCAAATAACTGGTTTTATTTTCACCTTATTTTTTATACTACGTTTTAAAAACCAGTTAACTGGTTTTTAAAAATACCTTTACATTAAAGGTAGTTATAATAACTGAAAATAACTGGGTCAAGCCCTAGTTCCAAGAAAACTTTAAAAAATCAAGATATCCTATCGACGTCATTGTATATTCTACACATGATGAAAATCTTACTGTTCAATTATATATAGCTGATATATTTGTTGGAAAAAATCATTTAATCCCCTCTACAATAATACCTCTTCATCGGTTTTTATTGAGGTTCTTATTCTATGGTTGCGATACTGATAATCTCATTCAGGGCTTGGTCGTCAAATTACTGGTTTTTAAAATGGAGTATAAAAAAGAAGCTGAAAATAAAACCAGTTATTTGACAACCAATCCCTAAAACACAACGTGCTCATTTGAGCAACACAGTTGCCTAACAAATAGATAAGCACTCCACTTGTGTGGAGTGCGTGTTGAGCAAGTTGTCGGACCATGGTCCGACAACTTGCCTATTTATCACAATATTGTATACGCGTCCGTCTAGTTTGCCGGCGGTTGCCAGGCAATGACGATATCAATAATCATACTTTATTTTTCCCGATCCATTGATCTGCCCTTTTCCACGCATCAACAAGATTTCGTTCACACGCGTTTATCTCATCCGAAGAGATGTAATACCCATTCCCTCTTTTTGCTCTCTCTAATTTTTGTCGTGCGAGACTTATTTCATGCCAGAGGTGTGGTGGAAGTTTGTCGTATTTTGATACCGTTGGTTGTTTTTTTTTGTTGATCCATTCCATCAACTGTTCGTGTGTTTCTGACTTGACAAACCCACCAAGTTGTTTGATTGAAATGTCCATGGCGACACCGAGACATCGTCGCTTTTTCTCAGATGAAAAATTCGTGCACCAGATGTACCTCGAGAGATGAGGATTTTTGGTTAGGAATAATTCCAAGCGACGGAGAGATGTAACACCCTTATTATATAGGGTCATATCAATATATCGCATCATAATTGCTTCAACGATGGATTGAAAAGGGTCAAACCACATGTCAAAAAGCGATGAACACATGTGTATACGTTTATAAAAGCTGTCATAGTCCCTTGCACCACTATACAGGTACTCTTCGAGTACTTTTTGTTGGTCCTCCAAGAACCGGAGTTGTGTGAGGGAACAGTACATACGAATGACCTCATAGGTCATATCCATCTTTCCCAGGTACAAAATAAAAGTACCGTCACCCTCCTCTCTATCTTTTTCAAAGATACCGTCGAATGCAACCGACCAGTACGGATGCGACGGACGAAACCGAAAAGATAATCGCTGGTCAATCATACCGGCTTTGCGGTTACGTACAATCAATGTGCCATGACGATAGTGTCGCAAAGAATAGTACGGGATAATATATCGTCTACAAAAACGTCCGACAACTACAGTCGCTTTGTCAAAACACTCCATTTGATCTCTAATCGCACTTGCCCATTCACATATAAACCCTGTTTCGTCAGCAGTAAAATCGTCTGCGTCTGCCAATAGGAGTGGATCCCATTCTCGAGACCCAATTTTTTTCTCACAATCTTGCATGATATGCATCAAAAATGTTTTCCACGGGAACGATGTAATGCGGTGACGACTGAGGACCTTTCGCATCATCTCTTCAACACCAAGCCACTTTTCGTTGGGTTTGATTTCGTAAGAAAAACCGTAGTACTGGGGCCGTGTTGAATGAGGTGGTGTATTGCTGTTGTGACGATACATTGTACGCCACAACGGCTCTTCAAAAAAAAGCGGAAACAGCATAGCACCTGAAAAAAAAAAACAAACAGATCAAACGATATTGTTATACAAAAATAACAATATTGTGTACATTTCATTTGGGACGGTACGGACCAGACTTATTTTTTATCATAGATTTTGAGCTTGAGTTTCTTGTTCCCGGACTGCACGCTCCCACTCTGGATGCACTGAATGACCTCGCGATAAAGGGATTGATGGGGGTCGATTGAATACTTGTGCATAATGTTCTGCAATTCCTCTTCCTGGAGGCGCCGGTTTTTTTTTGATTTCTTGTCCTCCTTCAGCAAGATCACCTCCTGGAAGCGCAGCCCTGGGTGGTCGTTCTTGTCCATATACTCTATTAAATCTCGCTCCAGCACGGAGAGCCGTTCCTTGATCTCTTTCAGGCGTTTTTCATATCGTTTTTTGTACTGCTTTATTTCATTCAAGATGGCTTGTTGTTCCATAAAATTTTCCTTGTAGTCGCGTACAATGGGTAGCACACTTTCATCTGTCGCTATACTCATTTTTGTATTGTACAATGGCATCTTTAAATTAATCTAAACTTTCTCTTTTTGCGTACAATATATGTGACTGACGACATGGTATTTTTTTTCTTCTTCTGAATGTCAAAGTATTTTTGGATCGTCGACATATACAGTGGTTGGACCATGCCATCATCATACAGTTCGTTCTGTATAAAACAAGGAGAATAATCGACAATCTTTAATAGACCCTCATCATGAAGGAGGACATCAATAGATGGAAAGAGCTCGTCCAGAGACGGGAATTGGACGTCAGTGAGGCAATACTGTAGTTGTAATGTATCAAAAACATGTGGGATACACACGTGAGCCATGTCTTCAAGAGATGACCTCACAAAAAACATGTTTTCATAGTGGTCAAACATCTTGGATGCTTGTGCTAATTTGTCACTATCAGTATCAATACCAACGACGACCCCGTCGGCACTCCTCTGTCTCCAGAGGTTGAAGGAAGAAAACCCGGTCCCACATCCAACGTCCAGTGACAGACGCACCGGTTGGGACAACAACGTCGCCCCGGCAAAGCACAGCAACTCTGTGGTTCTCATGATCCCTGTAGAACATGCACGTGAAGAAGACATTTGTTCTGTCAGACATTGACACCTCCTATACAGTGACATGCGCAAAATCAATCGTGTTTCATTTTTTCAGTTCCACACTTCTGACACACCCCACACCCCATACACAGAGGACCGTAATGACCACACGAGCCTCTATAAAACACGTCTCCACCATCAAAGACGTGGCGGCACAGAAGCCGATCGGGGTGGAGCCGGGTATGCAGGTGTTCAGGGACAACCCGTCCCTGACGTTCCGCGTGGAGGTCCGTTGCATCTTCCATGTGGAAAAAGAACACCTGTCAAGAATGAAGTCGGTTAAAGATGCAATAAAGTGCTCATTTATTGTATCGATAACAATGACGGTATTTTTTTGTTTTTCATCATTTTTTGATTTCAAAAATTGATAAAGGACTTGCTCGTCCTCCATACACGAGATCAACAACAACAAAAAATTTTTGTCAGATACCGTCATCGCCATAAGTTAATTTGTTTTTAATTTAATTTATTGTCCCTAATGGCTATCGAAAATAGCCATTAGAGACAATGCCTTCAATTGAAGGAAAATTAACTCATAGGCGTATAATGACGCACCGATATTGCAATAAATTAATTTGTGAACAAATTAATTTATTGCATCTACGGTACTAATTTTTTTTGTTTTTTTACATTTCATTTTTGGGAATGGTATCGTTCTCTTTATCTTTTATGTGTATCGATCAGTAGTAGTCGTTAAAATGACATTGCCAGTAGAGATCGTCACCGTACGAATAGTATTGGTATTCATCGTCATACGAATAATCTGAAGAATCATCTGGATAATCTGGATAATCATCCAGATAATCATCACATGGAGGATCATTTTCAATCTCAGAGTATCGTGTCGTGTGCTGATGCATTATCTTGAATTTTTTGAGTGTCTGGCGTCCAGCACGCTTCTCCTTGCTCATCTTTTTCCTTCTCATCGTCCTCGCTTCTCTCTTCGACGTCTTTGATGTCGACCGCCCGCTCCTCGCTTTCCTGTACACGCTACTCTTCACAACGCCACCCGATAACGACTCTTTCTCTCCTCCGTCGTCGACGATATCGACATGTTCTTGCGATAGTTTTATCACATGTCGCCCATGATGCCAGACACGATCAAACACAGGATTCAAGAACCAAAACACCACAGGCCTCTCCCACGACGATCGATAAAACGCCGAACACAAATACGGAAGGAGCGTCTCATACGATGAGTGGTGCACGAGATACTCTTTCCCCACGCTCTTTTTCTGTGACGTCAAACAGTCCCACATCATGATCTGGTTCAACGAACCGCACAACTTCTGATATGTCTCTTCGATCATGACCCTCACGCACGGGTTCACCACATCAAGATTCCTCCTTAAGAACTGAAGCACTATCCCATTTTTCATCAACCTGCCGCAGACAAGGTTGTGCGTGCACGCCTTTCGTCCAATGTTATCCAGCTCCTCCCAAACATGACCGCGCGCCGTCTCCAACGCAAGACTATCGTTCCCGTGTTGTGTGTTGATCACAAAGTAGAGGAGGAGCCACTGAATATGAAACCAGTCTGCGGTCTCAATCATTTTATTCCTGTAGAGGAAAAATACAACAACCGTTTCAGCATCGTGTCGTCTTTTACATTATGAAATACTCTTGATGCATCAAAATCATTTTTTGCGTGGCAGACATTTCAAGAAAAAAAAAAGATCCTTGATCACGTGTCGCCTCATCGGGCGCTCTACCGATGCAATAAAGTACAAGTACTTATTTATTGTATCTGATACCAATAACAATATTTTTTGTTTTTACATCAATTTTTGCCTCAAAAATTGACAAAGGACATGACGACCGTTGCTCGTCCTATACTGTCCATCAGAAATAATCGTTCGACACGACACGTAAATGTCCTTTCTTTTTTCCCATCTGAATACGGTTTCGTGATGATCTCGTCTTGGTTCCGCGCGTACAATTGCTTGAGAAAAAAATCCTTGTCTATTAATCTGGTATCCAGCAGGATGCTGTCCGGGTCCAGCATGATTGATAATAAGATGCCGTACCGCACGGTATCTTTATCTGTATGTCGACGGGCCGCCTCATTTGTTGCAAAGAATTGAGAAACACAAGGATCCGTCGACCAGCTCATTGGAAATCCACGAGACATTATCTCAACGGTATCTCCTTTTGAAATGTATTCCATATGAGATGCGGCAAGCACTTTTTTATTTGGAAAAAACAACCCACGAAATGCGCGCACCCTGTGATGAAGGTGAAGATGGAGGTCGCCGAGTGTCTGGAGCACTTTTGGTGAAAATTTGGTCAATTGGTACGTAAAAAACTTTTTTAACTCGCTTTTTACGGCAGCTTGCAGACTTGGAGTGTACGATTGAGAGACAATATCGCGATCGATAAATTTCGTTATTGATGCGATATTGTTTGGTTTTAAAAATTCATATTCCCTGACAGGTGTCTTGGTTCGTACGAGATAATAAAATTTTGAAAATATCCTGGTTGTATGGACCATCTTGTATGCCTCTGTTTCATTGGTCTCCCGTAAACGATTTGTATCGCGAATAAGGAGTTGTTTGTCTATCTTTGAGAGAGGTTTGACGCTCGCTACAATCACGTAATGAGATTTGTCGGTATCGCCAATACGTGTCAGAGGACACAGCTCTTTCCTCGTCAACTGAGATAATGGTGTGGTTGTCAGCTGTGAATTCCTGTCAGGTGATGCTAAATATGTATTTGTGTATGGATTTCTATCCTGTAAAAACCTTATTTCATCAGGACGAAAACAATACGTCTTTCCTCTTTGGTGTTGTTTGACAATCTCGTTCTCTTCGAACTGGTACAGAGGATATCCGCCAAGGGTCTCCTTGTTTTGACAATCGGTATTTCGCTTTTTTTTTAATTGCTGGAAGGGGATATTTTTAGAATATTTTGTCAAGATAGTATGGCATTCCATTTTTTCTATTCTCAACATTTTATTTTTGATAAATGTATTGCGATGACGTGTATTTGTCGTCACGTTAACTTGATCACAAATAATAACATAAACTGACAAAATCATATCCTGATGGTTGGTCGAGATTGTAGTTTTTGCCCACATTTCTCCAGTTCAGCTTCCTTGTTTCTGTTTTGTCGCTATGGAACTGTAGCATGTAGTTGAAATAGATCTCATACTCAGAAGCTCCCGCCCCTTCGTTCTGTTTTACACACTCCAAAAAGACCCGCCAGAAAGATTGTTGTTCGTGGTATTTCTCCACTAATCTAAAAAGATCTCGTACATATTCCCTGTTGTATATCATATGATGAGATATCCCAGAATTATGGTGCATCTTTTTCAAAAAAGGATGCAGTTTCGCCATGTGTTCAAAGTAGGGGGTATGATATTCGTCTCCTAATGTAAATATATATTTTCCCTCATCGGTTCGAAAACTTAGAGGTGTCAAGAAGAAGACGTCGGCGTCCAAAATGAGATAATCTGGTAAGAGCGTCTCAATATGCAGGCTACAGTACAGTTTTACGAGTTGTTGAAAGTACCACCCTGTGCGACTTATAAGGCCTTTTGGTTCAAGATAGTCGGCGACAGACCCAAGAGTAAAGGGAAATATGTTCTCATCGATCAAAACGACATCCGGTATTTGTGTCTTGAAATTTTTCGTATCGGTTATGATATAGATATTTCTGTAGTTCAAGACATATTTTTTTGTGTAATCAATCTGCTTTTCTATACCTTTGTATTCATTGGGACCTAATAGAATAACGACATCATATTTTTGTTTTATTGTAAATTTGTGGAGTTGCTCAGAGTGAATGTGGAGATTAAAGATAGGAACGACACTCTTGTCAATACGTAAAAAGGGTTTCTCATCTTTCCAATCAAAATTGTATCTGTTGTACTTGATCACACACGTCTCGTTGACAAATCCCACGGTGTTGGACGGGTCGTTTTGTGGATCTACTCCTCCAAGATATTGCCCCATGGCCGCGGCATCAAAAATAAAGGATGTATAGTTTTGGCTTACAAATTTTTCTTCATCGGTAATGGCATGATCAGATGGAAAGATAGGGAACGATTTTATATAGTTTGTTTGAGACGCAATGTCAATAAAATTTTCCATGTCATTTTTGTTCATGTCGTACTTTTCTAAAATATTTCCCAAAATGTCATGATTGGGGATAAAGATGATCGATGCAATGTTCCTATGAAAACAATCAAATGGGATGTAGACAAAATTTTTATCAAGCGTGTCATTCAAAAGTTCTATATCATAGTAGAGCAAGAAATCGTTTTCAATATGTATACAGTCTTCAAGATCAAATTTTTTCATACACTCGTATATTAAAAAAAACTTGTAAGATGTCCATACCCAGAACCCGTTCCGAAAATTTTTATCCATGTGGGACATGGTACAGTATGTGTGTTTGTCAACCAATTCATCGGCGTCTACTAAAGTCACTGGAAAATGACGAAAATGCTGAAAGAATTTTTGGTTGGTTATGACAAAAATATTTCGTGTTTTTAAAGAAATCAGCTGTTTTATATTCTCAATGATATAGTCCTGAAAATTCCCAAAACAGACCAGCAATAAATTCATTTGGTTTTCAAATGAATTTCTAATAGTTTAAATTAAACACCGTCTTCCATTTTATTTATTTACCGTTATCGATCTACCGTAAAATCTGAAAATCAGTTAAAATCCCGAGTCTATCCACATTGTATTCAATCGTGATATAACGAAAAGGGTGTCCTCCCAACACTATATACACCTTCTTACTACATCGAAACAGACACAAAATATCATGAGAAAGAATGTTATCTCTGATTACACATTGTGTTTTGTACGTGCTTGATCCACCTCTATCGGGTAAAAATTAAAAAATGTTTGGTTACTGGTTCCCACCACCCAACAATCCGCACAGATGACATCCGTGATATGATCAAAAACATTTTGCATCGCTGCCTTGTTGTCCGTCTCAAAGGGGATCCTCCACACAATTTCAAAATCTGAGGTTCGCTCGACTTGTTGAATAATATCTTGCATTTTTTGTTTTACTTGACACTATAAGGACAGTTGTCCAATTTTAAAGCCTTTGGATAACCGTAAAATGTAAACAAATGAGCACTTGTACATTTAAGTAGCCCAATCAGGTATTACCTGATTGTTATCACGCTGACACCGTTTTCACCAAAATAGAATTTTTCTATTCTCAAACAAATGATGAAAAAATTATCACGTATAGGTTTATGGATATTATGTGGATTAATCATTCTACTCATTGTCATAATTATCATAACATCTTTTCTTTTCAGTCTAAAAAGTTTAACTATTTTAAACTGTTTTCAAGATTCTGTCCAATGTGTGAATTTTTCAAATGTATAATTACCGATTCTTTTTATACAAAAACTAATTTGAAAATTTAAATTCAAAATTTTTTTTTTATAAAAAAATGATAAAAAAACCATCATATTTAGGTTTATGGATAATGGGGGGATTAATAATTTTAATAATTATTATAACTATTATATTATCTTTACAAAAAAAAATTAATAAAACGACACCTACACCACCAACATTTACTCCGATAACACCTACCCAAATTACTATTCCACCAACATTTACTCCTATAACACCACCATTATTAATAAATAATGTCATTAAAGGAAAAGAGTTTTTAAATTTGTTTTCAATATATCCGAATTCTGTTGATCCGACAGGAGGATTCGTTGATTATTATAAATATACAAATATTGAAAATAATCCTTTGATTGGTTATGATAATGAATATGTTTATATTGGAGTTGCTACAGCAATTTATCCTAAAACAGCACAAAATATTAAAATTAAACCAAATACATCTATACCTAGTGTTCGTTTATATACACAAAAAACAATATATAATGGTGGATTATTTTCAATAGAATTATTTAATATACCATCTGGAGAAGGTGTATGGCCTGCCATATGGTTTTCACAAGATCCTCATCAATTATTACCTAATTCTCAAGCTGGAAATTGGCCAATTAATGGTGAGATTGATTGGATTGAAAATGTAAATTCGGCTGAATTTAATCAATCAACTCTACATATTGATGGATGGACATCACAAGGATTATGTCCATGGAATTGTCAATATAAACCTCAAAATTTTTGTAATGGAAAAGGTTGTGTATGTCCTAAAAATTGTAAAGGTGAATGTGGATCTGAACAATGTCCTTGGATATGTAAACCAAAAATTCAAGCACCTTTTGGATTTGGATATAATTCTAATGAATATTGTTCATCTTTTGGTGCGAATTATGGATGTGCAGTCAAAGCTCCAAATGGTTCTTTTGGAAATTCTTTTAATCAAAATAATTCTGGATCCGTATTTTCAATGGATTGGATACCTTTAGATGATGATGGATATAATTTCATTATAAAATTTTGGTTCATTACTGATCAAAATATAATCAATAATAGTGAATATGGTCCTTTTTCAAACACTCCAGATACTTCAAGATGGAATGAACCTTATGGTATATATGATAATTCTAATCAAAAAAGTAAATGTAAAATCCAAAATCTTCAATTAATTATTAATATAACCCTATGTGGAGCATGGGCTGGTTCTTTAATACAAAATTGTGAAAAAATTATATTTAATCAAAATGCATTAAAAGATGCTTATTTTAAAATAGGACGATTTGCATATTTAACACCAACACCTATTATTACTCAAACTCCAATATTAGATATGAATACATTTCCAAAAGATTTAAAAGGTTGTATACCGTAACCGCTAAATGTTGATTTCTTCTTCATCAGGGCTTGGTTATCAAAACGATCCATTAACATTTTAAATGTCGGACGGTGTAAAATTTCATATTAAAAACTCAATGTATATAATTTATTATATTGAAGAAAATTTTTGATAAACATTTGAAATTACCGTAAAAACCCAAAATGATTTTGAACTAAAAGTATTAAGTTGGTGGGTGTAAATTACGCTATTGATCCTTCGGATTCAGTTAATCGAAGATCAAATAAAGTGAAACGCATTTATATTCTATTTAATTTAGCGGCTCTCTTAGAGCCTGTAAATTAAATAAAAAATAAAATTAATTTGGAAATTAAAAACTTTTTATTTTTTAATAAAATGAATAAATCAAGATATATAACTTTAAATGATTATATGATTGAAAATAAAAAATCAGTTAAAATAAAACCATTTTCTTTATTAGACTTGTGTATTAAATCCTAAAATATCTTATGATAATTTAGATGAAAAAATAGAAACAAAGTCATGTTCAGAATCTGGATTACAATTGGGTATTAGTCAAATTACAGTTAAAAATGAATATATTGATTTACCAAGTATTTATTCAAGCACTGAAAAAAATACAAATAAACTCCAAAAAAATAATGCAGGTGAATTTGCAAGGTATTTCGTTGGTGGCAATTTATTTGAACAAAAAGGAAAAGATGCATGGGAAAATGTTTGTAAAACATATTGTAATTCATATAAAAAATCTTATGATTCAAAAACACAATTTTGTAAATAAACTTTTTTAATACCGTAAACCCAATAAAATGATTTCAAATCGCCGTTATTTTCAATAAATAGGCAAGGCGGCAGGTTAACCTGCCGCCTTGCCCAATTAAAAACAAATTAACTTGTACATTTCAGCTTGCTGACAAACGTACAAGAGTGGACAATAAATTGTCCACTGTTGTCAAGGGAATACATTGCTCTGCAACTCGGCAATGCGGAAAGGACGCTAGACAACAGTGGACACGGTATACCGTGTCCACTGTTGTCTAGCGTCCACCTGTGTCCGGTTGCCAGGTTTGTGCTCATGTGAACTTGGGGCACAAACACACAACACGGTCATACTCCTCTGTTCGACCGGTCGCGTACGCGACCGGTCGAACAGAGGAGGGCAAAGCCCAGAACGGTCATCCATGGATGACCGTTCTGTTGTGTATGTGCTCGGGTATTACCCGAGCACATACCTGGCGATGACGGTAGAAGTTATTTTGCTACTGTGTTCACTTTTTCAAATTGTGGGTCCCACGACGTAATCGTCGTTGTTCTTCTTCTTGGCATCTTTGGTCAAGAAGAGTGACACTATATGTATTCAGGTACGCATCTGTTTCGATCGACCCCTCTAAAGAACATGCTTCGTCGTCGATTGTCTGTCCATCACTCAGTGCCGGTGACGTGATCCACACGAACGCATCTACATCATCTTGTCCGGGCGACGACGTTGGCAATGCACCAAGCGTCGCTTTTCTATTACACACCCAATTATGATCTGCAACGTCAGCTGGAAGAGGTTGTCCAACGACAACCGATGTATCCACAACACAAGGCAGGTCCAACACTGATGACACGACGGTAGAGTATTGAAGCGACTGTTCGAGAGACGCAGGGTACCCACGAATATCTGTAGCGACACCGCGAATGTGGGATATATTGAGTGGAGGAACATTTGTGTAATATCGGAATTGAATATTCGTGTCGTTTTTCAGCATGATCTCATTTGCACCTTCAAACAACATGTTGTAGTTTTGAGACAGGAGTGTCGCGTTTGTAAAAGATGATTGTCCACCATCGATATACAGTGTGATGTTTGGTAGTTTACTCAACACCGAGAGAGCAATCGACAGACTATTCACGTACCCCTCAATCACGTTTATATCGTTCTGTTGAGCTTTATCGAACAAGAGCCCAAAAGTATTGGGTTCAATAAACACGACTTTTTTTGTAGTTGGATATTTTGCAAATATATTTCGTAGCTGATAGACACTATTTTTGTAGGCAACGACACCAGACACGCAGTCGTAGCTTGGGGGTTTCAGATGCTCCTGTATAAAGCACGATGTGCTGCAACAGATTTCACCAGCAAATTGCCCCGTGTAATAGGAACGTTCAGGGAACATTGAAAACACAAAGGAAACAACGTCGGATGTGTTTGTAATCGCCAAGTAATCATCAGCACCACGTATCGCAAAAGTATTGTCTATCCAATACGCAACATGAGCATTTGAAATATATTGACGGCATGTTGATTTTTCAACGGTGAGACGAAACAATGGGTTTGAATTCTGAGGGCTCGTGAGATCAACTTCTTC
>Ga0194129_10003562_pt1 | contig 21561 bp, 15 predicted proteins | sample TA2KigCa35mmetaG_FD_150862 | JGI IMG/M metagenome (GOLD analysis project Ga0194129, IMG submission 150862) | Freshwater microbial communities from Lake Tanganyika, Tanzania - TA2015038 Kigoma Deep Cast 35m | ecosystem: Environmental > Aquatic > Freshwater > Lake | place: Tanzania: Lake...
TGAAGCACGGGCAAGTTCTGCCCCAGTGGACTGAGCGCATCCGCTCTCGACGATGGCAAGAAACTCTGGTCCGGAGAGCATCAATAGAGATTACAACCGGCATTAGGGCCTCCGTTGAGACCCCTTTGCCATCGGTTGTAGTCTGCGAATTATGGGCCGCATGAACGAACTCTGGATGCAGGTGGTAGATAACGAGGCCGAAGCGGTTTACACGATCGAGTGTCTGTGGGAGGACGTTCTCGCCAAGTGCGCGTTGACGGAGAGTCGAACAGGCGAACAAGCTCAGCTACTCGTCGAACATGTCCGTTCTTTGCAGGAGATCGTCCTTCGGTTGGCGGGAGAAGTGAGGGGTGACTTCAACTATCCGAAGTTTGAAAACGTCGAGGCTCTTGGTATGGACGGACACCTCGCAACACAGATTGCAGAGGCCGTTCGCCTGTCGCTTGACTCCTGTGCCCTGTACGAACATCTCAACCCCATTTGTCCCGACCCTCAGGAGGACAACTTTGTTGATGAGCCCGAGCCCTGGGTTCCGGATCGGGTCGAAGAGCTCGACTAACTTACGACGCCCAGAAATCAGCGGCTGCGCTCGTCCAAGTCAATAACGGGCACGCTGAGGGAATTCGCAAGCTCCCGAATTTCGGGCTTACATGTGAAGAAGAGAGTCTGGCGACCCTTCAGCTCCTGCACCATCATCGTGAATGTGCTGGCAAGTCGTGCCTTATCGAGATGAAGCAAAGGGTCGTCGCAGATCAGCGGTAGACGCAGAGCATTCTCTTTCTGGTCCTCCTGCTGAATCATCGCGATCCGAATAGCGAGGAACAGCACAGATAGTTCTCCGGATGACAACTCGGAGTCGCGGACTTCACCTCCGTCTTTGGTCACCCAGAAGGTTTCATCGTCTGCTCGACGTACCACCTTCCATTCGGGGGCGCCAGTCAACGCGATCTGGGCAACCCGTCGTTCAAGCTCTGGGGTGGAGTCCTCTTGGCGTGCCGTCGCGAGTTGTTCGAGCAAGGTCGCCTGGAGTTGTTTCAGGGCGGCTGATCGCTCGAGGGACTCAAGTTCCACTTTCAGCGAGGAGATCTGTTCGTTGAGTTGCGGAAGGCGAGCCGACTGCAACAGGAGCTTGCGACTTAAATCAGCGTCTGTGAGTTTGCGTTTTCGATCGTCAATCTCTGAATCAATCTTTGACTGCTGATCTTCGATAGTGAGTTTTTGATTACTGCGTTCCGACTCGGACATCGCGAGGTACTGCCCGACTAGTTCTTTGAGATCGAGAGGAACTCGATCGATCATTTTTTCGCGATTTCGTATTTCCTGACGTAGACCTTCCTGCATCTTGAAGTCACGATCTAATGATTCGAGCCTTCCAACTGCTGCTTGCGGCGAGCCTTCCGCCGCAAGATCGATGTCGAGCGACGCGGTCATCAAAGCTTTCCGCACTTGAGCGGAGATCCGGCTGTAATCCTCTGCTTCCTTGGTGGTTTTAGCTTCTGCTGCCACAAGCCGACCCTCGAGAGATGACTTATCCGAGAGGTCAGAAGCGAGTCGGTTAAGGGCTGTCTGATAGGCGACTGCTTCAACAGACGTTAACTCGGGATTTTCGCGGAGCCCCCACGACGAAAGTATCTGCTTGATCTCCGCGGTGGCTTGGTCGTGGCGCGTGTTCGCCTCAATTATTCGAACCTCTCGACCGGCCAAGTCTTTGATCAGATCATCTCGAGTCCTTCTTGCTTGCAGGAGCTCGTCGGCAAGTGCACGCGCAGCACCGAGCGTGCCGCCGTCCGCAGTGCTCCCAACCTCTGACTTGTCGGCCTTTCGCAGAAGCCTCTTGGCGGTCAGCCCGCCGAGAATGAGGGCAACGACGAATCCGCCAATTCGAGCAAGAACCGTGTCGCTCGTGATTCCAAGCGCCACGGCGGCGCCGGCAGCAACGATGAGCGCGGCTTGCTCGAACGATGATGCCGACGACTGTCGCGAGATGTTGGCACTGATGGCCTCCGACTTCCAAAGTTCTGCAGGATCGATTGGATTGTTTGCTGAATCTTGAACACGAAGTCTGCTCCACCGATCTTCTAGTCCGTTTACGTCGGCGATCTGGATGGCGAGCTTCTCACGTGCTTCGACGATGTTGATCCTGTCGATTTCACGCTGCTGCGCAGAACGTTGTTCAATGGCTGTGTTCAGTCTGGCAAAAGTACCGTCGCGATCAGCATTGGCGAGAATTCGACTAAACAGTGCAGTCTCGTCACCTTGGATGCCGAGCTGAGTGACCTGGCTCTGAATCGATGCCACCCTCTCTGCAAGAGACTGGCGCAGGGAGGAGACCTTTTCGCTCTCATCGCTTTCCGCGAGTGCCTTCAAGCGCGCAGTCTCTTCTTCTAGGGACGAGGCGATCAGAGAGAAACGTTCAGAAAGAAGCAAACCTGCTGCCTCGAGGCGGTCGACTTCAGCCTGCGCTTCCTTGCCTTTGGTGTCAGCATCCTGGAGGGGTTCGGTGAGGTCAAGGGCCTGGAGTTGGCGTCGAAGGTTCTCGGCGATTCCTCCGAGCTCCGCAATCTGTTCACTAAGGCGAGCCGCCACCGACTCGTAGCGCTCGACTTCTGCCTGAGAAGTCTCAGTTTGAGCTCGCTCTTCAACTATCTTGTCGTACTCTGCTTTGGTCGCGTCACGACCCCTGCGAGTTTGTGAATCCGCCTCGACCAATGACCTGGCAAGTTGTCGGTAGGAATCGATGATGGCGGTGTAGTTGACGCCCCGTTTGTCGCCACTCGCGTAGTTCCGGAAACGCTTTTTCAGCGCCGCGATGCCTTCTTCCTTGAGTTCATTTTGGAGGCTTGCGACGATCTCAATCGAATCGACGCGGTAGATGTTGCGAATGATCTCGGACTCCACCTGCTTCTCTATGGCTGTCCATAAGTTTGACTTCGGATTGCTTGTCTGTCGTTTAGTCCTTGAGCTTCGATCGGGTACCCTGGCATCGGCATCGAACTCGATGCGTACGGACTCATCTCCTTCGGTAAGATTGATCTCGCCGCGAACCTGCGTACCTGGTGTTCCGTGTCGCGACATGAGTGCAGTGTCGTACCTTTCAAGCAGTAGCGCGATGAGTAGGTCGGCGTATGTTGACTTTCCAGTGCCGTTACTTCCGAAGATTATGACGAAGTCAGCCTCAGGGAGTTGCAGACGTGATAAGCGTTTGCCGAACTGCTGAGGCCAGATGTCGACGACTCTCATACGGCGATGTTTATGTGAGCTTCAGAAGTCTTGGAACGAGATCGGACAAGATGTTTGCCCGAATCTCCTCGGCATCACTTGGGAGCACTTTGATCTGCGAGTCAATACCGCGAAGATGTTCTTGGTACAGAGCAACGAGATCTGCAGTGTCGAGGGCTCGTAGCAGATCGCCGAGCAGGGTGTCTTCTGAGCGGAGGGAGTCGAAGTCAATCTTTGGTTGAACGTTATACACGACGCTGTCTATTCCGCCGCCGAGTAGTTGAGCCTTCAAAATTCCGTTCAGTTGGCCGATGAGAATGTCTTCCCTTTCGTTCATCTTCTCCAACTTTTGAAGTGCAACATTCGATTGCCCGGTCAAAGTGATTCTGGCGACGATCGGGCGTCCGCCTGAATCAGGAAATGTACAACTAGCCGCGATTTCTCTATCCGGATTGTCGAAAGCCAGATCTGAACAGTCGATGGAGAGGTGCTCAAATCGAATCACATCACACGGCACATGCTCGGGCGTTCCAACACCTCGCGCCAAAATCGGCACAACAAGTGCACCCTTAGAACCAGACTCCTTGAAGAATCGACCTTGGAGGTTTCCGGGGTATGCCCAGAATCGGTTGTCGCCCAACGGGTTGATCGATCTCTTGTGCACGTGCCCTAGCGCCCAATAGTGCATGGGCGAATTGCGAAGATCGGCTTCGACGCATGGTGCGTACGGGTCATGATCAGGGGAGTTCACATTCGTATGCAGCACACCAATGACAGCCCGCACATCCTCTGTCCCGTAGTCGTTGACGACCCTCGAAAGACGGGGCACGAGATTCTCCGTGACGTCTTCTCGCCAGTATGAGATGCCTGCTATCAACACCTTCGAGCCGTCACGAAGGGTGTGTTCAACGACCTCTTCTTGATTGGGGCCGAATACCTTAATGTATTTCTCGGGAAACTTAACCAAGGTGACAAGATCGTCTGACACCGGATCATGGTTTCCATGAGTGATGTATACCTTTATTCCTGCTTCGGCGAGACGTTCGATCTGCGTCCTAAATGAGAACTGAGAAGCGGCCTCGCGCTCCGCTCGGTCGTAGATATCGCCGGCAAGCAAGAGAAACTCGGCACCACGTTCAATAGTGAGATCAACAAGGTTGGTAAGGGCTTTGCCAGCTAGTTCACGAAGCTGCTGGCGGACATCCTCCTGTAGGCCTTTGCCGAGCTGTCGGAGCGGTGCTCCGATATGGAGGTCGGCTGCGTGAACAAAAATCGGAGCCGCCATACGGTTAGCTGAGGCTAGTTGTTGGGCAAGAGTCTGGCAACTGGTTGAAGGTGACACCAAAAGCTAATGGGGTCAACGATTTTGTCTAGCGAGGGGCAATGAGTAAGGTGCGAATGTGGTGCGGCGACGTTCGTGGGACTGGCCCTATCCGCTACCTGAGTGGCAGGATCAATCTGACCAGCCAGTCGAAGGGGATCCGCGTGTACCGGGACGTGACGACGCTCCGGAAGCTGATGTCATTGCTCGAAGTCAGCGGGGCGACACCTCAGACATAGAACGAGCAATCGAGCGACTTCGTCGACAGGCCAAGCGTGGAGCTCCGCCACGTCAACCACCCGACGAACCGCCTCCACCCCCATGGCCGCCAGATGGCGGCTCGGATGAGTGCGCTTGGTACTGGTCGTTCCGATATGGTGACTGCTTCGGCATTTACATCTGCGAAGAGTGTGTTGACCAAGTCGCAAATCGATTATGGCTCTACGGAATTCCTGAGGACACGGCTCTTGAGATAGCTTTTGCATTTCTTTACGGCCACGAGATCTTCCACTACCGAGTAGACCGCGCCGTTGAACTCCTGGAGCGCTCAGTGGGTCGAGCCAACGGCATGCCGTCAACCATGTGGCTGAATCGTTGGACGAGCAACAGACATAACGCACCGGGTGCCGGCCTCGACCTCCTCGAAGAAGCGTGCGCTAATCGGCATGGATTGACTGAAGCGGTTAACCGGGCCAGAAAAACGGTCCCTGGTGGTGCTACTTCGTCAGTAGCGATGACTACCCAAACCTTGTTGTGTGCGATGATGGACGAATCGGGGCCGGGGTACCGCGACTATGCGCGAGCAGGACCACCCAACACGCTCAGATCCCAAGACGAGCTTCTCTCTTGGTATCTGCTTCTGGCTTGTAGCGTCGCGAAAGTTCACGGTGCGCCAGTTGGGGAGATTCGCCGCACTATGCCCGGTTCCGTAAGGAAGGGAAATTTGGGCATCGACCCAAGCGTGCCGCTCTATTGGGTGCAGTGCTGACCGAGCGGTCGCTCATCCGAGAGAGTGGGTTTGGCGAGAGAAGTTCGGCCTAACTCGTCTTTGACAAGTTGAGCGTGTCAATTAGTCGAGTAACCCTCGAGAGCCGAGCGCGCGCGGTCCTGACTGCGTCATTCAGGTACAAGCGCGCATCTATCCAGCGTCGCACTGCCCAGCCCGTGAAGGGAATCGGAGAGATCATCGCGGCAATAACTCTTGAGGGGAGAGCCCAGGTGAAGATCCGCTGCATGAAGAAATCGGGCAGTGGCCATGTGTTCAAGATAGTGCTGACTGCATTTACTGAACAAGTGTGAATCACTGATGGCTGTGGCACTTACGGGTCAGACAACGCGGGAAGCCGAGTATGGCAGCCGAACGAGCGTGCGTGGAGCTTCGTTAGCATGGCGATGAGAGGGCATGTCGACGTGAGAGTCATAAAGGAACGCTTCGGCGACAAGAAGGAGTGGTCCGTAGGTCCTGGAGCGAATCTGCGTGGGGCCAACTTTAGAAGCGTTGACCTTCGTGGAGTTGATATGACTGGGGCCGACCTCTCTGACGCGATTTTCAACGGGGCCGATCTCTCTGGTGCTCGGCTTGATCGCGCGATCCTTCGCGGTGCCGTGCTCTTTCAGACCGTACTGATTGGGGCGTCAGCCGTCGGAGCTGACTTCCAGGGTGCCGCACTTCGGGAAAGCGAGCTTCACGGAGCAGATCTTTCCGACGCGATTATCGATGTTGGGGAGTGCGAGGCGGCATATGGAAATGCGTCAACGAAACTGCCCTCAGGTCGATCGGTGAATCTTGCAAATCGCCCTGATGAGCCGATCCTGGGAGTGTCGAGTTGGGGTGGCGGGTATAGAGCACTACGACACATGCTCGACGACGATGCACCTGGTCAGCCGCTCATGGCTGACGGCACTCCCGCAACGACGCAGATTTCAGAGGAGTTGCGGGCAGATCTGATGGCGTCGCTGGTGAGAGTATTGGACGAGGCGATTCAGCTATCTGCTGGTGTTGTGAGTCGTGTAGATCGTGATTTTGATTCTCCAGGTCGAATCTCCTGGTACGGGTCGGGCCGTTCAATGGGAAGCGGCACGCCGCATTCGTTTTCGATGCTTGCTGATTTTCTTGTGCGGCATCTTGATGTCAGTTTCGAGGCCGTTCATTTGGACGGCTCAATCGAGGCGGTTTTTCGACCAGCGAAAGACGTAGTTGACTCACTCACCCGACATGTGCTTGTGCCTGAGCAAGTATCGTTCTTCTCCTTCGAGGATCATGATGCCGAGGTAACCGAGATCGATATCACGATTACGTCGCTCAGCCATTTTCTTGTCAAATTCGAGAGCTTTATTGAAAGTGGTTTAGAATCAGCAACTACTTATCGGTTCTTCATCAAGCCATCCAAGCGGAGGCTTCATGTCGCAACTATCGATCGCGGCTCGGATGAGATCCTCCGAATCGAGGTTACTAAGTCGCAATTCGGTCAGGAGATTGCCGAGTCACTCTGGTCGGACTATATAGGAGTCGGTGATGATCCGCAGCACATAAATGTTGCTGATTCCGGCTGGACGCTAGAGATCGAGCTCGAGGCTGATGACTCCGGTGATGCAGAAACCCACCCAATTGACGAGGAGGCTCTGCGTGAGGTCCGCGACGTCTACAAGCCAATTGCAATCTCCCAGTGCGGCTCGATTGTTGGCTTCGAAACATGGGAAGACGGTCTTGTTATGGCAAAGATCGTGCCGACTGGCGATACGACAGCTGATGCTTCGGTTGTTGGTGCATCCCTCACGGATCGAGATGCTCTACAAGCGTCACTCGACGACGCGATCTCGGCCTACGTATTGACGCGAGACCTTACAGAGGATGATTTCTGGGGCGACGATGATTCCGGTGGGGAAGTTTCAGAAGACTCTGACGATGTGACTGACGACGATGAGGAATACGAGGACGAAGTTGAAGATGATGAAGGATCCGATGATGACATTGAAACTGACTCAAAGAACGCGGAGATCCACTTCGAAGACCCGCAAGAGGAGCTCGCTGAGGTAATCAGGGTTCTCGGTGAAACTCGACCCGCAGTCGCCAACATCTGGGAAACATCCGAATTCGATTACCTAAGCGGTGGTGTTCTTGATGTCGAAATCTTTAAGGTTCCCGATACTCGCTGGAGGTACATGCTTGAGGCAGCGCGGCAAGGCGAACTGTATCTGCGGTCCTGTGACGAGTTGGTAAAGGCATTTGGAATCTTGGAGCTCAAGCGACTGGATAGTCATACTTTCAAGTTGCGAATGAAGCCCTGCGCAGCGCGTCGATTTAACTTGAACTACGAGTGGATTCCGCCCAGCAGTTGGCAACCAAAAGTCGTCGCAGACACCGAAGATGAGTAGAAACTCAACTCCCGTTTCATGCAACGAGTATCAGAATCAGACACTCTCAACCACACGATGTATCCGACATCTCCTTCTCGGCCTGATCAGATGATGAAGTCGCGATTGTAGGACTTGGGGATCGCGTAGCGCATGCCGCGCCGTTTCCGGACCTTCGAGGTCATCGATACATCAAACTCCACGGCCGTCGAATTTCTAGCCTGGTGTGCCGCGCGCGAAGAACTTTACGCGATCTATCGAGGATCCACAAAGTTGATCGTCTATGTCAATGTGCGCGGCGATGCAATAGAGGAAATCGCGAGTTCAGGCTCCCTTGGTGGCTCGCTCGCAAGGCTCCGTCAGTCAGGACTGCACTACGCGAGCCCCCAGGAGTATGTTGATGGTTGCAACTTTCTGCGCAGGGCATCGGGCCAACACTCCTGGCTTCGATTTCCAGAAGACAATGTCGGCTCGGGGCAGCGAGATTCCGACACTGAGTTTGATGCAGAGTTGTGGACCGACGACGAAGAGCCTTGGTTCGAGGACGATGAGGACAGAGAAGAACCCGAAGACCCATATCTTGAGGCTTGGGACATTGCCGAAATAGTTGAAGAACGGACGATTTATAGGGCATCAGTAGAGGATGTATTCAATCGAGATCCAGTGCGCCCGCAATCGTTGCCGTTCGCTGACTTTCGCGCTGCCATTCTCGATGGTTGCACGCTTGAAAGTGCAAATCTGGAGGGAACTCTGTTTGATCGAGCATCGCTAGTCCGATCGAACTTATCGAGGGCGTTTCTCTTCTCTGCGAGCTTGAGAGATGCTGTATTGGACTTCGCGAATCTGGAGGCCGCGTATCTGGTGGGAGCACAGTTGCAGGGAGCACGACTAATCGGCGCCAATCTCCGCTATGCGAATCTGGTCAGTACCAATCTCGAGGCTGCCGACCTGTGCGACGCAGATCTTCGCGGTGCCACAATCTCAGAGGAGTCGTTGGCGCAAGCCACGACTACCAGAGCTCGGTTGCCGAATTCGATGTAATCGGTGATCAGCCCTATTGTGCTTGCGCATCACCTTGTAGTTGCGTGAGGGTCCCGATAAGGCGGTTGACCCTTGAGAGCCGACTGCGCGCGGTCCTGACTGCGTCATCCAGGTACATGCGCGCATCTATCCAGCGTCGTACTGCCCAGCCCGTGAAAGGAATCGGAGAGATCATTGCGACAACCTTGCCAACCACTCGCGATCCATAGCGCCGACGTATGAGGGTCATTGAGCCATGAGCTTGGTACTCCTTTTGAGCGGTTCGACATCCGCTTGAGCGGTTCGACATCCGCGCGACCTTCATTGATTTGCTGAAGGCATCTGTCGGTAGCGTGGCTGCCGACGCGATTCTTCCGTACTTCGAAACTGACGACGACTAGTTGTCGAAAAAATTTGTCACGTACCTGAAGCTTGAGGCAAGTCGACTGCCACATCGCTGGATTGCTCTGGGTGTCCGGAACGGGGCTTCACTTTGCAAGATGCACTGGGATCTTCTTCCTTTCGCTCCCGTCAGCGATGTAGAGATCACCCGACGTGCCGTTGAGGTGGTTCTTGTACAGCATTAGTCCATGCAGTCCAACTGCGCGTTGACGTGAGTGTGGATTCAGATAGTTGCCGAGCAGCAAGCTGACGCCTTGTCCGTGGGACAAGTTGGTGCGACCTGCGATTATCTTCTTGCCGTCTGACGACTGTTGCCTATAAGCGATCGGCTGTTTCACGATTAAAGCGTCCGTGAGGGGGTCGAGTCCCTTTACAGCGTTTCGACGCGAATAGGCACAACAGAGGGACTCTTCAAGCGGTGAGCAACCATTCGGGTGTTGGCGGTAGGCCAGATGAAACTGTTGCCAGACGTTGTGTCCGAGAGGCCGGCCCGCGATCTGAAACGCCATCTCCAAGGTGGAGACGGCTCGGTCGATGAGAAAGTGGTGAATCTGGTGATTCAGGATGAAGCTCCACGCCGCCGCCCTGCAGTCAGCTTCGCTTCGGTCGGGATACTCGTCCCGCAACATGGCTACGTAACAGCTGTAGCCCTCGAGCGAAACCACAATCCCAAATGGACGGGTGCGATCAGGTGGGTGGATTCCGCTTCGGAATGAGTTGTACTGAGAGATCTCATCCACTGGTTTGAAGACGCAAAGTGCCGTCTTCTTGACCGGTCGGTCTTTGCTCCTCTGGGACTGCGTTGCGGTCTGCGGTTCATCGTTTCTGGCGATGCCACCCGATGGATTAGGTCCGGGCATTGCAGGAGTGCCCAAGGTTGTGGTGGGGGGCTTGCCCGGGGGCTGGTTGGCTCCGCCAGACAGCGGCTGCGGTTGGGGCTCGTAAATCGGCTCTGGTGGATCAGCCTCAGGAGTAAGCGGCTTCCTCGACGGATCAGGCTCTAACGGTCGACGCGTGGGGCTGGGTCCAGGACAAATCTCAATTGGGCTTCGCTCTGGAATGATCGGTTCGCCCGGATCAATCGGTTCTGGATACTCAGCCATGTGCAACGCTCTGTACAGACACTATATGGGTGAGCCCAGTGCTGTATCAGATGTGGGTCAGAGCCAAAACTGTCGAGTTCGTGGCCGGGTGGAAGGATGATCTTCGCCTCACTCTTCGGCACTACGTACATTCGCGGCGCGCTCTGGTTAGTCGCTAAGGTCCTCTAGGAGTGTGACCTGATAGCAATCGACGGGTGTCCCGCCATCGAATTCATTGCCTTTCACCCAGTAACGAGCGGTCAAGCGCGGCCATGCTTCAAGGCTTGAAGCGAACTGGCGAGATTTCAGCTTTGCGGCAAACTGCTTTTCCTCAAGCGACTGACTGGTATCAGCGGACTTGTAGCCGGCCTTCACGATTGCGACACCAAACGAGAGCCCTGCCTGCTTGCCAACCTGGTCCAGTGTGGCGTCAACCTCAGAAATCACAAGACTTGGATCCTGGGGATTCGACACGCAGACGCCGTCTAGAACAACAGGGTTGACGCTGACGCCCGGACGATTCGGCGTAAGGGTTGTCGTAACTAACGGTTCCGTCGTCGAGGTCGGGGTTGTTGTGGGTCCAGATTCCTCCTCGTCGTCTGGTGCCATGACAATCTGCGAACCCAAAAATGTGAGCGCAAGCACCAATGCGATGTCGGCAAAGAGCCAACCTGCCAACCCGCCGTTGTAGTCTGCGGTTGATCGGCGTATTCGTCTCATACAAATGCGATGGGTCCATTACTCCTGCGAGCGGTATTCGTCATTGACGCGCGCATAAATGTCGGCTGCTTCACGAAGATTATTGACGATGCTGCGTAGATCATCGTTGGCAGCGTGAAAGTCAGAAGCCCCTTCCTTCATCGCAACAGCAACCGGCGTTGTGAGCTCGAGTTGACGTGCAACTGCCTCGATACGGCTGGCGTATTCCGCGAGCACGTTAGGTATCTCTGTAAGGACCGGGACGGTCTTGCTGAAGTCCGCGAAAAGATCTCCGATCTTGTCAGTCATCGTCGTCGCTGAGTCTTTGATGTCAGCGACTTCTGCGCTCAGGTCCTTTGCAAGTTTGGCGAGCGACTCATTCACGCTGGCTGCGTTGCGCTGGGATTCACCGAGGTGGCGCGACAATTGCTGAAGCTGGGCTTGAGCCGCGTCCAAGGCGAGCAAGAGCGGTTCGACACGCTCGGGAAGATCGGCAAGCGGGGTGGTCGCTTCAGCGATGCTCGAAGCAGTTGTCCCCAAAGATACGGAAACCCCAGACAGCCCTGAGACGACGTTGTCCAATCGAGTCGAGATCGTGTCAAACCGTGGCAGTACGTCTGCAACACTCTTCAGTGCTCCTTCAAGCGCCCCGGCCGCCATAGTCAGCGAATCAGAAAGCTCTTCTGGGGTTACCGCACGACTCTTGGCAAGGAGAAGTTGAGCATCAAGCAGCAGAGTGTCCAGCTCCAAGAAATACTTGTTTCGAAGCCGATTCAGGAAAAAACTCAAGATCCCACTTGAGACATGTGCTAACACAATGAGCAAGACACAGATCGCGACGATGAGTGCGACTTGCTGAAAACCGAAACCGGAATGGTCTCCATTCGCGCCGGACCAGAGTGCAAGGAAGTCGAGAGTCTCGCCGGGTTCAAGTTTCTTTGCGGCATCTCGGTACTCTCCGATTACTCGGTAGAGATCAAACCACGTAACGAGAATTGGCGCGACGTAAAAGATCGGCAACCCGGCAGAAATGCAAGAAAGAGCAAGCCTCAATTTGCTATCAGCTACTACCGCATCTGCATCTTCCGAGCGAGAATCAAACTCTGCTCGAAGATCGAGAAATGCCCACAGCTTTCTCTTCTCGGGATCGCCTAGATCATTCGCCAGCTGAGTCGCCAGTGTCGCCGTGGCATCGGTTCGCTCGCCAGCCCAAGCCCGCAATTGACCTCTTACTTCCGCGTCGGTCATTTCTGCCCCTCTATCGGATCTGTTGCAACTTCTACACTCTAAGTCGGAGCGATCAATGGCCAACAATATCGGGCACAACATCGATTTTGCAGAGCAACGTGTGCCGGTTGTGATTTTGGATGTGCTAAATCTGCGTGCGGATCGGCCGCCAGATCCAGATTCGACAGCGAAAGAGGAATTTGACCTACGGCATTTCCAGATGTACGAAGAATGCGTTGCAAGTACAGCTCCAGGTGCGGCGATAATCAAAATTGTCGACGGAAACATACTCAATAATCAGGACAAACTAAGCAAAGATCTCAAAAAACTCGTAAAGTACGGCGGGTTCAAGCGCAGTAATCCGAAGTATGTTCACATACTGCCCAAGGGCTTCAAAAGCGACCGAAAGTATCTCTCGGCAGATCCCGTGATCGTGCAACTACTTCACGACTTCAATCCGAACTGCGCGGCGGTAACGTACGACGCAATTCGCAAACCGGAGGACCTCTTGTACTTTCCGGAAGATGACCCTATGAGGCGCAATATCTTCCGGCCACTGTGGAATGACAGCGCTAAACAGAAACGAATTTGGGGCCTACCCAGCAAGAACGAAATCCGATGTTTTGTGTCGTCTGAGGAATGGTACAAAGCAGCTGGTCGAATGCCCGAATTTTTTTCTCGGCTTGCCCAAAACGCAGTGCTGCTCATTGAGGATGTCGTTGGGACTGGTGTCGCCTCGAGTTCGCAGATCGCGCAACAGCGTGTGGCGGCGTATCAGTACGTTGACGAATTCGTCACCAGACACAGGGAAGTAGCCCCGAAATTTCCGGAGATTCGAAGGGAGCCACGCCCGATAACCGATGGCCACAGCGGTGAGGGTGTGGATGGCGATTCTCCGAAGAAGAAGCGAAGGCTGGTAAAGCCACGGGTGACGGTGAAACCGCGAAAGACGGTAAAGCCACGAGTGACGGTGAAGTCGCGACCTCGAGTCGGTTTGCCCAGAGTAAAGAATCGACCCGAGACCGTGTACATAGGAATTTCTGTATATCTTGATCTTGAAAAATTCCGTGATCGTCAAGTTTCGTTTGACGCAGTATTGGTGGAATTGAATGAATCGTTCTTCGCATTCTGGTTATCAGTCGACGGAAAGATTCGCGTGCGTTGTGACAGCAACCTTGCCACAAAATGTAACCGACTAGTCAGAATTACGGGGCGAGTTATCGACATTGATGGTCAACTTGTGGTTGACATCAAGTCGGCAGAAGATGTTGTGGTTCTCAAGCCACACGAAGCGATTTCCGTTCGAGCCAAGAGGAATCGACCGAGGCCGAGGCCCGAGCGAATTCCCCCCTGGAGCTTCCGGGCTCTTCCTGGTTGGAAGCGCCTTCCTCGTCGATTGCCGCCACCTCCACCGGCTACGTTGCCACGCCGCCCGGAAAGTCTTAGGGGCAAGCTGAACGGCACGAACGTGAGGCTTACCTGGCAAGAGCCAAACTACAACGGAGTAGTGATTGAGGGTTATCGGATCGAACAGTCAAAGGATGGCGGTGAGTGGTCGCTGGTAGATGATGTTTCCGCACAGCCGTGCGAGAAGACGGTCGTCGACCTTAAACCGGGAGTGAACTACACATTCCGTGTATTTGCGGAGGGCGCGGCCGGATTTGGAAGTCAATCCGAGGTCTGGAATTGTCCAATCGTCGTTGGTGGCTCCGGCGATGACGATGAGAAGGGTGCTGGAGGCGGAACTGTGGGTGGCAGTTCAAACTACGAGGACGACAAGAGAGCTGGAAATGGGGTTCTCGGAGGCCGTACCACCGAGCAGATTCGGGGGTTAGGGTTTGTTGCGGTCTCAGGTGCAGTGATCGCGCTAGTCGCAATCGTCTACTGGTTAGTGCGTTGAAATGTGTAGTCGGTCTGATCTCTAAATCTGCACTTCAATCAGCAGTGGCGCGTGATCACTCATGGTGAAGGCCGTCGGGAGGTCAGTGATTCCGCTATAACTCGGATGGACTTTGCGTGACCCATCGGCGTGACACCCTCGCTCCGTCGTAAGGTCAGTGCCAGGTTTGCCGAACTTCCTCTGGCCTTGGCAAGTGAGGTCGGCCATCACGACCCGCTGATACCGTCCAAGGGGGCAGGTGACAGTCGTGGCACACGTCTATCGGGCAATCTGGCGAAATGACGACATCGATGTGCTGAGTGGCGCTATCGATTGTTTTCAAGCCTGGTTGAGACTGCGGAATACACCGATTCCGATCCGCTTTGACGGGGTGAGCCGCAACGACTCTCGAACTGTCACTGCAACGAGAGTCTCAACTCCGTCAAAGAGCGGAGTCCAAATCATGTTGCGAGAAGTGCTTTCCGACGGGCGAGGGTACTGGAGTACATCGGTCACGGCCATGCAAGTGGGGGATGCCGGCTGTTTATGGGTCGACGTTGACGCCCAAGTTGACAACATCTGGCAGCGATCAATTGCGGCACCGCGAGTAGTTCGGGAGCTGCTGCTCGCCGGAGGTCGACCATACGTCGGGGAAGACGTTTTGGAAGTGCGGCCGCAGGAGATTGATGATCGAAAGTCGCTCGACCGATTGGTCGAATCCATCTTGAGTCCTCGCAGGGAGTTGCCTCTGGTGGTGATTGGAGAGAGGGCACATCAGGACCAGAGTCGCAGTCAGTTGATGCAGATTGCAACGCGGACGAGTGACATGCTCGCCGGCGTTGCGCAAGTCTCAGTTGTTGATGGCAGGCACCTCCCGAACCTCAATACATTGCTGCCCGAGAGTCTCTCCATTCAACCGTTCGCCGCACGAATCTTCATCGCCGGGGTTCACGCAGAGATAGAGAGTGAGAGGTACTCAACCACCTTCGACCTCGGTGCAATGACAAGTAACTACACGGACCTTGGTGCACTGCTTGCAAAGAGAATTGCCATCGCGACATCATGGCCAACTATCGAGGCTCAGTTCATCGACTTTCGTGAATCGCTGAGCGCTCGTCGACGAGAGCACGCAAACGAATCGAGTCCCGGCAGCCACGACCAGGTTGAGGTCAAGTCGAAACCCGACCCACAGGCGCCGCCTCCTCTCTGGTCACCCGCTCCGCCGCCTGAGCCCAGGGGGTCAGCCGATTTGCGCGGCTCGGGTGGGTCGACTGACACGGGTACTCAGACCGCAATTCGTGAACTTCGCAGTCAGGTCAAGTCGCTTCAAGACGAGTTGATTGATGTGACCGAACTTGCGAATGAGTGGTACGAAGAAGCTCAGTGGTACAAGGAACGACTTGTTCGGATGCTCATTAATGAAGAGAATTCCACAGAGTTCAAAGGTCCAACTATGGCTTCAGTGATTGAGGACGTCAGGAGGCACTCGCTCTACATCACTATTCCCACAACAGCTCCACGTGAGATAGAAGCGCTCGACACGAATATGGCGGCGGTGGTATGGGCGAAAGACTTGACAAAGCTGTTCGCGTCGATGGAACGGTATGCAACCGCTCGTATCAGCGGAGAATTCGACGGTAGCTATCTGGAGTGGTGCTCAGAAGTGGCCGACTACTCCGCAGCAAAGATTGCCATGCAAGAGTCAGAGCCGACGAAGAGGAATCCGCGGCTCAGGGCCTCGCGAACTTTTGAGGTTTCCCGCGACCTTGACCCGTCTGGCTGGAAGGTGATGTTTGCGCATGCCAAGATTCAGGCACGAGGCGGAAGCCTCATTCCTCGCTTGTTCTTTCACGATGATGTTGTTGGAAAAACCAAGAAGATTCACATTGGCTTCATCGGGCCACACCATCTCGTTCCCACCTCGACGTTCTGAGCGATGGATCAGCACCTTCTGTCGTTACTGAGTTGCTTCAACTCGGCCTTGTGACCCGGATCTGTAGACAGTTCTTGTCACGGAGCACCTCGTTGAGAGCGTCTGCTTCATCCTTGTTGAGGCTGGGAGACCAGAATCCCGAAAAGTTGATTGAATCTCCACCGTTTGGCGTCCTCTGGGTGAAGTCGCCAACCCCCTTGCCCAGCACGAAGTTAGACCGTGAACTGACGATTAATCGGCGGGTCTGAAAGCACTTGGGAAGCGGCCTCATCCGATCGGCCGGAACGATCTTGACGCTGATCCTGAGAGCCGAAGTTGAGATGTTGGCGAGTATCTCGTTTAGCAGATTGCTCATCTCTTGGGCGTCAATTCCGTCATCTTTGTCCCGTTCCGCAGTGACTATGACAAGGATAAGTGGGCTCGACTGATTTGCGCTGATGCCATTGAGTTTGGACATCAGCCATACAAGACCACTTCTTCTGTCTGGGATTCGTGGATCAGATGCATCTCGTACCCTCACGTCTCGACGAAAGTCCTGAAACACGTACTGATCTACGAGGTGGATAACGCGAGAGCTCGGATCGCAGCTGTCCAGTACTGGGTATAGCGCATCGGTCCAGAACTCTTCACGGTCCGTGTACGTTCTGCGGTGTTCCTGGAGATCTTTTCGCTTCGCCACAATCGGGCAATCGACATAGCTGGGAATGTCTGTTCTGATAGGAAGTTGCCCGGAGCTGCTTAGGGGGGATTCGATTATCACCTCCGTATGTGGTTCGGTAGGCATTCGTTCCGTGTGGCTTATGATGATTCGCCGCGGGATGCGGCTCGTGACAATGTACTGTTCGAGTCGCTTCCAGACCTGTAGCGGTAGGTTCGTTCGCATTTCCTCGAGATCTGATTCAGTGACGAGAAGTACGGCACGATTCCGAAGCGTTTCAACGAACATGTGACCGAGCGACTCATTCGAAGCAAGGTTTAGAACGGTCGACTTATCGAGGGCTGTTCGGGTATACAAGTCAGACTCCCAGCTCGTCTAGTCGTTCGTCAAAGAAGCCGTGCGGCCATGGTGATAGGAAATTTCCTCGCTCGTCTATCGCCAAATCATGAATCACGGAAGAGCCGTCAGGTGCTTGGTCCACGTAGATCACCTGGACATCTTCCGTGGAAATCATTCCCTCTCGAATCTTGCGAAGGATTCGCAACATCAGGCTTTCACTGTGTGTCTCGATGAGGAACTGCGTTTGCGCTCCACCCGCAGCTTCAGCGACGAAGAGCTCCCCGAGCCTCGCCTGCATGGCGGGATGAAGGTGCAGCTCCGGCTGCTCAACGCAGACGAGTTGATTTCGGGCAAGAACTGATTGTGTGAGGAGTGGAAGAACTTGGCTGTAACCAACACCCACGTCGCTTGACGAGAGTTCGAGACCTGTCTTTCTGTTTACAAGTACGAGATACAAGAGTTGACCTACCGTCTCAACCGAGCCGAGAGAGACAACCTTGATGTAGTAGGGCATCTCCATCAGGCTGAGGTAACTATTGACTCGAGCGACCAAGTGAGGCTGCTCATGCAAGAGTGAAAGCATGTGCTCTCCGACGGATCCCACCTCGGTGCCGTCAGTGGGCGAGTATCTGTCAAAGCGCTTTGGTTCTTGGCGCAGAGGACCGATGTGAACCAGCCGGCCGAGTTGAAATCGGGTGGGGTTCCAATACCTTGAGCACAGATCTTCCCACGCATGGACTAACGGATTGTCTTCCCGAGTTGGTCGGGTTTCGTCATTGACCGAGTGCGAAGTTCTTCCGATGCCCTCTGGTGTCGCCCACTGTCTTCGAAGACTGGAGAGTACGAGTTGAGACTGGAGTTTCGTGGGAAACCGCTCACCAGCAAAGGTAGGGAGGTATCCAAGATTGCCGCTCAGGTTGCTCAACATGTCGGATTCGGAGCTGAACAAGTTTTGCTCCTCGGTAACCAACTTCAGAAATCCGGCAATGGACTCTGCCTTGAGCAGCCAACGGGCGCGTGTTGGGTGCCGATCAAAGTCGAGTACTTCGCCATCAATCTCGATGCGAACTCCAAGTGATCGATGATCGCCAGTTCCCTGGGTCGACCATGCGACGGCGCACGCGCCGCGCCACTCGGTCTGAGGGTCGGCGACTGCCACTTCCACACCGATATTCATCTTTCGAGAGATCTCATGCGCCGACACGGTTGCCTCGAACGAACCGAGGTCTACAGAGTCGCCAGAGAAGGTGAGCAGCGAAGGACTGTCACCAGAACCTCGTCTTGCGGAAAGGCTCTGCTGGAGCAGCAGAAGAGCCTTGATAATCGACGACTTGCCAGCGGAGTTCTGACCGTAGAGCAGTGTGATCGGTCGCAGTGGGATCTTGGTGGCGTTCGAGAACGAACGAAAGTTGGTTAGGTGAACACCACTAATCACCGCAGCCATCGGGGCTCCTTTGTCTCGGATTATCATAAGGCGGGTCGTGTCTTGAGGCCCAGGAGGCGCTTTATGGACAAAATAACCAGTGCGATTCTTGATGCACTTCGGTGTCTGGGCGTGCACAGAGGGACTGCAGTTCGGGGAACCATCTATGTGACGGTGCCCATTACATCGGGAATTCGACAGTTCAATTTGATGGCAAAACTGGGTTGCAAGAGTTCAGCGGAACTTCGCGAGAAGTATCGGGACCGATGGCTCGCAGAGGTCAAAAAACCGAATGTGGAAGAAGCCGCTGCATACACGTTGATGGTTCAGATTCTGAATCCAGACTGCCTAGTCCTCAACCCAGCAGAGATCGAAGTAGATGAATGGTCCCAAGATCAATACAACGACATGTGGGATGAAGTCCTCTTGCGTTTCTGCCACATGCTCGTTGTTACTCCTGATTGGGTATTCAGTCGAGGTGGTCGCCTAGAGGTTCAGAGAATGCTGTCGCTTGGGCGGCCGGTCACTGATGTTTTCGGGAAAACATTGACGAAGGGATCCTTTGAGCGAGTCGATCAACAGGCTCGATCGCAACTTGCCGAAATGGGGTTCACCGAAGAACAGATTTCTCAGTACCTGCCGATAATCGAATTCCCGAGGGGTGTTCACCAACCTCCTTTGCTCGGCGATACTGCATTTGACAACGTCATGAATTGGATCATTAGGGAGCGTTCTTGGCAGAACAAAGTTTCGGACTTTCCGGACTTGGGTCGCACGCGAGAGCATGGAACACATGATGAAGACGGGGCGTGGAAGCCCAAGCTTGACACATACTTTCAAAGAGCAAAGTCGAGCGGGCTGTCCACGGACGTTGGGGGAACCAACCTTCTGGTGTTTTTGACTCTCTCGGTCGCGATGCTGGAGCACGTGACATCCCTTTACGGCCCACTTCCCGAGCCTGGCGTACAGAGCAATGTCTCTCCGACCATTAATCAGCTGCATTCGCCGGACATGACGCCAAATCAGCGACTCGCCATGACCATGTCGTGGCTGAGTCGAGAGCACGACTATGTCAGGGAGTGGTTTACACGTGATGACGACGACGAGAACACCAAGAAGGGACTGGGGGTCGACTCATGGTGGTATCGACAACTCCGTAAGTATTGGCATCGAGCCCATCACTTTGGTCTCGATTCGCCCGAGGGTCGTCGGCAGCTTGGCAAGTATGTGAGCACTGCATTCAGTCTGGCGATGAGTCGAATCAACATCTGGGGGGTGCCGCCGTACCCCGAGCGAAAGTCAGCCGATGATCTTCACAAGCGTGGCTTTTTTGGGGTTGATCAAAGCGACGACTAGCCGACGTCGTCGTGGTAGCGGTCTTCGTTGTCGAAATAGAAGGTCTCATAGTCGCCGAATCCTTCGCAGCAGTCAGCGATGAGGTTGTCGAAGTCGCTCAGATTGCACTTCCTTGATGGCGGCTTTTCTTCCCACACCTCAAAGTCCTCATCCCGCAACTCGCCAGACTCAGTCGGCTCTTCGCTCATGTAAGGAAGCTTCCTCCGCTGCACGTAGCCATCTCGCATTTCAAGAGTTATTGGCCGAGAGGCGAAGAACAGCTTGAGCAGGCTGGGTACCGGGGTTGGGCGACCCTCACTGTCCAATTTCATAGGTACGGCGGAGAACTCGCGGGCCAGTGCTCGAAGATCATCTTGGTGCAATGCGTCGATGAGCAGTTCCTCGAGTGAAGTGTCGCCGTAACGGTCAGCCACCTCGTTGCCGAGCCTAAGTATCACAACGACCAAGCTGATTACTGCCCCAATCGGGTCTTCGCCACCATCCTCGCCAGTGGTAGCCGCATCAACAAGTCGTGCGACGAATTCGGCAATGCCGTACTCAACGTCGGAGCGAAGTGCTCGACCATCATGCGTTAGCGGCAAGAGCCTCTCGATGAGGCTCGAGCAATCGATCAAACCATCTGGGACGATGGGATGCTCAAGGCAGCTCCGGTCCTCACTAAGTGATTTGATGAAGTCGCGCAAGTTGAACTTCATGTCAGTTGCCTCCACGGTGTTGTCCGATGCTTGAACCGACATGCATCCAGCCGCACTGGCGGCAGTGGTAGGGACGATGATTCGAGTGATGCTGTCGTCGCAGATCTCGCGCAAAGTCCTCGGCATCACTGTGGCTGAACATCATCTTGCCAGCAGGGACACACATCTCGCCGCGTGAGCGCGGATAGACCGTTCGGCCCTTCGTCCGCCGTTGACGATTCTTGTTGCGTTGACTTCGGTGATTGCGTCGATTGTTTGAGTGCATGGAATGAAGATAGCGGGGCGAAAGTGCCTCGAGGTGCGAAAACGTGTCGAATCAGAAAAATATCTTTTGCTTCACGACATCAAGCAATTCTCTGAGCAATTCTTCCGCATCAATGGGAAGAACTAATGCAGAAATAGTTTTCAACTTTTTTGCTCCGCGATTATTTGTGTGAAAACTCGTGTAGTTGTGCAAATCAAATCGTGTCGAGGATGCGCAGACTCAGTTGTCGAAGTCCGCTCTCGCTCAGAGTGTTGGCGAACATGTGTGTTGCTTGCCTCGTACTAGTTACTGTCTGCATCTAGTGCTGCGCCAAACATGACCTGTATCAGCAAGTGGACACGGAACAAGCGGGTTGGCAAGTTCGATCTGAGTCGAAGAACAGGCTCTGTCACGGACAATGGTTGGAAGCAGAGTTATGGCTCAGCTGAGTGACACCCTCGCTCTATCGTGAGGTCAGTGCCAGGTTTGCTGAACCTCCTATTGCGTCGGCAAGCGGTCGTCGCGTCGGTGCGTACGGCTGAGCCGACCATCGGGCGTGCGCTGTGGTTGGTGAAGTCGGCCCAAGCCCGGGTCCTCGGAGCGCGAGATGCCTTCGTGCGCCAGCGCGGCACACGCGCGATGCCCGACCCCGATGGCGGGGCGCTCGACCATGAGTTGATTGTCGCCCTGGACAACTACCGCCATGTACG
>Ga0194129_10003563_pt1 | contig 21561 bp, 16 predicted proteins | sample TA2KigCa35mmetaG_FD_150862 | JGI IMG/M metagenome (GOLD analysis project Ga0194129, IMG submission 150862) | Freshwater microbial communities from Lake Tanganyika, Tanzania - TA2015038 Kigoma Deep Cast 35m | ecosystem: Environmental > Aquatic > Freshwater > Lake | place: Tanzania: Lake...
CTGAGCAACGGCTCGCTGGCGGTGAACCCTTGAGCGGTTCACAGCTGAAGTCTTCCCCCATGCGGCATTGGAGCTTCCCTGAGGGGGAGCTTCTGCCTGTTTAAGCACTGCACTCGTTCCCCCCTCTCCCCCAGATCCATGGCTGAGATCTCCGCCAAGCTCGTTAAAGAACTGCGCGACGTCACCGGCGCCGGCATGATGGACTGCAAGAAGGCTCTTGCAGAAACCAACGGCGACAAGGAAAAGGCTGTTGAGTGGCTGCGCCAGAAAGGCATTGCCTCCGCCGAGAAGAAGTCGGGTCGTACCGCAGCCGAAGGCGCCATCGGCAGCTACATCCACACCGGAGCGCGCGTGGGTGTCCTGGTGGAAGTGAACTGCGAAACCGACTTCGTCGCTCGTGGCGAGATCTTCCAGGAGCTGATCCGCAACGTGGCGATGCAGATCGCTGCTTGCCCCAGCGTCGACTACGTGAAAGTCGACGACATTCCGGCTGAGGTGGCTGAGCGCGAGAAGCAGATCGAGATGGGTCGTGACGACCTGGCCGGCAAGAAGGAGGAGATGAAGGAGAAGATCGTGGCCGGCCGCATCGGCAAGCGCCTCAAGGAGATGGCTCTGATGGATCAGGCCTACATCAAGGACAGCAACCTCACCGTCGACGAACTGGTTAAGCAGGTGTCCGGCAAGGTGGGCGAGAACATTCAGGTGCGTCGCTTCGTGCGCTTCAACCTGGGTGAAGGCATCGAAGTGGAGAAGATGGACTTCGCAGCTGAAGTGGCTGCAATGCAGGCTGCCTGATGCGCGACGAGGCCCAGCGCCAGATCAATCTCCTCCTGCAGCAGCAGGAGGAGCTGGCACCGGAGCTCTACCGCGATCTGGCCCTGTATCTCCAGGTCCTGCGTGAAGGCCTGCTGCATGCCGTGCAGCAGGCCTGTTTTCATCTGGCGACCCAGGTGGTGCCCGATCGCTATAACCAGCTGCCGCCAGAACGGCGCCAGGCGTTTCAGCAGCGCCTTCAGGAGTTGGTGCAACGCACCGGCACCTTGCTCACCGTGGAGCAGGTGATCGGTTTGGCGGCCCAGCAGCAGCGCCGAGAGCACCGCCGCCAGCGCGTTCAGCAGCAACGGATGCTGGAGGGCTTCCTCAAGGGTGAGGGCTACGGCGCTGAGTCCAGCGACGAGGCCGACAGCCGCTCCGCTGCACCCGATGACGCACCCCGCAGCGAAGCGCAAGCGGCACCGCTCGTGCCCTCTGCCACCGGATCCATTCATCTGAGCCTGGATCTGCCAGTGTCTGCGGATCTCTTCGAACGCGGTCTACCGGGCCTGGCCGTGCCGCAGTCTCCATCCCAGCCTGTGGCACCAGAGCAGTCGTCCGAGGCATCAGAGGACTCTCCATCATCGGAGCAGGCGTTGCTGCAGTCGCTGTTTCAGATGGCCGCTGAGGGCCTGCAGGCGAGCAACAGCAGCTTAACGCCGTCATCAGACGCCTCAGCTGAGCAGGAGGCCGATTCCGCTGCTGAAGCGGCCATGCTCCTGGCCTCCCCGGCTGATCTTGATACCCGGGTTACTGCCGCCTCGCTGCCCCGCGACCCCCTGCTGCAGCTGCGCTGGTGGACCCACTTCGATCGCGCGCTGCGCCGGCGGCTACGCAACCTCTCCCACGCCATCAACGTGGAGATGCTGCGTGTCGGTCTGGCCCAGGGCCTGCTGCCGATGAATCTGTTGGATGCCGTGCTCGATGGGCAGGTGGATGCCTTGCCTGCTCCGGCCAACCTGCTGCGTCTGCCTTTGCCGCTGGGGCAGGTGCTCGGGCCCAATGCCCCCAGCGAAGTGCTCACCCTATTGCTGCGTTGCTCGGATCTCGAATACGAGCAACCGCGCTTGCGCACCTGCCGCAAGCGGCTGGAGCAGCGCCGCCGCGCATTACGCACAATGGCCAAGCGTTACCGCAGTTGGCAGCGCCGGCTGGATGCCCTCGAGGCTGAACATCAGTGGTATCAGGACCATGCCCACAACCTGAAGCCGGCGGCGGAGCCTTCCTGATCCTTCAGGCTTGGCTGCGGCCGCTGCAGCAGGGGTTGCAGCTGGAGGCGGATCATGGTTTCGGCAATCTGCAGGGCCGGCGTGAGCCCTTTCAGGCCTTTCTGAGCCGCAGCCTGCGCGAGGTGCCCCAGCCCTTGCCGCCGCATCAGCAGCAACTGCTGAGCCAGCTCGCCGAACAGTTCGATGCCTACGAGGAGCTGAGCCAGGCCCACCGTCAGGCCCTGGTGCGGCGTACCCGTCAGTCGTTGCATGAGTTGCAGCGGGCCCATGCGCCCGTAATGCCTGTGTCGCCGCCGCGGTTGCGTCTGGTGGCTGAGGCCCCGAGTTCTGGTGGCGTGGTTGGTGTTATTCAGCCGCAGACACCGCTGAGCGAGATCAAGGGCGTTGGCCCCAAGAGCGCTGCGCGTCTCGCGGCCCTGGATCTGTGGGTGGCCCGGGATCTGGTGCGTTACTACCCGCGCGACTATCTCGACTATTCGAACCTGGTGCGGATTGCGGCGTTGGAGCCAGGTCGCACCGCCACGATCGTGGCCACGGTGCGCCGCAGCCACAGCTTCACCAGCCCCCGCAACCCCAACCTCTCGATCCTCGAACTGCAGCTGGTGGATATCACCGGCCGCATTCGCATCTCCAAGTTTTTTGCCGGCAAACGCTTCAGCTCACCGGCCTGGCTGAAGGCTCAGCAGCGGCAATACCCTGCGGGCGCCACGGTGGCCGTGAGTGGTCTGGTGAAGGAAACCCCCTACGGCCCGGCCTTTCAAGACCCGCTGATGGAGGTGCTGACCAGCCCAAACGCGCCGGTGCAAAGCGAGCAGATCGGTCGCCTCTTGCCGGTGTATGGGCTCACGGAGGGGCTCACGGCTGATCGCCTGCGTGCGTTGGTGCGGCCCCTGCTACCGGCAGCCCAGCGTTGGCCGGATCCCCTGCCCCCGCGCCTGCAGCAGCAGGAGCAGTTGGTGGATCTGGGTACGGCCCTCACCCAGATCCATGCCCCTAGCAACCAAAACACCCTGGCCAGTGCGCGGCGGCGCCTGGTGTTCGATGAATTCCTGCTGCTGCAACTGGGCCTGCTGCAGCGGCGCCGTCAGCTCACCAGCCGCCCCGCTCCGTCTCTGCATCAACCCAACGGCAACCTGCTCACCGCCTTTCTGGAGCTGCTGCCGTTTCCACTCACCGGAGCCCAGCAACGGGTGCTCGCAGAGATCCGCGCCGATCTGGAGCGCGAGCAGCCGATGGCCCGGCTGTTGCAGGGCGATGTGGGCAGCGGCAAAACCGTTGTGGCCATTGCCTCGCTGCTCACCGCCATCGAAGCCGGCTGCCAGGGAGCGCTGATGGCACCCACCGAGGTGCTCGCGGAGCAGCACTACCGCAAACTCTGTGAATGGCTGCCACAGCTGCACGTCAGCTGCGCCCTGCTCACCGGTTCAACGCCGGCCCGGCGCAGGCGGGAGCTGTTGGCTGATCTGGCCAACGGCACGCTGAAAATGCTTGTGGGCACCCATGCGCTGCTGGAAGACCCGGTGCAGTTCGCCCGATTGGGGCTGGTAGTGGTGGATGAGCAGCACCGCTTTGGGGTGCATCAACGCAACCGCCTGCTCGATAAGGGTTTGCAGCCCCACCTGCTCACCATGACGGCCACGCCGATCCCGCGCACCCTGGCCCTCTCGTTGCACGGTGATCTGGAGGTCAGCCAGATCGATGAGCTACCACCGGGCCGCACACCGATTCGCACAGCCCTCCTTTCCGGAGGAGAGCGGGATCAGGCCTATCAGCTGATCCGAGAGCAGGTTGCCCTTGGCCAGCGGGCCTATGTGGTGCTGCCATTGGTAGAGGAATCAGAAAAGCTCGACTTGCGCTCTGCAGTGGAGGTGCATCAGCAGCTGAGTACTCAGATCTTTCCTGATCTGCAGGTGGGCCTGCTGCACGGCCGTATGCCCAGCCCCGAGAAGCAGGCGGCGATCGGAGCTTTTTCCGCTGGCGACACCCAGGTGCTGGTGAGCACCACGGTGGTGGAGGTGGGTGTGGATGTGCCGGAGGCGAGCGTGATGGTGATTGAACATGCCGATCGCTTTGGCCTGGCGCAGCTCCACCAGCTGCGGGGTCGGGTGGGCCGTGGTGCTGCTGCCTCCTATTGCCAGTTGATCAACGACAGCCGCAATGCCCTGGCGCGTCAGCGGCTGGAGGTGCTGGTGCATTCCACCGATGGCTTCGAGATCGCGGAGATGGACCTGCGGCTGCGGGGGCCCGGGCAGGTGCTGGGCACCCGCCAAAGCGGTCTACCCGACCTGGCCCTGGCCAGCCTCACCGATGACGGCGATGTGCTCGAGCAGGCACGCCGCGTGGCGCAGCAGATCATGGAAAGCGATCCCAGCCTGGAGGCCCACGCTGGCCTGGCCGCCGCTCTGGCAGAGCAGCGCCAGCGCACAGCGGCCCCGGCACGTTTGAACTGAGCGCAATGCGGCCCTGGAGCCCGATCCCCATCCAAGACTGCGGCGAACCGCTTCTGCCGTTGCCCCCCGATTTCTTGCGGCTGGAGCCCCATCCCTACGTCGTGGCGGGTGCCCCCTACGGCGCCGAGTCCTGCCCGTTTCGCCTGCGGCAGGGTGTGATCGAGCGCCTGCTTCAAGCCCAGCGGCTGTTGCAGGAGCGCAGCCCCGGCTGCCGCCTCGCGATCTTTGATGCCTGGCGGCCGCTCGCGGTGCAGCGTTTCATGGTGACATACGCCACCGCTGAGGAATGCCAGCGGCGTGGGGTGGATCCCCACCAGCCCAGTGCTGAGCTGGAGGCGGTGGAGCAGGAGGTGGGGCGTTTCTGGGCACCACCCAGTGATGATCCAGCCACACCACCGCCCCACAGCACCGGCGCCGCTGTGGATCTCACCATGGCGGGCCCGAATGGAGAACCGCTGGATCTGGGTTCGCCGATCGATGCGATCGGCGCCGTGTCAGAACCTGATTACTTCGCTGGTGTCGCCAGGGAAGCCAGTGATCCAGAGCTACGTAGCCAAGCATCTGTGTTTCAGCAGCGCCGCGACCTTCTCGCTGCCGTGATGCTGGAGGCTGGACTCGCGCAACACCCCAACGAGTGGTGGCACTTCAGCCGCGGCGATCAGCTCTGGGCCTGGCGCACAGGAGAGCTACAGGCCATCTACGGGCGCTGGGGCAGCTCAAGCCGCCCCGGCTAGCAGCTCCTGCACCTGCTCACGCCCCAGCTTCACCACGTAGTCGCCGAAGGAGCGACGACCGCCGGCCGCTTTCCAACCCAGCAGCAGTGGCTCCAGCGTGGTTTCCAGCTTCTCCAGGGGCATCCGCTCGAGGTACGGCTCCGCCAGGCGGGTGAGGTTGGGGGTGCCACCCAGCCAGAGCTGGTATTGATTCACGCCGTCGCCCACCAGGCCAAGCTCGGCCATGTAGGGCCGGGCGCAGCCATTGGGGCAGCCGGTCATGCGCACCAGCACCGGCTTTTCGATCTCCAGCCGCCGTAGTTGGGCATCGAGACGATCGAGCACTTCAGGCAGGATCCGCTCGGCTTCCGTCACTGCCAGGCCGCAGAGGGGAAGGGCAGGGCAGGCAATGGCATGGCGCGCCAGCAGCGGCGGAGCTTCCGGCGCCTCGATCCCCATCGCCTCAAGAGCCGAGCGCACACTGCCGCGCTGGGCGGTGCCGATGTTGCAAAGCAGTAGGTCTTGGTTGGGAGTCAGGCGCACCTCCAATTGGTAGGTCTCCACCAGTTGGCGCAGACCGCGCTTGAGGTCACCAGCGAGGCGGCCGCACAGCAGCGGGATGCCCACAAACCAGGTGCCGGTGCCCTGGCGGTGCCAACCCAGGTAATCCTGGAGTTTGGCTTTGGGCTCCAGCCGCATGCCCTTGATCTCGTGCTGGAAATACTTGGCCTTGAGCTCCTGCTTGAACCAGGCAACCCCCTGATCATGGATCAGATATTTCATCCGCGAGTGGCGGCGGTTGTTGCGATCGCCGTAATCGCGTTGCAGGGCAAGGATCGCTTGCACCAGATCAAGCACATGCTCCGCATCCACATAGCCGAGGGCGTCGGCGGTACGCGCGAAGGTTTCTTCCTTGTTGTGAGTGCGGCCCATGCCACCGCCCACATACACGTTGCAACCGCGCAGGCTGCCGTTGGCATCCGCAAAGGCCACAAGGCCGATGTCTTGGGTGAGCAGATCCACCGAGTTGTCGCCGGGCACCGTCACGGCGCACTTGAACTTGCGGGGGAGATAGGTGGTGCCGTAAAGCGGTTCCTGGCTATCGCCGCTGAACACACCGCCTTCCATCTGGCGCTCGCGCACCTTGTTCACCGCACGGGTCGGTTTGATCCGGTAGCTGAGTTCTCCATCCACCCAGAGATCCAGATAGGCCCCTTCGGCGGCCACGGGGCTCAAGGTGTCGGCGATGTCGTTCGCGAGTTGGCGAGCCGCGGGGTACGCGCCCTTATCGAAGGGGGCCGCGGGAGCCATCACGTTGCGGTTGATGTCGCCGCAGGCCGCCAGGGTGGAGCCCATCCCCCGCACGATCGTGCCGATCACCTCGCGCAGGTTGTGTTTGCGGATGCCATGCATCTGGAAGGCCTGGCGCGTGGTGACCCGCAGGGTTCCGTTGCCCAAACGATCGGCCAGATCGTCCATGGCCAGAAACAGCGAGGCTGGAATCCGGCCGGCTGGACTGCGCAGCCGCAGCATCATTTGCCAGTCTTTGTCTTGCCCCTTCTGCCGGTGATCGCGGTTGTCTTGTTGATAACTGCCGTGGAATTTCAGCAGTTGAACAGCGCCATCACTGAAGTTGGGCAGCTCGTTCTCGAGCTCGGTAGCCAAGGGTTCGCGCAGATAGCCGCTGTCGGCTTTCAGCTGCTCGAATTTGGTGCGTTCTGCGCCGTTGGCGATGCAAGGCGAGAAGCTGCGGCCGCTCTGAGATTCAGAGCGGCGCTCATCGGACCCTGCCGTCACGGTCACACGCTGCATCGCTGGAGACATGACCGTAGCGAAACGCCGTTCAGCACTGGCTTCAATCTGCGGTCGTTGCCTTGGAAAACGGGCCTTGCCACCGCTCCTGGGCCACTGGGAACCACCCAGACCCCTTCAATACAGTGGGGGGCTGTTGTGGGCTGAACCTCGTGTCGACCTTTCTGCTGGAGATCGGGACCGAGGAACTCCCTGCCGATTTCGCCCGGCTTGCGTTGCCGCAGCTCGAGCAGATGCTCCAGCGCGATCTGGCTGAGGCTCGCCTGGGCCATGGCGTGATCCGCTGCACCAGCACGCCGCGCCGCTTGGCGGTGCAGGTGGCAGGTCTTGAGGCTGCAGCTCCGGATCTCGAAGAGGAGCGCAAAGGCCCCCCCGCGGCTCAAGCCTTTAAAAATGGTGTGCCCACGCCCGCTGCCGTGGGTTTTGCCAAGCGGTGCGGCATCGATCCAGCGGCGCTTGAAGTGCGCGAGACCTCCAAGGGCCCATTCGTGTTCGCCACGGTGCTCGAGAAGGGACGTTCAGCCCCGGAGCTGCTGAGTGAATGGATTCCGCTGTGGATCAGCGCGCTTCAGGGCCGCCGCTTCATGCGTTGGGGTTCGGGCGAAAGCCGTTTCTCGCGCCCCGTGCGCTGGCTGGTGGCCCTGCTTGATGGCCAGGTGGTGCCCGTGCGGCTCGAGGGCAGTGATCCTGAGGTGGTGAGCGGCAACAGCAGCCGCAGCCACCGTCTCCATGTTGGAGCGGTGACGATCGGCAGCGCAGAGGCCTACGACGAGGCCCTGGCGGCAGCTGGTGTGCAGGTGGACCGCGGTGAGCGGGCCCAATGGATCCGCAACACCGTGGAGCAGGCAGCGGCGGCACTGCAGGCGAACCCCGATCTGCCACAAGAGCTGTTTGAAGAGCTCACCGATCTGGTGGAGGCTCCTCTGCTGATCGAAGGCAGCGTGGATGAGCACTACCTCGCCTTGCCGGCTGAGGTGCTGAGCACGGTGATGCGTGCCCATCAGCGTTACGTACCGCTTTACCGGCAGGGAGCGGCCCAAGATCCCTTGGCGCTTGATGCCCGCAGCAGCCTGCTGCCCCGCTTCTTGTGCATCGGCAATGGTCTGCCCGCGGCACTGGCCACGGTGCGCCGCGGCAACGAGCGCGTGCTCAAGGCCCGCCTGGCCGATGCGGAGTTCTTTGTCCAGGCAGACCGTTCGGTGCCCAGCATCGATCGGCGTGATCAACTCGCCCGCGTCACCTTTGCCGCTGGCCTGGGCTCTCTGCTCGATCGGGTTGAGCGCCTGGAGTGGTGCACCGATGTGTTGCTTGAGCAGCTGGAGCTGCCTTCAGCCACCGCCAGCCACGCCCGCCGCGCCGCCCATCTGTGCAAGCACGATCTGGTGAGCCAGATGGTGGGCGAATTCCCTGAGCTTCAGGGGGTGATGGGCGGAAAGTATCTTTTGGCTGAAGGTGAGCCCCGCGAAGTGGCGCTGGCGGTGCTGGAGCACTACCTGCCCCGCGGCGCTGGCGATGCCTTGCCTGACTCCGATGCCGGAGCCGTGGTGGCCCTGGCGGAGCGCCTGGAACTGCTCCTGAGCATCTACGCCAAGGGTGAGCGTCCCAGTGGTTCTTCCGATCCCTATGCCCTGCGCCGCGCTGGCAATGGCGTGCTGCAGATCCTGTGGGCGAAAGGCTGGAGCCTGAATCTGCAGCAATGGCTGGAGCGAGCCACGGCCCACTGGGCACAGCTACTGCCGGCGTTCAAGGTGGATGCTGGAGCCCTGGCTGCTGAGCTGGCTGAGTTTCTGCGCCAGCGCCTGCAGAGCTTGCTTGAAGAGGCCGGTACCGCTGTGGATCTGGTGCAGGCTGTGGCCGGTGATGGTGTCCCGATTGAGCGTGTGATTGCGGATCCGGCTGATGCACGGCAGCGGGCGGAACTGCTGATGGCCCTGCGCGCCAGCGGTGAGTTGGCGGCGGTGCAGGCGGTGGTCACCCGGGCGGCTCGCTTGGCGGAGAAGGGAGATCTCCCCGCCACAGTGTTTTCGGCGGCCGGAGTGGTGGATGCAACGCTGTTTGAGAAGAGCAGCGAAGCAGGAATGCTGGCTGTGATCGAGCAGCTAGAGCCCATCGCCACTAGCGATAGCTCCGATCGCTACAGCCGTTTGGCCCCAGGATTGATTGCCGGTGCGTCAGCTTTGGCTGCCTTCTTCGATGGTGAGCAAAGCGTGATGGTGATGGCTGACGACGCCGCCATCCGCGTCAACCGCCTCAACCTTCTCGGTGTGCTGCGCAATCAGGCTTCGTTGCTGGCCGACTTCAGCCGGATCAGTGGTTGAGGCGCGTCTGAGCAGCGTCTGCCCATGCATTCCCATTAGGGTGATGCCCGAGCAGGTGATGCATCGCACCTGGTGATCAGGTACGGCCTCCTCCTTGCAACAAACCCAGCTTCGGAACCGCGGCGAATTTTCGCTGGCTCCCTTTCGCCAACCCAACAACCTGCGGGCTGTTTGGCAGTTGCTCACCACTCTGGTTCCCACAGCACTGCTCTGGGCCTGTTTGCCCTGGATCTGGCGGCCGCTGCGGCCCGAATCACTGTTGATCGTGCCCGCTGTTGCGTTGCTGGTGCTGTTTTCAGCCCGCAGCTTCTCGTTAATGCACGACTGCGGCCACGGCTCCTTCTTTCAAAGCCGCGTTCTTAACCACGCCGTTGGCTTTCTGCTTGGTGTTGTGAATGCCATCCCTCAACATCCCTGGTCGCGTGGTCATGCGTTTCATCACCGCCACAACGGCAACTGGGAGCGCTACCGAGGGCCTTCGGCACTGATCACGGTTGAACAGTTTCAACAGCTGTCGCCACAGCAACAGCAGCGTTATGGCTGGTCGCGTCATCCGTTGATGCTCTTTCCGGGTGGGTTTTCCTATTTGGTGGTGCGGCCTCGCCTGCAGCTGCTGCTCGGGGTTGGGGACTGGTTGGCTGCGATGGCTGGGGACGTGCGCCGTGATGGTTGGCGTTCCCTATTAAGCCTCTATTCGCGCACGCTGAAATTCGAATCGAGCCATTGGTATACGGGCGAGGAATTCATCGATCTGGTGGCGAACAATGTTTGCGTGCTCGCCAGCTGGTGGTTGATGAGCCGCTGGCTTAGACCGGGACTCTTCTGGGGCACCTACTCGATCGTGATGACCTGCTCCGCTGCCATCTTCATCTGCATCTTCTTTGTGCAGCACAACTTTCCTGAGTCGTACGCCCACCGCAGCAACAACTGGAGCTACTTCCAAGGGGCGATGGAGGGCAGCAGCAACCTCATTCTTCCAGGAATCCTGCACTGGTTCTCAGCTGATATCGCCTTCCACAGCATTCACCACCTGTGCGAGCGCATTCCCAATTACCGCTTGCGCGCCTGCCATCAGGCCAATCAGCATCTCCTCGGGGAATGCACCTATCTGCGGCTCAGCGACATTCCCCGTTGCTTCGATCTAATTCTTTGGGATAGCGCCAAGCAAAGTCTGGTGTCTATGGCTGAGGCGTAAACCGGGTGTTGTTCTGGCTTTGAGCGTTTGAGCGCTGGAAGGCCACCATAAAGAAGCCGCCCTTTCGGGCGGCGTTCTCTACCTTGTTTTTAGCTTCAGCCTTTGCCAGCCAGCACCGGTTCGCGCTCATCCGAGGCGGAATCGGTGGAGGCAGCGGTGTTGGCTTGGCCTTCCTTAGCCTTGCCCACGCGGATCCCACCTTTGATGGTGCTCACCGCCAACATGGCGTTGACTTCAGCTTCCTCGCGCACAGCGCTCGGCACCGGCTTGTAGCACTGCGGTGCAAGGGCGTTGCCACGCAGCACTGAACCCAGGGTGAGCAGGGTGAGCTTGAGCTGCTGCCAGGGGTTCATTGCCACCACACGCTTGTAGAGGTAGCTGTCGAAGGTGAGGCGCTGCACGTCCTTGTCATCGCACATCTCCACAAAGGCTTCGCGGGCCACATCGTTGCGGTAGAAGATGTTTTGCAGGATCTCAAGCACCTTGTAGGTGGCGCCGTACTGGCGATCCCACTTCTTCAGGTACTTCTTGAGATCAGCCTCGCTGGGCACCTTGCTGCCACCTTGGCTGGATTCCACGATCTGCTCGGCGCACATGCGGCCGCTCTTGGCAGCGAAGTAAATGCCTTCACCGGAGCTCTTGGTCACGTAACCGGCGGCATCGCCCACAAGGGCCATGCGGCCCACTACACGGCGCGGACGAGGGTGCTCGGGGATCGGGTGAGCTTCCACCTTGATGACCTCTCCATTCACCAGGCGCTTTTTAGCGCGCTCGCGGATGCCTTCCTGCAGGCTCTTGATCAGGCCCTGGTTCTCCTGCATGGTGCCGGTGCCCACGGCCACGTGGTCGTATTTGGGGAACACCCAGGCGTAGAAGTCGGGCGACACATCGGTGCCCACATACATCTCGGCCAGGCTTTCGTAGTACTTCATCTCCTCGGCCGGGAGCTTGATGCGCTCCTGGAAGGCGATGGCCACGTTGTAATCGCCGGCATCCATCGCCTTGGCGACCCGGCTGTTGGCGCCATCGGCACCAATGATCAGATCCACCTCCAAGCTCTTTGTGGTGCCAGTGGCCTCACCATCGCTGTAGTCGGAGTAGGTGAGGGTGTAGGGGCCCTGGCGGTTAGCGCCGGTGTCGATCTTCGTCACCAGACCGTTCACCAGATTGGCGCCGAGATCGGCGGCACGGTTGCGCAGGAAGGCATCCATCACCTCGCGGCGGCACATGCCGATGTATTCGTTCTCGTTCTCAAGATTGATATCCACCTCTCGGTTGGAGGGAGAGATCATCTTCATGTTCCGCACCTTGCGGTCGATGATCGACTCGGGCAAGTCGAACTCATCCACCATGCAGAGCGGGATGGCACCGCCGCAGGGCTTGGCGTTATCCAGCTTGCGCTCGAAGATCCAGGTCTGGATCCCGGCCTTAGCCAGCACTTCCGCAGCACAGGATCCGCTCGGGCCGCCGCCCACCACCGCGACTCGCAACATCTTGAAACCCGCTCCGCCAGAAGGATGTTGGGCCGAAGCTAACACCGCTGAGCAGGCAGCTGCTGGCGCTCCTTGGGCACCGCCTTACCATCGGATGAACCTGCTGCCACGGGAGTCGTCGCTTGCCCAGCGCCAGTCGGCAGTCCACAGCCACGCGCAACGCGATACGCCCTGGTGCTGACGACATCCCGCTCGCCCAGCGCACCATCTCTCCTGCCCTGAGGCGCAGGCCGCCCTGGCGATTTGCAATCACCGCTTCCGGAGCTGCACTGCTGGCAGCCGCAGCGCTGGTGGTGGTCTTCCCCCAACCCTTACGCCGGCTGATGGCTCCGCCGCCGGTGCAGGGATTACAGGCCCGGGTTGGCCTCGATGGCCGCTTGCTCGGACATTTCCCCTATGGCGAAGCGGCTGCCGCTGATCTTGTGGCCATCGCCCCGGGTGTGCAGCTGCACCGTGATGCCGCTGCCGCCTTGCTGCGTCTGCAGGATGCCGCGGCGGCGGACGGTATCGATTTGAGGGTGCTCAGCGCCTACCGCTCGATCGATCTGCAGAAGCAGATTTTTTTTGATGTGAAGTCCGAGCGCAACCAGAGCGCTCTTGAGCGCGCCCAGGTGAGTGCGCCGCCAGGGTTCTCCGAGCACAGCACCGGCTATGCCATCGATCTCGGCGACGGGCGAGCCCCCGATACCAATCTCTCGGCCAGCTTTGAATCCACGCCAGCTTTCGTCTGGTTGCAGGCCCATGCCAATCGCTTCCACTTCACCCTCTCCTTCCCGCCTGGCAATGCCCAGGGGGTGAACTACGAGCCCTGGCATTGGCGTTTTGAAGGGTCAGCTGAGGCGCTCAAAACCTTCGAGGCCGCCCAGCGGCTCAACCGTTAATGGCGCACTTGCCTGAGCTGTTGGCTCCCGCCGGCTGCTGGGAGTCGCTGAAGGCGGCCGTGGCCAATGGCGCTGATGCCGTGTATTTCGGCGTGGAGCAGTTCAATGCCCGTCTGCGTGCTGAGAACTTCCGCGCCGCCGATCTGCCGGAGGTGATGGATTGGTTGCACCGCCGCGGAGTGAAGGGATTCCTCACCGCAAACGTGTTGATCTTTCCGTCGGAGCTGGAGCAGGCGGCTGATCTTCTGCTCGCTGCTCAAGCCGCACAGGTGGACGCTTTGATCGTGCAAGACGTTGGCCTGGCGTGGCTGGCGGGAGAGCTCACTCCCGAGTTGGCGATCCATGGATCCACGCAGATGTCGATCACCAGCGCCGCTGGGGTGGCGATGGCGGCCGAACTCGGCTGCACCCGGGTTGTGCTCGCGCGTGAGTTGAGCCTGCGTGATTTGCGGCGCATTCAGGAGCAGTTGCAGCGCCGCGGCATAACGATGCCACTTGAGGTGTTTGTGCACGGCGCGCTGTGTGTCGCGTATTCCGGCCAGTGCCTCACCAGTGAAGCCTTAGGCCAGCGCAGCGCCAACCGCGGCGAATGCGCCCAGGCCTGTCGTCTTCCTTACCAATTGATTGTGAATGGCGAAGAACGCGATCTCGGCGAACAGCGTTATTTGATGTCGCCCCAGGATCTGGCCGCCTGGGATCTGCTGCCTCAGCTCACTGAGAGCGGCATCGCCAGCTTGAAGATCGAGGGTCGGCTCAAGGAATCCACCTATGTGGCGGCCGTCACCGACGCCTACCGGCGCGGTTTGGACCAACTGCAGCCTGGTGAAACGTCCGCTGATGCAGAGGCTCTGCGCCGCCAACTCGAACTCAGCTTTTCCAGGGGCCTCAGCCACGGCTGGCTCGATGGCGTGAACCACCGCAAGCTTGTTCACGGCCGCTGGAGCAAAAAGCGTGGGCCTTGGCTGGGCCGGTTGGAGAGCCTGGAATCAGGCGGACGCCTGATCCTGCGCAGCCAGCAAGCGCTCAAGCCAGGTGATGGCGTGGTGTTGGAGATCTCCAGCAGCGATCCCCTGCTGCCGCCTGTTGAGATCGGCGGGCGGCTGATGCAGGTCGATCGCCTACCGCGCGGCCGTGTCGCCCTCACCCTCGGGCCTGGGCGTGTTGATTTGCGCGGGCTGCAGCCCGGCAGCCCGTGCTGGCTCACCAGTGATCCCCAGCTCGAGAGCAGGCTGCAGCGGTTGGCGCAGCAGGAGGTGGCTGAGCAGAGGCGCCCCCTCTCGTTGAGGGTGACGGGCAGGGCGGGTGAGCCGCTGCTGCTTGAACAGTTGGACGGCACGGCCCGCGTGAGATCGGAGCAGATGCTGGAACCAGCCCGCGGGGGTGGCCTTGATCCAGAGCGGCTGCGGCAACAGCTCGGCCGACTCGGCGGTACTCCCTGGGCGCTGGATCGGCTGCAGGTTGCCCTTGAGGGTGAGTTGTTTCTGCCGGTGGCCCAGCTCAATCAGCTGCGGCGCCAGCTGGTGGATCAACTTGCAGAAGGCCTCGCCACTGAATCCGCGGCCACGCTTCCGCTGACCAGCTCTACAACTCAGGTGTCTGTGGTGTTGAACGGGTTGCTGGCTGCACCGATGGGTGGCGCTTCTTCTGATATCCAGCCGCGCCCCCAGCCCCACCTGGCGGTGTTGGTGCGCAGCCTTGAGCAGCTGGAAGCCCTCAAGGGGTTGCCGCTTCAGCGCGTGATCGTGGATCTCGAGCACCCGCGCCAACTGCGAGATGCCGTGCAGAGCGGCCGGGGCTGCTGGCCTGGCGGTGTGTGGGCTGCTGGTCAGCGCATCTGCAGGCCGGATGAGGCCTGGAGCCTCGAACCGTTGCTGCGCTCTGGCGCCGATGGATTTCTGGTGCGCAATGCCGATCAGCTCGAGCGACTCACGCCCCTGGCGCCCTGCCAGGGAGATTTCTCCCTCAATGTGGCCAATCCGCTCGCAGCCCTTTGGTTGATCCAGCGCTGGGGGCTGGAGCGCATCACCGCCAGCTACGACCTGGCTCTTGATCAATTGCTCGCGTTGGTGCGTGGCTGCCCCGCCAACAGCGTGGAAATCACCCTGCACCAGCACATGCCGCTCTTCCATATGGAGCATTGCCTGTTCTGCGCTTTCCTCTCAGACGGGCACGATCACACCGATTGCGGACGCCCCTGCGAAAGCCATGAGGTGCTACTGCGTGATCGCAGCGGTGCGGAGCATCCGCTGCGGGCCGATCTGGGCTGCCGCAACACCCTGTTCAACGGCCGTGCCCAGACAGCAGCTGAGGCCATTCCGCAATTTCTGAAGGCCGGAGTGCGCGATTTCCGCGTGGAACTGCTGCAGGACAGCCCCTCCGATACCCGGCGTCGCGTGGAGCTCTATCTCCAAGCGCTGGCAGGGGAGCTCAGTGGCCGGGCGGTCTGGCAGCAGGAGCAGCTCGAGAGCCGCCTCGGTGTGACCAGGGGCACCTTGGCTGAACGACGTTGAAACCCAGGTTGGGCGCAGGCACTGCGATAGATTGTCTTAACGCACCGTAGGGGTCATCGGTCTGGGTTGTGGTCGTTGTTCATCAACGCTCCATGCCATTCAGACCACGCTGCAAGAGATACCAGCCGTGATCGCTCCGCTTTCTGCCATGCGATTTGGCTCAGGGGTTTCAGACACCGTTCCCACGCCAACGCCTGCGGCGTGCGCCATCGAGATCACAACCAGCACCACCATTTATGAGCGGCGAGCATCCGGGAACCCCGATCCGCAATATTGCAATCATTGCCCACGTTGACCACGGCAAAACCACCTTGGTGGACGCGCTGCTGGCTCAGTCGGGCATCTTCCGCGACAACGAGGCTGTCCCCACGTGCGTAATGGACTCCAACGACCTGGAGCGGGAGCGTGGCATCACCATTCTCTCCAAGAACACTGCGGTGGACTACGAGGGAATCCGGATCAACATCGTGGATACCCCTGGCCACGCCGACTTCGGCGGTGAGGTGGAGCGGGTGCTCGGCATGGTGGACGGCTGTCTGCTGATCGTGGACGCCAACGAGGGCCCGATGCCCCAGACGCGCTTCGTGCTCAAAAAGGCCCTGGAGAAAGGCCTGCGACCGATCGTGTTCGTGAACAAGATCGACCGCGCTCGCGTTGATCCCGAGCAGGCCGTCGACAAGGTGCTCGATCTGTTTCTCGAGCTCGGCGCCGACGACGACCAGTGTGATTTCCCCTACCTCTTCGGTAGTGGCATGGGCGGCTACGCCAAGCCCGACATGGCCACCGAGAGCGACAACATGCGTCCGCTCTTCGATGCCATCCTGCGCCACGTTCCGCCGCCGGTGGGTGATCCCGAAAAGCCCCTGCAGCTGCAGGTGACCACCCTCGACTACAGCGATTTCCTCGGCCGGATCATGATCGGCCGCATCCACAACGGCACCATCCGCGCCAATCAGCCGGTGGCCCTGCTGCGTGACGACGGCAGCGTCAAGCGCGGACGCATCAGCAAGTTGCTCGGCTTCCAGGGTCTGCAGCGGGTGGAAATCGAACAGGCCCGCGCCGGTGATCTGGTGGCTGTGGCTGGTTTCGATGAAGTGAACATTGGCGAAACCATTGCCTGCCCGGATGAGCCCAAGGCGCTGCCGCTGATCAAGGTGGATGAACCCACCCTGCAGATGACCTTCGTGGTCAACGATTCACCTTTCGCGGGTAAGGAAGGCAAGTTCGTCACCAGCCGTCAGGTGCGTGACCGTCTCAATAAGGAGCTGCTCACCAACGTGGCCCTGCGGGTCGAAGACACCGACTCCCCCGACCGCTGGGCTGTGAGCGGCCGCGGTGAGCTGCACCTGGGCATCCTGATCGAAACCATGCGCCGCGAGGGCTATGAGTTCCAGGTGAGCCAGCCGCAGGTGATCTTCCGCACCATCGATGGCACGCCTTCCGAGCCCTTTGAAACCCTGGTGCTGGATGTGCCTGAGGAGTCGGTGGGAGCCTGCATCGAGAAGCTCGGCATCCGCAAAGCCGAGATGCAGAACATGGAGAACACCAACGACGGCCGCACCCAGCTGGAGTTTGTGGTGCCCTCCCGTGGTCTGATCGGCTTCCGAGGTGAATTTATCCGCGCCACCCGCGGTGAAGGAATCATGAGCCACTCCTTCCTCGACTATCGCCCGATGCAGGGTGAGTTCGAAACCCGCCGCAACGGTGTGCTGATCGCCTTTGAAGAGGGCACCGCCACCTTCTATGCGCTCAAGAACGCTGAAGATCGCGGCCAGTTCTTCATCACCCCAGGCACCAAGGTGTACAAGGGCATGCTGGTGGGCGAGAACAACCGTCCTCAGGACCTCGAGATCAACGTCTGCAAGACCAAGCAGCTCACCAACATGCGCTCGGCTGGCGCTGAGGAACTCGATACCCTGCAGGCTCCGATGCAGATGACCCTGGAGCGCGCTCTGGAGTACATCGGTCCCGACGAAATGCTCGAGGTCACCCCTGAGTCGATCCGTCTGCGCAAGCTGCCGGCGAAGAAACCCGCCCGCCGCTGATTTCTGCGGTGAACCAGCCTCTATCTGAGGAAGCCAGCCTGGTGGTCGATCCCCGTTTCGGGGAGGCCGTCAGGCTTTTCAATGCCGGCGAGTGGTACGCCTGCCACGACGGCTTTGAGGAGCTCTGGCATGAAACCCAGGCCCCTTGTCGCAGGGTTCTGCAGGGCATCCTGCAAATTGCTGTGGCGCACCTGCATCTCGAGCGTGGCAATCGCCGCGGGGCCACGGTGCTGCTCGGGGAGGGCCTTGGGCGTCTGCAGAACGCAGGGCCAGCTCAGCTGGGCCTCGATCTCGATCAGCTGCGTCAGCAGGCGCGAGCGCGCTTGCAGGCGTTGCAGCAGGAGCAGGACCCCACGGGGTTGCCATTGCCCCAGCTCCATGCCGATTGCGCAGACGCCTGATGGGCCAGGCGAACTGAGCGATACGATGGCCCCATTCACACCGAGGGGAGCGTGGTTTGGCCGCCGAGTGCAGCATGCCCAGTCACGCTTCCGCTCTGGTGGTGGCTCTGTTGATCTCCGCTGCAGCATCACCGCAGGCTGCTGCGGCACAAGAAGCCCCGGCTGCTGCCTGGCAGACGGTTCCAGCCGAGCCAGCTGCAGCCGCTCCGCTCCAGGCTCCGGCTCAGCCTGCGCGGGTTTCAACGGGCCTGGTCACGATTGAATCGGATCAGCAACGCGCCGATCAGCTCACAGGCGTGATCACCGCCACGGGCAATGTGCGCATCGTGTATCCCGATGAACGGGTTGTGGCCACCGCCCGCCAAGCCCAGTACTTCAGCAAGGAAAACCGGGTGGTGCTCAGCGGCGATGTTGACATCGTTCAGGAGGGGGGCAATCTGATCCGGGCGGAACGGGTGGTGTACTTCGTGGATGGTGAACGCCTGATTGCCATTCCTCCCGCCGGCCAGCAGGTGTTCAGCCGCGTTCGTATTCAGCAAACACCCATTCAGCAAGCATCGTCGCCCCAATCGGCGACTGAGCCTGCTGCGCCCCCTGCTCCGGCAGCTCAGCCATGAGCCTGGTTCTCGATCAGGTGGCGCTCACCATCGGTGGTCGGCCACTGGTCAAGCAGGTGAGTCTCAACCTCAATCCTGGTGAGGTGGTGGGTTTGTTGGGCCCGAATGGCGCGGGTAAGACCACCACCTTCAATCTGGTCACCGGCTTGCTGCGGCCCGATTCCGGCGCCGTGGTGATGGACGGGGCATCGGTGGCCGACCTCTCGATGCCGCAGCGGGCACGGCTTGGTATCGGATATCTGCCCCAGGAAGCGAGCGTGTTTCGCAACCTCAGCGTGCGCGATAACCTCTTTCTGGCCCTGCAGGAGAGCGCAGCACCCCGCAGGCAGCACAACGAGCGGGTGGAGCAGCTGGTGGATGATTTCCATCTGCGCCCGTTTGTGGAGCGCCGAGGCTTTCAACTCTCCGGAGGTGAGCGGCGCCGCTGCGAGGTGGCCCGCGCGCTGGCGGTGGGAGAACGCGGCCCGCGCTATCTGCTCTTGGATGAACCCTTTGCCGGGGTGGATCCTTTGGCCGTGGCCGATCTACAGAGCCTGATCGCGAGGCTGCGCGATCGCGGCATGGGGATCTTGATCACCGATCACAACGTACGAGAAACCCTCGCCATCACTGACCGGGCTTACATCCTCACCGAGGGCAGCATCCTGGCCAGTGGGCCCTCACGGGAGATGGCCAACGACCCCTTGGTGCGACGCCACTACCTCGGGGAGGACTTCAAGCTGTGAGCAGCGTTCCTTCCCGCTTCGATCCTTTCCAGCGCCAGTTCAACAGGCTGAGGCGCCAATGGCAGCGTGCGCCGTTGATGGACCGCTGGCTTTCTTCTGAGTTGCTCGGCCCGCTGCTGTTCGGGATTGCGGCCTTCACCGCCGTGTCGCTGTCGGTAGGGGTGGTGTTTGAGCTGGTGCGCAAGGTGGCTGAAGCGGGGCTCCCCCCACTCGTGGCCATGCAGGTTCTGGGGCTGCGGCTGCCCGGTTTCCTGGTGCTCTCGTTCCCCATGGCCACTTTGATGGCCACCCTGTTGGCCTTCAGCCGGCTTTCCAGCTCCAGCGAACTCACCGCCCTGCGCAGCATTGGTGTTCCCACCTGGCGGATGGTGGTTCCAGCGCTGGCAGTGGCGGCCTTGATGACGCTGCTCACCTTTGTGTTCAACGATGTGATCGTGCCCAGCGCCAACCTGGCGGCGGCCGACACACTCGATTCCGCCTTGGGGCGCTCCGTTGCTGCCGAGCGCGGCGACAACGTGGTCTACTCCCGCTTCGCCAAGCTCAAGCGAATCGACGAAAAAGGTCTGGAGAGCACCGGCAACGATCTTGCCCAGCTCTTTTATGCCCGCCGCTTCCGCGAGGGAAAGATGTATGAGATCACCTTGGTGGATTTCAGCAAGGCCGGCCACCAGCAGCTGCTGATCGCGAAAACGGGCACCTGGAATGATGCGCGCAGCATGTGGGAGTTCCGGTATGGCCGCATTGTCGATATCGATAGTGCCAACAACCGCACCACTTCCGCTGATTTCGATCGTTATTTCTTTCCCTTCACCAAGGCGCCGTTGGATGTTGGCAAGTTGCCCAGTGATGCCGCACAGATGACCGTGGCCCAGGCTTGGCGCGCCGAAGCTCTGCTGGAGCAGGCCGGCGATCGCAAGGAAGCAAGACGCCTGCGGGTGCGCATTCAGGAGAAATTTGCGTTCCCGGCCATCTGTCTGGTGTTCGGCCTGATTGGCAGCAGCCTTGGGGTGCGTCCCAACGCCCGCACAAGCCGCAGCCAGGGCTTTGGCATCAGTGTGCTGCTGATCTTCGGGTACTACCTGATGTCGTTCATTTTCAGTTCGCTGGGGATCAAAGGCACCTTGCTCCCCTTCTTTGCCGCGTGGATGCCGGTGTTCATCGGCCTGGGCGGCGGTCTTGTGCTGTTGAGACAAGCCAGCCGCTGAGACCTCCCTGCACGGCAGACTGGGCGGCATTCCACCGCGTGGTTCTCCCTTTTCGTGCCCGATCCGGTTTTGGCCCTTGGCCTCGGTGCCTTTGTCTTGCTGCTCCTGTCCCTACCTCTGGCCTTCTGGAGTGTGAGCGGTGGCGGCCAGGGCAGTCAGGCCGTGCGCCTGATGGTGGCAGCGGCCAACCTGGCGCTCACCGCCCAGCTCGTCTTGCGCTGGTGGCAGTCGGGTCACTTTCCGATCAGCAATCTCTACGAGTCCCTTTGCTTCCTCGCGTGGGCCTGCACTCTTACCCAGTTGCTGGTGGAGCGCAGTTACCCCTCTCCGATCGTCGCGGCTGCAGCGACGCCGATGGGCCTTGGTTGTGTGGCCTTTGCCAGCTTCGCCCTGCCTGATCAACTGCAGCAGGCCGCTCCACTGGTGCCGGCTCTAAGGTCCAGCTGGCTCGTGATGCACGTGAGCGTGATCATGGTCAGCTACGCAGCCCTGCTTGTCGGATCCCTACTCTCCTTGGCGGTGCTGTTTACCGATCGCGGCCAACAATTGGAGCTGCGCAGCAGCTCGATTGGCAGTGGATCCTTCCGCCAGGCCAGCCTTGCCACCGAGGGCGGCTCACCGGCAGCCCTGCAACTGAGCAGCGCCACCATTTCGCTGAGTGAGCAGCTCGACAGCCTCAGCTACCGCACGATCACCGTGGGCTTTTTGTTGCTCTCGATCGGCATCGTGAGCGGTGCGGTCTGGGCGAATGAAGCCTGGGGCAGCTGGTGGAGCTGGGACCCCAAGGAAACCTGGGCTCTGATCTGCTGGCTTGTGTATGCGGCTTATCTGCACACCCGTCTGAGCCGCGGCTGGCAGGGCCGGCGGCCGGCGATGGTGGCGGTCGCCGGTTTGGTGGTGATTTGCGTGTGCTACATCGGCGTGAACCTGCTGGGCATCGGCCTGCACAGCTACGGCTGGTTCCTCAGCGTTTAATCAGTGCTGGCGCAGCGGCAGGCTCAAAGGCGACCACACCCGCCGACCACACTCACAAACGAGAACACTTCCTGTCAACGAAAAACCGCCAGCTTGTACAAGCCGTACAAACTGGCGGTTTTTGAGATGGCCTGCTGGGCAGGCCATGCATGGCGTTCAGGCCGCCACAGCCACAGGCC
>Ga0194129_10003564_pt1 | contig 21557 bp, 16 predicted proteins | sample TA2KigCa35mmetaG_FD_150862 | JGI IMG/M metagenome (GOLD analysis project Ga0194129, IMG submission 150862) | Freshwater microbial communities from Lake Tanganyika, Tanzania - TA2015038 Kigoma Deep Cast 35m | ecosystem: Environmental > Aquatic > Freshwater > Lake | place: Tanzania: Lake...
ACGCCCTAAAGCTCTCAATGAACTCGAAAATATCACTTTTGTTGAACGTCCCGAAGGTGCAATGCCGTTGCATACCAAATCAAATGAACGTCTAGAATTCGTCGGTGATGGTGTCCTTGAATGTGTAACTAAATACTATCTTTACCGCCGCTTTCCTAAAGAAAATGAGGGTTTCATGACCGAGAAGAAAATCGCTATCGTTAAAAATGAAACGATTGGCAAGTTTGCATTAGAAATGGGGCTGCATCGTTGGTACATCATATCAAAGCATTCGGAAGAAAAGAAGACGAGAACCAATCTTAAAAAATTGGGATGTTTGTTTGAAGCTTTTATTGGTGCATTGTTTCTTGACTTTAACCGTGTTCCAATTCACGATGACGATAAGTGGTTTGAAAAGGTATTTATTTGTGGTGCCGGATTTCAGATTGCTCAGATTTTCATTGAAAATATATTTGAGCGGCATATTGACTGGACGAATTTAATTAAGAATGATGACAATTACAAGAACATTCTTCAAGTGAAGATACAGAAAGAATTCAAGACTACTCCTGATTACATCGAGTTATCACGGGACCCGGATTCTGGATATGAAATGGGGTTGTACTTATGTTTAGGACAACCATTGCACGAAGTCATTGGACAACCATCCGCTGCAGTTCCATTTCATACATTGTCAGACGGATTTGCGGGAGTTCATCGAATTTGTGAGCAAAATGGTGGGAAGGCATTCATATTCTTTGCACGTGCGGCACATAAAATCAAGAAAAAAGCGGAACAGATGACATGCGAAATGGCAATCAAAGAAATCGCAAGAATTGCGAAATAAATATACCGATATATGTTAGTAATATGAGTGTTATACGAGAATATAAACTTGATAAACGACCGGTCGCATCAGCTCCACCTCCTGATACCGACGGTGGTGTTGTAGTTCATTTTTCTCGTAAATTACCAAGCAATCTATTGACAAAACCAAGAAATGTATCTGGATATTCAAAAATGCGTGAACAACGGCAAGAAGAATTTAAACCCGAACTTCCCATAGAAGGACAAGCACCTGAAGCCAGAGCGATGGTGGTAGAGAAAGAGGCATCAACAAGAGCAGGAGAAGCTGGTGCAGCGGCTATATCAAAAGAGACTACTGGTTTATTGGTGGATGAACGTCATATTTCAAATATCGACCGCGCCACAATTTGGGCAAAGTTAAAGGGTTCCACATCTAGTGTTCGAACACCTTTTTCTTTTTCCTCTAATATCCCAAGAGACCGTGGCATTATCGATGAAGGGATAAGAGTTAGAGAATTAGAACCAGAAATCGGAGTTGAATATCCTGTATTTGATACTGCGCCAATTAAATTAGGAAAACGTGTAATATTACCGTCTGATGAAGTAATAAAGCAAAGTAAGACTGAAGCCGCACGAGCGATTGCAGTTGCGAATGAACCAGATGTGTTTGATGAATTACGGTCTTCTGAGGTCGAAACTGCAGCTGCTGCAAAAGAACCGAAAGAACCCAAGAAACGCATGATTAAACCCAAGCCTAAAGGAACAACAATGGCTACAACCAGTTCTATATCCGCAGCATCTGCTAATGTTAAGGAAGTCGTGAAAAAGCTAAGCGAACGCGGAGATAGTACAGTGAATATATCCGCTTATAAACTTGGCGATACCATTGTTGCAACTCGTGTTCCACCACCACGTCCACTTCCACAAGTTCAAGCATCCGAGTTTTATATGAATAACCGTGCCAAATTTATTCAATATATTAATGCACTATTTCGCCCATATCGCGAAGAATTAACATCAGGCGAAAGTGATATTACCTGCGAATCACTTTACGGAGGAGATGATACTGCATCTGTCGCGCTTCTCTCCCATCAAAAGATTGTGAGAGATTACTTAAATATTTATTCTCCATATCGTGGTCTTCTTTTATTTCATGGTTTAGGAAGTGGTAAAACATGTTCTTCTATCGCGATTGCAGAAGGCCTGAAGACATTCAAGAAGATTGTTGTGATGACGCCCGCGTCACTTCGTATGAACTATATCGAAGAAATGAAGACGAAATGCGGCGATTTAATGTATAAAAAAAATCAGTATTGGGAATTTATTGATTCACGCGGCAACCCCGAGCTTACAAAAATTCTATCTCAAATTCTCATGTTACCCGACCATAAATTTGTTGAATCGCACAATGGTGCATGGATGGTCAATGTTACCAAACCTAGTAATTATGAAACCGAACTCACCCCTACTCAGCGTTTGCGGGTAGATAATCAAATTGACGAAATGATTAATGCCAAATATGAATTTATTAATTATAACGGTCTTCGGGCCGAAAAGTTAAAAAGTATGACCAATGATTATACTCATAACCCGTTTGATAATACGGTAGTGGTCATTGATGAAGCACATAACTTCGTAAGTCGTATTGTAAATAAACTCAAACGTCCTACATCAATGGCTTACCGCTTGTATAATTTCCTTCTATCTGCACAAAATGCAAAGGTTGTTTTATTAACCGGAACACCTATTATCAATTATCCGAATGAAATTGCAGTTTTATTCAATATCCTTCGTGGCAACATCGATAATTGGGTTTTCACGATTGGAGAAAGTAGCACCACTACTGCAGGGGGCGCAGCAAATTCCGGACGATTAACGATTGACACATTTAAGTCTATTTTTGGGCTGACTGGAACAACATCGTCATCTGGGAGAGGAAAAGCAGCAGGAGGCGGCCCCGCTGCTTCAGCTGCAAATTTTGCAAGAGGTATCGGCCTTTCTTTCGACTATATGGATTACAATACCCGTACCAAAAAACTCATGATTACACGTAATCCGTTTGGGTTTGTTCGGGACTACGACTTTGTTTCTTCGAAATATCGCGGAGTAATACGGAGAGGCGACCCCAGTGCAAAAATGGCAAATGGTGATGACGCAGCAGGAAGTATTGCGGTGATGGATACAACATCTATCGAAAATGGTATTCTATCGGATGCAGCATTTGAACGCGCAATTGTTCAGAAACTTCGAGAGAATGGGATTTCTGTTATATCAGCATCAACAAATAAGCAAACCCCTTTCACTGCATTACCTGATAAATTAGATGAATTCAACAATTATTTCATTGACCCGTCCACATTAGAATTCAAAAACCGTGACCTTTTTATTCGCCGTATTCTAGGTCTTACATCCTATTTTCGAAGTGCACAAGAAAAATTACTTCCCATGTATGATTCTGCTACAAATTTCCACCTGGTCGAAGTTGAAATGAGTGATTATCAATTCGCCATTTACTCGCGGGTACGCGATTTAGAACGCAATCAAGAGTCGAATATGAAAAAAAAAGCAAAGAAACGCGGCGCTGCTGGGAAAAAAGGCGGTGAAGGCGGGGAGGGGGGGGAAGGTATCTACGATGACGTTTCTTCCACATACCGCATCTTTTCCCGTGCTTTTTGTAATTTTGTATTTCCACCATCGATACGTCGTCCTTTACCAAACGATAATGGTGCCGTTACATCCGAACTCGAAAAATCTGCTTCATTAGGAAAAATGCCTGATGCTGATATTGTAGGAGATGCGGTCGAAACAGCAGACATGTTGGCTGCGCGTATTTCACGCATTATGGAGCATGGTAGCGGTAAAATAGCTAAGAAACGCGGACGCAAACCAAAAGGAGCTGATGCAGCACCCGTTGATGCTGTAAAAGGCGGTGATGATGATGAACCATTTATGGACGAGGATATGCTTGATGGTATAAATCACGATGATGATAGTGATGATGACGCACAAATGATTATCACTGGCGAACATTCTGACGCAGTTGCTGCAGTAATGGCCGGGTCTAGTTCTGCAAAAAAAACATCAGGAGGTACAAGTAAAAACGATTACAAAGCACAGTATGACGCATCTATCGTAAAGGCAATACGCGATTTAAAGGTTAGCGCCGGTAGTTTTCTTATTCCAGAAGAACTTGCCACATACAGTCCCAAATTTCTCCACATGCTTCAAAATATTCTCGACAAACAACATATAGGCCTTCATCTCGTGTATAGCCAATTTCGCACACTTGAAGGTATTGGAATTATTAAACTTATCCTTGAAACAAACGGATTTTCGCAGTTTAAAATCAAACAGGCCGGCAGCGACTGGATTATTGATATGACCCCAGAAGAACAAGAACGCCCCTGCTTTGCGCTTTATACAGGGTCGGAGACCGCCGAAGAAAAAGAAATTATACGTAATATTTTCAATAGCAAATGGAAAAATATCCCGAAGAGTATAACGGCTCAACTTTCTACACGTTTTACAAATAACATGTACGGTGAAGTTATTAAAATTTTGATGATTACTGCGTCAGGTGCAGAGGGTATTAATTTGCGTAACGTTCGGTATGTTCATATCACTGAGCCTTACTGGCACCCTGTTCGTACGGAACAAATTATAGGTCGCGCGCGCCGTATTTGCAGTCACGTCGATTTACCAGAAGAATTGCGAACGGTTGACGTATTTCTATATGTTATGCGGTTTACTGCACGCCAAATCGCACCAGATAATGACGAATCTCTCAACATTCGTATGCATGACAAGAGCAAGACTGACGGATTTACGCCGCAGAGCACGGACCAGTCACTCTACGAAATATCAAATATCAAAGAACGCATTACACGCCAGATATTAACTGCTGTAAAGGAGTCGTCTTTTGATTGTATGATACATGCGAATGCTAGTTCAAAAGAACGCCTCAACTGTTACTCGTTCGGTGTTGGAACTGGCGAAGAAACCTTTGCTTACCAGCCAAATATTGCGACAGAGGAAGACGACAAAACAAAGAAATTAAATAAACAAACAAAGACACTTGCATTAAGGAGACTAGTCGTGACTGGAAAAGAATATGCGGAAGACCCCGAGACGCATATCATTTATGATATGGAACTTTATAAGATGGGAAATTTGGTGGAGAGAGGGCGGCGTACAATCATACCAGCTGATCCACGTACAGGAACAGGCGAACAATCACGGTTTGAGTGGTTGTAAATATTTATTAGTGAGAACCCGCATAACACTTGGTCATGTGTAATTATTATGTGTCATCGTGCATCAACTATTTTTTTTTCAGTTTCAGGAATATAGAGTTAGTATCTTCCTGAAATCTTACCTTACGTGTTTCTTCCCCTGAAATTGGAAACGGAGTAACCTCTTGCTGGTGCATATGAATATCCGGTATAAACTCATTTGGGTCGTATTCTTTCAATGGAAGTTGTTGCTGTGACTGCTGCATTCCCGATGGAGACATTGTTGATTTCATTCTCTCTGTTATTTCTTCAATATCTCTCTTACGTGCAGCAATTCTCTCTGCAATTAATTTATCCATATCATCTCCACCCCTGAATGGACTATCATCACCTGTGTCGAGAGGTTCGTGAGGCAACTGCTGTGTAAGTGTATCTAATTCTATCGTTTCTACAACAGGTCTCGTATTTGTATTTGACACAAAAGCCTTTATTGGTTCTTTCGATTTCAACCGTTGTTCTCTCGGAAAGTCTGAGAAGTCAATCTCAGGAGGGCGCGGAACTTCGAAATAAGACCTCATTTCGGCCTCTTTCTCTCGCATTTTCATTTCGATTTCTTGCCGCTTTTGTGATTGAAAATCTTCCGCATTATAAATCTCTCTAACACCACTCTGAATTCCCTCTGCACCCGCACCCGGACCCGCACCCGCACTAGTCTTCGTGGGAAATACGCGCGTTCCCAATTTTATTGCACTAATATCTCTCGCCAGTTTTGGAATATTCACGGCGAGACTTTCAATCGCAATCTTATTTAATTCCTTAAGAGAAAATGATGCAGCACGAAGTCTATCGATTTCAGTTTTGATTTGTTTTGCTGCCTCAAAATCTTCCGCTTGAATTGCAAGATACTTTCGCGCCTCTAATTTATCTAACCTCGCCAATGGTGCCTCCATTTCATCAATAGTTGCGCGCAATTTCTTTGCAGCATCATAGTCCTCTTCCGCAATTGCGTGTTGTTTTGCATAATGTAGTTCTTTCAACTTTGCCGCATGAAGCGACGGGATGGTTGCCGAGAGATTTTTTAGAATGCGCTCAAATACATGCTTGATTTCTTCTGGTGTTACATTTTCGGGAATACCGTCAAATAGTCCCTCCTCCGACAATAACCCCCATAATAGCTCTTTATTTTCTTGCGATACGAGAGATGACATTCGTTCGTTGATAGATTAAATTATATAGACACACAATGATTGGTTTATATAATTTATCGGGTATGATTTTGACGCATCCCTTATGCATCAGATGTTGATGTTGGCGGACATTTTATTGGGTCGACATTATAAACTATTGATTTCCTCGACACGATAGGAAGAAGAGTAAATAAATTTACACATAAAGCAAACATAGAATAAACTAACACTTCAGATATCATTATTCCTCCTAATTTTATTCCTCCTAATTGTCTTGAAAATTCATAAGGCGATAATATATCATGAACTGAATTTGGATTAATTCCATCAAAAAACGTTATATTCTTGGCTTTTAATGCCGTTATTATTTGTTCTTGTACATCCGGTTTTGACAAACGAGCAGAATATTGAAATTTGCCATTTTGAGTATTTATAAAACTATCATATAATTTTTTTATGAAATCGTCGACTTGCTCTCTGTTATCCAATAATTCTGGTTGTGATAACAATGGTTGTTTTTCTGTCGCCATTGGCGTTCGCGTTGTTTGTTGATTGGCGCATAACTCTTTTATAAAATCGTCTTCCAAATTATTTATTATTAAATTTTTTAATAATTTCATAATTTGTTTACGTTGGCTAAACATCATCGCCGCCCCCCCTCTCAGTCTATTACTACGGTTATTCCGTCGTTGTGTCGTGCGCTTATTCTTTCGAACTTTCCGCGTACTTTTCTTCTTCATTCAACAGACGAATATATATATATTACGATTATATATTTCATTCCATTTCATTCCATTTCATTTCATTTCATTCCATTTCATTTCATTCAGCCGACATCAGGTCGGAAGGCTAATAATCCACATTAGGTGTCGGCACCTTTTCATCCACATTGAAAAACTTGCGCCTGAACCTCTGCATATACTTATCATTCAGCTTATTCTTCTTATCCAGAAAATCATGAACGGTCATCTTTCCAAGCAGCATATGAACAATCATAAAAATACAATATACACCGCATTCTGAATCGTTTTTCTGGTGATTAACTGTATTAATGTATTCTTTAAACTGAATGTTATTGGCTTCCCCTTGTTCGCGTACCATCTTCATAAATTTGCGCAGGCGTCTTTGCGGTCGGTCGCCAGTACTATCAAAGAAGAAAATCACCCTCGCGCGAACATCGATAAACATACTTACCCAATGCTCCCCTGGCTTATCATGCGGATCTGTATTAAATACTATACCTATCTTATGTTTTCCATTCTTCACATGTTTCATAATATCAAATTTACACAGTTCGTTCCATACACATTGTCCATCTTCCAAAATTTCATCAAAATCTACCGGAGATGGTCCAATAAACAAAAACGATGGATTTGCGTGCTCATATTGTTTAAGAGAATTTGCGATATCTATACTCGACAACCACTCATGTATATCTTTTTTCCACTCTTTCGGGGCCTGAGGCGCAAATGTATAGTGCAACATTTCTTTATCCATTCCGGACGATGCAAATCCTTGACGTAACCAACATGCTTCTTGATGACATACGCGGTTCATATTGTTTTTAAGAGCGCTCCATATTGCGCGCGGGTCTGTATCTACGATTTTCTGATCCGGATGACGTTTATTCCAAAGTGATTTCAGTTTGTCGAGAGATTTTGATGAATAGCATGAATAATCCTTTGTTTCTTGTATATTCGGGTCAGTTTCATCTCTCGGTGCGCAACTTATCCACTTGAATTTATTGTCTTTACTACCCTGGATTGTACCTTTTTCGTTCTTTGCATTATCACTTTCCATTTTCGGTTGGTGTAAATAATAATTGTAATACTAAACTTATACTATTATGTCATAAAAAATTGAAGCGTTTATATTTTTTTTATACAAATGTATAGCGCCAAACCCTATTTCGTAACGTATTATTATTTGCCATTATGGTCGTGAAAACTCGCTCGTATCAGAAGCAGCAGCATGTCAAGCATTATGAAGAAGATGTTGCATCAGTCAATGAAAATATCGAAGATACGGATATTCATATTACAGCATCGAACGGATGTAAGAGTGGTTCCAGGCGCAGTAGGGTAACAATTGTAACGCCATCGTTTCTTGAAGCAAGCACACGCACGTATAAGGTATATTCTCCACGAAACAAACCTGAAAATATAAATAACAACAAGAAGAAAGGTACCACCAGACGTCAAAATAAATCTTCCGCATCCGCATCCGAAGAAGTACTCGATGCGGCTGAAACATTAGCATCGTTGTTAGAATATGATGATAGTGCAGACAGTGCCGATATGTCCGTGTTTGAAACCCCAACATCACATAACGAACACGACACGCAATCAAACGCCAATAAAAAGGCCCGCGTGCACAAATGCATAAATCCTACATCTCCAATTTCAAAATATATATACCGAATTGGTATTTACAATATAAGCCTAAAACAGCATTACAAAACTTCCTATATACTTTATGATCAAAAAAGCCGCATGTTTTATGTTTATACAATTATCTCAAACCAGGTCTCAAATGAAGAAGAAACTGCGTACGATACGGAACCATCGGTCGGTTCAGCAATTAATATGGAATTTTCATTCCCACCACCCAAAAATCCGATACAGACAATATATACTACATTCATCAATGAAAATGTATCGAATTATGTAATGACAATGATTATTCCGTCAAGGAAACACGACTACTACATTCAAGACGACATTATTGGGGCCGTCATTTCAAACGACGAGTTTCGAGAGAAAGCGTTCAGCGAAGGCTCGTCGTTTTATGACATTGAAGACATTATTTTCGATGACACATCGAGTGAAACTACAAATGGTTACAAAGCATTCATGCTGATACCCTCTCGCTACTTTTGGTTTTCACCTGTAGGTTTAAACTGCGCAGTAACCGACGACGCAAATACAATCGCATATCACGACCATGAATACACAAGAGATACCGTGGATACGGTATTAATGATAGTTTCACAATCTACGTAACACGAGGTCACGAAGTTTATCGTGGGTCATTTCATAATTTCGAAATTGCCCGTTTCATAATTTCACTATGGTAATCGCGGACTTTTGGTAATCGCGCATTTATATCTTTATCGCTTTCTTTCGCTGCTGGCTTCAATACAATAAATTCATCAATTGTTTTTTTTCGTATGCACATTTTATTTGCAATTGACATAATATCCTTATGTAAACTTGGCGATGTTATGACCATTTCATTTTGTAACATTTGTTCGTCTTTCATTTCATCATCATCATCATCATCATCATTTATCGTATTGTCTTTATCATTATCATTGACGCTTTCCTGTATTTTTCTTTGTAATTCATCTCTTGCATGAAACATAATATCCGGTTCGCTATGTTTTTCTTTATCAGTTTCGTCATTTCGTTCTTCATTTCGTTTATCACTATCTACCATATCTGTAATATCATTCCATTTTAAATACTCTATACACGACTTCAAATAGTCGCGATGAGCGTCATTAATTGTTTCATTTTCACATTGCTCATGAAACAAATCACGGGTCATATTCAATATTCGTTCTTTATAATACATTTTCTCTTTTCGAAATACCTCATTAATTGCATCAGATGTATTTGCCAATGTTTTTTTACATTTATCATATTTTGTTCGATTAGCCATTACCGATAATGTTAGCTCATTGAATTCATTCCACCCGCGGGTTCCGCAATTATCGTTAGGTCGATGTTGTGGTTCGTCTTGGCTAGCCATTTACGTACTGAATGATAAATTATAATAGAACAATAATTTACCATATATTGTTATATTAATGATAATATAAAGTTGTTTTTATACCCTGAGTTGCATCATTTCGTATTCGTATTCTTATCATGACCGCATTGCTAATTGTTCCTTCGCATTTGATGTCGCCGTTGCTCTCGGAATAAACGGCGCAAAATTATGCGACTTTTTGAGTTCCGACATACTTTCAGATGAAGACCTTCTACTCGAAAATCCTTCTGAAATATGTGCCACCAACTTTTGCTGTTCATTCTCTTTGAGCTTCTTATCTAACTGTTCCTTCGGTATATAATTCGTAGCTGGTTCCATCACTGGACCACCTTCTCCAGTGCAAAATCCATCATAAGTACAATCCAAGGTTCTAAGCTGAAAACGAGTTGAATTATCAAATGTTAGTTTGCCTAAATTATGAGGATTGGGGTTCATAGGCTCAAAATTCGTCGCGCCATTATTAAACAAATATGGGTTGGGTTGTTCAACATCGCGGGATACGACCGTTACATTATACAAGTCGCTATCCGAATTTGGAACATACACTGCACGGTCATTACGCTGCAATGCGAAATACTGATTGCGGAGAGATGATTCCACATTAACGCGTTCTGCCCATCCACACCATGGCGCCTTTGCATTTCCAGGATTAAAAACAGTCTCGGTCGTAAAATGTTGGTAAGGCTGTATTTGGACCGTTGGTACAGGTCGTGTTTCTAAAATTGGCATCATTGCATATTTTGATGAAATCGGACGTACATTGAATGCTGGACGAAGTGCCGTCGACGGTATATTTCTCTCCGATATGCGTGAATTAATCTCACCCAAACGGTCATGATGATTTGAATATGCACCATTTATAACTCCATAAAATTCCATGTTTGTATGTCTATGTCGTTACTTTATATAATAGTATGAAAATATAATGAATGATATATAAACACAACTCTTTATTATTATGTATCTATTCCCAAAGTTAAAACTTAGGTATCTATTTTCTATTCATTATTACCGAGATTAAATGTGTGGCATTTTCTATTTTCAAACTCTTGCACAATTATCACTCGCTCAATTAAAAACATTGCAAGAAAATTTTATAATATCATCTCATCGCGGTCCCGACAAATCTGTTTTTATGAAAGACGATACACGGGCTTGGGGATTTCATCGTTTATCTATTAATGGAATGGACCATGCGGCCGACCAGCCATTTCATCTGAAAAACTGTCGGTTGATTTGCAATGGTGAAATTTACAACTTTCGTTCTCTTATTCAAGAGTTCAACCTTGAAAGTGAATATAAAAGTGGTTCAGATTGTGAAATTATCATTCACTTGTACCGTATAATCGGATTTCATGAAATGATTCGTCGCTTAGATGGTGTTTTCGGATTTGTCCTACATGACTATGAAAATTGCGTTACTTATGTTGCCCGTGACCCTGTTGGTGTGCGTTCGCTCTTTATCGGAGTATCTCGCCATGACGGGAACTTCGGTAGTGAGTATTCTGACCTAGTATGTCTATCTTTGAACCCGGACCATTACGGATTATGTATTGCGAGTGAGCTTAAATCAATACATGCATTGTGTGATACAGTTGTTCAGTTTCCATCTGGTTCTTATATGGAGTATAGCGGAGAAGATAGCACAGATGGAAGTGCTGTTTTCCGAACGTATTATGATTATGCGTATATTTCATACAAATCAGGCGATACTTTGAAAAAAACAAACACTTCTTCATTGTTCGAGTACCAACTTAAAGAAATACAAGTGAATTATTCGTATCCAGTATTAGATAATCTTAGTTCTGATGACAGTATAGCTGAAGAAGAAATAATCACAAATATTCGTAACCTATTTACGAATGCTGTCGTGAAACGCTTGATGAGCGAAAGACCAGTTGGGTGCTTATTGTCTGGTGGGTTGGATAGTTCACTTGTCACCGCAATTGTTGCAAGAGAATTGAAGCGTACATCACCAGAAACCGTACTGAATACATACAGTATTGGTCTGGAAGGTTCAGTGGATTTGTATTGGGCACGTCGAGTTGCTGAATATTTGGGTACATGTCATCACGAGGTTTCTTTAAAAGAGGCCGATTTTATAGACTCAATTTATGATACGATTTATCAAACAGAAAGTTACTGTACAACTACTATTCGCGCTTCTGTCGGCAACTACCTCGTCAGTAAATATATTCAACAACAAAGCGATGACGTTGTCATTTATTGTGGCGATATGTCGGATGAGATATTTGGTTCATATCGGGGGTTCTTGAAAGCACCATCTGATACGGATTTTCAAAGAGAAAACGAGCGGATGATTCGCGATGTCCGTTTTTTCGACCTCCTACGTTCGGATAAAAGCATCAGCGGTGCTGGATTGGAGGCACGGGTGCCATTTGCAGACAAAGAGTTTCTAACGTATGTTATGCGTATTCCTGCACAATTTAAGCGGTTCAATGATGAGAGAATGGAAAAGTATCTTCTACGTAAAGCGTTTCAGGGAGAGGGTTTGCTTCCAGATGATGTTTTATGGAGGCGAAAAGAAGCATTCAGCGATGGGGTCAGTTCTGCAGATGGGCGAACATGGGTCCAAATGGTCAAAGAATATTCCGAACGCGTCATAACTGATAAAGAATACAATAACAAAAATAACCATTTGTTTTCGCTTCATAATCCACCATACGACAAAGAAAGTTTTTTTTATCGTCGAACATATGAGACATTATATGAAGGTCGCGGTGATACTATCCCCTATTACTGGAGGCACCCTTTTTGCGATGGCATCCTCGACCCAAGTGCAAGATTGTTATCATTTTATGTTACCGATACAGTGAATACGGCCGCAGTAGCAGCGGCAGAGGTAAAGACGGTGTAGCATAATTCAACAGAATATACATTATGAATAAAAAAGTGTTAGAACAAATACACACATTATTTTATTTTTGTTTTTTTTCTATTTTTTTCTATTTTTGGTTTAAAACACATACACACAATACACACAATACACACAATACAAACCATACAAACCATACAAACCATATATTTACATTACCGGCACCAACACACGTGGAATGAAGACAACCGATGAAGCATCACTGGTGTCTCTGTAGCAGATGTACAAGCGGCCTGCTGGTTTTTCAATTTCTTTTTTCTTGACATCAAATTGAGATGTCTTTGACCATGCAGCCAGTTCCTTCTTGACATTCCAGTAGCTGAGAACATCTTTATTGCCGGTAGTCGAACACAGAATGAAACCGGCATCATTTCTCTCCAAGGATTTCTCTGTCTTTCCTTGAGCGCCCAAACCACGCATGAATTTAACAGCATCATTGAACGTGGTGAACTCCTCGGTATGAAGGTGATACTTTGAGTCAACCTCGAAATTCTGGGCAGCTTTCAGGTCCATCTTGGTGACAACTTCCAAACCTTGTTCGGCGACAATCCGTGCGATGTTTCGGGCAGTCTCTTCTTGCTTCTCGACGCGCATAAAAGAGCGCTCATTTGTGAAGATTTCAACCGGGGTGTATTCTGGAATGTTACCAATGTTTCCAAACAAACGCGCCATTGTCTGATACGCTTCGGCGGCACATTTGATATTGGGAGGAATGATGCCGTAGTCAAAGAGGAAGCCGTCATGCACGCCTTCTTTCGGAGCGCATTGAAATGTCACACCACGCTGAACACATGCGTAGCCGGTAATCGCAAAAGGAAAACGGGACCAGTTGTTGTCTTTGTAGAGCTTTGCCAGTTGCACGTTGAACTCTTGCGGTATTTCATTCTCTTGAACAGTGAGGTAGCACTTCAAATCAATCGGTTCACTTTTTCCTGGGACCAGAATTTCTTTGCGTTTGCCGTTGATGATGATGACGACAAACCCGTGCTCTTTGTGAAGAAGGTCGGCAATCGCGTCATGGCTCGCAGTAGAATTTGCGCCAGGAATGAATGCACGCATACCGGGGTTCGTCAGATTGCACTGAGTATCGATAATGTGCCTCACGTATTCAACCGCGCAACTAGTGGCAAAGTTGTCCTCCTTTCGAACCGCATCTCTGAGACCAACGTAGCAATCAGGATGAGTTTCCAAGTAAGGCAACACGCGCAGTTCTTTGTATTTTGCGACGACGGCGTCGAACGTTGCACTCACGAGGGTCACTTGGTTGATGAAAGACATTTCAAACACTTTTTGGTACTTTGACCACAAGTTGATGCTGTTGTCGGCCTCGTCAATCCAGATGTTGATTTTCTTAGTGAAGAGGCGCTGCTCTGAAAGAAGCTTAAGGGTCTTGGCCAAGTACTCGATGCGTTTGGCATGAGCGCAAATCACCACCATTTCGATTGTTCCGTTCATGAGTTGCAATGTTAGAGCTTCGGGGCTGATGTTGCCTTTCTTTGTTCCACTGGTCCAGCTGAAAACGGCTCCTTTGATGCACGAGTCGTTGGCACCTTCTTCGCTCTCGGTACCTAGGTCCTTGGTCATGCGGGTCTTGGTTTGTTCCACGAGAAGACGATTGTTCGCTGAAATGATGACATTGATGTCCACTGGGTCAAATTCACAATTCTCACCTATTTTGTAATCCCTGATTAAATCCTCCATTTTGCGTGTCTTTCCACTTTGGGCAGGAAGATAGAGGCACTTGCACTTTTGTTGAAAACTCATTGTATAACTTGTTTCTGTTCTTGACACGATGTATGCTTAATTTGTATTTTTTCATTTCAATTTTTTTTCAAATGCTAAAAAGATTGAACATCATCATTTTTATTTTTTACAAGGATAAATTTTTTGTAGCCATGTATATAAATACAATCTACATACAATATAAGACATCCTACCATGAATAATGTTAAAACTGCTGCTGAAGACCTAGTAGTTGCAATCATTAACAAAATCCGCGACATCGTTACACCAATATTCAATAAATACACCACGTATTACAATTACATCGAGGTTTTCTTATATGGAGTGTATGCAGTTGTATTACTCGGTATATACAATACTGTTCCAGAATATATTCCATCTTTACGTAACACTATTTTGTACATTTCCGTCTTCATTCTATTACTACGATTTAATAGCCTGTCATGGACCAATTCGAAATTTGCAATACTTGGCGGAAGTACATTTAGTGACTTTGACCGCAGACTAATCATATCTACATGCATTTTCATCTTAGTCACCCATTTTGTTTCTGAAGCTGCAGTAGAATACGCCAAAAAACAAGTGCAACAAAAAATATTACAACCGGTTGGTGCGGTTGGCGGAACTGTAATTCATCCGTTATACAATGTTGTTGAAAGAAATATTGGCGACCGTCATTAACGAACGAATGACAAAAAATTGAAATGTTTTTATCATTCTATCTATGATATGTAGAATACAATTCATTCGAAATTGAGTAAATGGACGCAAGAAACATAAATGGAGGAGAACAAGAACCGCGTGGAAGTGTGCGTGGAAGAGCTATTGAAGTGGCTGGCGACAAAATACAGAAAGAGCTAGACTTACTAATGGGAGTTCTCGAAGAAGTTCAAGGAAAAATACCAGAAGGTGCGTATCTACGCGGAATGAATGCACTCGGTGCGCTTCACAAGCACAAATGCACTACATTGGCTGCACTCCGCCCAGGAGACATGTTGCGTTGTTGGATTACTCTGGATGAAATATTTGAACAAGATGAAACCCTTTACGACGAAATCATGGATGTTGCCGACAAAATTGTCATGGAACTCTGCGGCGAAGATACGTCGATTTATGCTGACACCAACTACAATCTGGTTCATCGCGGTGAAGAAAAGGAAATATTTGACATGCTCGTCAATTACAAACCAGAAGAGGGAAATGCCGGCTATGAAACCAGTCCCATGGTACTTCATCATGCAATCCAGGTCATTATGGCGCGTCTCTTTGACGACACATATCATGAATTGGAAATCGTCCGCCCTGTAAGTTGTCAGTGTGGGTGGCGCGGACCACAAGGCAACTGGGACCGACACATCACAAATGCGCGTCATCAACGTTGGGTAAATGCTGAACGCGAACGTACTTCGCAAAAACGATTGGCTGATGCCCGAGAGTCTATTGTCGCGCGACGCGACACAGGTATTGTGTTTCTAAACGAACTTCATTGCACACCCGAAACACAAATCGCAACCGCAGAAGCAATTCGTGACGCAGAGGCTGCCGGTGACCGCGTGGTGTTCATGTGCGCGGATGGCACGATGAGTTGGTTTTGATAACAATGATATACACTTGTGATTTATTATATATTTATCGGTTACGTATTGTCTTATTATGCATATTCTTTACTGCAGTTGTCTTATCTACATAAAATACATTATTGGGGTGGTGAGTCAAGTGACCCTTTTTTTTTGCCGTTTTTGATAACCTACTACGTTTATTCAGATTTTTAATTGATTGTTCTGATGAATTTAATCGAGGCGGTCCATCACGGAAAAACTGCTGAAGATGATATATAATATACTTACTAATGATTTCATCGATTTCTCGTGGGTTCATTTTTCTTTGATATGATTTAGCATCATAATTCGCTATATTTGCATACTTTATAAACATATCATGTAGCTCTATTGAGATAATTTGCTTTTTTACAGCCGACGACATTGACGGTGTTATTGATGAGACGTCTATTTTATCAAAAACATCACGAAATAGTGAACTATTCAAAAATCGAACAACGAATGTTTCAAATGAAATATAGGAATAAAATGGCTGCAATTTAATATAATAAACACGTTCATCTGTCATTTTAGAATGATATACATCATCAAGAAAGCATATATCGATATTAACAGGAAGACGGGAACAGTGTATAAAATCGTCAATCGTCTTTTCTTTGGTAGTACGTTGCGGATGTCCACTAGTGGAGTAAGGTTGGTTCGGTTTAAACCCGCCAATAAGATGGTCAAATAGTGGAGGAACGATTGCGAGGTCTTTCTCATTTTCTGCTACAATGTGTTTCAGCTTAAACTCAAAATAACGACGAATATGTGTAACCCATTTATCAGGCGCCATATTGTTCGTATATATCATTACTTTACTACATATACCAGCATTCTTTTTTTTACGTATGTAGTCTAATATGCGCACCATTTTCGGTCGTATAATTTCAGGGTATAAATCAACTAAATCGTTAAAATACCGATATATAATATCATGTTGATTAAAATAGTCGTCTAATACATGGCCAAAAATTGAAAATTGAGCAAAATTACCGAGCGTTTCATCTACATCAAACACGACGACCTTGTGTTTTTTATTAGAAGAAGACATTCGACCGTTAGGTTTAATAATAGTTATTATATAGTCATATAATAAATATGCGAAATCAACCAAAATATACAGATAATGATATTGATGAAGATATGAAACTAACACGGGGAGATTACATCAAAATTCTTCATCATTATCAACCAGGCTCGTACGCATCATTATCTTCAATAACGACACGAACTGCAAAAAAACGCGCTCATCGCATTCTTGCTGAAAAGTTATGTAGTTGTATTAAACCTCGTTCACCCAGTGCATCATCCACTAGGGGTGATGAAAGTCGCCGTATCGCATATTGCACACGTTCCATATTTAATAATAAAGGTATTCGTCGTCACGGGTTTCGTTGTAAGACTGCAAAACGCCGGTTACTCCGTCCTCATTTAATCGGTGATATTACAAAAACAACGCGTAAAATACATCTATAATGAAGACCCATATTTACCTAATTATTCATTCAATCTTCAGTTTCAACATATTCTACCGCCCGCATTATTAATAACTCTTCTTGGCTCAACCTTTGAAATACTACATTTAGTTCGAATTTGATATTAAATACAAACCGTTTCACATTTCGGATTGTTACGATATGTACCGCTTCTTCTTCATTGTATTTTATACGGAATAAACAGCCGCCTAATGTTATATAAGGGCGTGTTTCGAGAGAACGGAGCGGTATCCAACGTATAAGTTGATTATGTTTCAAATCGTTTGGGTCTTCAATCACACGATACATTTGTAATTTACGCTCAAATTCGTCTCTTTTTTCGGGTGTTAAGTTCAATGACGAGATAATTTCATGCCTTCGTTCTGCGATTTTTTTCATGGTCATATTTGCAATTGTTAAATTTTCTGTCTTTGTCATCGCAGATAATATCGCATTCACATCCAATGGAAATGTCGGCTCATCAAGTACCGATTGTAGCAAGTCATCGTCTGAATTTACTGCATAATCTGTATCTTTGACGCTTGGATGCCGATGTCTTATGATTTCATTCCCCGAAGACCCGGATGATGCATAATCGTCACTACTTTCGATAATATCATCGTCATCACCTTCATCATCTTCTTCATCGTCATCGTCATCGTCGCGACCACTATTACCGCGACTATCATCATCAATGTCCTGATGTATTTTTAATAATGCGTCAATATTCATATCTTCATCCAATTCGTATTCATCACATAATTCAGATTTCTCAATTGCATCTGTAATTATCCGATTTACAGATGAAGTAGAACGCGACCGTGAACGCGCCCGTCCCTTTACAGATGGCCGCATATATTCTAAATCCACAACAACGGTTTTCTTCATGATATCTGGTATCTAATATTATGTATAACATCTATTTATTATACATAATTCCATCCATTATACTATAACATCTCATTTTTCTCGATTACAACTGATTTTGCTATATGTTTGGCAACTTTGGTTATATTCTCATCATCACCATCAGTTGCATGTTTTGATAATGTCAAATAAATTTGATTTGCCCTGGTTTCACTATTTTCACATTGAGGATTGGTTTTTGCCCATTCATTCACCAATATCACATTTTTATGCTCTATTGTGTGAATTGCATCTAATAATTTTTTACTGTGAATACCTTCACGCTCCCATTTATCATCATCCTTAATATACAATACTTCTCGTTTTCCGTCACTACAATGTATCGGACGTTTGGTTACGTCCGTTTTTTCCAGGTTGTCGATAAATATCTTAGATATTCCCTTCACAAAACCGCGTTTCCCTACGTCCTCCATATCATCTGTATCCAACTCTATCGTTTTCACAAAGTCGGTCATATTCATCGCATCCTTACATTCCTCATTCAAAAACATATTGATATTGAATGTTTTATTATTCGAATTATTTGTCATGTTTCCATTCACCGTAACATGATTGTTCGTTGTATTGGTAACATTCGATAAGTGTGACATTATCGGAGTTGATGACGTGCAGCACATCGGCGCCGACACCGGGACAGATGATGTGTAATTAGAGGATGCATGTGGCGCAACAATAAGATTTTGACCAATACTCGTTAATACTGCTGTACATAACTGTAACATTTGAGTTTGTTGTATTTGGTTCGTTTTACTTAATTCCGCGTTAGATTGACATAATTCCGCAATCTTTGCCGAAAACAAATTATACATAGACTTGTCATTATTTTCACTCGAACATTGCTTTGAATGCCGCCATAAACTTCGTTGAGCCATATACTTTCTATCACAATTGGGGCAACGATAAACCGGCGTCGAGGACGGAGGGTCAAAAATGGACATTTTTTTGGACATCACATGTAGCAGTGATTTATGCTTTTCAGTCTTGATATGTTTCATATAATTATATTTTCGTGACGTATAATAGTCACACTTTTCGCATACATATGGAGGCTCTTTTTCCATGGTGATGTTTATCACCTGACGCTAATTGTGATGATAAAATAATAGATACTTCAAAAAACTCTTACTGAATATAGTAATCCTGTCCTAAATATCACCAAAAGTAGTAATGTCCGTTTTTGGATATATAAATGTCCATATTTTAAAATGGACGGTCGAACGTCAAAACGACCGAAAAAAAATTACAGTCACAACTTTTGTTGATGTTCAAAATATTTGTGACGATAATTTTTAAATTTCACGATTTTTGTGTTTTAAAATCTCCGGCGCAAACGGCGTTTTGGACATTTATTGGGACATTTTCAAAAGTAGCAGAATTACTACTTTTCAAAGAAATAGGGCGTGGAATTGGGAACTAATCGGCCATTTTGTCAATGACAACTGTTTTTGCAATACGTTTTGCAACCTTAGTTATATTATCGTCGTCTCCATCATGTGCATGTTTTGATAATGTCATATAAATTTGATTTGCTTGCGTTTCACTTTTTTCACACAAAGGGTGTAATTTTGCCCACTCATTTACCAATATCACATTTTTATGTTCTACCGTATGTATCGCATTTATAAGTTTCTTACTATGAATACCTTCCCGTTCCCACTTATTATCATCCTTGATGTACAATACTTCGCGTTTGCTATCACTACAATGAATTGGACGCTTTCCAACTTCCGTCTTTTCAAGATTATCAATAAATATCTTAGATATTCCTTTGACAAATCCATATTTTCCAACATCTTTCATATCATCCGTATCCAATTCTATCGTTTTCACAAAATCGGCCATATTCATCGCATCTTTGCATTCTTCATTCAAGAACATACTAATATTAAACGTTTTATTATTGGAATTATTTGTCACATTTCCATTCACTGTCACACTATGTAAATTGTTAGTTATAGTAGTTGACTGAGTAGTTATTTGTCCGCCGACGGGATTTTGCACAGGAACAACTACAATATGATTTTGATGTTCTATGGATGGCATCGCTGCGCAAGATGAATGAATTACTTTTTGAGTATGTAATGACGAAACAAAATAGTTATACATCTCATGTATTTGTGTTTGTTGTATTTGGTTCATTTTACTCAATTCTGCATTTGATTTACATAATTCGGTGACAGTTGTTGTGAATTTATCAAACATCGAAGCATCATGAAACGGTTCTTTATCATTTGCACAATTGCATTGCTTAGAGTGACGCCACAGACTTCGCTGTGCTCTATATTTTTTTCCACAACCTAAACAAACAAATGACGCCCTTTCATGGTTAGTACAATGAATTTGAGAGGCGGTGGGTTGCGTCGAAAAATGGACATTTTTTTGGACATTTATACTTTTATGTGTTTTGTGTTTCTCAGTAAGAAGATGTTTGTCGTAGTTACATTTTATACACGTAGAATAATCACAAATGTCACAACGGAAAACTGGCATTTTCAAAACGGTGATAAATATCACCTGTCGATATTATGCTCTGGTTAATTTCTATATATTTATCTTTAACTCTATTTTATGGTGTGGTAGACTAAAAAGTATAAATTATCACCAAATCATCACCGAAAGTATAAATGTCCAAAAAAATGTCCATTTTTCGGACGGCCGGCTGCAACCAACGACGAATGCCAAAAAAATTACAGTCACAACTTTTTCGTCGGAAAATATATTTGTGACGATAACTTTAAAAAGTGCATGTTTTTTGTGTTTAAAACCTCCGGCGTAAATGGCATTTTGGACATTTTTTGAGAAAGTATAAATGTCTATACTTTTGTGATAAATAATAAACGATGAACGATGAATAAACAAACAAACATCGTTGTTTCGATAAACAAATCTCTCAAACATTAAATGCGATGTGTGATACATACTTAAACATATAACTA
>Ga0194129_10003568_pt1 | contig 21548 bp, 19 predicted proteins | sample TA2KigCa35mmetaG_FD_150862 | JGI IMG/M metagenome (GOLD analysis project Ga0194129, IMG submission 150862) | Freshwater microbial communities from Lake Tanganyika, Tanzania - TA2015038 Kigoma Deep Cast 35m | ecosystem: Environmental > Aquatic > Freshwater > Lake | place: Tanzania: Lake...
GATGAAGAAGGTCGCCAAGAGCCTGCGGCGTCATCGGCACCTGATCCTCAACTGGTTCCGGGCCAAAGGCACCATTTCGGCGGGAGTTGTCGCGGGTTTGAACGGCGTCGTAAAACTGACCACCAGAAAAGCGTTCGGCTTTCGGACCGCGAAAGGCATTGAAATCGCGTTGTTTCATGTCCTTGGCACACTACCGGAGCCAGAATCAACCCACAGATTCTGCTGAGGAGGCGATTTCCAGAACCGGACGGTCTCGATCTTCGATCTGGCCGTCGACGTGCGGACGGTGGCCTCCGGGACCGCGACACCCGGGGCCCCGCTTGCGGGCACCGTGCCCCTCGCCAAGCGAGGCGCCGGCACGCTCGTGATCGACCAGCCGGCGGCGTTCGCGGCCGGCAGCGTCTACGTGGAGGAGGGCACGCTGCAGATCGGCTCCGGGGGAACGACCGGCATCGCCGGCACGCCGCTCGCCGTCACCGTGTCGAGCGGGGCCACGCTGGCCTTCGATCGCAGCGACGACCACGGGGGGGCGTTTGCTGACCAGATCGGTGGCGGCGGCGGGGTGGTCCTGCGGGGCGGGGCCCTGGCGCTCACCGGCTCGAACTCCTTCACGGGCGGCACCACGATCGCCGGCGGAACGCTCGCGATCGGGAACGGCGGCACGACCGGATGGCTCGGCGGACCGATTTCCAACGGCGGCACGCTGGTGTTTTCGCGGAGCGACGCGGTGACCTTCGGCGGCACGATCGACGGATCGGGCGGGGTGGTCAAGAGCGGTGCCGGCGTGCTGACCCTCTCGGCAACCACCAACGGCTACACCGGGGGCACGCGCATCGCCGCGGGCACGCTGCGCATCACGGCGGGCGGCCAGACCGGGTCGGGCACGCTCGTTCCCTTGGCCGGTGGCACGCTGGCGTTCGCCTCCGCGCTCACCACGGTGGTTCCAGGCCTCGACCCGAACGCCGGCGGGCTGGTCGACGTCGCCACCAGCTCGGTGACCGTCGCCGGGGGCCTGTCCGCGGCCGCCATGGTCACGGCGATCCTGGCGGGGCGTGGGGACGGAAGCTGGACGGGAGCCAGCGGCATCACCTCGGCGGATGTCGCCGCCAGTGTCGCCGCCAACGTGCCCCGGGCGATCGGCTGGCTCGATGACGGCGGCGGGGCGGTCACCTTCGCGTATGCGGCACCGGGCGACGCCAACATCGACGGCCAGGTCGACATCCTCGACGCCGCGAACTTCGCCGCCGCGGGAAAATACGGCACCGGCGAGCCGGCGACCTGGTCGGAAGGCGACTTCGGGTACGACGGCGTCGTCGACATCCTCGATGTCTCCGACTTCATGTCGACCGGGCTCTACGGCGCGGGTTCGTACATCCCGCCCGTACCCGGGGCGGTCGCCGCCGTGCCCGAACCGGGCGTTTCCACGGCCGCCGCGGTGGCCGGTGCCTGCGGGGCGGTGGCATGGCGTTGGCGGCGGCGCGGTCGGCCGCTGTGAGCCGGCCCAGAGCCCCCGCGGCCGCCTCGGGCCGCGGAAACCGCGGTTTTGCCGCTGCTAGCGCGCCGGGTGCTAGCACCTGATCTTGTGGTGGCGGCCCCGCCAGCACCACAAAATCGCAAAAAACCTTGTGAACGCCCTTGCAGCCGATACGTTCGCCGTCAATCCCGGCATGGATGCCGGGAATCGTCTCACGGAGGAACCAGCACCCATGGCAGCCAAGCCCCTCATCGGCATCAACACCGACTACCGCTCGACCCGCAAGGAGCACGCCGCCCTGTCGTTCGTGGCCGCCGGCTACTTCGACGGGATCACCGCCTCGGGGGGGATTCCGGTGATCCTGCCCCCCCTGGCCGACGAGGAGGATGTCGTCCGGCTGCTCGACCTGCTCGACGGAGTCGTGATGGTGGGGGGAGCCGACCTGGATCCGCGGCGCGACGGCTACATGCCGCATCCCGCCGTCCGCCCGATGGACACCCGCCGAGAGGATTTCGACCGGCTGCTCGCCAAGCACATCTGTGCCCGCCACATGCCCGTGCTGGCCATCGGCAGCGGCATGCAGCTGCTCAACATCACCGAGGGGGGCACGCTGTTCCTCCACATCCCGGAGGATCTTCCCAAGGCGATCCCCCACAAGGATCCGACCGATCTCGCCCACCGCCACGCGCTGGTCGTGGAGCCGGGGTCGGCCATGGAGCGGGTCTACGGCGACGGTGAAATCCGCGTCAACAGCATGCACCACATGGCGATCGACGACGTGGCTGCGAGCTTCAAGGTCACGGCCAGGGCCCCGGACGGCGTGGTCGAGGCGATCGAGAGCATCGTCGAGAACTGGACGGCGATCGGCGTGCAGTTCCATCCCGAGGCCGAGACTGCGTCGGCGCTCGACGTCAAGATTTTCGAGGAGTTCGTGATCGGGATCACCGGCGAGCAGCCGGCGGTCAAGCTGGTGGCCTAGCCCGCATCCGGGGAGCACCGATCGCCGGCCCGCTCCTGCGCACGCGTCCGTGCCGCAGCCCTCGGGTGGCACTCCACCCGGGGCCGCGGGGGGCGGCGTGGATCATGCGGTGATCCAGGTCGCGGCCGCGAAGCTCCGCAGCCAGGTGAGCTGCCGCTTGGCGAGTTGCCGCGTCCGTTGCTGCGTGCGCCGGATCGCCTCGCCAGCGTCGATGCGGCCCGCCAGAAGCTCGATCGCCTCCGCGTAGCCTGCCGCCTGCCGGGCCGTCGGGCCGATGCCCCCGGGCCGTGCGAGGGCCGCACGGGTCTCCTCGACGAGGCCTGCGGCGAACATCCCTTCGACGCGGCGGTCGATCCGGCGGTAGAGCGTCGCCCTGGGCAGGTCGACGACGAGCAGCCGCGACTCGAAGAGCGGGTGCGGAGCGGGAGCGAACGCGGCCGACAGCGGCCGGTCCGTCGTCTCGGCCACCTCGAGCGCCCGGATGAGCCGCTTTTGATCGTGCGGGTGGATCCGGGCGGCGGAGGCCGGGTCGACCTGCGCCAGCCGCCGGTGCAACAGACCCGACTCTCCCGCGGCCGCCTCGGCGGTGAGCCGGCGGCGGACCGCCTGATCGGACGCCGGAAGCGGAGCGAGGCCGTCGCGGAGCGCACGGAGATAGAGCGGCGTGCCCCCCACGAACAGGATGCCCCGCCCCCTCGCGCGGCAGTCGGCCACGGCCCGGGCGGCGGCCTCGAGCCAGTGGGCCACGCTGAACACCTCGGCCGGGGCGACGAGGTCGAGAGCATGATGGGGCACGGCCGCCCGCTGCTCGACCGACGGCTTGGCGGTCCCGACGTCGAGCCCGCGATAGACCGCCATCGAATCCACGCTCACGATCTCCGCGTTCAGGGCCCGGGCCAACGGGATGGCCAGGGCGGTCTTGCCCGAGGCCGTGGGTCCCGACAGAAACCAGCAATCCTCGCCGATCGGCACCGTCGAGCCGCCGGCGGCGGCCGGGGACCATGCTAGAGTTGAGGGCACCGCGACCGGCTGCCTCGACAGGCCGGCCGCGCCGCTGGCGTCCCCCGGAGCCGTCGTGTCCCGTGTCCGATCCGCGTCCATCGAACCGCCGCTGCGGTGAAGTGCTCGAGGCTCTCGAGGGGGTGATCGCCTCCCGGAAGGCCGATCCCTCCGCCCGATCGTACACCACGAAACTCCTGGCCAGCGGCCCGCCCGGCGCCGGCGCGAAGGTCACGGAGGAAGCCGCGGAACTCGTCCGGGCGGCCTGCGAAGAGACGGCTGATCGGGTCGTCGCCGAGGCGGCCGACCTCGTCTACCACGCCCTGGTGCTCCTCGCCTGCCGTGACCTGACGCTGGCCCGCGTCGAGGACGAACTGGCCCGCCGATTTGGGGTGTCCGGATTCGACGAGAAGGCCGCCCGCAGCGCGGTGGGCGGCGGGGGTTCGTCATGAGCGACGAGCGGCAGGACCACCTGCTCCGCATCGGGGTGCCGAGCAAGGGCCGACTCGCCGAGGTCGCGGCCCTGCTGCTCGGCGACGCCGGGCTGTCGTTTCGCAGGACGGAGCGGACGCTGTTCGCCCGCTGCAAGGACATGCCGGTGGAGGTCACCTTTCTCCGGACGGAAGACATCCCGGTGCTGGCGGCCGAGGGGGCGATCGACCTGGGGATCACGGGGGCCGACCTGGTCGCCGAGAGCGGCGCCGAGGTGGTCCACCGGCTCGATCTCGGCGTCGGCAGCTGTCGGCTCGCCCTCTGCGTGCCCGACGACGCCGGCATCGACGACCTCCGGAAGCTCGCCACCAAGCGGATCGCGACGAGTTTTCCGCGGATCACCCGCCGCTGGCTGGCAGAGCGGAGCATCGAGGCCAGGTTCGTCGAACTGACGGGAAGTGTCGAGGTGATGATCGCACTCGGCGTGGCCGACGCGATCGTCGACCTGGTGGAGACCGGCAGCACGCTCGCGGCGAATCGACTCCACGTGCTCCACGAGATCGGCCGCTACGAGACGGTGCTCGTCCAGCATCCGGGCTGCCGGGAGCCGCTCCTGGCCGACCGCATCGTGCGGCGTCTCGAGGGCATCGTGATCGCCCGCAGCTGGTCGCTGCTGGAATACAACGTGCCGCGATCGAGGCTCGCCGAAGCGGAGAAGATCACGCCCGGGTTCGATTCGCCGACCGTCATGCAGCTCGAGGATTCCTCGTGGTGTGCGGTGCGGGCGATGGTCAAGCGGGGCGACGTCCACGCCGTGATGGAGCGGCTCGAGGTGATCGGGGCCTCGGCCATCATCGAGACCAGGATCGGCAACTGCCGGCTGTGACCGTGTCGCCACGGGGAGGAGCGTCGAAGCGGCGGCCCGCCCCGATCCTGGCGGTGGTGGCCTGCTGCTGGCTCGGATCCGCCGTCGGCCGCGGGGCGGACGCGACCGCCGCAGGTGATCCACCGGCCGCGACTGCGGTCGTCGACGACTACTTCACCGCCCTGGCTGGAGCGGACGCCGACGCGGCCGCCGAGATCGGCACGCGGATCCTGCGCGACCATGCCGCCGACGCCCTGGTGCTCGACTCGCTCGCCTGGGGCATCCTCACCGAAGACGGCCTCGGCCACCGCGATCTGCCGCTGGCCCTGCGGGCGTCGCAGCGGGCCCACGAACTGACCGGCGACGACGACGTGCAGGTGCTCGAGACGCTGGGCCGGGCGCTGGTCATGAACGGCAGGCGCGACGAGGGAATCGCGATGCATCGCCGGGCCGTCGAGTGCGCCGCCGACGATCCGTCGACCAGGCTCGTGCTGCTGGAGATCCTCGCGGAATACGAGCGTCCTGCGGCGGACCTGGGGCCGACCGACGACGAGCGGCTGCGGCGGATCGAGGAGGCGGCCCGCGACCTCGTCGCCACGGGGCGGGCCGTGCCGGTGAACGACCTGCTGGCACGCACGGCAGTCCGGCCCTGTCGGGTCGAGCTGGCCCGTCCCTGCGACGGGCCGCTGCCGAGCGACCAGCTGTTCGAGCGGGTGCGGCCGAGCGTGGTGGTCGTGGCGGCCCTCGAACCGCTCGACGACGGGGAAGGGCATGACGTCTCGCTCGCCACGGGCTTCGTCCTCCATCCGTCCGGGATCATCGTCACGAACTTCCACGTGGTGGACATTCCGGACGCACCCGCGCTCGTCGTGCAGACGGCCGCGGGGACGATCCACCCCGTGACCGAGATCCTCGCGGTCGGGACCTTCGCCGACATCGCGATCTGCCGGATCGACGGGGCCGAGGGGCTCACGCCCCTGCCGCTGGTCGCCGGGGCCAAGCCGGGCCAGCGGCTCCACGCCCTGAGCCACCCGGACGCGGCGCTCTATTCCTTCACCGAGGGCATCCTGTCCCGGTACTTCGTGCACCGCGCCGACGGCCAGGCCAAGACCATGTTCACGACCACCGTCGACTTCGCCGTCGGTTCGAGCGGCGGCCCCCTCGTGGACGACTCCGGCAACGTCGTCGGCATGGTGTCGAGCACGCTGGCGGTCTACGCGCAGGACGACGAGGCCCATGACGGCCGCCGTGACGAGCCGGTGTCGCCGGGCGACTTCCAGATGGGGCTCAACATGTGCGTGCCGGCGGCGGACATCCTGCGGCTGGTGGGCGGCTCAGCAGGACGCTGAGCCCGGCAGCCGGCCGGCGATCACGCGGCCGCGGCGGAGCGTGGCGACGAGGTGGGATCCAGGATCGAGGATCGCGTCCCAGGCGGTCCGGTGCCTCGCGGACGGGCGCACGATCGCGAGGTCGGCGGCCCGGCCCGGGGCCAGCATGCCGGACACCCGCTCGAAGCCAAGGGCCCAGGCTCCGTGGCGGGTGGCCATCTGCAGGGACTCCTGCGGCGTGGCGAGCCCCGCGTCGACGAGCGCGCGGCACTCCGCGAGCACCGAGAGGTCGGGGTTCGACGCCCGGCTGTCGGTGCCGATCGCCACGCGGAGGCCCGCCTCCCGAAACAGCCGCACCGGGGGCAGCGTGCCGGAAATTGCCCGGGTCGTCCGCGGGCAGACGGCGACGCAGAGCCGGTCGCGATGCCGGACGAGTCGTGCCAGCGCGTCGGCGTCGCGGCCGAGATGGGTGCCGTGCACGACGATCCCCCGCGGGCCGCGGGCCAGCAGCGAGATCCACTCCGCCGCCGGCAGGAGCGCGGGGGAGCGGGCGGCGGGCCAGACCCCGAGCCGCTCGAAGAGGTCGCGGAAGGGTCCCGATCCCGACTGCAGCAGCTCGTCCTCGGTGTCGCTCTCGGCAAGGTGCATCGCCAGCGGCAGGCTGCGACGCCGGCTCTCGGCGACGAGCCGCCTGCCTGGTCTCGCAGCCACCGAGTAGGGCGCGTGGGGTGAGATGCCCGCGGCGAGCCCCGCTGCCTGGAGCCCGTCGACATCCCGAAACGCGTTGGAGACGGAGGCCTCCGCCGCTTCGACCGAAAGCCCCAGGGCCTCGCGGAACACCCGCAGCCGCGGTCCGTGAGCGGGATAGCCGCCTGCCGGCAGGCCGGTCGAGATCTCACCGATCGCCGTGACTCCGTGGGCAGCCGACTCGAAGAGCCCCGAGCGGATCGCAGCCGTGCGGTGGTGCACGGCATCGGGGGCTGCGGCGCGCGAGCGTCGCAGGTCGATCACGCGGCCGATCCAGTCGGCGAGGCCGCCCGCCGCCGCGAGCGGCGCGACGGCATCGGAGAACTCCAGGTGCGTGTGGGCGTTGACGAGGCCGGGCATGACCACGGCATCACCGCTGTCGAACACGACGGCGGTGCGGGGGGCCGGGCGATCCCGCGCCGCGCCGAGGTCCACCACCCTGCCGCGCCGCACGCGTACCCAGCCGTCCTCGAGTGGAGGGCGTCCCATCGACACCACCCAGCGGGCGCGGAGCAGCCATTCGGCCGAATCCGCGGAGCTCACGGCGACGTCGTCGCCACGGGCAGCGGCACCGCCCGGGCTCGGGCCCGCTCGGGATCGGCGGCTGGCGTCGGAGGCTCGTCCTCGAAGAGTTCGTAGAGCACGTTCCGCCGTCTCGGAATCCAGCCCAGCTCGCTGATCGCCGACCGCATCTCGTCGAGCGTGAGGTGATGAACGGTGCCGGCAGCGCTGACGACGTTCTCCTCGATCATCAGGCTGCCCATGTCGTTAGCGCCGTAGAGCAGCGCGAGTTGGCCGATCTCACGGCCCTGCGTGACCCAACTCGACTGGATGTTGGGGATGTTGTCGAGATACAGCCTGGCCACGGCCTGCGTCTTCAGGTATTCGAAGGCACCGGCCGGGGGGATGTCGTCCATCGCGGTGTTGTCGGGCTGGAAGGACCAGCAGATGAAGGCGGTGAAGCCGCCGGTCTCGTCCTGGAGGCGGCGGAGCCGATCGAGGTGCTCCACCCGCTCGGCGAGCGTCTCGACGTGGCCATACATCATGGTCGCCGTGCTCCGACCGCCGAGCAGGTGCCACTGCCGGCTGACCTCCAGCCAGTCGTCGCTGAGGACCTTGCCGCGGGTGATGGCCTCGCGGACGCGGTCGACGAGAATCTCCCCGCCCCCCCCGGGCAGCGAGCCGAGCCCCGCGCGGGCCAGCCGTTCGAGCACCTCCCGCAGCGGACGCTTCGAGACCTTGGTGAGCGCGTGAATCTCCGGCGGCGAGAAGCCGTGCACGTTGACCTGGGGGAAGTGCGCCTTGATGTCCCGGAGCAGGTCCTCGTACCACTCCAGCGGCAGGGTCGGATGCATGCCCCCCTGGAGCAGGATCTGGTCGCCCCCCACGGCCACCGTCTCGTCGATCTTCCGTAGGATCACGTCCCGATCCAGCACGTAGCCCTCGGGATGCTTCGGCCCTCGGTAGAAGGCGCAGAAGTCGCAGACGGCCGAACAGATGTTGGTGTAGTTGACGTTGCGATCGATGTTGTAGGTGCGAAACGGACCCGGATGCATCCGTCGCGAGACCGCGTCGGCGGCACGTCCGATCGCCGCGAGATTCCGCGACTCCAGCAGCGCCACGGCCTCGGCCGGCTGGAGCCGGCGGCCGGCGACGGCACCTTCGAGCACCGCATCGATCCGGTCCGTCATCGAGCCCCGCCTTCCTGCGACACCGCCGTGGCCCTGCCGATGCGGCAGCCGACCGGCGGGGCGAGCCCGAGCGTCGCCGCCAGGTGGTGGAATCGCTCGAGAGCCTCCCACTCCCTCGCTCCCAGGTGGTAATGGAGGTTGTCGCGGAGATAACTGAGGCACTGCGGCACGGTCAGGCCGTGCGAACTGGCCTCGGCGGCGGCGATCGCCGCCAGATTGCAGAGCCCCGAGTCTCTGGCCGTCGCCAACTGTCCGGCCAGCGGGCCCGCGTCGACGCCGTCCCTGGCCGCCCAGACGGCGAACACGAACGGCAGCCCCGTCCAGCGGCACCACTCGTCTCCCAGGTCCCAGATCAGCTGAAAGCATCCCGCCGTCCGCTCGGGCGCACCGCTGCCGTCGATCGCCCGGTCACCGATCAGCAGCACGGCGTCGGCTCGGGTGTCGGCGAGTCCCGCGCCGATCGGCAGCCGTTCGACCCCGGGCCGCACGCCATGCCGCGCGGCGAGCAGGATGCGGGCCAGGGCTGCGCTGGTTCTCGAGCCCTCGTCGACGGCGAGGGTCTGGACCCGTGCAGGGGCCGTTCGAAAAAACAGCCTCACGCTCATCACGGGGCCGCGGCAGCCGATGCAGGCGTCGGAGACGATTCGGTGGCCCCCACGGATCGCCTCGATCGAAGGAATCAGGGCGACATCCAGCGTTCCCGCCGCCAACCGATCCGCCAGCCTGCTGGGCAGGTCGTAGACGACGGGGCACGCTTCGGCGAGTCCGTGCACGAGCGGCTTCGTGTTGAGGTACTGCACCGCGCCGACCCGGGGTGGCACGAGGCCGGATTCGGGGCGGCTCTTGAGGGAGGGAAATTGGATCATGGATTGGCTGGATGGCGACGATTGTGGGCGTCGCCCGCCATCCGGATAACCGCACTCCGGGGGCCGAACTAACGGCGGCCCCTCAGGCCTCCAGCCCGCGAAACGCCCGGAGTCCCAGTTCCAGCGGGATGAAGGTGGCGGCCAGGCCGAGCAGGACGACGAAGCCGAGGCTGACGATCGTGCCGCCGTGACCACCGACCCAGGCCGCCATCGCCTGACTCGAACCCGGACTCAGCCCCAGCCACGACAGGGCCGCCGGAGTGCTGGCCAGCAGGTACACGTGACTGGGCAGCGCCGCCGCGACCACCACGGCCATGATGAACAGCGAACTGAGCACGAGGCTCAGCGTGCCCCCGAACCCGGAGGAGATCTTCGACGGCGATGATTCCCGGAGGTCCGGCATGCGGGCGCCCATGCCCACCGCGATTCCCGAGAGGCCCAGGCAGAGCATCAGGGCGCAGAGTTCATGACGCAGGATCAGACCCCACGGCAATCCCAGCATCGAGTCGCTGAGCAGCACCAGGCCGCAGCACGGGACCACGGACCCGAGAAACGAGAACAGGAACTTCGACCACACGATCTGGTCCCGGTGCACCGGCAGTAGACCGAGGATCCAAAAGCGCCGCCCCTCGAGGCTGATCATCGGGTAGACGAACCGGGTCGTGAACGTGGAGAGAATCAGCCCCACCACGGCGAGGTTCAGGTGGCCGATCATCGCCGCATACACATTGTTGTAGTTGAAGGAGCGAAGATTGGCGAAGTACAAGCCGAGCAGGCCGAAGAAGATGACGAACTGGGACCACTGCGAGATGTCGCGGCGAAACAGCCGGAGGTCCTTGACGAGCAGCAGCCGCAGCGGCCGACCCGCGGAGAAGCCCGCGTGCCCCAGCATGCGGTCGAACCACCGCAGCGGACGCCGCCGCCGCGCCGGAACCTCGCCGGCCAGCTGGCTGTAGCCGTGGCGATAGGTGATGCGGGCCAGCCAGCCGGCCAGGCTCTGGAGCACCAGCGCATGGGCGGCGAGCAGGGCCAGGAACTTGAGCGCCTCGCTCAGGCCCTCGAACGACAGCGATCCGTCCGCCTCCGTGCGGGCCGCCTCGAGCAGTCCGGAGGAGAGCCACCAACTGGGAAACAGCTTCTGCTCGGTGATCGACAGACGGGCGAAGGTCCGCTCGAACCAGGCTGCCGACATCGTGTCGATCCGCGTCTGGCGGCACATGGCCCACCCGATCCAGAGCGCCGCGGCGCAGGCGAGGGCCGCGGCGATCGAAAAGGCGTGCAGCCGCAGCCTGGGCATCCAGGCCACGAGCGTCATGCAGCAGATGCCCCCCAGGGACGCGGGGATCAGCACGAACGACACCATGAATGGCAGCAGGAGCGCGTAGTAGGGCCACGCGGAGCCGCGAACCATCCCGTGCGCCGCCAGCATCGGGCTGCCGAGGAGGACGAAGCCCCAGCTGGAGAACCAGATGGCCTCACCAAACTTGTGGGCGAAGATCGTCTCGGCCCGGACCGGGAGCGTGAGCAGCAGCTTCGCCTCCGTGGAGCAATACATCCCGCTGTAGACGAGGATGCCCGTCGAGAACACCAGCATCACCATCAGGGAGGAGAAGAAGGCATTGAACAGCAGCGACATCACGTCTGCGTGGAGCGCGTCGAGAAACGCGAACGCTTCGAGAAACAGGCCGTACAGCGCCCCCCAGAACAGTCCGCTGAGCAGCGTCACGATGCTCAGCCGCAGCCGCGCGTCCGTCAGCATCGACCGCACCGTCTCCCAGGCGAGCGTGGCCCGCAGCCGCATGAACAGCCGCGACTCGGCCTCGAAGGAGAGCAGCCGCACGATCGCCGGGGCCTGCGGCTTCGCGCTCACGGCAGCCGCCCTCGCGGAGACGTGACCTCGAGGTAGAGCTGTTCGAGGGTCGTCGACTCGAGGGCCATCTGCTCGCGAAGTTCCGCGACCGTGCCGAGAAACCGCAACTGGCCGCGAACCATGATTCCGACCCGATCGGCCATCTCTTCGGCCATGGCGAGGGTGTGCGTCGACATGAAGACCGTCATGCCTTCGCGGGTGCGGGCGGCGAGCAGATCCTTGACGATCCGCACACTGCGGGGATCGAGCCCGACCATCGGCTCGTCGAGCACGAGGACGTCGGGGTCGTGAAGCAGCGACGCCGCAAACACCAGCCGCTGCTTCATGCCGAGCGAGTAGCTCTCGGCCAGGTCGTCGGCGAACTCTCCCAGCTCGAAGTGCTCCACCTCGCGGTCGATCCGCTCGCCGGCCAGCCGCCGGGGCATGCCGAACATGTCGGCGATGAACCAGAGGAACTCTCGGCCGGTGAGCTTGTCGTAGAGGCACGGCTCGTCGGGCACGTAGCCGAGATGGAGGTGGGCCGCCCGCGGGTCCCTCACCAGATCGTGGCCGCAGACGCGAACCGCGCCGCGGGATGGATGGAGCAGGCCGACGAGCATCCGGATGGTCGTCGTCTTGCCGGCACCGTTGGGCCCGAGCAGGGCGAACAGCTCGCCCCGAGGAATCGCCAGGGTGAGGTCGGCGACCGCCGTCTTGGCTCCATACGTCCGCGACACGTGGTCGAACTCGATCATGGCAGGATCGCCGCGGGCACGGCCGCCTCCCGCTGGCCCGATTCCGCGAGCCATGCCGCCGCGTCGTCGGTCCGCCGCAGGAAGGTCATTCTGGCCCCCAGCAGCGCGGCCTCCTGCTTGAGCACGCGGCCCTCCAGGTCGACCCACAGCCGGCACCGGGGCTCTCGGCCGCTCGTGGGATCCTCGCGATACGAGACGACGTGAACCCGCACCAGGCCGTCCTCCCAGAACAGCGTGGTCTCGCCCCCCACGTCGGCGTGCAGGATCTCGATCGGCGACTGTCCGGGCCGCAGCGGGCTGTAGACCGGCACGGTCCAGCGCCGGCCTTCGTGGAGCCCCGGTATGGTCGCCTGCGGGGAGAGTTCGTCCCCGATCATGACGTGGTCGGGCAGGTGCTTGACCGCGTCGTACTGCAGGCCGCCGGCCTTGACCGTCACCGCCACCTCACCGTCGTTGACGGTCCCCTCGAGCGCCACCCCGTCCTGGGCGCCGGGAAAGTCCACGTGCGAGGCGAACGCCCGCAGGCGGCCGGTGGAATCGATCGCCAGCCGGCCACGGGCGTCCAACGTGGTGGGGCCTTGGTTCCGGGCGAGTTGCCGCAGGAACAGCCCTGCCCATCCCGGCAGCATTTCGTTGAGCGGCAGGCGGTCGAAATGGAGCCGGCTCTCGACGTCCAACCCGCGCGAGTCGGTCAGCCGGGCCGTCGACAGCGCCCAGCCGATCGGCCGCTCGTTCCAGAGCACCGACCAGGCCACGGGGATGATCTTCGTCCCCGACGCGTACAGTGCCTGCTGTCCGGGGGGAAGCCCCGGATTGAGCGACGGCAGGATCTTGGTGACGACCAGCCACCCGGTGGTGGTGAGCCAAAAGATGATCGCCGCCGGCGTCAGCAGCGGTCTGTGGAACATGACTTCGGAAGCCGGGGCGATGGCGGGGGATGGGCAGCCTACGGCCGACTTCCCTGCAGTGTAGTGCCTGGTCACGGGGGCGAAAACGACGTGTCGGCGCGCGGGTCGGGCGCAGCCTGGGCCTGGAGTTGCCAAATCCCAGGCCGCTCCATAGACTCCTTTGCTTGGGGTCCGGGGAACGCGCGTGGGACCGAGATGCGATCCGGGATGCAATCCAGCGAACACCAGCGCCGGGGCGTGTTCTTCCACCAGGGATGTCCGGTGTGCGGCCGTCGCTTGGAGATCGACGTGGCGCTGCTGGGGGCCCGAGTCTACTGCCAGCACTGTGGCGGAGGTTTCCTGGCGATGGATCCTTCCCTCGCCTCCCGGGGCCGCAGCGAGTCGACGGATCGCGCGGATGAACTCCTCGCCCGCGCGGCCATGCTCCTCGCCCAGGCTGAAGGCGCCGGGTAGGCAGCCTCAGCAGCCGTCGGCCCACCCCGGGGGAAAGCCGACGAACTCGCCGAGCCGCCGCCAGTAGTCTGGAACCGTCTTCGCAACGCAGCCGGGATCGCGAATCCGAACCCCCGCGAGCCGCAGGCCGGCGAGCGCCAGGCTCATCGCCATGCGGTGGTCGTCGTAGGTGTCGAGGGCGGCCGGCGACAACGGCCCGGGCACCAGTGTCAGTCCGTCGGCGTGCTCCTCGACGTCACCCCCCAGTCGACGCAGTTCCCGCACGAGGTCGCCGATGCGGTCGGTTTCCTTGTCGCGGATGTGGGCCACGTTGCGGATGGTCGTGGGCGAGTCGGCGAACAGCGCCACCACCGCCAGTGTCGGCACGGTGTCGCTGATCGCGTTCATGTCGACGTCGATGCCGGCGATGGCACGTCCGGAAACGGTGACGGCATCGTCGCGGCCCGTGACGGATTCCCGCCACTCGACCCGGCACCCCATCCGCTCGAGGGCGTCGCAGAACGCCACGTCGCCCTGCATGCTCCGCCGCGAGAGGCCGAGCACCGTCGCCGCGCCGCCGGTGAGGGCGGCCGCAGCCAGGAAATAGCTGGCTGCGGAGGCGTCGGGCTCGACCGCGTAGTCCGCCGCGGAATAGCCCAGCGGAGGAATCGACCAGGCCCGATCCCCGACGAGGTCGCAGCGGCCGCCGAAGCCCGCCATCACCCGCCGCGTCATCTCCAGGTAGGGCAGCGAGACGAGCGTGCCCGCGAACTCCAGCTGCAAGCCCGAACGGGAGCAGGCGGCCGCCATCGCCAGCCCGCTGGCGAACTGGCTCGACGCCGATCCACGGACCGTGGCGCTGCCCCCTTCGAGGCCACGGGAGCGGATGGTCACCGGCGGGCACTCGCCGGGGCTTTCGGCGACGGCGTCGACGCCGAGTTCCCGGAGGGCCGCGAGCAGGTCTCCGATCGGCCGCTGCCGCATGCGCTGGGTGCCGTCGAGGCGGTAGACGCCGTGCCCGAGCCCGCAGACGGCCGCCAGAAAGCGCATCGTCGTGCCACTGGCGGCGCAGTCGAGGGTGGCCTCGTGCCTTGGGATCCGGCCCGCCGATCCCGCGATCGTCGCGGTGCCGGCCGTCCAGTCGGCATCGACGGCGAATCCCAGGGCGCCGAGGGCCGCTGCCATCACCCGCGTGTCCTGGCTGTCGAGGATGCCGGACAGCCTGCTCGTGCCCCGGGCCAGCGCCGCACAGACGAACGCCCGGTTGGTGATGCTCTTCGATCCCGGGGGCCGGATCGTCCCGACGACGGGCCCGGCTGGTGTCGGAACAGGCAGTGGGTCGAGCATGCGTGAGGTTGCGGTGGACGGGACGAGACGCGACAACGATCGGAGCTCGTCAGGGTAGGTGACGCGCTCGCCGTGCGTCCATGCCCCGCCGCCCAACCCGAGGAACCAGGCCGATGTCCGCTCGCGTTCCGGATCCCCGACACTACGACTTCGTCGCTCCGCAGTCGGTTCTGTTCGGTGTCGGGCGGTTCGACGAGCTCCCGTCCGTCGTGGCCCGTCTGGGCGACGTGGCGTGGGTGGTGGGGAGCGGCCGAGGGCTGGCCGCCTGCGGCGGCCGCCACCGGATCGAAGCGATGTTTCGGGCGGCGTCGCTGGCCACCGCCTGGATCGGCATGGCGTCGGGCGAGCCGACCGTCGACGACGTCGCGGATGTGCTGCGGAGGCTGCCTCCGCGTGGCGACGCGCGGCCGGTCGTCGTGGCGATCGGCGGCGGCTCGGCGATCGACCTCGCCAAGGCGGTCGCAGCCATGGCGACCAACGCCGCGCCGCATGAGGATCTCCGGCAGGCGGTGCTCGATCGGCTGGAGGGTGTCGGCCGCGGGCTACCGATCGGTGTCGCACCGCTGCCCGTCGTGGCGGTGCCCACGACGGCGGGTACGGGTGCGGAGGCCACCCGCAACGCGGTCGTGTCGTGCCCCGAGCGGCGGATCAAGAAGAGCATGCGGAGTCCCCTGATGGTGCCGCGGGCGGCGGTCGTCGACCCTGCCCTCACCGTCTCCTGCCCGCCCGAGGTCACCGCCGCGTCGGGCATCGACGCGATCACGCAACTCGTCGAGTCGTTCGTGTGCCGATTCCGCACGCCCCTGCCCCGGGCCCTGACACTCGAGGCGCTTCCCGGGGCCGTGGCGGCGCTGCCGCGGGCTCTGGCCGAGCCCGGCGACCTCGCGGCCCGCGCGGCGCTGAGCCATGCGGCCCTCGTATCGGGGCTGGCCCTCACCAACGCCGGGCTCGGCATGGCCCATGGAGTCGCCGCCGCCCTCGGCATCGAGTGCGGCACGCCGCACGGCGTCGCCTGCGGGCTGATGCTGCCGCTGGCCGTCGAAACCAACCGGGCCGCGTGCCGGGATGACTACGCCCTGCTGGAGCGGGTGATCGACGCTCGGGCCCCGGCCGATCCCGATGCCGCCGCGGATGCGTTCGTGCGGCGGATCGAGCGGCTGTGCACCACTGCGGGGACACCGCGGAGGCTGTCCGAGGTGGGCCTCGAACGGGGACGTCTGCGGTGGCTGGCCGAGAACTCGGGGGGCGCAAGCATGCGCGGCAATCCCGTGGCGCTCGATCCGGCCACACTGCTCCCGATCCTCGAACGCGCCTGGTGAGCCCCTTGACGCCGCCGCCGGATCAGGCCCCGCGGTGTCGCCAGACCGTCATTTCCGCGACGGTGTGCTGGTGCTTGCGGGCCGTCTCGCGGATCACGAAGGGCAGGTCCTGGGTGTGGATTAGGTCGAACCGTCCCTCGAAGGCCCGGCGGAGCCCGGCCGACGTGGAGAGCGGCTCACCCGCCTCCCGGCGGCCGCCGACCCACTTGGCCTTCGGCGTGTACTCCTCGAGCCAGGTGTACGGCGACGTGATCACGAGCATGCCGCCCGGCCGGATCCGCGCGACGATGCCGTCGAGGAACATCGCCGGATCGTAGAGCCGGTCGATCAGGTTTCCGGCGAACACCAGGTCGTAGTCGCTGAACGTGTCCTTGAGGTTGCAGGCATCGCCCTGCATGAACAGGACCTTGCTTCCGACGTCGCCGAGGCCGATCCGGTCGAGCGTGATCGCCCGGCTGGTCGTGAGCTCGCCTTCGGTCGGGATCTCGTAGAGGACCTCGTCCCCGTGCTGCAGGCGGACCCCGGACTGGATGAACCGGGCGGAGAAGTCAATCGCGTCGACATGGCCGAAGAACCGGGCGAACTCGAAGGCCGAGCGGCCGACCGAGCAGCCGATGTCCAGGCAGCGGTCGCGGCGTCCGGCGGGCACGTGCCGCATCGTGGCCTCGACGCAGGCCTTCGGAAAGTTCGGCACGCCGAGCGGATCGGCGGTTCCGGAGACCGCCGCGTCGTAGTAGTGGAAGTCGAGGTACTGCGTGACGAGTTGGTCGGTCTCGTAGAGACGCGAGCCGGCCGTCACCGCCTCGTTCCCGGGCTCCTCCACGATCGTGCGGAAGCCCGCGTGCTGGAAGAAGTGACGGCGAAACGCATAGCGGGCGCTGGCCAAGGCCTCGTTGCCCGTCGAGATCCAGGAGCCTCCCTTCATCAGGTTGTGGCGTCCGTCGAAGGTGGGCACCGAGAAGTCGTCGTACAGCGGGTGGATCTCGAAACCCTTGAACGGCATGATCGGCGTCCGCGTCCACTGCCAGACGTTGCCGACGAGGTCGTAGAAATCACCCTGCGGAAAGGCGTCCACCGGGCAGCTCGAGGCGAAGTGCTCGAGGTTGATGTTGCCCGGCGCTCGCTCCCAGGTCGGCTGGTCGCCCGGCACCGCCTGCCGAAGCGATTGCCAGTGGGCCTCCGTCGGGAGCAGCACGTTCTCGCCGGTCTGCGCCGCCAGCCAGGCGCAGTAGGCCTGGGCCTCGAGGCAGTTGACCTCCACCGGCCAGTTGGCGGGCAGCGGGATCTCGTCGAGCAGGTTTCGCTGCCAATACTCCCCGCCCCGCCTGACCCAGAACTTCGGGTGCTCGGCCCGCGTGTACTTCAGCCAGCCGCGGCCTTCCTCGGTCCACCACGACTCGTCGCCGTAGCCCCCGCCGGCCACGAACTCCAGGAACTCGGCGTTCGACACGAGCCGCCTGCCCGCACGAAAGGCGGGCAGGTCGACCTCCTCGACGCCATACTCGTTGTCCCAGCCGTAGGTGCGATCGGTCTCCGGCTTGCCGAGCCGGACGCGGGCTGCCGGCACGGGAAGCCACTCGTTGACCGGGGCCGGGCCGGCCAGCGGGCAGGCCGCCCACAGCCGCCGCTCCTCCGGGCTGAGTTCCGCCCCGTGCCGCAGCTCGTCGAGCGGCATCTGCCGCATGATCGCGCTGGACGTCTCGAGGTGGATCCGCTCGTGCTCGATCCCCATCAGCACCACCCAGGCAGGGGAGTTCCACCGGATCGGCAACTCCAGCGGCATGGTCTGGATGAACTCGTCCACCATCCGGCGCATCGCCGCCCGGTAGCGACGCACCGTGGCGACCGACGGCCAGTCGTAGTGGGCCGTGTTGAGGTCGTCCCACGACATCTCGTCGACGCCCACCGCCATCATCGCCTCGAGCACCGGATCGAGCCGGGCGGGCACGTAGCGGCCCGCGGTGAGCTTGTTGAGGTAGAAGACCGCCGGATGGGCGAAGTAAAAGATCAGCGGGTGCCGCAGCGGTTCGTAGCGCTCGTAGTACGAGGCGTCGTCGCGGATCAGGGCGAACAGGCGGTCGTAGATCTCGCAGGTCTGGTGGAAGTAGCGGCGGAGTTCCGCCCGCTTCGCTGCGACCGGATCGGCTGCCGCCGGATCGCCGTCGAGCAGCGTCGTTCGGGTGGGCACGACCGGAAGGCCGAGCTCGTGGAACATGGCGCCGGTGTCCGCCGCCGCCGTGGAGCGTGTGCCTGCTGCCGGAGTCATGAACTCTCCCCGAGGTGCCATCCTAAGAGCCTTCGAATCTACCACGGCATGCGAGGCCGGCCAGCAACGGGCCGGGAATCGGGGCCGTCGCGCCCAGCAGGCCGCCGACGACGGCGCCGCGATGGCAGTTGTCTCCGCCGCAGCCCGCGTTGGCGAACACGCCCGCGGCAAAGTGCCCGGCGTGTCGCCAGGCCAGGGCCAGCGCCGCCGGAAACGCCTCGTCGATGTAGCAGGCGGTCGAGAGCGTGCCCCCCACCAGCTGCCGGTCGCTGAGCCCCTCCCAGGACCGCAGCTTCGCCGCCGAGATCCAGTCGCGGCCGTGCTCCAGGATCGCTTCCCGAAGCAGGGCGGCCGCCTCGTCCACGCCGCGGGGCGGCGCATCAGGCCGCGGGATCACCGCGACGAGGATGTGGGCGAAGGCGTCGGCTGCGGCCAGCACCCCGTCGTCCTTGTGCGTGAGGCCCACGTGGAGGCGGACGACCTGCCGCAGGTCGGGGAAGCGCGGCCCCAGGGCGGCGACCAGCGCCGGCACCGGCGCGAGGCCGCCGATGTGCACGTCGCGCACGCCGCAGTTGATCGGCTTGCGGCCGGCGGCGAGGTTCGTGAAGAAGTGCCGGTGGTACTCCTCGACGTACGTGTCGCGGTGCCAGCCGGGCTCGAGCATCACGGCGACGTAGAGATCGAGCCACCGCTCGGGGTCGTACTGGCGGTGACGGCGGATGAAGTCGTGGAGTTCGACGGCCAGCCGGTAGTTGAGCGTGTTCTCCCCGGCGGCGAGAAACTGGTGGTAATGAACGCCCCGCTTGCCCCAGTGGGCCGCCTGCTCGCGCAGGATGTCGAACTTCGCCGCGGGGGCCTGCCACTGCGACCGCCAGAGGATGCTGTCGGCCTGGGGATTCCGCGGAGCGGCGTAGCCGATCATCGGGCCGTAGTCGCGGTCGAGCGCCCGCTGGTCGTAGTACCAGTGCACGGGCATGGCGACCGCGTCGGCGACGAGGGCTCCGAGCAGGGCCGCGGTCGCCGCGTGGTCGGCGTCCGGGGCGATCTCCGGCATGCTAGGCATGGAGCGTCCGCTGCAGGAACGCCCCGATCCGCGGATCGGGGCAGGAGTCGAAGAATTCGGCCGGAGACGCGAGCACCGGGCAGCCGCCGGCGGCGATGAAGGCGATCTCGTCGGCGACGCGGCGGGCGAACGCCATCTCGTGGGTCACGAGGACGAACTGCGTGCCCGACGCCTTCAGTTCTCCGACCATCTCCAGAACCTCGGCGGTCATCTCGGGATCCAGGGCCGACGTCGGCTCGTCGAGAAACAGCCGCCGCGGCTGCACCACGAGCGCCCGCAGGATCGCGACCCGCTGCTTCTGGCCTCCCGACAGTTCGGCAGGCCGCTTGTGGGCGTGGGACGCGAGGCCGAACCGCTCGAGCGGGCCCTGCACCCGCCCGCGGGCGGCTGGTTCGGAAAGCCCATGGACGTGGACGAGGGGGAGGAGCAGGTTTTGCATCGCCGTGAGGTGCGGGAACAGGTTGTATGCTTGAAAGACCGTTCCCACGGTCCGGCGATAACGAAGCAGGCCCGGCTCGTCCTGCGGGAGCGGCTCGCCGTCGAAGGTCACGCTGCCCGCCACGGGCCGATCGAGGCCGGCCAAGATCCGCAGGAGCGTCGACTTTCCCCCTCCGGACGGACCGACGAGCACCAGCGCCTGAACGTCTCCCGTCGTCATGGAGAGGCCGTCGAGGACCGTGGTCGAGGCCCCGGAGCGCGGGTCGGAGAATCGCTGCACGAGGCCCCGGATGGCAAGGTTCATGCGGCCTCGTAGCGAAACCGCCGCTCGAGCCAGCGCGACAGCGCGGAAAGGGGCAGCGTGAGGGCGAGGTAGCCTGCCGCGAGGGGCAGGTAGCTCTCGAGCGTCGAGTAGGTCGCCGAGTTGACGTTCCGGGCGGCAAAGGTGAACTCGCCGACCGAGAGGATCGAGAGCAGCGATGAATCTTTGACGAGCGACACCAGTTGCCCGGCGATCGAGGGCAGCACGATCCGGACCGCCTGCGGCAGGATCACGAGCCGCAGCGTCTGCCAGGGCGCGAGCCCGATGGCACGGGCGCTGTCGATCTGGGCGCGGGGAATGGCGTCGAGGCCGCCGCGGAAGATTTCAGCCATGTAGGCACCGCTGAACAGGGCGAGCACGAGCACGCCCACGGCGGCCCGGTAGTCGGTGCCCACCCGCAGCGCAGCGGCGATCACATACCAGCCCACGAGCAGCTGCACGAGCAGGGGCGTGCCGCGGATCAGCTCCACGTAGACGCGGGCGGCCGCCTCGACGAGCGGCCACCGCGACCGCAGCATCATGGCGGCGACCAGTCCGATCAGGCAGCTGACGACGAGCGCCGCCACGGCGATGCCGACGGTCGTCCACCAGCCCTTCCAGAAAGCCGCGCGATACTCCCAGACCACGCCCCAGTTCCAGGTCATGTCGAGTCGCGCACAGGCCCACCCGCCGCCGGCGGCCAGCAATGCGATCACGATTCCGTGGGCGAGCCATCGAGGCATGCAGATGAGTGTACCCGCCGGACACGAAGATCCCTTGCCGTTGCGAGGGGCTGTCCGTGCCCTCGAGCGAGCTGTGAGAGCACGCGCAGGCGGGATGCCGAAGCGCAGCGGACACGCAGAGAGGCGAGGCCCGGAAGGCCGAGACGTGCGTTGGGCATGGATGAATGATCGAAGGCGAGAGTCCTTTATGGGGCCTGTTGGAGGCAACCAGAAGCCGGAGGCAGCTGCACGAGGTCGAGGCTGGCTTTGCACAGCCGAGGCCTTTCCCGCGAGGGCGTGTGGGATGGAAGCCCGAGGCGAACCGCAGCACCGAACGCACGTGAACCCCCGTAAGGCCGGCCTGCCTGGGCAAGCGTGCCTTCCAACGCAACGCCCGGTATCCAGTCGCGGCAGGACGGTAGTGGGGGCGGCGGCGACGGGAAGTCACTCATCCTTACTCCAAGAGATCTCCTCTGGTCCGGAGACGGTAGGACCCAAGAAGGCAACGACGCGGGTTCGATGCCAGAGGAGAAGTCGGATCGCCTCATAGTAGCGATGAAGCCCGTGAAAGCGGACGGAGCGAAGGGGGCGATGGGTTTTGACTCGTCTTCTACAGTTTGAAAAATGAAGTCCTTGCGCTGCAAGGGTTTACGTCAACACAAAACAGGCGTGGCACCATGCGCCACGGTTTCAGGCATCGCTCATAAGTGGGGCTTTAGCCTCTGAACGGTTGGGGGAATGGCGACGCCGGCGGCTTGGAAGGCCGT
>Ga0194129_10003569_pt1 | contig 21548 bp, 21 predicted proteins | sample TA2KigCa35mmetaG_FD_150862 | JGI IMG/M metagenome (GOLD analysis project Ga0194129, IMG submission 150862) | Freshwater microbial communities from Lake Tanganyika, Tanzania - TA2015038 Kigoma Deep Cast 35m | ecosystem: Environmental > Aquatic > Freshwater > Lake | place: Tanzania: Lake...
TCCCTTTGGTTAGAGTGAAGGTCTTGCTCTGTGATAAGAACCTATTTTCAAAAGGTGTGCTGTAGGTGACCTTAACATCTATATGTTTGTCTGATGGATCAAGACGCAGTGTATTATCTGAAGTGGTATGCAGGAGGTGATCCGCATCACCTATAGGCTCAAAATAGATCGGGATAGACCCATAATCTAATGTGGATAGGTTTAGCTCGAGAGTGTTTAGTTTTTTACCTGGATTCTCATGAGAGTTTATATCGACAGCAGCTGTAGCGATTAAGTCTTGTTTACTTGATGGGCAGTTTATAGCTTGGTAACTTCCCGATAACGAAGAGGGTTTAGGACAATCTGCCCATGAACAAAACTGCTTTTTAAGTATTTGACGCTGCATGCCAACATCGCTTAGGTTTAAACCTTGTTTCCGTAGCTCGGTTTCTATGAAGCTCTTAAACAGCACATAGGCAGTGTCGTTGTTATCTGGACCGATGTGTTTTACAATTTCCTTATCACTTTGTAGGTAACGAAGGATCCATTTATCAGCACTTGCGTATCCTTCCGGCATAAGGCTATATACATCATGTCCTTCGTTGAGATGTATTTCTTTCATCCATGGGAAGAGGGCTATTTGCTCTTTCCCATCAAAAAGAACAACCCATGGATATTTCACAAGAGCTTCTCTCTTATCCTTAGCAAGTCGCGAGAGAAACATTTTTTCTATATATGCTTTAGGTAAGGATAGAGGGTCTCCTATGACGCAGCTTGCCTTGTAGCCTGCTTTTCTTAGCAGGTACACAAGAAGGTTGCATTGCTCCCAGGGAGATCCCTGCTTTTGAAGGTGGGTCATTAGAGGACTTCTGTGTATAGCAGGCGCAAGAAATATACCATTTTCTTTTTCCATGAAAGGGTCGATGAGATCTATTTCATGGTATACGTACTGAGTAAGGAGCAGAGGGTCTTTTTTATGCCTCTCCACAATTTCATCAAGCAAGGGGTAGCCTGGCATATCATACGAAGAGGGGACAGTGTCATCCTCTATGATCTGCGCTGTTAATACAGTGTCCTCAGTTTTATTGAGAGTAGCTAGGCTAGCGCTAGATGGTTTCTTGAGGACATCGAGCTGCCATGGCGGGCTCATGAAGAATGTACTTGTATAAAGTGGGCTTATGCCATCTAAAGAGAAAGAAAATCGGTATGTGGTATTTATCCCTTTTTGAGAGATGATCATGGCAAAGGGGTGTGTGGGATCGTAGGCTACATGTAGACGCAGATCCAGTCCGTAGCAAGCTTTCAACTTAGTGTCTGGTATGTAGACCATCCCTTCTGTTGTTATATACTTATGCCATGATAGTGGATCTTTGCAAGGCAGGTCAATTAACTCTTTGTGTATGGGATCTTCCTTTTCATAGACGGTGACAACAAGCTGGGAAGGTTTGGATGGTGCTTGGAGTAAAAAGCGATAAAACTGATTGGCGTAGACCGTGAAGTTTTTTTCTTGTTTGTTAACATAACCATCTAAAGAAATGGCGCATGGTAAGGATGACTCTTCTGTTTTTTTTCTCTCAAATAACGTAGAGCTCTCTTTAGTGTTGTTTGTAAAAAAGTTGGCTCTCCTTTCTTTCTCTTTAAACAGATCTTGAGATGGGGAATAGATGATCTCGGAGAGCCTGTTTTTATCAGCTGATAATTCAAACTCTTCTATCGATCTAGTTGCGCTTGTATTTTTTTCTACAAAATAGCTATGTTCACTGCCCGATGTGCTGTCGATGAGTTTTTTAAGGATAGGTAGCATGTGTTTTTGCACATCATACGCAATACGATCGAATCCCTTTTCTTTAAACAGAAGGCTATCTTGTTCCAAGCTAGTAAGGGCGTCCAATAAGGAGGCCTTTTGTTTTGCGATGACCTTAGGGATCTCTATGGCTTCTTGCTTGTATTTTTCAGAATGTGCCTTGTATGTCGTAGCAGCTGTTGCTAAGACATTTTTACTTTCTTCATCAGGATATTGTGAGATTTTATCATGGGCAATAGAAGCAAGGCTTGAGGCCTCTTCATATAACGAGGCGACATTGTCGAAGAGGGTGACAGCGCTTTCGATTTGATGTATGTCAATGGTGTAATCTTTAATCTTTTCATGAGCCTCATGGGCTTTTTGCTCGCTCTGTTGATGAAAGCTTATCGCTTTAGTGTAGGCAGCATCTTTATGAGTATTATCGATCAATGTTTGGATGTTTTTGATCTCAGTAGCTAGAGTTCCTTTAAGATCTTCTATTGTTTTTCTGTAATTTACCCAGTCTTTCCTTTCGCTTTTGGATTTTATATCAAGTCTATGCAGAATGCGATCACATTTTCTTAAGGCTGAATCGCAGTAGCTGATCGCCTCCTTTAAAAGAGCGCACGTGTTTTGCTGAGGAAGTGAGTGTTTTTCTCTTAGCTCTGTGAACTTCTTTATACATGCATTATGTTTGTCCCATCTTTCGATAAGCTTTTTTAAGTCTCTATTGTATTTATCTTGGTAGTAAGGGGAGCTGTATATAAGGCTTGGTATGAGAAAAAACAATAACAGCAAGCGCATCAGTTTCATAAGCACCTAGATTTTTACAAATAAGAAAAATTTGCAAAACACTAAGGATGTTGTGAGTTTTTGTGAAATGAAATCGTAAAAAATCAGTAAATAAGAGAGTTTGCTTACTTAAGAAGCATTCTTAATAAGATTATTAATTTTTTGCAAAAATGGCTCTTTCATTTTACGGTAAAGGTTTCCATCACGATTTACAGTGTTGGCCGCTTGTTTTTTGATGCTAGCATATTCTGCTGCTGCTTCAGGATGATTTCTTAGATAATTTCTAAATTCAATAAGCTCGTTCCATTCTTTACTGGAGGTATAAGTTAAATGAACATGATATCTACGAATTCCCTCTTCAGGATCTTTTAAATATGTGATAAAATACAACCTTTCAGGTGTGCTGAAAGTTGGTCGATATTCATATCTAATATTTTGTAAAACGTTAGAGACAAGTTCCATGTTCTCTTTGGATGTGCAAATTGTGATGTCTATGATCCCTTTTCCTCCAAGACATGGAATAGATGTACTGCCTATGTGCACTATTTCAATAGGGATATGTAAAAAAGATGCGATTCGTTTTTTTTCGTTTTGAAAAAGATAAGGGAACAGCTTGCTGTACGGTCTATAAGTGTATTTGTGATTTTCTTTGAGCATTTTTAGAAACGCATTGATCTGAGCATCATTATTAAATTCGAAAAAATTAACTGTAGGATATTTTCTTGCCAAATCTTTAATAGATTTTTTTATTCTGTCAGGATAGGCCCATAGATATTTTATAAGTCGAAAGCGAACCTGCTCAGTACATCCATCAGCACGATCAGAGATATGAGGGTTTTTACAAATCAACCTTTTAAAAATACGCCACAAGCAAATGAAACGATTGAATCGAAAGTAAATAACTGTATCAGCCTTGCAAAAACGCATTTCAAATGAGGCTGTAGCGTTTCCATCGATTATCCAAGAATCTTTATCCACTAGCTCTTTTTGTATTTGTAAAAATTCTTCGTAATTTCTTTTTTTTCAGCCATTTATAAAAAAGTATTTATCTAAGTGATATAAAGGTAAATCTAGGAACTGGCTTAGTTTAAGGGCAAATGTAGATTTACCGCTTCCAGGGATCCCTACAATCATGATTTTTTTAGGGAAATAATCTTTCTTAGTATAGTTTGCTTCCATTAGGAACTTTTCCTGTAGGTTGAGTAAGGATGACCGTTCCATTTTCATCAGGAAGTCCGAAGGTGAGCACTTCTGAAATAAATTTCCCTATTTGTTTGGGAGGGAAGTTAACAACAGCAATAACTTGTTTACCTAAAAGATCATCCTTAGAGTAGTTCTGAGTAATTTGGGCCGAAGAACGTTTTTTGTCAAGAGGTCCAAAATCTATTTCAAGTTTGTAGGCAGCCTTCCTGGCTTCGGGAAAGTCTTCTATTTTGATTATTGTTCCAACACGTATATCGACTTTGAGAAAGTCTGTAAATTGAATTTGTTCTGAGGGCAGATTTGATTCCATTATAGATCTATTAAGAAGGTAAGTGTTTTTTAAAATGAAAATGGCATCATATTTTTTTTTCGATTTTATGCTATCAATAGAAAAGGGAAGTAAGATGGTTATTTTTATAGCTATATTAAAAATCAGATCTTCCCATAATGAGGATTAGATATCGCATAGTAGGAATATGTTTATGAAAAAATCTAAATTAAGTTCGTTTAAGTTATTTCTGATTTCCTTTTTTTCAATAGGAATTTTGGCTTATATTTCTGGACAGTTTACAAAAGACTCTGTTCATAGTTGGTATACAACTCTTCACAAGTCTACGCTTAATCCACCGGATGGTGTTTTTCCTATTGCGTGGGGAATTCTCTATCCGATGATAGCTTTTGCATTTTGGAGATTACTTCTTCAAAAGCAAAACAAGCCTATGCCTCTTGGTCCTTTAACGTATTTCTATATCCAAATGATCCTAAACTTTCTTTGGTCTCCAGTGTTTTTTTATTTAAGATCGCCCATCGGTGGAATGATAATCATTTTTTTACTTTGGATTTCACTCTTAATGACTATTATTGCCAGTTGTAAACACTGTAAGATGGCAGCTTTTCTTCTGACTCCATACTTTTTATGGGTGAGTTTTGCTTTGTATTTGAATACTTTTATTAGCTTTTATAACTAAAAAAGGATGGATTTACATCCATCCTTTTTTTCTGAAGTAGTATACGCAGACTAAGCTAAAAATGATGATCAGGGTAAATAAAACTCCAAACATATGTTTGAATTCAACAAATGGTAGGGCTATATTCATACCATACAAGCTAGAGATCATAGTTGGGATGCTAAATATTATAGTGAGAGCTGTTAGTAGTTTGATTGTTTTATTTAAGTTGTTTGTAAAAATTATTTGGTAAGAATCTCTTAAGCTGCGGATTGTTTTATTGACCGTGCTACAAAGATCTTCGGATTGCATGATAGCATTGACGACGTCATCTATATGCTCCTTATCTTTTTCATGGAGGGCGATAAACTTGCCAGTGAGTAGACTGTCGAGTACTGCACGTAGAGGGGAGAGAGAAGAATGGTATTGATTTAGAATTTCTTCGTGTCGTGTTAAATCGGAAATATCTTCACTGCCCACGTGGATCATCTCTTTTTGCTGGGTTAAAACATTGTGCCTTACTCGTCGTATTTGAAGTGTAAATTCTTGTGTTATTCTCAGTAAAAGTTGAATCAGAACTTTTAGGCTATGAGAGTCGGGGATCTTTCCTTTCTTAGTTAGAAAGTTTTTCACAAATGTTGAGCTACTAGGGCTTATAGATACGAAATAATGAGGGGTCATTATTATCGTCAAACTCATCGTATACAAGCCTGATTCCATTTCTATAGGGTGACGAAGGAAGATAATGATGTTGTTTCCGACTTTTTCTATACGCGGGATTTCATATCTGTCCAGTGCATCCTGTATAGAGGTATACTCTAGCCCTGTAAGTTCGCATATCCTGAGCAGGTCTGTAGACAGGACGTCTTCAACATTAATCCAGCAACCATGCACCGCGGCATCTATGAATGTGAACTCTGCATCTTTATTTTTTTTTAAATAATATGATATCATGACACCCTCATAGATATAACTTTAAACTAAATTAATTTGAATTAATCTGCAAGGATGTAAGAATAAGATGTTTTAATTTTTTTCTAATTCCGAAATTCTTTTTTCAAGGGAAATAATTTTTTTTACGTATTCATCTATTTTTCTTAAATGGACTTGTTGTCGATTGTATTCTGCTAGGGGCATTACGGGAGCGCCGGCATATTTCCCAGGCTCTGTCATGTTTTTACTGACACCACCTCGCGTTGCAATCATGACCCTATCACAGATTTCTATATGCCCAACGATACCAGCTTGACCTCCGATAACAACATTTCTTCCCGTTTTGGAAGATCCTGCTATCCCAGTTTGAGATACAATGATGTTGCTTGGGCCTATCTGTACGTTGTGAGCTATCTGCACTAGGTTGTCTATTTTTGTGTTTTGACTGATCTTTGTTGACTTGAAGCGAGCACGATCAATCGTGGTGTGCGAGCCTATTTCAACATCATCTTCTATGACAACATTACCAAGCTGTTCTAACTTACTGTGGTGTCCTTTAGCATCTGTAGTAAACCCAAATCCGCAGGAACCAACGGTTACGGATGGCTGCAGTATAACTTTGTTACCAATCTCTGACTTTTCTCTAATGACAACATGGGGATAAATTAGGCATTCTTCACCAATTACCGATCCAGAGCAGATGCATACATGAGCCATGATCCGTGTTTTGTCTCCCACAGTGCAGTTTTGATCTATGACAGCGTATGGACCTATTTCTACATTAGCGCCGATTTTAGCTGTTGGGTGTATTACTGCTGTTGGGTGGATGCCTAAAAATCCGCTCTTGTTGTTTTCGTCGACTAGGAATAATTCGATTATGGTTTGGAACGTCCGGGAAGGATTATCTGATATAAGATAGTTCTTCCCGGGCTCAGGAGTTACTAAGGGGCTAATACAAATAACACCCGCTTTAGAGTTTCTTATTAGATCTTGATATCTAGGGTTAGCTAAAAATGAAGCATCACATTCTTCGGCATATTCGAGTGAATCGACGCCTAAGATTATGTGATTTTCGTCTCCAGTAAATGTACTTGCAGTTATTTGAGCAAGCTCTTTAATACTGTACTTTCTAGTTTTTCCCTGCGTCATCAATGCTCCTTATTACTTATTGCGCGGACTGAGCTGGATTAGCTTTGTTTTTTTTAGCTTCGATCTCGTAGTTCTTGTCCATCTCTGCTATAACTAAATTAGTTATGTCCATGTTGGGATTGTAAAAGAAGCAAGCGTCCTTATTTACGATCATGTGGATTTTCTTATCTTTTGCAACTTTTTCTGAGGCTGTGTTAATCGTAGCACCTATTACTTGCATAATCTTCATATTTGCTTGATTTAGCACTTGGTAATACTGGTTTTGTGTTCTCATGAGTTCTTCGTTCAAATTGCGAATTTTGTTCTTTAGCTCATCTTCAGCTTCAGGAGATAGACCATCCATGTAATCTGCATCGTTGAACTTTGCTGCAAGTTCATTTAATTGTTTTTCAGTTTCCTCAAGATGGCTCGCCATTTGATTTTTTAAGTTATCAAAAGATGCTTGCTCATCTTTACCCATTTTAGAGTCTGTTATACATGTAGTAAAGTTGACGATACCAAAACTATTGTTATCAGCAAATGCTGTAGAGCTAAAAGTTAAAGCTATTGCTGCAATCGATGCTTTCATAAAATTTTTTTTCATGATCATGTCTCCTTATAATTAAAATTGTCCGCCCATTGAGAAGAAGAATCTTCGTACTTCACTTCGGGTATCTGGATTCACAGGGAATCCCATACCTAGAACTATTGGAACTCTATTCATAAGTTCAAGCCTTGCTCCAAAGCCATAACTTAAACGGAATGTATCGATACTGAATTTTTTATCAGAAATAGAACCAGCATCAGCAAATATAAAAAGATCGAGTATACGCACTACTTCATGTAGATACTCAAAAGAGATCAGTCCCGAGGAAAGACCTCCTGTTGGATCTCCATTTGCGTAGTGTGGACCTAAGTCAAATGCCTTATATCCTCTGACTGTGTTCTCGCCGCCCATAAAAAATCTTTCACTTAAAGGGATGTCTTTAAATGCAGGCGTTTTCAGTACCGGTTGAATAAATCTGAAGTCAAATCTGTACTTCATGATTCCATTCTTCCATAGAGGAGTATAGAAGGAATTAAGATAACCATATCTCAAGAAAGTAATCTGTCCTAACATACCTGCGTATTCCGCTTCCAAAAGAGATCTAAATCCGCGGTGTGGTTTGTATGCACTGTCTGTGGAATCAAACGAAACGTTTGATGATATTGCAGACAAATAACCATCGGCGGTTGCAGTCTTTTTTTCTTCAGGTGTAGGATCGCTCACATTAACGATGGCGTCTTTGATTCTATATTTAAGTCCAAATGACCAAAAAGGAGCAAATGGATACGATGCAAATACAGATCCGCCGTACGTTTTAATATTATAGTCATTAGCTTGCAAAGAGCTTGTTGTCTGATTTACATCAAAACCTATTCTCCAAAGAGTATCTCTAAAATACGGAGTCATCCATGATGCAAGGTAAGATGTCTGTTTAGCACCAACGCTAATTTTAGCATGAGCATATTCTCCACCACCTCTTAATGCAGATAAACCTTTGGAGAATACCTGACCTATACCTAGGTAGTTGAAGTTGCTTTCTGCGAGGTCAAGACCTCCAAATAAACTATCAGCAGAGCTAAAACCGAAGAATAAACTAATGTTACCAGTAGTTGTCTCTTCCACTTCTATGTAAACATCTCTGTAGTTCTCTCCTAGAAGTTGGTCATCTTGCGTTCTTACAGAATAGACGTTGACGTTCTTAAAATACCCTATGTTTTGTAGTTTTCTTTCAGTGGCTTTCAGTCTCGCTGAATCAAACATTTCTCCAGGGACAAGAAGTGATTCCCTCAAGATGACATTCGATTCTGTTTGGGTGTTACCAAGAACATGAATAAGACCGATTTTGTACTGTTCGCCTTCGTATATTTTAAATTCAACGTTATAGATAGGTTGGTTAGCCACTAGCTTAGTTTCGTATTGAACGTTTGTTTCGATGTATCCTTTGCGTCCGTAGAGGTCTTTTATATTTTGTGTGGTTATACGAAGTTGCTCAGGAGAATAAATATCTTGTGGACGAGCGGTAAACACGGGCTCAATTTGTTCGTCAGTGAAAATTTCGTTACCCGAAAATGTTACCTTGCCAAAATGGTATACAGGACCTCTATCTGCATTGATTTCTATGATGATTTTTTCTTTATTAGCAGACTCTTTGATTTTTATGTAGACCTTGGCATCTGCATAACCTTTATTTTGCAGGTAGTTTAGGATAGTTACTTGATCCTGTTCTAATGCTTCTTCGTTATAAGATCCTTGGCCTGATACCCAACTTGTTAAAAGATTGTATTTTTTAGTGTAGATCATGTTGAGAAGTTCAGATTTTTCACTAGCAGTGAAACCATTAAATGCAATGTTTTGTATTTTACCTGATCTACCTTCCTTAATAAGGATTGTTACGTCAACTTCGTTGGTCTTTTTATCAAGGGATACTTTGTATTGTAGTTGTGACTCGAAATAGCCTTTTTTAATGTAATATTCTTTAACTTTATTGAATGACTTGTTGAATTCTTGCCTGTTGTAGGTGCTTCCGTTCTTAATTCCTAATTCTTTCTGTAGTGTTTTTGTCTTAACATTAGTGTTTCCGTCCCATTTGATAGTTCTTATAGTGGGTCTTGGCCAAACTTTGATAGTTATGTATAACTGTTGATTTTGTGTTTGTATGTTTGGCTCAACTCTATCATAGTCTGCTGCTAATGTTTTAAGATCGTCATCAAAAGTAGATTGTGAGAACGGGTCTCCTGCTTTTGTTTTTAATTTATTGAGAATAGGCTTTGGATCAAAAGTTGCATTCGGCGCAAGCTGTTCTGGTACAATTTCTACTCTAGCTACTCGTGTGTTTTCATATGCTTGTTGCGAAATATTACTAGCTGCAAGTTGTGAAAGGCTTGGGGTTGCGGTAAACAGTATTAATGAAGAGAGGAGGATAAATTGATTATTCATGAGCCTGTTCGCAGTTAAATTGTTCCGGTTTTGTTTCTTTTAATTTTTTTATGAGTAAAAGTATGCAGTGAAAATCACATTCTCATTGATCGCGACATGATATAGAATTAAATGGAATTTATGCAACAAATGTGCAAAACGATTTGATTTCTTTTTTTGAAATTTTTTTTAAGTCATTAGAAAGTTTGACGTCCAAGTAAAGCTTTAGCCAGTGTTCCTCCATCGACAAAATCGAGGGAGCTTCCCATCGGCATTCCCATTGCCGGTCTAGAGATCGTGACTCCCCAATGTTGCATTTGCTCTCTTAAAAAGAGTGCCGTCGCGTCTCCTTCAAGGGTTGAGTCTAGGGCTAAGATAATATCTTTTGTTCCGTGTTTTTCAATCCTTAGCTTGATTTTTTCCACTTGCAGGTCTTGAGGTGTTTTACCGTCAAGAGGGGAGAGGAGTCCCCCGATTACATGGTACATCCCTTTGTAAACGTGGGTTTCTTCTATCGGATACACGTCTTTTGCTGAGCTGATAATACAAATTGTATGAGGATCCCGGCAGCTTGGATTGCAAAACGAACACTCTTCATCTTCGGTTAGACATCCACACTCAGCGCAAGGTTGTATTTTAATTTTTAATAGACTTGTAATTCTAGAAAATTCTTGAAGTTGATTCTCGTTCCATTGCAAAAGATGGAATGCGTAGCGCTCAGCTGTTTTAAATCCAACGCCAGGAATTTTTTTGAATAAGGCGATTAAAGTATTTAGTGTAGAAGGATATTTGCTCATTATTCTTGATTTTTTTGTTTATTTTAAAATTTACCTGATTTTCTTAATTTATTGAAGTCGCGAATTGTGTAAATATTTCTTTACCTCTGTTTTCGTGCAAAATAGTGCTTTTGTTATTTGCCGATCTAATGTAAAATTTATAGAGTTAATTGTATTAAATTTTAGTTTTAAGGATAACTCATGTCTCTAAAGGCTAGGATCATTGGAACAGGTTCATACCTCCCTTCAAGGGTGCTTACGAACCAAGACCTTGAGAAAATGGTAGACACATCTGACGAATGGATTGTCACTAGAACAGGAATGAAAGAAAGACGGATTGCAGCGCATGATGAGTTTACGTCAGACATGGGCTATCAAGCTGCTATTAGGGCTATGGAGGATGCTAAGATCGATGGGTCAGAGATCGACATGATACTTGTAGCCACATTAACTCCCGATTATGTTTTTCCAAGTACAGCTTGTTTATTGCAATCAAAGTTAAATGCAACAAAGGCAGCTGCACTCGATGTTCAAGCTGCATGCACCGGGTATATTTATGGTGTTGCTCTTGCCAAGGCTCTTGTTGAGTCCAGAATGTACAACAATATACTTGTTGTAGCTTCTGAAAAACTTTCGTCTATTGTTGATTACAAGGATAGAAACACGTGCGTTCTTTTTGGTGATGGCGCTTCTTCGTGTATTGTTTCTAGTAATACCAATAAAGATGGACTGGTTATTCAAGATATTTGTCTTGGATCGGACGGAGATCAGTCTCAACTCTTAATCCTTCCAGCGGGAGGATCTAGAAATCCAGCATCTAAAGAAACTATTGAGTCCAATCTTCATTATCTCAAAATGGAGGGTAAGGATGTTTTTAAGCATGCTGTAAGAAGGATGGAATCATCTTCTAAAGAATGTTTAGATAGGGTCAATTTAGAAGAAAAAGACTTAAGTTGGCTGGTTCCTCATCAAGCTAATGTTCGTATCATAGAAGCTATTGCAAAAAGGTTTCAGGTGCCTTTAGAAAGAGTCTTTATGACGATCGAAAAATATGGAAATACCTCGGCATCCTCTTTAGGAATTGCATTAGATGAGCTCTTAAAACAAAAAGAAGTTGTCTATGGTGAGAATATTCTTCTTACGGCATTCGGTGCAGGATTGACTTGGGGTTCATCTATTCTTACAAAGGAAAAAGCTAGTGGATAAAAAAATTGCTTTTATTTTCCCTGGACAGGGTGCTCAATATGTTGGGATGGGTAAAGATTTTTACGACACCTATCCAGTTGCTAAAGAAGTTTTTGATAGAGCAGATCAGGTTCTAGGTTGTAAATTTTCTGATTTGATTTTTCAAGGTCCTAAAGAAGAGTTAACTTTAACAAAAAATAGTCAGCTCGCGATATTTATCGTAAGTTACGCGATACATGAGGTAGTGAAACAGCACGCTCCTGATATGACTCCTTACGTTTGTGCAGGACTTAGCTTAGGGGAGTACACAGCTCTTGCAACTTCAGGTAAGATTTCTTTCGAAGATTGTTTACTACTAGTAAAACATCGAGCTCAATTTATGAACGATGCTTGTGAATCTCATCCTGGATCTATGTCTGTTGTATTAGGTATACAAGAAGATCAAGTTAGTAGCATTTTATCTGAGATCACTGATCATCGAGTGGGGATAGCTAATTTAAATTGCCCTGGTCAAATAGTTATAGCAGGAACACTTCAAGGTCTTGAAGTGGCGTCGGAGTTACTTAAAAATAATGGAGCAAAAAGGATACTTCCTTTAGATGTATCTGGAGCATTTCATAGCCCGCTTATGAAAGAGGCTCAAGAAAGATTGACCCCTAATTTGCAATCTGTAGTTCTTAAAGAAACTTCTATTCAGATTGTGATGAATACTGTCGGTGATTTTGTTTGTGCAACACAAGATATAAGAAATCAACTCATAGAGCAGGTTACCCAGCCTGTCCGTTGGGAGAAGGGAATTCACAGCATGGTAGCCTCAGGCGTTGATCTTTTTATAGAGATCGGCTGCGGAAAGACTCTAGCTGGTATGAATAAAAGAATAGGAGTTTCTTTCCCAACTCTTAGTATAGAAAAAATTGAAGATTTACAAGTTTTACTTAAGGATAGTTTAACATGCAGTTGCTAAAAGATAAAAAAGCGCTTATCACTGGCGGAACAGCTGGTATTGGTAAAGATATAGCTTTAACCTTTGCAAAACAAGGCGCAAATGTTGTTATATTTGGTACAAATGAAGAAAGAGCAGTTGAGGTAGTTAAAGAGCTTGAAAGTGTAAAAATTTTTCCAGAGCAATCTTTCATGTATCAGATCGTTAATGTATCATGTAAAACTTCTGTTGATGATTCTATTCAAAAAATATTAAATCAGTGGGGCAGTCTTGACGTCTTGGTAAATAATGCAGGTATAACAAGAGATACCCTTCTTATGAAGATGTCAGAAAGGGATTGGGATGATGTAATTGATATTAATTTAAAATCAGTTTACAATCTGTGTCAATCTTTAGTTCGCCCGATGTTAAAAGCTCGTAGCGGTAAAATCATTAATATATCTTCTGTAGTAGGATTGACGGGAAATGCCGGACAGGTTAATTATTCTGCTTCTAAATCTGGGATGATTGGTTTTACTAAGGCTTTAGCTCAAGAGCTTGCCACTAGGGGTATTTGCGTGAATTGCATTGCGCCTGGTTTTATCCAAACAAAGATGACCGATGTGTTAACAGACCAGCAAAAAGATGTTATACTAAAGAAGATTCCGATGGGTCGTTTGGGAAGTACTGATGATATTGCTAATGCTGCAGTGTTTTTAGCTAGCCCTTACTCCAGTTACATCACGGGTCAAGTTTTGACCGTTGATGGTGGAATGGTGATGTAAATTTTTTATAAACCTATAAGGAAATCATATGTCCATAGAAAAAGAAGTAATTGATATTGTTGTGGAGCAATTGGGAGTAGACGCTGCCGATGTATCTCCATCAAAATCATTCGTTGAGGATTTAAATGCTGATTCTCTAGATCTTACAGAGCTCATCATGACATTTGAAGAGCGTTTTGGTTTTGAAATTTCAGAAGAAGAAGCTGAAAAACTCAAGACTGTAGGAGATGTTATAGCCTACATTACAAAGAAAAAAGGCTAGTCTTTTTAAGGGTAAGGCATTTATAGCTTTACCCTTTTCTTATCTCTCTAAATTTTTGCATAGAACTTAATAGCTGCTAGATTTAACGTCGACCCATATTTCATGGATCATTTGTTGACTCATTACTTCTTCAATAAAATGATATTTATCGAATTGTTCTCCTGTTGCTTGTATAAATTTTTCAGCTGCAGGATCAATTTCAAGATCTTTAATTGAGTGTAAGGTTGATGGAAAAAATCCATATTTCTGGAATTGGGATACTACGGACTCGTGTCTAAATAAGTAATTAATAAACTGATAGGTTGTATCTTCGTTTTTGGTTGCTGCGGGTATCGCTATATTTTCTATTGCGATAAAGGTCCCTTCTTTAGGTGTTACAAAAGAAACGAAAGGAAATTGCCTCATCGTTTTCCATATATAAGAGCTAGAAGCTACAACGACAGGACAATTTCCTGTGGCAAGGAAATAATCTCCACGAAAGTTTGCATAAGCTTCAACCCAGTTTTTTTGGTCTATCAATAAATTCTTAATATCTTCAGATTGTGCTTTGTTTACAGGATTAGGGTTTCCGTTTAAATAAAAGCTTGCAAAAGACATGGCTTCTATTGGATCGTTAGTCATGGAAATTTTGTAATCAATTGAGTTTTTATCGAATATTAGTTTCCAGCTTGGATCGAATTTTTTGTCTGCAAAGTATCTTTTATCGATTCCAAATCCAAAAAGTTCCCATTCTAGTGGTATAGAAAACTTGTTTGTTGGATCAAAATTATGTCCTAGTAAATTTGTGTTAATCTCATTCCAAAATGCAAGTTTATCTTTTTTGATAGGCTTTAGAAGATTGTCTTGTATCAACATGTTAACAGCGTAATCTGAGGGTATGATGAGATCGTAACCCTCTCCGCGTGTTGCTTTCATTTTAACGATAAGTTCTTCGTTAGACGCATAGTAGCTCATTCTTACTTTGATGCCTGTTTCTTTCTCAAATTTTGAGATGATTTCAGGATCTAGGATGTCTCCCCAGGCGAATATGTTGATCGTTTTTGATTCTGATGAGATAACTGGGAGTTTTGGAAGGTAGAGGGCTCCCATTATCACTGATGTCCATCCCAAGATGACAGAAGTCCTAAAGATATATTTTCTCACTACACGATCCTCGTTCTTGTTTTGATCGAAAAGTATAAAACTGCAAACAGTGTACTAAGTCCCAAAAGCACTGCAGAAAGTGCGTTTACAACAGGAGATACTCCTGATCTTAGCATGGACATAATGTAAAGAGATATAGTCTGCGATGTGCTTCCAGCGCAAAAGTAAGCTAAGATAAAATCGTCAAATGAAATGATAAATACAAGCAGTCCTGTTGAAATTAGGGAAGGTCTAAGAAGGGGAAGTGTCACTTTGAAAAATGTTTGTATTGGAGAAGCGCCGAGCACGAGGGATGCTTCTGTCAGTTTTGGATCAAGCTCCAAGAATTTTGCATATACGATAGGTACAACAAAGCCTAGACCAAGCACTGTATGGGAAAGTATAAGTGTCGGTATTCCTAAAGGTATAGACATAAGCGTAAAAAACCCAAGAAGACTTACTGCAAGTACAGTTTCAGGTATAACAACATTACCGTAAAATAAAGAGAGAAATTTTCCGATTCTACCTCCTTGAGCAGCATAGAAAATAAGAAATATCCCCATCAAAGCGGATATTAGGGTTGAGCTTGCTGCGACAAGCATAGAATTGGTAAAAGATTGCCAAAGATGTGCTGAATGAAAGAGTTCTTTGTACCATTTTAAAGAGAATTCCTTCCAGGGAGCGGGAAAGCTTTCTGAATTAAATGAAAAGACCAAAAGAACGATGATAGGCAAATATAAAAAAAGGTAGGTTGCTATTATCAAAGTATTTGAGCTGAATCTGGCTAAATTAAATTCTTTTTTCATTTCTGCGCTTAGGGAGTATAATTTTGTTCAATAGGTAATATAGTCCGCATGCACTGAGTAAAAGACAGACACATGCCACAACTGTAAATGCTGCCCCAAGTGATCCGGTTTGATCACCTAGGATATAGTGAGATACTACGCTTCCCACAAACATATACTTGTCTCCCCCCATAAGCTCTGGAATAGCAAATTCACCAAAGGAAGGTATGTAGACAAGAAAAAAACCAGCGCGAATTCCACCAAGCGTCAGTGGTAACATTACTCGTCTAAATGTCTGTGTCCATGTAGCACCAAGGTCTAAAGATGCTTCTATAAGCTTGTAGTCAAATCTTTCAAGAGATGAATATATAGGTAGAACCATGAAGGGAAGGTAATAATAAACCATCATGATCATAATAGAAAATAAGGAGTTTAAAAAATGAATAGGCTCTTGGATGAAACCAAGATGCATTAAAATTGTGTTTACCAGCCCTTCCTTTTCAAGCACAAAAAACCAAGCGTATACATGCAAAAGAAAGTTTGTCCAGAAGGGTATAATAAGAAGGAATAAAAGAAGGTTCTTATATTTTTTTCCTCTTATAGCCATGAAGTAGGCTAGCGGATAACCTATCAATAGACAAAAAATAGAAGTGGATATTCCCAGCAGCATAGAAGAAAATATCACTTTCATAAATGTTGGAGAAAGGAATGTTGCTATTTTTTGGAATGTAAGCCCTTGTATTTCTCCTAAATCTGAAATGTTTAAAAAACTTGAGACTACAATAATTAACAGAGGGAAATAAAAAAAAAGCACTTGCCATAACATAGCGGGAGCGCCGAATGTAAATGGCATGTCTGAATTGGTTTTTCTTGAAAATAGTTTGATTTTCATTTTTCTAAAAGCACCACATTTTCTTTTTGCCAGTATAAGAACACTTCGTTGTCATAATCGATTACCTGTTGAGGAAAGTGTTCTTCGTTCTGTTCGAATACTTGCAGTTTGATTCCGTTTTTTAAAAGAACGTTATATTGCGTTGATCTTCCATGATAAACTATAGACTGTACTGACCCTCTCAGCATATTGGAAAAATTAGGCACTTCTTTTTTCGATATGAAAATTTTTTCCGGACGCATGCTTATAAGAAGTTTGCAGCCTTCTTTCATCCACTCTTTTTTCTGAGGAATTGATATTTTAAACATACCTAAGTCATCGATTTCAATCTCAGGATCAGAATCTACATTTCTAAGCTTTCCTTGGAGAATGTTAGTTGTCCCTACAAACTTGGCTACAAATGAGGATATAGGGAATTCATAAATTTCTTTAGGGGTTCCAATTTGCTCGATTTCCCCCCTAGTATTCATAATAGCCATTTGATCGGCGACAGTGAGGGCTTCGAACTGGTCATGTGTTACGTATATAAATGTAGTCTTTAGCTTGTCTTGGAGCTCAATAAGCTCAATAAGCATCTTTTCCCTAAGCTTGAAGTCAAGAGCGGCTAAAGGTTCGTCAAGAAGAAGAACTTCAGGCTCATTCACTATAGCCCTGGCAAGGGCGACCCTTTGTTGCTGTCCTCCAGATAGTTGGGAGGTGTATTTGTACACGTGATTTTCTAAGTGAAAGGCTTCAAGTATCTTAAATACCCTTTGCTCTATCTCTTCTTTAGGTGTTTTATTCAGCTTAAGGCTGTAGGCAACATTGTCGAATACATTCAGGTGAGGAAACAGGGCGTAGTTCTGGAATACTACATTTATCGGTCTTCTGTGAATCGGTAGGTGGGTAATATCCTCGTCGTCTAGAAAGATTTGACCTTGGTCTGCTTTCTCCAATCCTGCTATTAGCCTCAAAAGGGTTGTTTTTCCGCATCCACTAGGGCCTAGCAAGGCAAAGAATTTTCCAGCCGGTATGTTCAACGAAAGACCAGGTATTATTAGTCCTTCATTAACAGATTTTGAAAGTTTTTTTAGGGTGATACTTTTCATCTATGCCTTAATTTGCCATTTCAAAATTATATAAGTGTAGTTAGTGACGTAAATTGTACTATCTGAAAGATTTTATACCAGAAAATTTCCCCCAAAAAACGTTTTTTTTTTACGCCAACTAAAAATATGAATTGTCGAAAAAAAAATCTGAAAAAAAAAGGGGGGTGTATAGTGATTTAAGAAATTTAATTTCAGTGTTTTACAATTAATTAAAATTAAGGTTAGCAAGTAGACAATAATAAAAAATCTCAATATAATTTACGGTACAACGGTAGGTTGATTTATGAAAAAGTGTCATAGTTCAGATTTTAAAATTCTCAGCAGTGCCTACTGTTTATTTCAAAATACTTTTTTTACCTTACGAAAGCGCTATCGGCGGACGTGTCGATAAGCTTGTAGTTCAAAAAAAATGTGAGGTAAAAAATGAAAAGAACAAATGAAATTCAAGAAGAGCCAAGAAAAAGTTCAAAAAAAATTGGCGTGGTTCTCTCCGGTGAATTAGATCAAGAGTTGAGCCTGGAGCTCATAAGCATTCTATATGAAGATGCGGAAGTAGAACCAGTCTCTTTTGAGCAAGCAATCCCAGAGGATGACGGTCTTTTGCAATTGGAGGATGTGGTAAGCCCCTACATCATCAATGCTTCTAGTGAGATAATATCACCACTGATCAGGTTATTTGATGGAGATATTTTTGTTCTAAACTATCAAAAGTATTATTAAGTCTTTCTCAACGATTACTGTTATCTTTTTAGTTTAGTTTACATTAGATTGAGTTGTATATTGATCTTATTTTAGCTATTGTTTTTTGAAATTCTCTTCAAGATAGTCAGTGACTAATTCTGTCAAAATTTTTTACGCATTTTATTTGCCTCTTCTAAAGGTGTAATACTACAAACCTACACAACTGTTTTTTTTATTATGATGAAGTCTGTGATAACCAAAAAATGATTTATTCCACACTAGCTGGTGTGTTTTTTTTAAACTTGGAAGAAGGATCGAGTTTTGAAGTATCTAGAAAATAGATGAGAGCGTTTTTTTAGTTTTAGTTAAGATGAGTTAGTCGATTTTAAGACTTTTTACTGTAATTTTTATCCTATATCTAGTAAAAAAAATACCAAGTATTTTCATAGAGAAGAGGAAAAAATGCATATTAATAAAGTAGTGATTATAGGTTCAGGGCCTGCAGCCTATACAGCAGCTATTTATGCTGCACGTGCAAATTTAACACCTATAGTTTACGAAGGTTTTTTTTCAGGTGTAGCTGGAGGGCAGCTTATGACTACTACGGAGGTTGAAAACTTCCCCGGTTTCCCTCAAGGGATCTTCGGTCCTGATTTAATGATCAACTTTAAAGCCCAAGCGGAGAGGTTCGGAACAGTTGTTGTCCCTGAAGATGTTGTTTCTGTAGATTTTTCGAAAACACCTTTCAAAATAACTGCAAAAAAAGAGATTTATGCCCACACTGTGATTATTGCTACAGGCGCTACAGCAAATAGACTGTATGTTCCGGGTACAAATGATGAAGAATTTTGGCAAAAAGGTGTGACCGCTTGTGCGGTATGTGATGGAGCCGCTCCGATATTTAGAAACAAGGATCTTTATGTATTTGGTGGTGGTGATACTGCTGTCGAAGAGGCTATTTTTCTTACGAAGTTCGCAAGTAAGGTGTTTTTAGTGCACAGAAGAGATGAGCTAAGAGCTTCAAAAATCATGTCAGAAAAGGCTTTATCTCACCCTAAAATTGAAGTTGTATGGAATAGTGTTTTAGTCTCTGTTGAAGGGGATAATGTGGTGAAGTCTGTAACTCTTGAAAATACAATAACAAAAGAAAAAACAACCCGAGAAGCTGGTGGTGTTTTCTTTGCCATAGGTCATACTCCAAATACTAAGTTCTTAGATGGCCAAGTAGATCTTCTATCAAATGGATATATCAAGACTGTTGCTGGATCATCAAAAACAAACATACCAGGCGTGTTTGCAGCTGGCGATGTACAAGACCATATCTACAGGCAAGCCATAACTGCAGCAGGAAGTGGTTGCATGGCAGCTCTTGACGCAGAAAGGTGGCTTTCAGAGCAAGGTATTCACTAGTATGAAAAAGAGAATCATAGCACTTACTCTATCAACTTGTAGCTCTTTGCAGCTGTATGGAATTGATTCACTGCCTTGGTTCTCTGAGGTCTATTCATCAAGAACTTCTATTGGTTTTAATTATTATTATTTCAATAAGATTTCAGGATCTCTCAAGGATTGCAGCTATCCATCAAATAACTATTTAAGTTTTATTGGTACAGGATTTACTCCAAACCAGGACTGGGATGTAGATTTTGATCTGGAGCTAGTTAGAACCCCAAGACAAAATTATAGTTTTCGAAGCTCCGCCATTCAAGGAAGGTATAGGCTGCTTAATGATATAAACGCCGATCCCATATCTTTGGTAGTGGGTGTAAATATTAGGGGTGTCGGATCGAAATCAGTAAAAGACGTAAGCTCTCCTTATGCTTCTTATTGTAATTTTGAAGGAACATTATCTTTGGGTAAGGAGTATGCTTACAACGATTCTTGGATAGTCAGATGGAGTGCTTTAGGTGCTCTAGGAGTAGCAAACCAAGGCTATCCATGGTGTAGGTGTGAAGCTTTAGTAGAGGGTAATTGTGATTATAATTATAGGCTAGGGGTGTATTCTCTCGGTTATTTTGGACTACGAGGTAGAGATTACGTAGATGTCCATCATTTCACGGGCTGGGGGAAGGTACTACATCAATCCGTTGATGTGGGCGCTTTTTTTAGATATAAATTTGAAAGATGGGGTGGTCTTAAGCTAGCTTATACCTTTAGGGTCTATGCGCTCAACTATCCAGAATGGCAGCAGAGCGCAACACTGGTTTACGATCTTCCCTTTTCGATGTTTTAGATACTTGTCCAAATGGCCACTGCTGTTACATAATTTTCGCAGTGGCTGATCGAGACTAAAATTTGAGTCTTTTTTAATTTTTCAGACATGAATTCTGAAAAATGGACTTCAGGTTTACCGAGATTGTTATTAACAATCTCGATATCTAGCCAAGAAGCATGTTCTCCAAATCCGGTGCCAAGAGCCTTGACTACAGCCTCTTTAGCAGCAAATCGACCTGCCATATGAGGAACTGGATCTTTGTGTCTTAGACAATAATCTTGTTCTTTCTCAGTGAAAAGCTTGGTCAAGAATCTATAGCCGTGTCTATCGTAGCTTTTTCGAATTCGCTCGATTTCAATAATATCATTGCCGATGCCTATGATAGGAGAGGTGTTATTTTGGCTCATGGTATTCATCTTCCTCATTTCCAAAATTTGTATCATAGTTCTCATCATCACAAGCGTTACAGAATACCATGCGACCTGATGAAGTGTGCTTTACGGATAGAACCTGTGCATCTATAATTTCTCCTAAAAATTTTCCACCTCCATTAACAACAACCATAGTTCCATCTTCCAGGTATCCAACACCTTGTCGTGGTTCTTTTCCATATCTTTGGATTTTAATTTTTATGAATTCACCAGTTTGAGTCAGCGGTTTAAGTGCATTAGATAAGGTGTGAAGATTTATAATTCTTATCCCTTCAAGCGAAGACATTTGAATTTTTGTGATATCTGCAGACAGTATATTTGCATCTAGTAATCTAGCTAATCGAATAAGCTTACCTTGAATATCTTTTACTTCGGGGAAGTCTGTATCATTAAACCGTAGTTCTAATCCTTCGATAGCTTCTAGTTTTTTTATGATCTCTAAGCTTTTTTTTGCTTTATTTTTGCTTACCTCATCTCCGATTTCCGAAATAGCATAGATTTCTTTAATAAGAAATCTTGGGATAATCAGAGTGTGGTCTAAAACTCCTGTTGAAGAAAGGTCTATAATTCTTGCATCAGATAAAACAGAGCTATCTACGACCAAATCTTTTTTCTTTTGTGAAGTAGGAGAGAACTTGACGAAGGGGATACTAACGTAAAGTTCATCAGATGTTTTG
>Ga0194129_10003572_pt1 | contig 21535 bp, 22 predicted proteins | sample TA2KigCa35mmetaG_FD_150862 | JGI IMG/M metagenome (GOLD analysis project Ga0194129, IMG submission 150862) | Freshwater microbial communities from Lake Tanganyika, Tanzania - TA2015038 Kigoma Deep Cast 35m | ecosystem: Environmental > Aquatic > Freshwater > Lake | place: Tanzania: Lake...
CAGCGTCGGCCCGAATGATCTGGCCGGCCATGGTCTCAGCGGCCTCAGGCAGTTGGCTGAAGGCGCCGCTGAAACCGGCCAGCACCCACAGACCCGGTTCGACGGCTTGCGCCAGGGGCACCCCAGTGCTGCAGAAACTCACCGCGGCCTGGCGGTAGTTTCCCTGTGCCTGGGCCAGGCTGGGCCAGTGCCTGGCGAGCTCCTGGCGCAGCCGCTGCTCCATCGCCGCCGCATCGGGTGGGGCGCCCACCTCGAGGCCAGGGCGCACCAGGGTGATCTGGCCGGCCAGCAGGCGCCTGCCGCAGGGCACCAGAGCGGCATCGACGATCCAGGTTTCAGCCCGCAGCGCAGCGGCGCGCTGCTCCAGCGCAAGGCGGCTGAACCGCTCTGGCAGCAAGGCCACCGCAGGCCAGCGGCAGCGTGCCGGGGCCAGCCGCCAGTCGTCGAGCTCGAGCACGCCGGCCCAGCTGCAGCGCAGCCGCCCATCGAGCTGCGGCGCCAGGTCGCGGCAGCCGGCGCCGCAGGCCAGCACCAGTGGGCCCTGGTTGCGCAGTGCAGTGAGGTCGTCCGGTGTCTGCAGCAAGCGGGTGTGACGCACGACGCCCGCGCGCTTCAGGGCTGCCGCGACCAAGGCTCCAAAGCGCTGCGGGTCCACCTGCCAGGCCGGCAGCGGCAGGCCGCGGCGGCTCAGCTGCAGCCAGCGCCGCCGCAGACCCAGGGGGCCATGCCGGCGCTGCAGCTTCTGCCAGGCTCGGGCGGCTGGGCCTGGGGACAGCAGTCCGTAGCTCAAGGCTGTGGCGGTTTGAGGCCCCAGGCCTTGATCAATCAGGATCACATCTTGTCCCCGATCGGCAAGCTCGAGGGCCAGCAGGCTGCCGGCCAGGCCAGCCCCAACGATCGTGATCAAACCAGCAGATTGAACGAGCGGATCACCTGATCAAACAGCACCTTGACCTTGGGCCAGCGCACCTCATTGGTGCTGGCCGCCAGGGTGTACAGCCGGCCCCGATCGACCACCACCGTCGCCAGTTCATGGCGGTCGCGGTCAGCCAGATGGACCGCGTACTCGAGGTCATAGAAGGTGTGGCCGTTGTCTTGGCGTTCGCGCGCCTCGACCAGGGTGGCGTCGCGGCCGCTGCCCTCAGGGGCAATGGCGGTGCGGCGCAGGCGCTCGCCCACAGCCACGGCACTGCCCAGCTGGCTGAGCTCGTCGTCGCCATCGACGCTTGAGATCACCAGGCTGAGGGTTTCGTCGCTGTTGATCAGGTCGTGAAACACCACCTGCGGCCCGCCGCTCACCTGAACCCGCGTCCAACCGGTCGGATACAGAAAGGCGTAACGCCCATCGGGGCTCTGGAAGCTGTTGAGCCCTGCCGCTGCAGCACTGCAGCTGGCCAGCACCAGGCCAAGCACCAGCGCTGTCGCCAGGCCGCGCCAGCGCCGCACAAGGGACCAGAGTGAGCGCAAGGGCATGGCGGGCGCGGCAGAGGTGGGGCCGCGGCCATTCTGGACCGTGACCGCTGCCAGAGCGCTGACTCTCTTTAGAGTCGCGGCACCTGCGCCAGATCCCTGAGCGGCTTTACCCGCCCCCTGGCTCGACTGATCGATCAGTTCGAGCGCCTGCCCGGGATCGGTCCGCGCACCGCCCAGAGGCTGGCTCTGCACCTGTTGCGGCAGCCCGAAGAGCAGATCCATGCCTTTGCCGATGCGCTGCTGGCGGCCCGCAGCCAGGTGGGTCAGTGCCAGCGCTGTTTTCACCTCTCGGCCGATTCGCTCTGCGAGATCTGCCGCAACCCCGAACGGCACAACGGACAGATCTGCGTGGTGGCCGATTCACGCGACCTGCTTGCCATGGAGCGCACCCGTGAGTTCAAGGGCAGCTACCACGTGCTTGGGGGGTTGATCTCGCCGATGGATGGCATTGGCCCTGAGGCGCTCAACATTCAGCCCCTGGTGCAGCGGGTGGCGGGTCTGGGGGACGCAGCGGCTCAGGGCGCCACTGATGACGTTGGCGGCGACGTGGGTCATGGCGGTGGCGTCATCCAACCCGTCGTCGAGGTGATCCTGGCGCTCACCCCCAGCGTCGAGGGTGACACCACCAGCCTCTACCTGGCGCGATTGATCAAGCCGTTCACGGCAGTGAGCCGCATCGCCTACGGCCTGCCCATGGGCAGCGAGCTCGAGTACGCCGATGAGGTGACCCTGGCGCGCGCCTTTGAGGGACGCCGCGCGGTGGAGTGAATCGCGCCATGACCAGCACCAGCCCCTCTCGCAACAGCCGTTACAGCGCCATCCCTCCGGCCGAGCGGCTGCCCAGTTGGATCCGCTCGCCGGTGGGCAACGCCAGCGAGCTGGCGCGGGTGCAGGGGGTGGTCAAGCAGCAGCGGCTGCACACCATCTGTGAGGAGGGCCGCTGCCCCAACCGGGCCGAGTGCTACGCCGCCGGCACCGCCACCTTTTTGCTGGGGGGCTCGATCTGCACGCGCAGCTGTGCCTTTTGTCAGGTCGATAAGGGCCAGGCACCCGAGCCGCTCGATGGGCTCGAGTCCGAGCGGGTCGCAGGCGCCGTTGCGACTCTGGGGTTGTCGTATGTGGTGCTCACGGCGGTGGCCCGCGATGATCTGGCTGATCACGGCGCCTCGCTGTTCACGGCAGCGATGGCGGCGATCCGCCGGCGCACCCCCGCCGTGGCGATCGAGGTGCTGACTCCCGACTTCTGGGGCGGTCACCCAGGTGAAACCGAGGCGTTGGCAGCGCAACGGCAACGGTTGGGAGCCGTGCTGGCCGCCGAGCCGGTCTGCTTCAACCACAACCTCGAAACGGTCGAGCGCTTGCAGGGGGAGGTGCGCCGTGGGGCCACGTACAGGCGTTCGCTCGGCTTGCTGGCGGCAGCCCGCGAGCTTGCGCCCCACATCCCCACCAAAAGCGGCCTGATGCTGGGCCTTGGCGAAACCCGCGCTGAGGTCATTGCCGCGTTGCACGACCTGCGCAGGGCCGATTGCCAGCGCCTCACCCTGGGCCAGTACCTGCGGCCCTCATTGGCTCATATTCCTGTGGATCGCTACTGGCGACCCGAGGAGTTCGATGAACTCGGCGCCGTTGCCCGCGACCTGGGCTTTGCCGATGTGCGCTCAGGCCCGCTGGTGCGCAGCAGCTACCACGCGGGTGCAGAGCTGAGGCCCTAGCCCCGGAGCTGCCGCGCCGCCCGCGCCAGCCCCTCGGCGCAGCTGCAGCGCATCAGCAGGCCAGATCCGCCCCAGATCAGCCGTGGCGCCAGATCGAGCGGCCCTGCCCCCAGCTCGCGCAGGGGTTCAAACCCCTGGCGCCTGAAATAGCGCACCAGGCGCCTGTGCTGGACGTCGTTGTCGCGAATCGCCAGGATCGTGGCGCGCCGGCAGGGGCTGGCCTCCAGGGCCCAGGCCCAGGTGGCTGCCCAGATCAGGGCACCCACGCCGGCGGTGTGGGCGCCCTGCACCCGCATCGTGTCGAGCCGCAGGCCATCGGCGCTGGGCAGGGCCCAGCCCTTGAGTTCGCCCAACAGCACCAGCGCCTGCTCGCTGCGCCGTGCCACCCCCACCCGCAACGTGGTGAGCGGCCCCAACGCCTTGATCTGCAGGCGCAGCAGCAGGCCGCCGCGGCTGGCTGTGGCCTCCAGATCCTGAAGGGTTGGCGGCGTCATGGCGTCCAGGTCTCGGCGTGCACCACGGCCGCCAAAGGCAGCGGGCCGTAGAGGTGTGGAAACAGCTCGGCCGTGCCCGGGGCGGGTTCATGCCGAACGTTGAGCCCAGCCGCTTGGAGCTGTGCCGGGTCGATGCACAGCAGCTTGACGGCGCCGGCCGGCAGGTCGCCATAGAAACGCCCGGCGGTGGCGGCCAGCTGGTGCGCGGCGCTCAGGTGGATGAAGCCGACCGCCTCAAGCGTGCGGTCGCGGGTGGAGATGCGGTAGTCGTCTCCAGCGTTGCGTGCGGCTTGCCAGTCTGCTGTGAGCGCCAGGTGATAAAGCCAGCTGGGTGAGCGCCAGATGCTGCGGGGCGCCCAGGGCTCGGCCAGGACTGCAGCCAGCTCGGTGCTGTTCAAAAAGCGCTGCAGCCAGCACTGCAGGGCCACCAGGTCGGGTTCGGCGTCAAAGCCGGTCACATCAGCCAGTCGCAACTGGCGCACAAACGGCAGCAACGCCCAGTCGGCCAGCGAAGGTTGAGTGCCCAGCAGCCAGCCCCCCGCTTCCAGTTGCCGGTTCCAGTCGCGCAGGATCGCGACGGCCGCCTGGCGGTGCTGCTGCTGCTCGGCCAGCCCTTGGGAGCCAAAGCGACCCGCGTATTTGAAGCGATCGAGATGGTGCTTGAAGGGGCCATCGTTGCTGGCGATGAGCGCATCGATGGCGGCCTGCTCGGCTGGCGTTCGGGCCTGCCACCAGCTGGCCAGGTCGCTGCGCTGCATGGCCCAGCGCATCACGTCGAGGCTTTCACGCAGAACGGCCGGCGATTGCACAGCTGAGTCGCCTCCCGCACAGGCGCCCAGCAGCAGCACAGGCACCGTGGCTTGGCTGGAGGCGGCCAGCAGCTCTGGAGGCTTGGCCTTGAGCGCCACCTCACGAAGTTCCAGATCAACCCCAGGCTGCAGACCTGCCGCCGCCAGCGCCAGCCGCGCCCGCAGCGCATAGGGGCAGCGGCGAAAGCTGTAGAGGATGGGGCGTTCGTTGTCTGAGCCTGTTGTGGACGTGACCATGGTCATGACCATGGTCAGCTGTGCAAGGGAGCTGCGGCAGAAGAGGACTGGGTCAGAGATTGGGCCTGAGCTTGGGCTTGCTTCTGACAGACCTGCTCATGTTGCCGCTGGCGCTCGGCAAAGCGGGCGCGGTCGGCATCGCTGAATCGCGCGATGCAGTGATGGCAGCTCACCCCCTTGCGGTAGGCGGGATGCTGCAGCTCGGCCGGCGCCAGCGGCAGGCCGCAGGCGTAGCAGAGGCTGTGGTTGCCGGGCTCGAGCTGGTGGTTGACCGTGACCCGTTGATCGAACACAAAGCACTCGCCCTGCCAGCTGCTGCTCTGCTCGGGCACCTCCTCGAGGTAGCGCAGGATGCCCCCCTGCAGGTGGTGCACGCCTGTAAAGCCCCGCTGCAGCAGATAGGCGGTCGCTTTTTCGCAGCGGATCCCGCCGGTGCAGAACAGGGCAATGGCCTTGGGCTGGCGCGCAGACACCAAGGGGCGGAGCTGCTGCTCGACCCAGGTCGGGAAGTCGCGAAAGCTCTCGGTGCCAGGGTCGATCGCGCCACGAAAGCTACCCACCGCCACTTCGTAGCTGTTGCGGGTGTCGATCACCAGGGTGTCTGGATCGCTGATCAGCGCGTCCCAGTGCTGGGGCGGCACATAGGTGCCCACCTGCTCGGCCGGCTTGACCGTGGGGCACCCCATGGTGACGATCTCGCGCTTGAGCCTGACCTTGAGCCGCGCAAAGGTCTGCGCGTCCGCCCAACTCAGTTTCGCCTCAAGCTCGGCCATGCCTGGGATCTGGCGCAGCCGCGCCAACACCTGATGCACGCCAGCTTCTGGGCCGCAGATGGTGCCATTGACCCCTTCGCCTGCCAGCAGAATCGTGCCGCGCACCGCCTCGGCCTCGGCCAGCTCGCGCAGCTCGCGCTGCAGGGCCGGGAGCACCTCGGCGCTCAGGCCGCTGAAGCGATAGAACGCTGCGACCAGCACAGCGCTCACCCCTGCCAGGGCGTGACCCCCGCCGCAGCCAGCAGCTCGCGGTCGGCGGCGGCCGCCGGGTTGCTGGTGGTCAGCAGGGTGTCGCCATAGAAGATCGAATCGGCTCCGGCCAGCAGGCACAGAATCTGTGCTTCGCGGCTGAGTTGCTCGCGGCCGGCGCTCAGGCGCACGCGGCTGGAGGGCATCAGGATGCGTGCGGTGGCCACCATGCGCACCAGCTCAAGTGCATCGATGGGCGGTTGTTCTTCGAGGGGGGTGCCTTCGACGGCGACCAGGGCGTTGATCGGCACGCTTTCGGGGTGAGGCTCGAGGCTGGCGAGCACCTGCAGCAGCGAAGCCCGATCGCTCAGGCTCTCGCCCATGCCGATGATGCCGCCGCAGCACATCGAGATGCCCGCCCGGCGAACCCGCTGCAGGGTCTCGAGCCGCTCGGCGTAGGTGCGGGTGGTGATGATCTGGTCGTAGTGCTCGGGGCTGGTGTCGAGGTTGTGGTTGTACGAGGTCAGCCCGGCCTCGGCCAGCTGTTGCGCCTGGCCATCGCTCAGCATGCCGGCGGTGACGCAGGCCTCGAGCCCCAGCGAGCGCACGCCCCGCACCATCGCGAGCATGGCGTCAAACGGGGCGCCATCGCGGATTTCGCGCCAGGCCCAGCCCATGCAGAAGCGGTGGGCGCCGGCCTCCTTGGCGGCGCGGGCCCGCTCCAGCACCGGTTCGACCTGTAGGGCCAGATCCTCGCGGCCGCCCACGTCGCTGCTGTGGTGCATCGACTGGGGGCAGTAGGCGCAGTCCTCTTCGCAGCCGCCTGTTTTGACGCTCAGCAGGGAGGCCAGCTGCACGCGGTAGCCGGGGTTGGCCTCGCGGTGCACGGCCTGGGCCTGCCAGAGCAGCTCCATCAACGGCAGCTCGAGCAGCGCCTCGATCTCGGCTGTGCTCCAGTCGTGGCGCGTCGCAGCAGCCGGCTTGCTGGCGGTTTGGTCGGGTGTCTGGGTGGGGCTCAAGAGAGGGCTGGTGAGTGAGGCGCGGCCGCGCCGCGGGTTTTAAGCCAGGGAGGGTTCAACCCCTCCAAAGCGGCGCTGCCGGCTCTGGTAGTCGAGCAGAGCAGCTTCTAAGGCGGCTTCATCGAAGTCGGGCCACAACACATCGGTGATGTGGAGCTCGGCATAGGCGAGCTGCCACAGCAGAAAGTTGCTGATGCGCTGTTCACCGCTGGTGCGGATCAGCAAGTCGGGGTCGCGTTCACCGGCGGTGTGCAGCTCGGCGCTGAAGAGTGTTTCATCGATGGCAGCGGGATCCAACTCGCCCCGTGCAGCCCGCTCGGCCAGGTGGCGGGCGGCGCGCACCAATTCGGCGCGACCGCCGTAGTTGGTGCACACGTTGAAGTGGATACCGCTGTTGGCTGCGGTGCGCTCGGTGGCATCGGCGATCAGCTGGCGCAGCCCCGCAGGCAGCGGCTCCAGGTCGCCCAGAAAGCGGATGCGCACCTGCTCGCGCTCGAGGGCTTCAAGCTCGCGGGCCAGCACCCGTTCGAACAGGGTCATCAAAAAGGTGACCTCTTCACCGGGACGGTTCCAGTTTTCGGTCGAAAAGGCATAGGCGGTGAGCGCGCCGATGCCCCAGTCGCTGCACAGCCGCAGGGTGCGCTTGAGCGCTTCGACGCCTTCGCGGTGGCCCATCACGCGGGGCAGGCCGCGGCGGCGCGCCCAGCGGCCGTTGCCGTCCATGATCACGGCCACATGGCTAGGCAGCCGAGCCGCATCGAGCGAAGCCGGAATGGCGTGCTTGGCTCGAGCCAGGTTGGTCGCCAGGGCGCGACTCATCCGCGTGATTCTGACGTGTCCTTGGATACGCTACGCCCTGCGGGCAAGGCCAACGCCTCGCTCAGTAGATCGTGCAGCCGGCTGCTGGTGATCGGCCGCTCCAAACGGCCCTGGCTCGCCAGCGACAGGGTGCCGGTCTCCTCGGACACCACGATCGCCAGACAGCGGTCAAAGCGCTCGGTCAACCCCAGCGCAGCCAGGTGGCGCGTGCCATAGCGGTTGATGCCCTGGCGCGAGAGCGGCAGGATCACCCCGGCAGCCACGATGCGATTGGCTTTGACCAGCACCGCACCGTCGTGCAGAGGGGTGTCGCTGGCAAACAGGTTGAGCAGCAGATCCACCGAGAGCTGGCCGTCGACGGTGATGCCCGGATTGAGGAAGTCTTCGGGCCGCAGATCACTGCCGAGATCCACCACGATCAAGGCGCCGCGACGCAGTTGCGACAGCCTCCCGGCCGCCTCGCTGAGGGTCGCCACCGAGCCAGAGGCCAGCTGATCGCGGCTGCGATCGCCGAACAGCACCCGCAGCCGGCCGGTGCCGAGCAGCTCCATCAGCCGCCTGAGTTCCCCTTGCCAGAGGATCGCCAGCGCCAGGCTGCAGGCCAGCACCAGCGCATCAATCAGCTTGCTGGTCAGCGGCAGATTCGCGTAGCGCTGCACCACCCAGGCCAGCGCGACCAACATCAGATAGCCGCGTAGCAGCCACAGCGTGCGGGCTTCGGTGACCCGGCCCAACAGCAACACGCCCAGGCCAATGGCGCAGAGCAGGTCGAGCAGCAGACGGGGGTCGATGGTGAACCTGCAGGCCCGCTCAGGGGCCCGGCGCAAACAACATTGTTGTTCAGGTTATCGGTGAGAGCCGCGCCGGTAGCACGTCGTAGCGCAGTAACTCCTCCGGCTGCTCGCGCCGTTGCACCAGCTCGGCGACCCCATCGCCGACCAGCACGGCGGCCGGCCTGGGGATGCGGTTGTAGTTGGAGCTCATCGAGGCGTTGTAGGCGCCGGTGGCAAACACCGCCAGCACATCACCAGGTTTGGCTTTCGGCAGGGCGACGTCCTTCAGCAGAACATCGCCCGATTCGCAGTGCTTGCCGGCCACCGTGACGTTGTCGCTCGCCGCGGCGGTGGGCCTTTCTGCCAGCACCGCGGTGTAAGTCGATTGATAGGTGATCGGGCGTGGGTTGTCGCTCATGCCGCCATCGACCGAGACGTAGGTGCGGATCCCTGGAATCGTTTTGCAGCTCCCGATCGAATACAGGGTCACCCCGGCGGTGGCCACCAGCGAGCGGCCCGGTTCGCACAAGAGCCGCGGCAGCTCCAGACCACGGGCGCGGCAGGCCTCCACCACGGCCTCAGCCACGGTCTGCACCCAGGCCTGAATGCTCGGCGGGTCATCGCTTGTCACGTAGCGGATGCCCAGGCCTCCCCCAACATTGAGGTCTTCGACGGGGTGGCCGAGCCGGCGCGCCAGGGCCAGAGCATCGGCCATCACGCCGGCCAGATCGCTGTGGGGCTGCAGTTCAAAAATCTGCGAGCCAATGTGCGCGTGCAGCCCGCTCAGGCGGCCCCAGGAGCAGTTCTGCAGATGCTTGAGCACGGTTTCAAGCTGATCGGGATCAAAGCCGAACTTGCTGTCGAGATGGCCGGTGCGGATGTACTCGTGCGTGTGGCACTCAATGCCAGGGGTGAAACGCAGCATCAGCCGCACGGGCTGGCTCAGCTCAGGGGCCAGCTCGGCCAACAGCTCCAGATCGCGCCAGTTGTCAGCCACCACGGTGACGCCGTGGCTGGCAGCCAAGGCGAGCTCTTCTTTTGACTTGTTGTTGCCATGCAGCACGATTCGCTCGGCCGGCATGCCTCCTTGCAGGGCCGTCAGCAGTTCACCCGCCGAAACGGCATCAAGGCCCAGGCCCTCGCTGGCCACCAGGGCGCTGATCGCCAGCGAGCTGTTGGCTTTGCTGGCGTAGAGCGCCAGGGCGCGGCCTGGGTAGTGCGCCGCCAGCGCCTCGCGGTAGGCGCGGCAGGTGGCCCGCAGGGTCGCCTCATCGAGCACGTACAGCGGCGTGCCGTAGGTGCGGGCCAGTTCACTCAGGGTGCATCCGCCCACCATCAGCTCGCCGTTGCTGTCGAGGCTGCTGCCCAGGGGGGTGAGGTTGCGGTTGGGGCTGCTCAGGTCCTGCCCCTGCTCATAGGGAGCCGCCTTCACAGGGGGCTGGCTTGTGATCACCATGGCAGGGGTGGCGCGAACCGCGGCAAAGCATGAATGTACGGAACCCGCTCGTGGCGCCGCTGCTTCCTGCGCACCTCGAGGCTGTGCAGACGCTGGATCAGCGCGCGCTGGGTGGCTTCTGGACTGCCTCCCAATGGCAGGTCGAGTTGGCCGAGCCACGCCGGCCGGGTTTGGGACTCTGGCTGGATGGGGCGTTGGTGGCCATGGCCAGCGGCTGGCTGGTGGTGGATGAATTGCACATCACCCTGGTGGCGAGCGATCCCGCCCATCGCCGGCAGGGACACGCCCGTTGCGTGCTCGCCGCGCTGCTGCAGCTGGCGGCGGCGCAGGGGGCCGAGCGCGCCACCTTGGAAGTAGCCGCCGGCAACACGGCCGCTTGCGGGCTCTACGGCGCATTGGGCTTCACGAGCGCCGGGGTTCGTCGCGCTTACTACCGCAATGGCGACGATGCCCTGATCCAATGGCGTGGGCTTGAGCCATCTCCACAGCAAAACAGGTAGGGGAAACCGACATTTTTTGTCGACGAATCCCGCTACTTTTTGCTGCTGATGTACAACGAAAAGTGCTCAGAAGCCAATGCCTGCAGCACCTCTGATTGCTTTTTGCGGCGGCTCACACCACCTAGCTCAACCCTGATAGGTTGGAGCCATCAAGCGTTGCCCCGGCCATGTTCGAGCGGTTTACCGAGAAGGCCATCAAGGTGATCATGCTGGCCCAAGAGGAGGCCCGCAGGCTCGGCCATAACTTCGTGGGCACCGAGCAGATCCTGTTGGGTCTGATCGGCGAGGGCACAGGCGTGGCCGCCAAGGTCCTCAAGTCGATGGGCGTCAACCTCAAGGACGCCCGCGTTGAGGTTGAAAAGATCATTGGCCGAGGGTCGGGCTTTGTTGCTGTCGAGATCCCGTTCACCCCACGGGCAAAACGGGTTTTAGAGCTCTCGCTCGAAGAAGCCCGCCAGCTGGGCCACAACTACATCGGTACGGAGCATCTGCTGCTCGGCCTGATCCGCGAAGGCGAGGGCGTGGCCGCACGGGTGCTCGAGAACCTGGGCGTCGACCTGGCCAAGGTGCGCACCCAGGTGATCCGCATGCTCGGCGAGACCGCCGAGGTGGCCGCAGGCGGCGGTGGCGGTAAGGGCTCCACCAAAACACCCACCCTCGACGAGTTCGGCAGCAACCTCACCCAGCAGGCCTCCGACGGCAAGCTCGACCCGGTGGTGGGTCGTCAGAACGAGATCGAGCGGGTCATCCAGATCCTGGGCCGCCGCACCAAGAACAACCCGGTGCTGATCGGTGAGCCCGGCGTCGGCAAAACCGCGATCGCCGAGGGCCTGGCCCAGCGCATCAACAGTGGCGATGTGCCCGACATCCTTGAGGACAAGCGGGTCCTCACCCTCGACATTGGCCTGCTGGTGGCCGGCACCAAATACCGGGGCGAGTTCGAGGAGCGCCTCAAAAAAATCATGGAGGAGATCCGGGGCGCGGGCAACGTGATCCTGGTGATCGACGAGGTGCACACCTTGATCGGCGCCGGCGCCGCCGAGGGCGCCATCGATGCCGCCAACATCCTCAAGCCGGCCCTGGCCCGCGGTGAGCTGCAGTGCATCGGTGCCACCACCCTCGATGAGTACCGCAAGCACATCGAGCGCGATGCGGCCCTCGAGCGCCGCTTCCAGCCGGTGATGGTGGGCGAGCCCTCGGTCGACGACACGATCGAGATTTTGCGGGGCCTCAAGGAGCGCTACGAAGCGCACCACCGCCTCAAGATCGCCGACGAAGCCCTGGTGGCCGCGGCGACCCTGGGTGATCGCTACATCTCGGATCGTTTCCTGCCCGACAAGGCCATCGACCTGATCGACGAGGCCGGCAGCCGCGTGCGCCTGCTCAACTCGAAGCTGCCGCCGGCGGCCAAGGAGATCGACAAGCAGCTGCGCGCCGTCCAAAAAGAGAAAGAGGACGCCGTGCGCGAGCAGGACTTCACCAAGGCAGGCGAGCTGCGCGACAAGGAGGTGGAGCTGCGCGAGCAGATCCGCACGATCCTGGCGTCGCGCAAGGACGACGAACCCGCCACCGCAGAAGCCGCTGATAGCTCTGCTGCTGAGCCCGCTCAGGCCGCTGCTGTTGAAGCCAAAGTCGATGCCGCTGCCCAGCTGGCCGATGGCGCTGATTCGGACCGTGCGCCGGTGGTCACCGAAGAGGACATTGCCCAGATCGTGGCCTCCTGGACCGGGGTGCCGGTGCAGAAGCTCACCGAGAGCGAGTCGGTGAAGCTGCTCAACATGGAGGAGACCCTGCACCAGCGCCTGATCGGCCAGGACGAGGCCGTCAAGGCGGTGTCGCGGGCCATCCGCCGCGCCCGGGTGGGTCTGAAGAACCCCAACCGGCCGATTGCCAGCTTCATCTTCAGCGGTCCCACCGGCGTCGGCAAGACCGAGCTCACCAAGGCGCTGGCGGCCTATTTCTTTGGCAGCGAGGAGGCGATGATCCGCCTCGATATGTCCGAGTTCATGGAGCGCCACACGGTCAGCAAGCTGATCGGCTCTCCTCCTGGCTACGTGGGCTTCAACGAGGGCGGTCAGCTGACCGAAGCGGTGCGCCGCCGGCCCTACACCGTGGTGCTGTTCGACGAGATCGAGAAGGCCCACCCCGATGTCTTCAACCTGCTGCTGCAGCTCCTGGAAGATGGCCGCCTCACCGACTCGAAGGGCCGCACCGTCGACTTCAAGAACACCCTGATCATCATGACCTCGAACATCGGCTCGAAGGTCATTGAAAAGGGTGGCGGCGGCCTGGGCTTCGAATTCGGCGGTGGCGACGCCGAAGAGACCCAGTACAACCGCATCCGCTCGCTGGTGAACGAGGAGCTGAAGCAGTACTTCCGCCCCGAGTTCCTCAACCGCCTCGACGAAATCATCGTCTTCAGGCAGCTCAGCCGCGACGAGGTCAAGGAGATCTCCGAGATCATGCTCAAGGAGGTCTTCGCCCGCATGCTCGAGAAGGGCATCAGCCTCTCGGTGACCGAGGCGTTCAAGGAGCGCCTTGTCGACGAGGGTTACAACCCCAGCTACGGCGCCCGTCCGCTGCGCCGTGCCGTGATGCGCCTGCTCGAGGATTCGCTGGCTGAGGAGTTCCTCAGCGGCCGCATCGGCGAGGGCGACGCCGCTGTTGTCGATGTGAACGATGACAAGCAGGTCGTCATTCGCAAGCAGGGCGCCGAAACCCCGGCGGTGCCTCAGCTCGCCAGCGTCTGAGCGAAGATCAGGGCATGACCCCCTCGGCCCATGCCATTGCCCCGGTTCGCGTGCTGCGCGGCGAGGGCGCCTGGGCTCAAGCGCTGGAGCTGATTCCAGCGCTGAGCCGCCGGCCCCTGGTGCTGGGCCGCAGCCAAGCCACATCGGCCTTGCGCCAGGACCTGGCAGTGCAGCTGCAATCGGCTGGCCTGCAGGTCGAGCCCGCGCTGCTGCGGCGCGATTGCTGCGAGGAGGACCTGATCCCTTTGGCCGAGCAGGCCGCGGCCGCGGCTGTTGATGCCGTGATCGCCGTGGGCGGCGGCAAGGTGCTGGATGGCGGCAAGCTGCTGGCGGATCGCTTGCAGCTCCCCTGCGTCACGGTTCCCACCAGCGCTGCCACCTGCGCCGGCTGGACGGCCCTGGCCAATGTGTATGCGCCTGAGGGGGCGTTTCGCTACGACGTGGCGCTGTCGCGCTGCCCAGAACTGCTGGTCTTTGATCACGCTTTGGTGCGCCAGGCGCCGCCCCGCACCCTGGCCAGCGGCATCGCCGATGCGGTGGCCAAGTGGTATGAAGCCTCCGTCAGCAGCGCTGGCAGCGGCGATGGCCTGATTCAACAGGCCGTGCAAATGGCCCGTGTCCTGCGTGATCAATTGCTGCTCGATGCCGAGGCGGCCATGGCCGATCCGTTCGCAGAGGCCTGGGGCCGCGTGGCCGAAGCCTGCGGCCTGAGCGCCGGGCTCATCGGTGGCATCGGCGGTGCCCGTTGCCGCACGGTGGCAGCCCACGCCGTTCACAACGGCCTGACCCAGCTGAGCGCCTGCCATCACCAGTTGCATGGTGAAAAAGTGGGCTTTGGCATCCTGGTGCAGCTGCGCCTCGAAGAGGTTCTGGGCGGCAGCCAGCTCGCGGCACAGGCCCGGCGGCAACTGCTGCCCTTCTTTGCCGCCCTCGGCCTGCCCCTGACCCTGGCCGATCTGGGCCTGGCGCAGGCTTCTTTGGCCGATCTGCAGCAGGTGTGTGAGTTTGCCTGCAGGCCAGGCTCCGATCTGCATCACCTGCCCTTTGCCGTGAGTCCAGCCGATCTGCTCGCGGCTCTGGTCAGCACCACCGCCGGCCAGCTCAGCGAAGCCACGCTTTGAAGGCTCTCGCGTGACCATCGCCCCGCACCCAGCACCTGCTGGTGGTCGCCAGCTGCTCGAGCAGGCTGCACAAACGCTGCTGGATCCGCAGGGGCGTGCCGTTGCCGAGGCCGTGCAGTGGTGGGATCTGCCCGCTCTTGGCACCGCTGAGCTGCGCTGGCCGGTGGCGGTCTTCGCACCGCAAGACGCTGCCGCCGTTGGCCAGGAGCCAGTGCTGCTGCTGCATGGCTTTGACAGCTCTTGCCTCGAGTTCAGGCGGCTGGTGCCACTGCTGAGCCGGCGCACGACGGTGCTGGTGCCTGACCTCCATGGCTTCGGCTTCACCCCGCGCGTGCCCGGCGCTGCCTACAACCCCAGTGGGGTGCTGCGCCACCTTGAGGCGTTGCTTGAGCAGCTGCAGCGCAGCCTGGGTGCATCGCGCGTGGGCCTGATCGGCGCGTCGATGGGCGGCTCAGTGGCGGTGGAGCTGGCACGGCGCTGCCCAGAGCGCGTCAGCCGTCTGCTGCTGCTGGCACCTGCTGGTCTCACCGGGCGTCCGATGCCGGTGCCCCCCCTGCTTGACGCGCTGGGGGTGCGCTTTCTGGCCTTGCCTGGGGTGCGCAGGGGCCTGTGCCGCAGTGCCTTTGCCGATCCTGATGCCTCGGTGGGACCCGCCGAGCTTGAGATTGCCTCGCTGCATCTGGCCACACCAGGCTGGGCTGAGGCGCTGGCCAGCTTTGCCCGCAGCGGCGGTTTTGCCGGCTGCGGTGAACCGCTGCCTGATCACCCCCTGCAGGTGCTGTGGGGTGCCAATGACCGCATTCTCAGAGCGCCGCAAAAACGGGCTGCCCTGGCTCTGTTAGGAGAGCGGGTGCGGCAGCTCGAGCAGTGCGGGCATCTGCCCCATCTCGATCAACCGGCCCTGGTCGATCAGGCCTGGGCTCACCTTTGCGAGCACGTGGCCTGATGCCAAGCGACAAGCAGGCCAGTGGTCCGGTGATGCAGCTGCTCGCCAGTGGGTTGCAGTTGTGGGTGCGGCAGCAATGCCAAAGCGTCGAGAGCCTTGACATCGACCTGCGTGGCTCGGCCCTCGCGCTGTTGCGAGGCCGGCTCGATGGCGTGCAACTGCTGGCGCGGCGGGCGGTGTTTCAGCACCTGCCGATTGAGCAGGTGCAGCTGCAGAGCACGGTCATCAGCGTGCACATGGGCAACCTGCTCAAGGGCCAGCCGCTGCAGCTCGAGCAGCCCTTTGTGGTTGAGGGTCAGCTCAGCTTCACGGCTGAGGGGCTGGCCGCGTTGTTTGCCGAGCCCCATTGGCAGGGGCTGGCCGAGCAGCTGCGCGAGCAGTTGTTTGGCGCGCTGGGCCTGAAGGCGCTGCGCATCGAGGTTGATCAGCTGGTTTTTGTGCTGCAGGGCAGCCAGCCTTCCGAGCAGATCGAGCTGCGGGTGGTGGTGCGCGCCGCTGCGGGCACGATCGAACTGGCAAGCCCCACAGGCGAAACACTGGTGCAGCTGCCGATGGATCCAGGCATCAGCATCGAGCGGGCCTGGATCGCTGCCGGCATGGTGCAGCTCAGTGGTCGCGCCCGGGTTTCACCCTGATTGCAACCAGGGCAGCACCAGGCTCACCAGCCCGTAGACCACCGCCGGGGCAAACAGAAAGCTGTCGATGCGATCAAGAATGCCGCCGTGACCAGGGATCACATCGCCCGAGTCCTTCAGGCCTGCATCGCGTTTGAGCATCGATTCGGTCAGATCGCCCACCAGGGCCATCAGCGCCACCACGGCGCCAAGCGCAGCCCCCAGAACGGCAGAGAGCACCAGCTGGGCTGGTTCGACGCCCACGCCTGAGGCAGCGCCTCGCGTCAGCGCCATCGCCACACCGCCGATCACCCCCACCAGCATCGAGCAGGCGAGGCCGCCCAGGGCTCCTTCAACGGTCTTGCCGGGGGAGAGGGGTGAAAGAGGCGTGCGTCCCAGCCGCCGGCCAATCACATAGGAGCCAATGTCGGTGCCCACCACCATGAAGCAGGCAATCAGGGTGAGCGCCAACCCCAGGCCATCGGGCAGCTCGCGCAGGCGGATCCAGTGGCTCGGCAAAAAGCCCAGATAAAACAGCCCAAAGATCGACGCGGCCACATCGGCGATCGTGCCGGGCCGCGGCTGCAGCAGCAGCCAGCCGCAGATCAGTGCGCCCGAGACCGGCAGCACGGCAGCAGCGAGATCCTGGGCAAACCAGCCGCCGCCGGGGCGGTTGCTGGCAGCCATGGTCGCCAGCAACAGCAGCTGCACCGCCACCAGGGTTGTTTTGCTGGCCGGCCGGATGCCCTTGGACTGGGCCATGCGGAAAAACTCCAGCAGGCCCAGATGCACCATGACCCCGACGGCCAGGGTGAACCACCAGCCGCCCAGCAGCACCACCACAAAGCCAAAGGCCCCAGCCGCCCAGCCGCTCAACAGCCGTGCCGGTGAGGTGGTCTTGCGGGGGGCTTGCTCGCTCACCATCAGCGCTCGGCGGCGATCACAAACAGGGGTTCGGCGGCGGCCAGCTTGGCCTGGCTGCCGCGGCGCTGCATGCGGTGCACGGTGGCCTGCACCACCTGCAGATCTTTGGCCTGCAGCTGGGCCAGAGTGTCGGTGGCATCGACCAGGCCTTCAAGACTGGCGGTGCTGATCACCAGGCGCCCCTGCGGTACCAGCGCCTCCCACACGAGCCTTAAGACATCGCCCAGAGGGCGCCCCACCTCCAGCAGCACCCGATCGGGGCCGGGGGGCAGCTGGGCCAGATCGGTCGGGGCTTCACCGGCATGAATGTGCAGGTTGCTGATGCCAAAGCGTTCACGGTTGCGGCGCAGCAGCTCGATCGCTTCAGGATCGCGCTCGAGCGTGTGCACCTCACCAGCGGGTAGCAGCCGGGCGATCTCAAGCGCCAGCGCGCCGGTGCCGCCCCCCACATCCCACACCAGCGAGCTGGCTGTGGGACGCAGGTGGGCCAGCAGCATCACCCGCAGCTCCATCGGCGTGGGGTTGAAGCCCGGTGCCCGCGCAAAGGCCCCATCGGGCAAACCCGGGGTCACAAAATCCCAGCGGTAGGCGTCGCGTTCTGGCACTGGCTCGGCCGCGGACTCCTATGGGGCCACAACCTTCACCGTATCAGCGATCTGACCAGGCCAAAGCTGCTGCTGCCGCTGCAGCCAGGCGGCTCGCGCTGCATCGATCCGCTCGCCAGGCACCAGCAACGGGATCCCCGGCGGGTAGGGGCACAGCGGCTCGGCGGCGATGGCACTGGCGGCTTCTGCCAGGGGCAGCGGGCGACTCGGGGCCCGCCAGGCCTGGGCGATCGGTAGCGCCAGCGCGGCCACCAGCGGCAGCGGCGGTGGCTGCAGAGGCGGCAGCGGTGTCCCGCCCAGCTCCCGGCGCAGGGCCATCAGCACCCGGGGCAATCGCCAGCTCACCCCAACAGGCGGCACCTGTCCCAGGCAGAAGGTCAGCGTTGCCGGTTCGGGCAGCTCGGCGATCACGCCGCGTTCCAGCAGCCACGCGTCGGCTTCCAGACCATTGATGCCCAGAGCCGCGGCGTGCAGCACCAGCCGCAGCGGATCGCCGTTGTCCACCAGCGGCAGACCGCACGCCTTGCAACGCCGTCTGAGCCGCGCCGCCACCTGCTCGGCCTGCCTGCGGCGGCGGCGGCCAGCGGGACTGCAGAGCTCGGCCATCGACGCTTCGCAACTGGCCAGCAGCAGGGCGCTGGGGCTCGAGGTCTGCAGCCACAGCAGGGCCCGCTCGATCGCGGCCGCTTCGACCCGCGGGCCCTGGGCCAGCAGCGCGGCGCTCTGGGCCAGCCCGCCGGCGCTCTTCTGCAGCGACAGCACTTCGATGTCGACCCCGGCCGCCATGCCGGCGCCGCAGCCATGGGCGGCGTCGACCAGCAGCGGCACCCCGGCGCTGTGCACCACCCGGGCCAGGGCAGGCAGATCCGCCGCCAGCCCCTGGTAGGTGGGTGAGACCAGGGCCACGGCGGCCAGCGGCCCGCCGGCCAGCGCCTCCTGCAGCACCTGCTGCAGGTGCTCGGGGCTGGGCGGCTGCCACAGCCCCGTGGCCGCATCAAACGGCAGCGCAAACAGCAGCGGTTCGAGCTGCCCTAGCACGCAGGCGTGCAGCAGGCTGCGGTGCAGGTTGCGCGGCAGCAGCACGCGGCTGCCCGGGGGTGCCAGGGCCAGCAGGGCTACCTGCAACAGGCCGCTGGCCCCGTTCACCCCATACCAGCAGTGCTCGGCCCCCAGCAGGGCTGCGGCACGGCGTTGGCTGGCAGCCACAGCGCCCTCTGCCAGCAGCGGGCCGCCGATCTCGGGCAGTTCAGGCAGGTCCCAGCTGCCAGGGGGTTGGCGCAGCAGCTGCCGCAGCGGTGGCGCCAGGCCCCGGCCGCGCCCGTGGGCCGGCAGGTGCAGATCAAGGCCCATGGCTGAGCGCCCAGATTCCTAGAGTTTGCCCCGCCCTTGTGCCTGCGCCGTTGGCCGCCGTTCCGGTTCTCGATTACAACCCCAATCGCGACCTGCGCTGGTTGCTGCTGCGGCCCTGGATCGGGGTGACGCGGCTGCTGGTGGTGCTGGGCCAGCTGCTGACGCTGGCCATTGCTCTGGTGGTGCAGGGCAACAGCACCGACGCCAAGGTGCAGCAGCGCCTTGCCGGCCGCATCCTCGGCACCCTCACCAATCTGGGCCCCTGCTTCATCAAGGTGGGGCAGGCCCTCTCGACTAGGCCCGACCTGGTGCGGCGCGACTGGCTCGAGCAGCTCACCCGCCTGCAGGACGATTTGCCGGCTTTTGATCACCAGATCGCCCTGGCCACGATCGAGGCCGAACTGGGGGCACCGGCGAGTGAGCTGTTTGCTGTGTTTCCCGACTATCCCGTGGCGGCCGCCAGCCTGGGCCAGGTCTACAAGGCCCAGCTGGGCGATGGCCATTGGGTGGCGGTCAAGGTGCAACGGCCCAACCTGGCCTTTGTGCTGCGCCGCGATCTGGTGCTGATCCGCCTGCTGGCGGTCACGTTTGCGCCGCTGCTGCCACTCAACCTGGGTTTTGGCCTCGGCACGATCATCGACGAGTTTGGCCGCACCCTGTTTGAAGAGATCGACTACCGCCTTGAGGCCGATAACGCTGAGCGGTTTGCGGCGTTGTTTGCTGAGCACCCTGAGGTGACGATCCCCAGGGTCGAGCGGCACCTCTCGGCCCGGCGGGTGCTCACCACCAGCTGGATCAACGGCACCAAACTGCAGCAGCGCCACGAGCTCGAGGCACGGCGCCTCGATCCGGCGGCACTGATCCGCACCGGCGTGATCGCCGGGCTGCAGCAGCTGCTGGAGTTCGGCTATTTCCACGCCGATCCCCACCCCGGCAACCTGTTTGCCCTGCCGGGCAAAACCGGGCCCATGGGCCATCTGGCCTATGTGGATTTCGGCATGATGGATTCGATCAGCGACGCCGACCGGCTCACCCTCACCGGTGCCGTGGTGCACCTGATCAACCGCGATTTTGAGGCCCTGGCCCGCGACTTTGTGGCGCTCGGCTTCCTCAACCCCAGGGCCAATCTGGAGCCGATCGTGCCGGCGCTTGAAGAGGTGCTGGGTGGGGCGCTGGGCGACAACGTCGGCTCGTTCAACTTCAAGGCGATCACCGATCGCTTCAGCGAGCTGATGTACGACTACCCCTTCAGAGTGCCGGCGCGCTTTGCCCTGATCATTCGCGCCGTGGTGAGCCAGGAGGGCCTGGCGCTGCGGCTCGATCCCAGCTTCCGCATCATTCGCGTGGCCTATCCCTATGTGGCGCGGCGGCTGCTGGCCGGCGACACCGCCGAGATGCGCGAGAAGCTGCTCGAGGTGCTGTTTGACAAGGGCGGCCGCCTGCAGCTCGAGCGCCTCGAGAACCTGCTGGCCGTGGTCGAAAGCGACGGTGCGCCCACCGACCTGATTCCGGTGGCCGGCGCCGGCCTCAAGCTGCTGCTGGGGCCTGAGGGCACCAGCCTGCGCCAGCGTCTGCTGCTCACCCTGGTGCGCGACGACCGGCTGCACACCGACGACCTGCGGCAGCTGCTGGGCCTGCTGCGCCGCACATTCTCCCCACGTCGCCTGGCTGGCGGCATGCTGCAGCGCCTCAACCCGCTCGCGGCGTAAGGCTTTTGCCTGGAGATTGAGTGCCAGCTTCTTGCCCTGGTTGGCATCGCTACGCAGCGCGTTGATTGTTTCGCTGGCACCGGAGTGCTTGCAACGCCATGTTCAAGCGTGAGCACCATCAGCGACTGGCACGGGTGTTTGACCAGCTTGCTGCGGTCAAACTGCGCAGGTTGAATTGTTTCTTTGCTGGTAGTGATCTGCGGCGCGCGCTTCAGCGCACGAGCGAGCAGTTGCAGCGTCTGGAGCATCGCCTGCCGCCGCCCGCCTAGGAGTGAGGGTCAATCCCTCGGGGCAGCAAGGTCTTTCAGAATCTTGCGAGCCAGCCGCTCGTTGATCTCGCGATGCCTGGGAACCGGCTGCGTCATCCCTGTCTTGGGTTGATGAAAGATGTCATGGTTTCCGCCATGTCTCAACAGAACACATCCATCCCGTTCCAGTTGTTGGATCAGATCAACCCGTTTCACAACACAAGCAGATCTTCAACCTTGCGGATTCCGGGGAGATCACCTTTGGATAATTCCTTGTATAAATCCAAAAGGTGGACTTTCAAGTTGTCCAGGTCTGTGCCCTGGGTCCAATGGTCGGGGAAGCTGTTTAGGTAGCCGAGATAGCTCCCATCCGGCTCCATCCAGTAGGTAAAAGGTTCGTGGGTCATTGGCCCTCACTCCTCGCTGTCGAGACCCCTGTTAACTCCATCGTAATCAGTCTCGCTTGCTCGGCTTGCAGCACTGTGGGGGTCCAGCCATCAAGGATCACCGCCTAGGGTCGGCAGCAGTCGTCGTGTTGCGAGCCCATGGCCCTGGCCCCGATCACCCTGAGCGAAGCGGCCCAGGACCTGGCCACGGGCGACTACGGCGATCTCGATGCCTACGAGATTTTTCTTGAGTACGCGCCGATCCAGCAGCCGCCCTACCTAGTGGCGGGGCTGGGCCTGGCGATCGGGGTGCTGTGCGGGCTCACCTTTGCCCGCATGGTGCAGAACAAGCTCGACGGCTGGAAGCAAGACCGACTGGCCCTGCTGCCCCTGGGCACCTGGGAGCTGAACCTCTCCTACGCCGGCGTGATCCTGGGCGTCACCCTGTTCATCGGCGGCAGCCTGCAGGTGTTCGGCTTTGCGCCGGGCCTGGCGTTGCTGGTGTCGTTCGTGCTGTCGCTGGGCACGGCCGGCGCCCTGTGGGTGCAGCTCGAGCGGCTGATGGAGCAGGTGCAGGCCGGCAATTTCAAAGCTGTCGATTTCGACAACTTCGATCAGTTCTTCTAGG
>Ga0194129_10003573_pt1 | contig 21534 bp, 23 predicted proteins | sample TA2KigCa35mmetaG_FD_150862 | JGI IMG/M metagenome (GOLD analysis project Ga0194129, IMG submission 150862) | Freshwater microbial communities from Lake Tanganyika, Tanzania - TA2015038 Kigoma Deep Cast 35m | ecosystem: Environmental > Aquatic > Freshwater > Lake | place: Tanzania: Lake...
ACTGTAGTTCTTACATTACTGTGAGTCAACTAGTATTGGTATCTATCTTAATCTAATCCGAAACTTGACCCTGCCCCCAGCAGCGTCGCAATGCCGAGTAGCGCAAAGATCATGGCAGCCACGGAAGGCACCAACTTCATCGGAATCCGTGATGCGAGCTTGTCACCGACAAAAACGGCCGGCACGTCGGCGATTAACATGCCGAGCGTCGTACCGATCACGACCAGCACCGGCGTTGCGTAATGCGCCGCCATCGCGACTGTTGCGATTTGCGTCTTGTCACCCATCTCGGCAAGAAAGAAGGTCACCAGCGTCGCACCAAACACGCCCCATTTTTGAGCGATCCGGGTTTCTTCGTCTTCGATTTTGTCGGGGATCAGTGTCCAGATCGCCATGCCGATGAAAGACAGGCCGAGCACCCAGCGCAGAATATCGGGACTGACTGTCGCGGTGATCTAGGCCCCCAAAGCACCGGCAATCCCGTGATTGACCAATGTAGCCACCAATATGCCGAGAATAATCGGCAACGGTCTTTTGAACCGCGCAGCGAGAATGAAGGCCAACAGCTGTGTCTTGTCGCCGATCTCGGCCAGCGCGACTACACCGGTCGAAACGAACAAAGATTCCATCCGACCACTTTACCTATAGACAACACACACTTCTCAAGACCGATGAAGCCCGAGCCATCCAGCCGCCAAAGCCAGATGCAAAATGTCCGCGGGCTGCAGTGCGGTGGTCGGAGAGAATTTGAGTGCAAAGCACAGCAGTCCGATCAACATGATTGCTGCCGACGAAACACGCGTCCAGCGACGATCACGCAGAGACACATAGATGACGCCCGCGACTGCAAGCAGCGCACAGGCATTCAGATAAAGGCGCGAGCCGCTAGTCATCACGATGAGCACACCCGCCGCAGCGACCAACAGCAAAAACAACCAAGACACTCGCCAGTGTCGAGCGATCGACGAATCTGGAAACATCACGGACGTTACCAGCCCCGGAAAAGCTGCCACACCCGCAATCATCGAGACGAACGTGTGGGGAGATTCGGCGGAATGGATTTCCGAGAATCGCAAGACGCCAAGAAACGCCGCAATCGAAAACAAGGCAGCTGCACTACGGAACAACGGCCCATGTGTCGAGCGTAGCGCCACATAACACGTGGCAGCGCAAAGCACGGCGTCGGTCAAAGCGAGACTGTTAACGGGAAGACCCCATCATCTCGGGTTGCAACCACAGTCGGCCGACAAAGCTGAGAAACGCGAGCATCACTGCTGAATAAGCCAGATTCTGCAGCAGTGCCAGTTGAGCATCGATGACATACAGCAACATCAGCATGCCCGTGCCCAAAACCGTGGACGCCATGCCGATGAGTTTCATGCGAGACGTATACGGCGTCGCAAACGGGATAAACGCCTCGGGGTCGAAAGGTTTTTCACCGACAGCTTCGAGATGCAACGACCCGCGTGGCGGGCCAAAAATGTGCAGGAACCTCTCTCGCCACGATTTGGCGGATCGAACGAGTCGTCCGATGACAAAGTAATGCTGGATGTTCGCCCAGACCGGATCCCAGCTGTGCAAGGGCTTGCGCACGCCGTAGATGACTTTCTCGTCGGGGCGCTCATCGGCATAAGTGCCGAACAGCTGATCCCAGATACTCAGAATGCCGCCATAATTTTTGTCGATGCAGTAGTCGTTTTGCCCGTGGTGTACGCGGTGATTCGACGGCGTCACCAGAAAACGCTCGAGCAAACCCATGCGACCGACGAGCTGGGTGTGCACCCAGTATTGGTACAAAAGATCGATCAGCGCGACCACGACAAATATTTTGGTCGGGATACCGAGTATGGCCAGCGGAAGATAGAACGCCCACTTGAAATAGAAGCCGGTCGCAGACTGGCGCAAGGCGGTGGCGAGATTGAAGTCTTCACTGCTGTGGTGAATGACATGCGAAGCCCAAAACAAATTGACTTCGTGTCCCGCTCGATGAACCCAGTAGTAGCAAAAATCGTACAGAACGAGCGCGAAGACCCAGACCCAGATATTGCTGGCATCCCAACTGAAGAGACCGAATTGCCCGACAAGCATGGAGTACATGTACACGCTGAAAGCGCCGCCCATCACGTTGATGAACTGACTGACGAGACCGGCGTTGAGCGAGGTGACCGTGTCTTGAAATCGGTAAAGAGCGCGGCCGCGGATCCGCGCAAGGCAGTACTCCGTCGCAATCATCAAAAAAAACACTGGGACGATGTACAGATAGGGATTCATGAGCCTGCCCTTCAATTCAGCGTCGTGCTGACACCAAACTGGTTGATCAAAGCCTGCTGCCGTCGTCGGCTGACCGGAACTTCAAGTCCATTCGACAACGTCATCATGCAGCGCGCGCCACGTCGACGCAACGTTCGCACGTGATTACTGCAGACCCACCAAGCTCGATGCACGAGTTGTCCGTCCTGGCGCTGCTCGGCAATATCTTTAAGAGCGCCGAGAATCAGCGCGTCTCCGCGGGTCGTGTAGATGCGCACGTACTGCAGCTCCGCGCGCGCGGCGATCAGATCGGTGCCCAGCGCAGGCGGTAGACGCTGCAGGCACGATTCGCTGGCAATCGACTGCTGAGGCATAACGGCTGAATCGGCGGCGGGCGTTGGAACTGACGGCGGAACTGGTGCAGGCACCGACGTCCGGCGGCGCGCAAACCACGCAGGCAAGCCGAGCAGTATCGAGACCAAGAGCGCAGGACCTGCCACCTTGGTCCATTCTTCCAAGATGCCGATCGGCCATTGCCCGGGATGACGTAGCGGCTCGTCGTCCGTCACGAAGCCACGCGCCATCAAGAACTGATCGACGGCGAAGGACACCGGAGCGAGCACCAACGAAGCGAGCAGGCCCGCTACCACGAGCAAGAGTAGATCCGGCCAGTTCGCAGTCACCTGCCAGCGCGAGAGCCCGATCACACTCGTTCGAAGAGCCACTAGACCAATCGAAAGATGCAGCCCCCAAGCCAAGCCGATCAGCAGGACGGGGGCCTGCAGCCCGAGGTCACTGCCCAGTGCGACAAAGGCAGCAAGCAGCAGGGCGCCTACCGCCAGCAAATATGACGGCTCGACAAAATCAAAGCGAATCAATGGTTTATCTTTTTCAGCCGCCACTCGTTCATTACTCCAACCGTTCGTTCATCGGCAGATGAATCTTGCAACCAAGGACGTAGCATCCGGGTCCGACGCAGCATCGCAGGCATAGAGCCGCGATGGCATTTGTTGGTTCAAATTCACACGGAGTGATTTTATGTTGGGTATCTCGGGATTGAGTAATGCAGTGTCGGGCCTTCGGAAGGTGCCGGCCTTGGCTCTTGTCGTCCTAGCGGGCGCAAGCGGTACGGTGACGGCCGACGAACCGCAGAAATGGTATGCCACGGGCAGCTTCGGCTTGGTCACGCAGTCGGATCAACAGATCGCCTTCTCCCGACCCGGGGTTTCTGGCGTCGTGTCCCCCACTTTGCCGCTCGATACCGGCTTCCTTGCGGGCGGTGCGATCGGTCGCTACGTCGGCGATGCGTGGCGCATCGAAGCCGAGTTCATGTACCAGTCCGTCGACCACCCCGTCTTCAGCCTCGTGGCCGGCGGTCCGGGGTTGCCATCGGGCGATGGCAACTATGCTTCGACGAGCATTGCCGTCAACGCATTGCGCGAGTTCGACCTCTTCGGCTCACCCCGCACGCGAACCTACGCGGGCGTCGGCGCCGTTTACGCCACCGAGGTGGACCTCGATTTCGAAAGCAATGGCGTGGAGCGCTCTTTCAGTGGCTCAGGGTCGGGCGTTCAGGCGCTGCTCGGCGCTCGATATTCATTGGGGGAGCGCGCCTTCGTCGATACCGGCGTTCGATATCTTTTGATATCCAATGCCGAGATGAATGGCGAAGAAGGCGCCGTGGGCCGAATCAAGGCGGACTATGAACCGTTGGCGATCACGGTGTCGTTCGGATGGCGTTTTTGAGTCGACGGCGGGCGCTCACCACGCCCGCCATCTCTCTCATCGTCCTGCTTTCGCTGCTCTTTTGGGTCGACGACGCGCTTCCTTACTTCGACGTCAGCGAGATCTCTTACGGACGATTTTGGGATCGATCGGGGTGGCTGCTGACTCACGTCATCGGCGGTTCTCTCGCACTGCTGGTCGGGCCTTTCCAGTTCTGGTCAGGCCTGCGCCAGCGTCACATGCAGTTTCATCAGTGGACGGGTCGGCTTTACACCGTGGGTGTCGCGCTGAGTGCCGCGACTGCATTGCAGTTGGCATTTCACACGGAGAGTTGGACCTTCGGTGTCGTGCTGTTTGTCGGCGGTGTCTTCTGGCTGGTAACCACGGGCAACGCGCTGCTCGCAGCCGCAAGGCGGCACATCGACATTCATCGCGAATGGATGATTCGCAGCTACATCTTCACGTTTTCTTTTGTCAGCTTCCGTCTGCTTCTCGAAATTTCATGGATCGAAAATCTTGGAACGGATGCCGAGGTCTCGACGACCATCGGCTGGCTTTGCTGGGTCGTACCGTTGATGGGGTATGAGTTCATGACGCGTAGCAGGCGTCGGCACGAGCCGCGCCAACATACCGAGTCCCCATACGATCGATAACACGAGGATAGCCAGGCGCCAATACCACCCGTCCAGAGCAAGGCAATCAAAACAAAAACACCCCGGAGAATGGCCTTCATTCTCGACCTCTATTCGTAATTGACTCAATCCTTGACGAGAGGACCTCAACAAAGTTCCGACGAATATGTCGATCGATGATGCAGGTAATTTCAGGGTAGCTCGAAGAATTCGAGGCGCGCACCCTCGGGCGAAAGCAGCCGCAGCATTTTTACCGAACCAAAGGGTGGCATCGGCGTGTGTACGCTTTCATGCGGATAAGCTGCCGCCGCAAGGCGATCACGCATACGATCGAGTGAGCTGACCGGAAAACGCAAAGCAATGAGTCCTTGCGACTCAAGCTGATCGCGAGGTCGTGCGCCAACTTCAAGCCCGTTAAAACTCACGACCTCGACTTGCGTTGGCCCGGCGGGCGTTCCACCCAAAATCAGATAATCGAGCGCAGCGTCAGCGGCCAAAGAGGGTGGTATTCCGAAATTGCTGGGCGTTCCTCGTGGTGCTTGAAAACGCCCGGTCGCAATCACCGAAAAACCCAGCACGTCGACGTAGAAACGCCTTGCGTCTGCCAAGCTACGGACGACTTGCATGGCATTGAAGGGTCGTCGAAGTTTCAGCAGGTCCGCTGCGTCCGCCATTCTTGGTTGCAGCCGCTCGTAAATAGCGACGTTGACTCCGTCGGGCCCACGCATCACGACATTTGAAAGTTTGACCCCACCGAAATCGAGGGTCACGGGAATGTTGGCTGACCCCCACCCCAAAGCGCGTGCACGCTCGTAGGCAGCAGATAAATCGTTGGAGCGCGTCATCACGCTGAAAAGACCGCCTGTCTCCCATGGCTGGTATCGTTCGATCGACATCGACTGATGCGGCCGCGTGATCAGGCGGATCGCTCCCACTCCGCCCTCGGCATCGCTGATCCACCACTCTCCTTCGATCGGTCCCTTGACCTGCCAGCCAGCCACACTCTCGGCGAAGTCGATGAAGGCTTTGGGGTCGCTGACGCGCAACACGGCTTCCGCCCAACCTGCATCGCGCGCTGCGCGATAAGAGCTGGGAAACGGCTCTGCAGTGAGGACTTGTGGCATCACCAACAACAGAAGAACGACGAGGCGTGTTAATCGATTCGTATCACTCACAGTCGATCTCTCAGCGGCGCAACCATCCGGCCGATAATCCAACCAATATAATATTGCGCTCACCGCAAGGAGTTTTTAATGAAATATTTGAATCTGACCCCGTTTCTCCGGATTGCGGGTCTCGCCATTCTCCTTGCGGCAGCGAACGCAAACGCCACCGATGGCGCTGCGAAGCCCGTCGAGGCGCTCGATCTTTATCGACTCGAGCAACCGCTCGATCCACAGTTATCGCCTGATGGGCGCACGGTAGCCGTGCTGCGCCAGTTGCGTGACATCCAGACCGATCGGGTACGCACCGAGTTGTGGTTGGTCGCCGCTGATGATGGCGAGCGGCGTCTGCTCGTGGGTGCGGACCGCTCGCCCGGAAATGCGCGCTGGTCGCCCGATGGAAAATCAATCGCCTTGATCGGGAAAGAAGGCTCGAACAGCCAATTGCTGCGCGTCTCGCTGGCAGACGGCCGGGTGCAGGTGCTCTCGTCGCTGCGGCAACCGCCGCGCAGTTTTGCATGGTCGCCGGATAGCCAGCAGATCGCGTTCGTGGCCCTCGTCGAGCGCAAAGCACCCGAATTCTTTGAACTGCCGAAAAAACCGGAGGGTGCACAGTGGGCCAATGCGCCGCGCATCGTACGCGACTACCCTTACCGCGCTGATGGCGAAGGCTGGCTCGTGGCCGGCGACATGCAACTCTTCGTACTCGAACTCGGCAGCGGGCGCCAACGTCAACTGACGAGTGGGCCCGGCGATTGGGGCGCGCGAGACGAGGCGCCTGCGTGGCTGCCCGACGGGCAGTCAATCATCGTCTCCGCAGATACCGATCCGGCTGCGCGACGTCGCGCCAACGAGGGTGATCTTTGGCAGGTGTCGTTGCGCGAAGGCGAGCCAGTACAACGCCTCACCAAAGACGAGGGTTTCGAGACAAGTCCAGCCGTCAGCCCCGACGGTCGCTCGCTCGCTTACGTTGGCTGGCGCAAGCGCGCCAATTCGTTTCAGCGCACCGACGTGTTCCTGCTGCCGCTCGATAGCAAGCAGCCGGCGCGCAATCTCACTGCATCCCTCGATCGCAACGCAGCATCGCCACGTTGGCGCGAAGATGGCAGCGGCATTCATTTTCTCTATCAGGATGAGGGGGTGAATCGTGTGGGCCTCGCGACGCTCGCCGGTCAAACACGCCTGCTCGTGCCACAAGTCGGCAATACGCGATTACTGCTGCCCTCTTCGAGCGGCGGTACCTACTCCGCAGCAGCGGGTCGGTTTGTCTACCCGAGTGTTGAGGCGGATCGACCCGCCACGTTGGCCCTCTGGAGTGAGTCGCGTCAGCTCGTGCTTTGGGATATGAACTCGGAGTGGCGTGCCGGCAAACAGATCGGTCAGTTGGAAGAGATCCGCATTCCGTCCAAAGCCGATCGGCGCAGCGTTCACGGCTGGATCCTCTACCCGCCAAACTTTGATCCGAGTCGCCGCTACCCGCTCGCGCTCGATATTCATGGCGGACCCCATCTCGACTACGGTCCGATGTTCTCGATCACGCATCAACTCTATGCCGCAGCCGGCTATGTGGTGCTGTTCGTCAATCCGCGAGGGTCCATAGGCTATGGCGAGGAGTTCGCCTCGCTCATCCATCTCGCCTACCCAGGCCGTGATCACGATGATTTGATGAGCGCAGTGGATAGCGTTGTCGCACGCGGATTCATTGATCCGCGGCGGCTCTACATCGGCGGCGGTTCGGGTGGTGGTGTACTGTCTAGTTGGGCGATTGGCAAAACCGATCGATTCGCTGCAGCGGCAGTCAAGCGTCCGGTCATCAATTGGGCGTCGACGACTTTGACAACGGACATCGGCGCGCTCATGGGTCAGTACTGGTTCGAGCGCATGCCGTGGGAACAGCCCGAGAAATACTGGGCCCGCTCGCCGCTATCGCTCGTCGGTAAAGTGACCACGCCCACCCTGATCATCACCGGTGAGGAAGACTGGCGTACGCCAATGAGCGATTCAGAGCAGTATTTTCAGGCGCTGCAACTACGCGGTGTCGACAGCGCCTTGATGCGCCTGCCCGAAGCGAGTCACGGTTTTGGACGACCAAGCCAGTGGCTCGCCGCGATCCTCGGCACCATCGGTTGGTACGATAAACACAGGCGCTGATCCAGCGACAGCGTTCACGCGGAAAGTGTTTCGGCCATCGCGGCATAGCCTGCCTGATCTTCGGTAGATTGTACGCTTGCAAAAATGACGACGTAGGAGCCGGTCGTCATACGAGCTGAGCTGACGCGTTGGCACGCCACCAAGCCAGACCACCCATCACGAGACACGCGAGGGCGACGAGGTCTGCCTTGAACACGGTCGAAAGCTGGGCGTTATAGCCGCCGACGGACCACGCCAAAAAAATGAATGACACCACACTGACGAAGCCAGCAGTCAAGGCGACTCCTTGCAACGGGGGTTTGAAGGCGGCGTACACAAGAAAGCTGCCGAGCAATCCGAAAAGCACGGCGCGATGGCGCATGAGAATTTCGAGATTCGGGCCATCGATCGGCACGCCGTAGAGCGCACCGAGGCGAGCGCTGCCCAACACACCAGACAAGGGAAGCAGGTGGATCACCCCGACTACGATCAACATTGCAGAAACCAACAAACGCATATCCACTATGGCTCCTCTGACGGCAGCTTCCAAGCCAGGATCATGCTCGGAAGCCCTGCGATGAGCATCACGAACGCCACGAGAACAGGCCCCCAGCGCTCGATGCCAAATGAAAAATCTTGGACGATTCCAACTCCAAAGATTATTCCGATCACGAAAGACAGCCATCGGTACGCGGTCAAATAGGTGCGATCGCGAATGGCGATGAGGCGCTCATCAAGTAATTCGGTCGGAGCATCTCCAATCAGGCGCACAGAAAAACGCAAAGCGAAAAACAGGCCGATGAGAGTGGCTCCCGCGATCGCGGCGATATAGCTTGCCGCTTTGTAATTGGCGATCACGGAGGCAAAGACCAACAGAACGATGAGCACGGTGTACATGACCACAAGCGATCTTCTTGCCCAGCGTCGATAGAGGCGCGGGTGTTTGTTGGCTGACAGCGCAGTCTCGACTTCTTTCTGAGTAACACCCCAGTCCAGTAAATTTTATTTTTGGGCTGCTCGGACACGTCAGGCTCCCTTCTTGAATGGCTTGATCGAAAAGAGTTCCGGGATCTCGACGTCCAAGGCATTGGCGATCTTGAAAGCTAGGATCAAACTCGGGCTGTACTCGCCCCGCTCGAGATAGCCAATCGTCTGGTAGTGCACGCCGACCGCCTCGGCGAGTTGCTGTCGAGTCAACCCGCGCTCAAGGCGGAGTTCTTCCAGCCGGTTGAACACTGGATCTTCTTTTTGGCGACTCATGAATATAGAGCATATATGCTATGTTGTATTAATGCAATATGCTGCCGGACGAAACGAGGCGAGACCGATTGACTGATCTGTTTGGCTCACCCCAGGCCACTCTGCCGAATCAGAATCAAGTTTGAACCGTGATGCATGCGCAAGAAATGATGCGGAGCAATGGCACGCTCCATCGCCTCAGTGCAACCCGGCTTGATGCGGTCATGCAACTCGATAAACATCATTTTGGTACGGGCGAGCCACTCATGGCATTTTTCATCTTCGAACAGCTCTTTCTCCGCGCCTTCAACGTCGAGCTTGAGAATATCGATGGCGCGAGAAGCATGCGTTTCAAGCAAATCATTCAAGCCAACAGCCGCGAATCCGGATTCGCCCTCACGGGCCTCGCGAACTCGGAATGCCCAGGACTTCGCGTCCGGATTCTCGATCACGAGTTCTGCGCTCCTCGGCCAAACGCCGCAACGCATCGCACTTGCTCGCGGATATGCAGCGATATTGCGTTCAACCAGCTCAAAGTTTTCGGCGTCTGGCTCGATCGCGATGATGTCGGCGTCCGGGTATAGCTCGGCGAAACGTACGCTCGCGTAACCCACATTTGCGCCGGCATCGATGATCAAACGAGGTTGTCCGCCAGGGAATGGGTGGTCGTACCAGCGCTTGACGATCACCTCGTTGAACGCACTACGGTCAGAGGTCCCGGTACGCATGTAAACCGGGTTCGCCATCCCCGGCACGGTGACGGCGCGAACGCCTCTTTTCATCTTGGTGCTGAGATAAAGACTGTATCCGGTCAGCAGACCAAATCTTTGAAGATAGGCACCGAGATTGCTGACACTGTTCATCAAACACCCGTATTTTGAGAATCGAAGGACTCGCGTAGCTTCATCAGCACCGCATCCTCGCCATCGATGCGAATAAGCCCTCGCCGCGGAAACTCGAGGTCGAGGATCACGTAGATCGAGAGCGCGATAATTCCAGCGAAGGCCAGCCGATGTAGCCAGTTGCGATTTTGGCTGGCACCGATGGAGTGACCGAACAGTATCGAGCCGATCGCGCACAACACGCCAAGCAGCAAATAGATGGCGAGCGGCGGGTGATTACGCGTGGCCGTGTCGCGCGTGTCGACGATATCGAACATGCTGTTCAGCGCCGGCAACAGAACCTGTGCAGCCCCGGGCAATGCGTCGGGACTGCGGACGCCCGCGACCGCCCTCCGCCAAATCTCGGCCTGCAGCACCGCGACCACCTCGAGACGCGCTTCGACTGCAGCATCGTTCTGGACATCGGCGTACGCCTCGATGCGTAGATCCGTATATCGACGAAAAAGGTCTCGCACCACCGGCTGGTCGGCAGCAGGCAGCAGGTCGAGCCGCAGCCAGGCCGTGCCGATGTCGTTGGCCTCTTCGGTAATGAGGTGCCGGCGCTCTTCGAAACGTGTGGCGGCGCCGGAGAACGTGAACGCAATGAGTAGACCAAGCAGCGCAAAGATCGCGCCTTCAGCAACACTCAAACCCTCGGTCAGCGATTCTTTGTCGGTTTGATTGCGGCGCTGACCGATTCGACGACCAACCTCGACCGCCATCATCATGACGACGAACAGGCCGATCGCGACCAATGATCCTATGTCCCCGAGAACATTTTCCATTTGCTTATTGTAGCCGCCTGGGCCCGCCTGGATTCACGCCGGTCGTCCGCATCCAATATCATTTATAGAATCGAATTTTTGGGAGTAACGCTTGCGACATCCGTGCATCGCACTTTGCTTGATATTCATTGCGCTGCAAGGCTGTGGCGGTAGCGGAACGTCCGCATCGCCTGCAGCGCCCTCGACGAGCCCCCCGATCATCACCACGCAACCGTCATCGGTCAGCGTTACCACGGGGGCGACTGCGTCTTTCACTGTGACAGCCTCGGGAGCGACCCCGCTGTCGTACCAATGGCAACTCAGTAGTCGTTCCTGAACATTTCACTTTCACGCTGCCTGCATCCCGATCTCTCGGTTCGGCAGACCAAAGATTCCTGTGAAGAGCCGTAAAATCGAGGCCCAAAAAAGTGCGATCCAGCGAAGGAGCCAGCGCAAGTTATAGCCGGCGGCGCACGAGAGGACGTGCAAAGCATCACCGAGCGCACCTTTGAGACGATTTCGGCGTAGACGACAGTCGTCCTTCAAATGTCCGATGACAGGCTCAACGGCCTGGCGACGTTTGACCCACGACCGTTGGCGTCGGGTGAGTCGTTTGGGTTTACCGCGGTGCAAAATCTCCACGCCCTCAAGGCTTCTACCCCGATAACCGAGATCGACGATGGCGGTGTGAGGCTTTTCACCGCTTAAGATTCCCGCCTGCTCCAGTTGCTCGGCGAGCGTGTCGCCATCGTAAGGGTTCCCAGGGAAGCTTCTTGCACCCACGATGAGTCCGCCTCTTGCGGTGATGGCGATGCCCACTTTCACGCCAAACTCATACGGGTGTCGGGATTTCCCTTTGCTGATGCATTCGACTTCCGGGGCATGCAAGGCATAGAGCTTGTTCTTCGCCTTGCGGTGTTGGACTCGCAGTTGCTCCGCACGCGCCAGCATCGTACGCAGTGAGGTCGTTACCGTGGCGGTGTCGATCTTTCGCTCGATGTCGCGGATCACACGGCCGAGTACCGTTCTTTGCCGGCGTAACACGCGTTTCAGGCGCTTGAACTGCTTGGAATGGGCATAGCCCCCTGCACGGCGTCGAAGCCTCGGGCCTTCGCGCTCGTAGCTCTGTCGTAGGGTGATCCCTTCCTGTTGGGCGAGCTTCACGAGCTTTTGGCGCGCGATTTCCAAAAGGCGACTGTCGGTCGGATGCGCAATCGCTTTCTCTTGCACCGTGGTGTCCACAATCACTCGGCGCAGCTCGTTCGTCGTCACCGCGCGCATCGTCTTGGCCGCTTCAATGGTTTGCGCGAGCAGTTCCTCCAACCCCGCCTCACCCAAGCGATTACGCCAGGGCGTGAAGGAACTCGGATCACACGGCAGCCGGGTTTGGAAATACACCTCCCCGGTGAAGTACTGCCAGTAGCAATTCTCCAGCCAACGCTCACACGTCGCCTCGTCCGAGAGGTTATAGGCATGTTTGAGATACAAGAGCCCGGCCATCAAACGGATCGGTAGCGCGGGTCTCCCCGCACCCACTGGCGCGGGTGGCAACGTCGCCGAGACCGCCCCTTCGATCTCTATCCACGGCATCGCCCGAGTCAATTTCGCCAGCGGGTGCGACAGATCAATCAGCGCATCAAGCCTTGCTCGAAAGAGCTCTTGGCTCAGCGCATCCGCCCCTTCACTCGCCGTGCTCAGATGCCGCATGACAGTGCTCCGGTTTTGCCAGAAAACTGCACCAATATTATCAATTTCTGGCAATCCAAACACGTCTCGTTCAATCAAAAACATCTGGAAAACAAGAGCGAAATGAATTGTTCAGGGGCGACTATCTAAATAAACATTTTTTAAATAACAGGAATACCGGCTTTCGGAGTGCATTAGCCGCTCTGTTGACATTTAGGACCTATGTTCTTCAGCCATGCAAACCTCCGTCGCTACCTAAATATTCAAATCAAAGACATTATTGACGCCACGCTCAAGCCACTCAGTATCGGAGGCACAGTACACCCTGCAAAATTTGAGCCGCTCATCCGCGTAACACTCCAGCACGTAGCCCGCGTCGATAACCGGACCCTTGAACCCCGCGAGTTGGGGAATAAGGTTTCCTTTTCCGAGCCCGCCCCCTACTAGGCAAATTTCCATCGACAAGTCCAAGTCGCTCAAAGATAAGACGTCGAAGCAGCTTCGATCTTTCGAAATCGTTACCCAGCGAACGCGAGCAGCCCCTAATCGCAGCAGACTCGCTGTAATTCTTGACTGCTTCTCCCCCGTCGCAGAATGGACGACTAAAATTGATCGGGCGGAGTATAACCGGTTTGCATAAGGACCAAGTAACATTGCGTAGACAAAGTAAAAAGGACAATAGTTATCCGCCCCAAACTTTAAACTAAGCTGATCTATCAGACTATCTATGTCTTTAAAATATTGCTCGCAAAATGGTCGCCCTGGGATGACGTTTAAATGGAGGGCGACCCTACCTTTACTAAATGCCAGCATTATCGAATCGGTAAGCGCTTTTCGTATCGCCTGAACCTCATGTCCATCGTAAACGCCCGACGAGTATACCCCTTCTGTGAAGGCGTAGATCCCGCGTCCCCGACGAAGCCAGTCTCGGAAATGTTGCGCTAACCGTAAAATGTTGGTAGTTATTCGATCCTCAGAGTTCCAAGAACGCCGTCCGAAAAGCGCCTGGTACTCGCCATCGCTCAACCTTAATATCGGATAGAACTTTTTGCCAATTGAGTTCGTGGCGTCAAAAAACACCTGGTCGAACCATTTGCCAGGTTCACCTTCTACCGGTGACAATAATTTAATTGAGGATGACGGATGGGTGGTCAAAAACCCTGGAACCTCAAAACTAACGAGATACGGGAAGTTTTTCATAGAGTCGAAATCCGCTCAGACAGCCTTGAACACCAAGGACTTATTTAGAAAACTTTTTTTCTGACTGCGACTAAAATCAAAGTCGAACATAAGGCGGCCCATAAAATAAAATATCCGCCCTCTATGGCGATGTCCATGAGCCCCGTTGCTGGCACGCCATTGAATATCGTCGCTGTTATAAGGCAAATCACAAAAATGCCCGCGACGAAAACTACCGACGACGAAATAAATTCCTTTATTAATTGAAAAAATATCCGAGCGAATAAGGCGCTAACTAAAAGCCACGATAAAATTAAAGCCAATGTCACGCCAAGCGTTCCCAGCGCCACGCCAAACATGCAGACCGAACCCAAGTAGGTAATGTTTTGTAATATCATCAGTCTCGCGAACCGTTGAAATCCAGGCGAGGCAATACCTATATTATACAGAATATTCCCAATAACTTGAAACAGCGCACCCACTAACATAAACGAAAAAACGAAATCTCCCACCCATGAGTCTTTCGATACCCAAATCGTCACGAATGCATTGTTGAATGCGTATGTTCCAACCATTGAGAAAGCTAAAATAACGAGTTGCGTCTTCCCCAGTAATAGCAAAGAAGCTCTCATGTGGCTATTCGACTGGTTTTCAGAATATGCGGCCGAAAGTCTTGCAACTACCGGCATTAACGCCACAGATCCCTGAACATTGAGTTCTCTGAAAATGTCAATTAGTTTTTTTGACACAAAATACGCAATGGTCTCTTTTGACCCGACAAAGGCTTTAATAATAAAGATGTCGATGGAATTTACCAGCGCGCTCAAAAGACGCGACATCCAAACTGACCATCCGGCGGCTACGAGTAAGCGGATTTCGGTTCGCCCTAATTGAATTTCAGTTGGGATCGAACTTAGCCGGGAATAGAGGTAACACGTACCGAGTAGAGCGTTGACGATTGATGATGACGCAAGCCCTAATACTATTGATTCTAGTCCAACCCCGACGTTCAAGCAGTAAAAAGTAACGACTGTCTGGATAATTACCGAAAACGCAGTAATAATTTGCGCAAACACCCGACTTTGCAAGCCGATATTAATAGAGGTAATACAGTTGCTATATACGTTCAGCGCCGCCGCGCAAATGCCAACAATCATGGTACTATGGATAGTTACCGGAATGACATGGCCAAATTCTGGAATACATTGAAACAACTTAAGCGTTAAGAGCCCCATACATAACGAGAGAACAGCCATAAACGCCGCAAGAACAACACCACAAACTGCGAAGTTTTTGTATTCCCGCTCCGTGCGCGCATAGGATTCTGCGACCTGCCGCTGCACCACAACCGGCAAAGCGAGATCAAGAGTTTGAACAACGCTTATTAAAAAACCCCCAGCATACCAAGCGGCTAGCTCGTCTGCAGGGACAAATTTAACCGACAACGGGACTACCACCAAGCCCGATACCCAAGCCACGAGTAAATTAAGGTATCGAAAAAGAGCTCCGCCGAAAAATACAGCGCGAGGGGACCGAACGGATTTCATCGCTAATATTATCGATTTCTTCTTACAATTAATTTTTAAGCGGCTACGGCCGAACCTTGAATTCTAAACTGCCTTATGTATGTCTACGATTAGAAACCAACCGAATCGGTTATTCAAAAAAGAGTTAACCGGTTTGGCCATTCTCGGAAAATTCGCTGACAACCTATGCCATCCGAACCCGAGGCTCGGAACTCCACAATCAGCAACCCGAAATTTTATATCGTTAAACCGGCGAAAGAGCGCTCGGGCCTGTCGCTTTGAGTAATGGCGAGCGATAAACCCATCAGTGTAACTCATGTTAATGTCATAAAGCGATTTATATTTAAAAAAAGCTAGCTTAAAAATTCCGGTGTATAATCCATACCAATAATATCGGATAGAGTTTTTATTATAAATCATAATCGTGGCAGACCCTCCAGGTCGAAGGCACCGATGTATTTCGTCAACTACTTTTTCGGTTTCTGCGGAATGATGAATAACGCCCCAACTCCAGACATAGTCAAAAGAGTTATCGGCAAAAGGAAGATCTTGAGCATCCGCACGCGTGACGGACACGTTAGTGTGTCCGAGTTGCTCTAACCGCTTTGTAGTTGCGCGAACCGCTCGTTCAGTAATGTCGATGCCTGAATAAGACGCCGACCAGCCGGCCAATAAGGCTGCATGGGAGCCCATTCCACACCCGATTTCTAGCACATGGGAGTTGTTAATCCGTGAGTACGGAATGAGGCGGTTAAATGGCCGTTCCGCAGGATAGTTGGGGTGGGCAAACTCCTTCGATATTGTAAAGAATTCTTGATCTATCTTTTGAAAGTTAAATTCTTCAGAATCCAATGTTTTATCGTCCCAATCGTAAGTCATAGGACGCGTTTCCCACCAAGTACGATTCTCATTTTGAGCCAAGTGCTGATCCAGGTTGTCACCGGATCGCAAGAAGCTCTTATTAATAATTGACATAAAAATTAATTCCTATAGCGAAAACTCTCGGTAAAAGTTCGTCCATTTCAAGGTCGACTCAACCATGTCGTCAATGTTTGCTTGGGCACTCCACCCCAAGCGACTCTGACACTTCGACGTATCGGCCCAACTCCTCGCTATGTCCCCCGCACGTCTTCCAACAGTTTTTACCGGTATTTTGATATTCCCGACCTTATTGAAGCTCCCAAGAATTTCAAGAACCGATACCGGCCGGCCTCTCCCGATATTAAATACGTCATAGAAATGTTCAGGCTGACTACGCAAAAATTCTAATGCAGCAATGTGAGCCTCAGCCACATCCATAACGTGGATATAGTCGCGAAGACATGTTCCATCAACGGTGTCATAATCGCTTCCGAATATCAAAAATTCAGGTTCTTTTTTGGAGGTAACAGAGGTTATTTTTGAAAAAATGTTGTCCTTAAATGGACCCGGAATTTCGCCAAGTAGCCCGCTTTGATGAGCCCCCACTGGATTAAAATACCTAAGAGCTACGCCCCGGAGTCCGTTGCACCCGCAGGCAAATTGCAACAGCTCTTCTCCTACGACTTTAGAGAAGGCGTAAGGGTTATTTGGTGAGATGGGCGTCGAATCCTCCGACGCCGGCAACAACTCTGAATCACCGTAAACCGTGCAGGATGAGGAAAACACAAAATCGAGCGAATATTTAGTCGCTAACTGTACCGCTACGTTTGTGCTATTGACATTGTTTTTTATGTACAACCCAGGATGACTGATCGACTCGGAAACTGATTTAAAGGAAGCAAAATGTATTATCGAGGTAACGTTACTATGACGTTTAACGACATCGTCGAATTCAACCAAATTTGAAACGTCGCTATTATAAAAAAAATGCCCATGTGGGACCAATTTATCAATCAAGAAGCCAACTTTCTTCGACGTCCGTGAAAGATTATCAACACAAATTACGTCATAACCGCGAGACGCGAGCTGCACGGCAGTTATTGCTCCGATATAGCCATAGCCGCCAGTCACAATCACGGCGTCTCTCATAAAGTGTATACCTTTAAATTTTTAATTTTTAGTGAATTCTTAAGGTCAAAAATAATACCCTTATCATCCTTCAGCAGCGAGGGGAAATCCATACTCAAAAACGATTCGTGGGCTACTGCAAGTACGATAATGTCATACCTGCCTAGACTTGCGACGACCGTTCGACCGCTCTCTCGAACGACTTCCTCTGGAAAGGCCCAGGGATCGTGTAAATGCACGTTAAACTTATAACTTTCAAATTCCTCGGCTAAGGCGAAGGACTTTGACTCGCGTAAGTCATGGCAATTCTCTTTGAAAGTGAGCCCGAGAATTAAAACATCTTTTCCTCGAATAGATAAATCATGCTGGATCATTAATCTCACTAGCTTCGAAACGATAAAGCGCGGCATACTCTCGTTTACCCGCCGCCCGCTCAATATTACATCTGGATGGTAGCCGACGCTCTGCGCTTTATGAACTAAATAATATGGATCGACGCCGATACAATGCCCGCCCACCAGCCCCGGCACCATTCTTACAAAGTTCCATTTAGACGACGCCGCTTCAATTACTTCGTAAACCGACATATCAAGACGGTCACAAATTACAGCTAGCTCATTGAAAAAGGAGATATTTAGATCGCGTTGACAGTTTTCAACCACCTTTGACGCTTCTGCAACTTTGATTGACGGTGCCGAGTGAGTGCCTGCGTCGATTATCTGATTATACAGGTCGTCAACGAACCTCCTGGTGACCTCGTCGGATCCCGAGGTAACCTTCGGTATATCTTTCAGTTTCTTATTTTTGTCGCCTGGATTTATTCGTTCGGGTGAATAGCCACAATAAAAATCTTTCCCGAAACTCAGTCCGGAGGCTTGCTCCAACCGCGGTACACAGATCTCTTCTGTACAGCCAGGGTAGACCGTCGACTCAAAAATCACTATCGAGTTTCGACGCATTACCGAACCCACTGAGAGGCTCGCATTAATTAACGGTCCTAAGTCCGGCGACTTAAACTCGTCCAAAGGCGTGGGCACGGTAACGACAAATACATCCGAGTCTGCCGCCTCAGTAATATCGGAGGTAAGATACAAGCCCGGGCGATTATCGGATGATTTTCGCATTACCTCTTTTAGCTCGGCTTCGGAGACCTCTTCAGTTTGATCAAAAAAATTTCTAAGCGAGGTGATCCGCTGAACATCTTTATCAATCGCAACAACTGAAAACTTTCGCGCAAATGCCACCGCAAGCGGCAGACCTACATATCCCGCACCAATGATGCAAATTCGTACATTATTTATTTTCTTCATGATTTGTTATGTATTTTTTATCTAAGGCTTAAGAATTTAAAAACGATGGCGTCAATAGCCGCCGTGGATCAACAAGCTGTTTTTTCAATTGTCACCGAATGCTCGAGCCCGCCGTCAAAGTTTAATCTCCAACCTTTCGACGCGACCGCGAAAGTCGTCGTATGCTCGGACAAGTCCCTCGTGAAGGGTGACTACCGGGGACCAGCCCAGCGCGGCGATGCGCCTGTTATCTAAAAGTTTCATTTGGGTGCCATCAGGCTTAGTCGAGTCATAGATTATTTCGCCTTTGAATCCAACGACGCTCTTGATGGTCTGCGCCAGCTCAGCTACGGTCAGATCGCTTCCCGAGCCGACATTTAAATGACTAACAAGCGGGCCTGTGACGGACGAGTAAAGATCCTTAGCTGCTCCCATCACGAACACAGCCGCCCTAGCAACGTCGTCAACAAATAGAAATTCGCGCCTAGGCGAACCAGTACCCCACACTGTGACACTGGACGAGCCGCGCATTTTCGCCTGATGAACTCGTCTTAATAGTGCGGGTATCACATGGCTATTAAGCTCATGGTAATTATCACCTGGACCGTATAAATTACAGGGCATTATTGATCGATAGTCGATTCCTTTCGACGCTCCATACTGTCGATTGAAGTTTTCGCACAGCTTGATCCCGGCAATTTTTGCGACAGCGTATGCCTCGTTTGTTAGCTCCAATTGCCCAGAAAGAAGAGCCTCCTCCGTTATTGGTTGAGGCGAAAATTTCGGGTAGATACAACTAGATCCAAGGAAAAGAACACGTTTAACGCCACTGAGAAAACAGGCGTCGATAACATTGGTTTGAAGCGTGAGATTCTGGAGAATAAAGTCCGCCGGAAAAGAACTATTGGCGTGAATCCCCCCCACTTTAGCTGCAGCCATGTAGACCTGGTGTGGCCGGTTGACTTCAAAAAACTGCCTCACGGAGAGTTGGTCGGTTAAATTCAAATGTTCTCTCGTGGGGGTCAAGAGATTGATATAACCGTTCTGGCGAAGCGTCCGAATGATTGCTGACCCCACCATGCCAGTTCCGCCGAGCACTAAAATTTTAAGCGTGGATTTCTCACTCATTGTGGCGCATAACCTTGTATCCTTGGCTATTGACTAAATGGTCTCGTTCGGCAAGGGTCAAGTCCTCGGCGACCATCTCCTCAACGAGATTGACGAAAGAAGTCTTTGGAGTCCATCCTAATTTAGATCGCGCCTTGCTAGCATCACCCAAAAGAGAGTCGACCTCTGCTGGACGAAAATATCGGGGATCGATACGAATTGTCTCTTTACCGTCCAACAGCCCAACTTCATTTAGCCCTCGCCCCCTCCACTCGAGGTCCATTCCAAGGGTTTTGGAAGCGAGCTCAACAAAATCTCGAACAGAGTGCTGTTCGCCAGTTGCAATAACAAAGTCTTCAGGTACGTTTTGTTGCAACATTAGCCACTGCATTTCAACATAGTCCCGAGCATGACCCCAGTCACGTAGCGCATCAAGATTTCCGAGAAAAAGGCATCTTTGGAGTCCAAGTTTGATGCGCGCTAACGCGCGAGTTATCTTTCTTGTCACGAAAGTCTCGCCGCGCATCGGCGACTCGTGATTAAATAAGATTCCGTTGCAAGCGTAAATATCATATGCTTCGCGGTAATTAACGGTAATCCAGTAAGCGTAGAGCTTGGCTACCGCATAAGGACTTCTCGGGTAAAAAGGCGTAGATTCTTTCTGCGGGGTTTCTTGAACTAAACCGTAAAGTTCAGAAGTGCTCGCTTGATAGAATCGAGTTCGGGATGTGAAACCCAAAATTCGGATTGATTCAAGAATACGTAGCGCGCCCAGTGCATCGGAGTTTGCCGTATATTCCGGCGCTTCAAAGGAGACTCCAACATGGGATTGAGCCCCAAGGTTATATATCTCGTCCGGTCTTGTCTCCTGAATTATTCGAATCAATGAAGAAGTATCAGTGAGATCGCCGTAATGAAGAATTAGACTCCTATCCGGTACATGAGGATCTTGATAAAGGTGATCTATTCTGTCTGTATTAAATAGTGACGATCTACGTTTCAAACCATGTACTTCGTAATTTTTGCTTAAGAGTAACTCGGCAAGATAAGCCCCGTCTTGGCCGGTTATCCCCGTCACTAAAGCTACTTTTTTACGATCCGACATTCGCTAAACCCCTGCCGATCTGACTGGTTTCGAGTATGACTTTAAGATGATGCTTATTTTTTACACAAACAGCGCGAAGAGAAATTTTAAACTAGACTATCGCCGACGTTTAGAACAGGTCTTCGCATTTGGCCTCACGAAAATTAACGTGATTTTAAAGACGCGCTACGCGTTTCACGCAAGGAAAGGAGTGACGCACTGGATTTGTATTAACCTCTTCTGCTTTTAACCGCGTCGAATTTGAGTAAAATTCACCCCATCGAATTTCAAGGGAATTCTGCTGACGTGCGAAACCAACGGCAACTGTACGCTTAATTCGGTTTGGCAAATATTTGCTCGCAAGGCATCATCGCTATACCACCCAAGGTCGTTGGAATTTTTGAAATTTCAGAGCTAGAAAATCTAATCGACCCTCGCTGAAACGAAATTTAGTCTCAACTTATCAAGTCTACAGCGTCCGTAGTTACGATCGATCGCTAACCCCGCTCCTTCAGAGGGAATCGCGGCATACTCAAGTTAAACGCGGTGAACAATTCTGCTTCCAACTCTTTAGCCGAACATTCGTTCGATCCTGTAGCATGAGACCATAAAAAAACGGTGCCGGGCATCTAAAGTGAACCGGAAGACCCGTTCCCGGTCATCCGCGGTCACTTCAGTTGCGGGCCGGTGGCGCGCGGCCGGCATCGCCCAACGGATCACAGAGACCATTATTCCGGCACGACGGACGGGAGTCGAACCCGCGACCCCGGCGTGACAGTCGAGTAAATAGTTAACATTTTCAATAACTTACAGCGCCTGCGTACCCACAGTTTTGCTTGGCGATAATTGCTTATCAAGTAATCAAAACCGCTTCGCTTAGATAACACGCG
>Ga0194129_10003581_pt1 | contig 21507 bp, 13 predicted proteins | sample TA2KigCa35mmetaG_FD_150862 | JGI IMG/M metagenome (GOLD analysis project Ga0194129, IMG submission 150862) | Freshwater microbial communities from Lake Tanganyika, Tanzania - TA2015038 Kigoma Deep Cast 35m | ecosystem: Environmental > Aquatic > Freshwater > Lake | place: Tanzania: Lake...
AAAAATAAAATAATTTGGATATACTTCATGATTTTTTTTGTTAGACTTTTTTATTAGTCAATAGTTTCATTTGTTTTACGATTTATCTTTATACACTTGCAGGTAACTTGTATATACCCGAAACAAACTTTCGCATAGCGTGCCAACACTCAGAGTGATATGCGAAAGTTTGTTTCGTTTTTTTTTAGATTCAAATATATTCTTTTTTGCTTATAAATCGTCAAATGGACTTTTTATGAGTTGGATACTTTTTGTACTAACATGTGTGTAAATTTCGGTTGTTTTGCTGCTCGACTTGCCCTTAACTCATTTATAGGCGCTATAAAACTTCCCCAATTTGCAGATTTGGATGTATAGGCGAAGTTTTTTTGCTGGTTTCAAAAGTATACATTTTTTGCAAATCGTCAAAGGGCGAACGGATTTGTTGCAGGTTTTTGGCACTTACGTGGGTGTATATCTCAGTGGTTTTGCTGCTGCTATGCCCCAACAGTTCCTAATTTACCCATGGCACGTTAACGATTCCAATAGGTGGGCGGCATAGCTGCGCCGAATCCAATACAGAATGGCCTTTTTGGGATTCTATCATTGCCAACCTTCTAATGTGCTTGCTTTAACACCCCTTGCAAACTGCGTTCGCAGTATTTTTGCCCAAGAGTCGCAAAACCTTAAAATTGAAATTTAGAGGTCAACAATTAGGTGGAGATGGTATGGATTTTATTACACCCAATTTATACCCGAATCCAAACCGTGTTGCTACTGGATTGAAATCCAAACCATTACAAAAAATAATATGAGTTACGTTTAACAAACGTTTAAAAACGGATAAGTCTTGAAACCCTTGTTGGAACAGGCCCTTCCGAGCATGCCGGCACCTGCTTTTTTGAACCCAAAATTTCATTGGGCCGCCCGCGGCAGGGATTGAACCGGGTTGCCCGCAAGGGTGGCGGGGAATGGCCCGCGCGGCGCGGAGGCGACCCTGGGAGCCACCGCAAGCCCGCTGGGCCAACCCCCGGCAACCGCTGACAACCGGTGAAAGCCCGACAGCCGCCCAAAATCAACACCCTTCAAGTTAGAACTAGTTTTATATCTTCACGAAAATTGAATTCGATATGATGCGGTTTTTGCCTACTGTTTTTCTTCTGTTCCTGGCCGGGAACCTTGCTGCCCAAACCATTAAACCCTCTGAAAAAGCGAACTTTAGCTTAACTGCAGGGGTTGACCTTGAAGCCAGTCCGGTACAAAATCAACACCAAAGCAGCACCTGTTGGAGTTTTTCTTCTTTGGGCTTTTTTGAGTCGGAATTGCTGCGCATGAAAAAGCCGGCTGTTAATTTATCTGAAATGTTTGTGGTGCGGCATGTGTATCAAGCCAAAGCCGAAAAATTCGTACGCTTGCACGGGAACGCTAATTTTGGTCCGGGCGGAGCGTTTCACGACCCGCTTTTTGTACTTAGAACCTATGGTTTGTTGCCCGAAAGCGCGTATCCCGGAAACGCCTACGGAGAAGAAACCATAAAACACAACGAACTGGATGCCGTAACCCGCAGCTTGGTTGATGCTGTTGTTAAAAATCCCAATCAACGGCTTTCAACCGCTTGGAAATCGGCTTTTAGCGGAGTTCTTGATGCCTACCTGGGACCTTTGCCCCAAACGGTAGAATGGCAAGGAAAAAAACAAAGCCCCCAGGGTTTTGCAGCCTCTCTTGGGCTTAAAGCCGACGAATACGTTGACCTGACCTCGTTTGCCCATCATCCCTTTTACAGTTTTTTTCCTGTTGAAATTCCCGACAATTGGAGCTGGGAATCGGCCTACAATGTGCCTTTGGACGTTTTAATTGGCAGCCTTAACCAGGCTCTAAAAAATGGATATTCCGTGGCCTGGGGCGCCGATGTTTCTGACCCAGGATTCAACCACAAAATGGGCTTGGCCATTAAGCCGGCTGCCGGGTTTGCTGGGCTAAACCGAGAAGAAAAAGAAGCCTTGTTTTTAAGCCCCCAAGATCAAGCAAACATTAGCCAACAGGCTAGGCAAGAGGCCTTTGACCGGTACGAAGTTACCGACGATCACGGAATGCTGATTACCGGATTGTTTACCGACCCCAAGGGAACGGTGTATTACAAAGTAAAAAACTCTTGGGGCGACAAAAGCAACGATTGCGGAGGTTACTTTTTTGCCTCGGAGGCCTTTGTTCGAATGCATACCATCAACCTATTGATGCACCAAGATGCCTTGAGCAGCGACCTAAAAAAGCAATGGCAATCTAGAAAATAAACAAGGTTAATTGACTTTTAAGGGCTTAAATTGTTTCCATATTGTTTAATGTCAAAGTAACTTCGCGAAAAATTCATGCAGGGGATTGACATAAAAGTTTTGGTTCGAGAGCTTGGATTGGTTTTTCGCCGCGAAACGGAAAATCTAGACGGGCTTCAAGAATATTTAGGGCACATTGAAACGGCCCAGCCGTATAATTCTGACGACTGCGTTGAAATTCTGCGCACTGCAGCTCCTTTTATGAAGCTCATGGTGCAAGAGCGGTTTATTTCGGCCGAAAAAGTAATGTCGCATTGTGCAAAACAGGCATTGCCCTTGGTATTTTTTGGCAAAGACGGACAAGGGGCCTACATCAGCAGCAATCCAGGAAAGGGTTTTGAAATAAGGCATTTGAACGCTGGCAAGGTTGAACTCAGCACCCGGCTTGGCGAGCTGCCATGGCATTTGTTTGAACAAGGCGAGGGCGGATATCGGGTGCTGTTGTTTGAACCTTTGGACTGGATTTTTGGGGTTGAAAGCGACGAATTTAATCGCTTAAAAGGCCCATTAAGCCGGTTTTTAAGGCTTATGCACCAAGAGCGACGCGAGGTTATTTTGCTGTACGTGTATGCTTTATTTACCGGAGTAATTGCCCTGTCCTTGCCCTTGGGAATTCAAGCCATAATAGGCTTTTTAATGGGGGCGCAGGTTTCTACCTCTTTGGTTTTGCTCATTGTATTGGTTTTGCTTGGTGCCTTTTTGACCGGCGCACTGCACATCATGCAAATTTGGGTGGTCGAGGCCATGCAGCAAAGACTTTTTGCCCGGGCATCGCTTGAATTTGCCTATCGATTCCCAAGGATGCGCATGGATGCCCTTTCAGAAAAATCTCCCCCCGAATTGGCGAACCGGTTTTTTGACATTCTAACCATTCAAAAGGGCCTGCCCAAACTTTTAATTGAATTGAGCAGTTCGGTGCTTCAAATTTTATTTGGCATCATTCTGCTTTCGTTTTACCATCTTACTTTCTTGGTATTTGGATTGGTGGTAATTGGGGTGGTGTACCTAATGTTTCGTTTAACCAGCCCCAAGGCCATGTCGGCCAGTTTGCTGGAATCGGATTACAAGTATAGAACCGCGAATTGGCTGCAAGAATTGGGTCGGCACATTGAGCTTTTCAAGCTAACAGGCAACAGCAGTCTTCCCCTGGAAACCACCGACAAACTGGTGGCTGGCTACATTCGGCACCGACGCGAACGGTTCCGAATCATTGTTTCACAAAACTGGTTTATGGTTGCCTTTAAGGTTATTCTTACCGCAGGTTTGTTGGTTTTGGGTGGCGCCTTGGTGGTAAATCAGCAAATCAATATTGGGCAGTTTGTGGCAGGTGAAATTGTCATCATTTTGATCATCAACTCGGTCGAAAAATTCATTCAAGGTTTGGAAACCGTGTACGATGTTCTAACCGCGGCCGAAAAACTAGGCAAGGTAACCGATATCCCCTTGGAACAGCAATCGGGGCGCCGCTTGTCAAACCAGCTGCGGCAGGGCGGAATTGGGATTGAGGCCAAAGACCTTAGCTACCTTTCTCCCCATTCCGGCAAAAGAGTTTTGAACAACATCCAATTGCGCATCAGACCAGGAGAAAAAGTATGCCTAACAGGGGGCGAAGGGTCAGGAAAATCAACCTTATTGAGTTTGTTGAGCGGATTGTATCAACCCTCAGAAGGGCAGGTTTTGTTGGACGGGGTACCCTTGCGCAATCTTGATGCTCAAGATGCACACACCTTGATAGGAGAAACCGTTTCGCAAGACACCATTTTTTGGGGGACGGTGTACGAAAACATTAGCATGGGGCGACCAGGAATTGGGTTTTCAGAGGTGAACGAGGTGGTAAAGGCCGTTGGATTGTCGCAAGAAATTCAGGCCCTGAAAAAAGGATTTGACACCGTATTAATTCCCGACAAAAAAGGAATTTCTACCTCGACCTTGCGAAAAATATCTTTGGCCAGGGCCCTTATTGAAAAACCCAGAATCATGCTCTTAGAAGACTTGGGTTTAGGCTTAGGGCCCGAACAGCGTGCCGAACTTAGGCGCTTACTGATTCATGAAATGCGGGAAACCACCCTGTTGATTGTAAGTAAAAACAAAGACATGGCCTTGGCCTGTGAGCGTTTGCTTGTTTTGGACCAAGGGGACTTGGTCTTCGATGGGCCTTCTAACGGAATTCCTCCCAACGCTCTTTTCATTCAGGTATTGGAATAATTTATGTTGGACATTTCTAAATACTCAACCCCCATCGACATGGAGCAGGACCGGTTCGGAGCCTTCCGCGCCATGACCAATCCTCGTACGCCCAGAATGCTGGCCTATTGGCTTATCGGGTTTGCCGGATTTGGGTTTTTGCTTTTGTTTTTACCTTGGACCCAGAACATCCGTGGGCATGGCAAGGTAACAACGCTTACCCCTGAAGACCGCCCCCAAACCTTGCAAAGCAGAATTGACGGGCGAATTGAGCGTTGGTATGTTCAAGAAGGCGACACGGTGCGTGCCGGCGACACCATCGTATTTATCAGCGAAATCAAAGACCAATACTTTGATCCCAATCTGCTTCGCCGAACCCAAGAACAGTTGAACGCCCGAGAAAAATCAGGTGGGGCCTACCAAGATAAAATAATGCAATTGGAGCGGCAGATTGCGGCAGAACGCAACAATCTGCGGATTAGTTTGCAGCAGGCGCGCAACAAAATCAGTATAGCCCGCAGAAAGGTCGGAATTGACAGTGCCGAAGTCGAGGTGGCCAAAACAGCCTATAAAATTGCTGAGGACCAGGTTAAACGAGCCGAGATCATGTACAAACAAGAGGGCATATTGTCTTTGCGGGAATTGGAAAATCGCCGGAACAAAATGCAGGAAGCGGCAGGAAAATTGGTGGCCGTCGAAAACAAACTCGACAATGCCAACCGGGAGCTCATCAACGCAACCATAGACTTGAACGGGATTGAAACCGAATACCTTTCGAAAATCTTTAAAATTGAATCGGAAATTCAAACCGCCAACACCGAACTTTTTAAGACCGACGAAGACATTGCCAAGCTCAACAACACCTATGCCAATTACAGCATTCGAAGTCGGTTTTGGCACATCACCGCCCCCAAAGATGGGCAGGTGGTTAAAATTCTAAAGGCCGGGTTGGGCGAAAACGTGGCCGCAGGCGAACCGGTACTTACCATCACCGCCCTGAAACCCCGATTGGCTATTGAAATGTATGTGCGTCCGGTAGATTTGCCTCTAATGCAGCGCGGCGAACAGGTACGCATCGTGTTCGATGGCTGGCCTACCATTGTTTTCTCGGGCTGGCCCGGAGTATCTTTTGGCACCTTCGGCGGCCGCATCTCTTCCATTGACTCTGATATTTCTGAAAATGGAATGTACCGTATGCTGGTTGCCCCCGATTCGACCGACATAGGCTGGCCAAATCAAATTCGAGTGGGTGCCGGAGCCCAAGGCTTTGCCCTGTTGCAAGACGTTCCCATTTGGTATGAACTTTGGCGGCAAATCAATGGATTTCCACCCAATTTTTACCAGGTGCCGTCGGAAAAAGCAGGAGCCTCTAGCCCGAAAAAAGCCAAATGAAACGCATTTATTTCATGCTTTTGGGGCTAATTTCCATGCAAGGGGCCCGAACCCAAGGCCCTGAACAGGTTTTGGAATTTGAGCGGTATTTGGATTACGTCGTGCAGCACCATCCCTATGGATTGGCCATCGACCAAATCTCGGAACAGGCCAAAGGAAGCTTACTTGGCGCCCGAGGAGGCTTTGATCCTATTTTAGAAAGCCGATACGACCAAAAGGAATTCGACCAAAAAAACTATTGGCAATGGTTGGAAACCAAGGTAAAGGTGCCAACCTGGTTTGGCATATCGGGTTATGCCGCTTACGACTGGGTTCAAGGAGCCTATGTTGACCCCTCAAGAACCCTTCCCAGCAACGGGCTTCCGGCTCTAGGTTTGGAAGCCAGTTTGCTGCGCGGTTTGGTTATAGACGAACGGCGCGCGGCGCTTCGGCAAGCCCAACAAGGCTTGTTGGCCGCAGAACAAGAACGCGTCGAGGCTTGGAACGAACTCATGCTAAAGGCCATAAAAGCCTATTGGGATTGGGTTTTTGCTTGGCGAAATGTACAGGTGTTCGACACTTCGGTTCAGGTGGCCGAACGTCAATTTCAAGGTGTAAGGGCCGCGTATGTTTTGGGCGAAAATCCCGCCATCGACACCTTAGATGCCTTTGTACTTTTTCAAGAACGGCAAACCGGACAAATCGCTGCCGCTCAAGAATTAATCAAAGCTCGACTTAGCTTAAGCACGTTTTTGTGGCGCGACCGGCAAACGCCCTTGGAATTAGACAGCGCCGTTCGACCCGACGAAATCCGCTTTGACCAACTGCCCGGCTTGCCCAGCCTTGATTCCCTTTCGCGCATTCTGCCCGCCACCGATGACGCTTCGCCCCTTTTGCAACGCCAACGATTTGAAATTGCAGAACTTCAGGTACAGCGCCGTTTGGCTTCTTGGAATCAACTGCCCATGCTCAATGCCCGTTGGAACGCTCTGTACCAAGAAAACCAGCCGGCTTGGTTTACCAATAATTACAAAATTGGTCTCGATTTCTACATGCCCCTGCTGCTTCGAAAAGAACGGGGAAAACGCCAAGAAGTGGAAGCCAAGCTGACAAAAGCCCAAATGGACTACCAGTTTCAGCGGCTGGGGGTTCGAAACCAACTGTTGACCTTGTACAACGAATGGAACAATTTGGGACGACAGCTCGCCCTGCTCAGCACGATGACCGATCAGCTGGACGCCCTATTTAGAGCTGAACAGCGGCGTTTTGAACTGGGCGAAAGTTCCATTTTTTTGATTAACCAGCGGCAACAGAAGTACATTGAGTACAAAATCAAAGAAACAGATGTGCGTCGAAAATTGCATCAAAAACAAGCGGAATTTAAAGCCTTGCTGGGGGAATTGATGAAGTAGCATTCCGGGTTGGAGAGGTTAGCCAGGAATGCACGAATGATATGGGTTGCATTTTTTCGGCGGGGTAGGTACGCGTGCACGAATCAACGACCGAATACACAGGGCTGCACCCTGTGCTGGGGTATTTCGCCCCTTCGGGGCTGGGCGGCTTAGGGTAGAATGCGGAAATTTTAGGTACGAATGTTCTGGGTTAAATGGGTCTGCGCCTACCTGCCAGCTCGCCTCGCTCTTCGTAAGTTCTTTTTCATTCGCTTTTGCGTGGCTTTGTCCTGAATGTCCATGTGCCTCTTCATGGCTTCTTTTCTCTTTTTCGCCAAGGCCTTTTTTTGTTTCTTACTCAAGGCCTTTTTTTCCGTTAAACCCGCTTCTTTTTCTTTCTCTTTTTGCTTTTCAGCTTTGTCAACACTACGGGCTTTTTGCCTACGTTCCCGACGGTCCATGCTCGATTCCCCACCCAAAAAATCCACCCTTTGCAGCTCTGCCCGGCGTTTTGCATTGGTAACCTGTGGTTTGCTTTTCTTTTGAACCTGGGCTTGTTTGCCCGTTTTTTGTACCTGATTACCAAATCGGTTGTTCTTGGTACTGCTGCAAGAGGCGAGGCACAGCAAGCAGAGCAGGCCCCCAACCATGCACCATTTAGCGTACATAGACCAATTTGGCTTTTTTGTGGATCCGAATTTTACCGCCGCTCCGTATTAAACTGCTGCCTTGATGCAGTCTTAGCTCGGTGTCAGGTCCCAGGAACAATGAGCTTCCCTTTTCTAAAACCAAGCTGCTGCCCGGCATCAATTCAAACAGGCTAGATTCAAGCATGCTGGGAGGATTCCCAATGCCTTTGGCCAAAACCGGACTTTCTCCGTTTTCCAAACGAAGTCGGCAGCCTTTTTTTAAGCGCAGTTTAGGCTGGGTTTCTCCATGCAACACAATATGCCCGCACCAGCGCAAAGAACCTTGAAGGTCGTAATGCCTACGTTCTAAAATGATTTTCGCTCTTTGTTGTTCCGGCTGGTCTTCTACCCGAATGCGCAAACCGTTCAGATGTATTATTCGGTTTTCGTGGGCGGACTTGGGGTCGCCCGCCCAGGCCGATTCGTAATGGGTGGTTTGGGTGTACACCGGAACCGGTGCGGGATTGGTAGATAAACTCAATTCGGAGTTGCCGCTCCAGTTTCCAAAGGCATCAAAGCCATCGCCCCCTTTTCGGTAGGTCCAAAGCACCGAATCGCCTACGGCATCGGCCAGTCCGGGCATCAGGTCTTCTTTGCCCAGCAAACTGCCGTCGCCGTTGGCATCGTAAGCCAAATACAAATCGTGCAAACCCGTAAAGGGATTGGGAAGACTGCTCGAGCGGTCGATCGGAATGGCGGAATTTCCCCAACTGCAAGCTCCGCCATGGGGCTTTGGATTCAGGTCAGACCGGAAGGCGAAATCCCAACGGCCGTCGGCAGGTAGTGGAAATAAAAAGGACCCTAGGCTGTTGGGCAGGTCGGGCCGTTCCGAGTACATTTCGTAGCCCCCCGAGCGTTGGTCTTTGCCTATTTGAAGGTAGGCGTACACGCCGGGGCTCCCTTGTTTTAGTTTGGCATCGGGCCGTAAAGCGCAGTCGTGCAGCGGACTCAGGTATTCTTCGGTGGGGTGGTCCATGCTTCGGTATTCCAGCCACAGGTATTGGTTTTTCACCTTAGCGTTTGCGCTGTCGCTGTTCAAATACGGAAGACGAATGCGGAGCGCATCGCCCGAGGTTCTAAAGTCGCGCAGCCAAAAGACCTGCCGAGCGGGCCCCTCTTCGGCCAGCAGGTCTTCGGTGTTGATTTCTTGGCCCAAACTATCGGGTGCCGAAATCAGAAATGCTTTTTCGGGCGATTTCCAGTTCATCATCCACCTGTCCCAAGCCGAAAATGAAATCATGCTGGAGTTCATTTGACCAGTTAAGCCGTAGTTGGCGGGCGGAATAGGCAGGCAATGGGTCCCGGCTCCACCGCCCGAATGCCAATGGTTGCCTCCAAACAAACCATGCAAATGTTCGCAAACCAACACATGCAGGCTATGCCCCAGCCCTTTACCTTGATTAAACGAAGCGGCGCTGTTCAATCCCTTAAAGGGACCAAAACCAGGACTTTGGTAGGCTGTTACTCCGTAACCCGAATGGTCAAGGGTAGAAAGGCCATGCAGGTAGCGGTTGTTTTTCCAGATTACATACAGCAGGTCCACTTTTCCGTCGCTGGCTTTGATTTTGGGCTTTCCGGGAGCGGTGGGTGTCCACTGGTCAAAGGCCGAGGCCGGCAAGCCATGGGTCGTTTCCCAACCTCGGTGCCCCAAAAAGCGGTTTACATCTTCTAGCACAGGCAAAATGCCGTAATCGCGGGGAGATAAACGGTGGCATGGCACCCGAAAAACCTGGGGAAGGTAATCGCCCAGCAGCTGATACCGGCCAAAAGAGGCCTGATCGTAATACATGCTTACCAGTCCCGGATTTTCAAGCTTGGCCACATGGCTCAATAGCTGGGGCGCTTGAGGTGGAGGCAGCGTTCCGCCAGGTCCTTGCACCCAATCTGAAATCCAGGGTTCGCCCAAATTCCCCGGACAACGTTCCGAATAATCTACCTCGGCAAACACCATTAGGGCATACAGGGTGTCGTAGGGCGGCAATAAAAAGCCGTTTTCCATGGCGAGTTGAGCCCGAACAGGAAAAACAAACCCAAAAATTCCCAAACCAATAAGCCGAAATCGAAGCATATTGCCGAAATTTACGCTTTTACACGATGAAAACACTGCATCTCTGCTTGCTTTTCTTTGGATTGTTGGCCTGCACGCCTTCGTATCCGCCCGGCATTCCTAGGGTGCCTGTCGATGCGTCGCTCTATATTTTTGACCCCCAATTTGTTGACCTTCAAGGGGTGGGAGGCTGCGCTTTTATTCCCGGGGGAAGCAAAGGAATCTTGGTCTATCGGGTTTCAATGGACCAGTTTAACGCCTATGAATTGCACTGCCCAGGCAACCATACGGGCGATTGCGGAAAGGTTAGCCTAGAAACGAATGGCTTTTATTTGACCGATATAGATTGCCCGAACAACGGCTGTGGAAGCCGGTTCAACATCATCACAGGCGGCCTGGAATCGGGCAGTAGCCAATATCCCTTGGTTCGGTATAAAACCACCTTTGATGGGGTGGTGCTGCGCGTATTCGATTGAGTTGCCCAACAAAAACCAAAATCAAGCCCCGGAATCCTATCTTTGACCATGACCTCCAAGCCCATGAAATCCCTACCGAACTGGTTGCCTACAGCAGCGCTTTCTGCCATTTTGCTTTTGGTGTACGGCAGCACCATGTCGCTCAGCATTCAAGAAATTGATGCAGGCGAGCTCGCTACCGTGCAGTACCTTCTGGGCATTGCCCACCCTTCTGGGTATCCATTGTTCACCTTTTTGGGTTTTGCTGTGGTGCGCAGCATGGGCTTTGCCGAACCCTTGCTGGTCAGCAATGCCTTGAATCTGATTATGGTGGTGCTGGGCGCCGTTTTTTTCTTTGCCGGGCTTCGCACCCTTTACCCCAAAGAAAATGCATGGCTGATGCTGCTGTCGGTGCTCTCGGTCTTTTTTTCTCTGCGGGTTTGGTCTCAGGCTGTAAGCCTTGAAGTGTATGGATACCACATTGGTTTGCTGGGCTTATGGACCTGGCTTTTTATTCGTTACCAGCAAAAGGCCGACTCCAAGGCGCCCATTTGGCTGGGTTTAAGTACGGGGCTTCTGTTTTCAAACCACTTGATTTCAATTGTGGTTGTTCCTGGGCTGCTTTGGGCACTTTGGAAAGCACATACAACATGGAAAGCGCGCTTGCTTGAAGGGGGCATCATGACCGCCGCCGGACTGGCAGCGGCTCTGCCTTTTTATGCTGGAATGTACTTTCTGGCCAACCAAAGCCCCGAGGCCTATTTTGGTGATTTAAGCAGCCTCAACGGATTTTGGAATCATGTTACCGGAGCACAATACCGGGTATGGATGTTTCAGGGTTGGGAATTCAGTAAAGAGAACATTGGCCTGTTTATTAAGGGTTTGCCGGTCGATTTGTATTGGACCTTGTTGCCTGCTTCTCTGGGCCTGTGGTTTGGGCGCAAAGCCTGGCCTTGGCTATTCATTCAGTTGGTGGTTTGCGTATGGTACGCCTCAAACTACGATATTCCTGATATTGAACCCTATTATTTATCGGCCACCTTGCTGTTGCTGTTTCCTGTGTACGCCTTTTTTCGCTATCTGGCTGAAACGGTAAAGCCCGCTTGGTTGATCGTGCTGCCGGCGGCATTGTTGCCGTTTTTGCTGCTTGCCAAACACGGGGAGCGAGCCAACCGCCGCAACGACGTGTTGGTAGAACGCTATGCCCGATCGGCCTTGCTCAGTTTGCCCGAAAACGCCTTGGTCATTACCCGGCAATGGGATGTGTTTGTATCGCCGGGTATGTATTTGCAAACGGTAAACAAACTGCGCCCAGATGTAGTGATTTTAGACAAAGAATTGTTTCGTAGGCCCTGGTATTTAAGCCGTGGGCAGCAGCGGCACCCGGAAGTATGGATGGGCACGGAGCCGGCCTTAGACAGTTTATTGCCCAAGTTAAAAGCCTTTGAGGCGGGCGACCCGAACCCTCAGGGCATACAACAGGCTTTTGAGGGTTGGATTCAAGAATTGATGCGGCAAAATGTTGGGCGCAGGCCGGTTTTGTTGGGCCCCGAGTTGGTTGACGAAGAGGTGGGACGCCGCAGCGATGTTGTACTGCCCGAAGGACTTCGCTTGGTTCCGTTGACCTACTTTTACCTGCTGCGCAGCGATACAGCGTATGTGCCAATTTCAGATTCGCTCGACCCCGTGGCAGATATGTCGCCGGCGGTCTTAGAAACCGAAAGCCGCATCCACCGAATGATTAGGCAGCTGCGCATCAGCATGATGGCCAATCGGTTTGGCTACGAAAATTACTATGGGCGAATAGAAGAAGCTACCCGATGGCGGCAGCGTGCCGACCAAATGCGGGGCCGAAAATCGGCGCGCGGACCGGTTGAGTTGCCCCCTCAGCCTCAGCAATAACCTCGTTTTTTGTAACCGTTTGGTTAGGGGCAGCCCTTGGGCTGGCCTTGCAATCCAGATCGCCCCCCATAAGCACCAATCCGCCCAGCCCTGAAAGGGCGCAATACCCAAGCACAGGGTGCAGCCCTGTGTTTAGCCAGGAATGCACAGGGCGCATTCCTGTGCATCAACCAACCCTTCTCGGCCATGGAAAAAAAGAAAAATCTTACACAACATCTGGCATCTAAAACCGCCCTTTTATTAACCAATTCGTAATAAATTGGTAACAATTCGCCTTGAGAACGCCCCTATCTTTGCCGCAAAACATGCAAAAAATGAAACAAATCTTACATTCTGCCCTATTCCTTCTTGGAATTTCAGTAGTCGGAGCCCAAACGGTTACCGTTACTGACGCCGACATCAATGCCGGCCAAACCGTAAACTGGGTAAACACCAACACCTACCTGTTGGATGGCCCTGTTTATGTTGAAAATGGTGCCGTTTTGAACATTCAAGCCGGAACCGTTATTAAAGGCAAAGCCCAAGTTCAAGGAGCTCCAGCCTCTGCCTTGTTTATTTCGCGCGGAGCAAAAATCAATGCCATCGGAACTCCAACCCAGCCCATCATTTTTACCGCCGAAGTTGACGATGTTGCAAGTTCAACCGACCTTGATGAAACCGACCGCGGTTTATGGGGCGGTGTGGTTATTTTGGGTTATGGTATCGCCAAAAATGCGGGCGTTGATACCTTTCAGGTTGAAGGTGTGGCCGGAAACGAACCCCGCGCTTTGATGGGCGGAACCAACAACGCCGACAACTCAGGAACCCTGAAGTACGTTTCTATTCGCCATGCTGGTTTTGAAATTGGCCCCGGAAACGAATTGAACGGCTTGACCATGGGTGCCGTTGGCTCTGGTACTACCTTGGAATACATCGAGGTTTTTGCTTGTTCTGACGACGGTTTTGAATTCTTTGGCGGTGCCGCTAACCTTAAATATGCCGTTTCTTCCATGAATTCTGACGATTCGTTCGACTGGGATTTGGGATACCGCGGTAAAGGTCAGTTCTGGTTTGCCATTCAAGCTTCCGACGAGGGCAACCACATGCTTGAAGTAGATGGGGCTATTCCTGATGGAGGTCCTGTTTGGTCTCAACCCACTGTGTTCAACGCTACCCTGATTGGTTCAGGTGCCAGCAACACCACCAACGCGAACAATACCATTGGTATGTTGTGGCGCGACGCTACCGGAGGCTACCTAAACAACTCGATTGTTTTTGATTATGCCCGCAAAGGCCTTGAAGTTGAAGATTTGGCTGCCGCTTCTGGCATCGACTCATACAAGCGCATGCAAGACGGCGAATTGGCCTTCAACAACAACGTTTGGTATGCTTTCGGAGTCGGAAATACCCTTGATACTGCTGGTTTTATCAAAGTTACCAACGCTTCTACCTCTGAAGATGGAGATTGTTCTGATTTGATTGCCCACTTGGGCACGAAAGGAAACGCCGTTGCTGACCCAGGTCTTTTGAGCATTGGACGTACTGCCAACAACATGTTGGATCCTCGCCCCGACGGAAACGTTGCTCAAATCACGTCTAACTTGTTTGCTTACCCAAACAACGATCCTTTCTTTACTCCTGTAACCTACAAAGGAGCTTTTGCTCCCAATGGCACAGAATGGTTGCGCGGTTGGACTGCCTTAGACCAAAACGGTTACTTGAAAGTAAACGCTTCTGTTGAAGTGGCAGAAAACCAAGTGAGCGTTTATCCTAACCCTGCTTCTGCTATGGTAACCGTTTCGTTGAATGGTATGGCTCAAGCTGCTCAGGTGGTGTTGACCGACCTAGCCGGAAAAACCATTTTGACTGCCAATGGCAACACCCAAGGTATGAACATCGATTTGTCGAGCGTTCCCGCTGGTATGTACGTGTTGAATGTTCACACAGCTACCGGAACCGGTGCCGTTAAATTGGTTGTAAACAATTAATTCTTTTTCATTAAGGTGTATTGAAAAGAGGCGGACTTCGGTCCGTCTCTTTTCTTATTTAATCAGGTATTATGAAAACAAATTTACTTCGTCTGTTGAGTTTTTTTTGCCTTTGGGCTCCACTTCAAGCCCAATCGCCGGTGGCTATGAATTCGGCCGCAATGTCTACGGTTACGGGAAAGGTATTTGACGAGATTACCGGAGAAGAGGTTCTCTTTGCTACGGTTCAGCTTCAAGGAAGCCCCCTAATTACCTCGACCGACATGGACGGAAGGTTTTTATTTTCTAAAGTGCCTGCGGGAAGCTACACCCTGGTGATTACAGCCGTAGGATACCAAAAAGTAAGTTTAACCAATTTGGATGTTACCGCCGGAGCAACCGTTGAAAAAATTGTTTCCATTAAACCCGCGGTAATGGAGATCGAGGAGTTTACCATCGAGTCAAAAAAGGTAAACAACACCGAGGGAGCCTTGCTTGCCATGCAAAAAAACTCAGATGCCGTACAAGATGGCGTATCGAACCAAGAATTGGGTCGCTCAGGAGCTTCGGATGCTGGAGCGGCCATGAAATACGTTACGGGTGCCAGCGTAGAAGACAATAAATTTGTGGTGGTTCGGGGATTGGGCGATAGGTATTCGGTTACCTCTTTGAATGGAATTACGACCCCCAGTTCTGACCCCTATCGAAATTCCACCTCTTTAGATTTGATTCCTTCAGGAATGCTCGACAACATTGTGGTTCGCAAGACCTTTACCCCAGACCAGCCCGGCAACTTTACCGGCGGAAATGTGGATATCACAACCAAGTCGTTCCCCGAACGATTTTACTTCAGCTTTGGAACAGGGATTTCGGTGAACACTCAGTCTTCTTTCCGTTCCGATTTTTTGTCTGAATCGGGCGGATCACTCGATTTTTTAGGCATGGACGACGGCACCCGAGCCCTTCCTGATATTTATAAAGACCCCAACAGCATTGATTTGATGAACGACGCCTTCTACCTTAAGGTCCGCTCCTTGAATTCCTCGGCAGGAATCCGCGATACGTTCAACCAAACCGCCCGAGGACTACGAAACACCTTTGTTCCCATTGAAAAGTTTACCCCCATGAACCATGCTTTTAATTTGGCTCTAGGCAACGTTTTCAATTTTAACAACAAGCAAGAATCAAAACTCGGCTATTATGTGGGTGTAAATTACGACCGAAGCTACAGCTATTACTCTGGAGCCGTGCTTGGGGCTTACCGGCTTCAAGACACCGCCTCTTCGAAACTGCAGGAATTTTTTGACTTTTCTGACCGTCGAGGCCAAGAAACCGCCACCTTGGGAGGCATGGCCTCGTTGACCTTCCGCATCAATTCCGGCAACGAAATTTCGGCCAATTCCGTGTACAACCAATCTGGAGAACAAACCAGTCAAATTAGCAGCGGCAGCGCACCCCAAATCTTGTCGGCCGCCGATAACGACTTTACCACCATGAGCAATATCTACCAGCAACGCTCCATGCTTAACCTTCAGTTAAAGGGCCGGCATGCGGGCGGACCATTAGGGCGGATCGAGGTCGATTGGAATGCCGGACATACCCGGAGCCACCAAGACCAACCCGACATGAAACTCTTTGCATACCAAACCGGCCCCGACGGATCAAATTTTCTGGACAACGGCTCCTTCGATGACCCCTTTCATTACTTCCGAAGCTTAGAAGACCAAGCTTGGCAAGGAAAACTGGACGTTTCGCTACGGCTTGGAAAAAACCCAGCCAACAAACTGAAATTTGGCGGAAACGTTATGCATAAAGACCGGGACTTTACAGAACAACGCTTCCAGATAACATGGAATATGGGCAATGGCAACTATGTAGATTCAAACAACAATTGGTATTCGCCTCAGGTTGTTCGCCTAGAAATGGACCCCTCGCGCGAATTCTCTGCCTTTTTTAATCCATTGAATTTTGGAATTGTTGACACGCTCGCGGGCGGCCAATATCCACAAGGCGGACGCTACATCCACAGCAATTTTTTGAAGAACCAATCCCGTGCCGCCAATGCCTATTCCGGATTTGAAACCATTTCGGCTGCCTATGCCATGCTTAATTACGAATGGAAAAAATGGAAATTTATTGCCGGTTTAAGGGCCGAATATTCCGATATGTTTGTTCAAAGTCAAGATACGGCCATCGCCCAAGGACAAATTCAAAAATGGAATCTATTGCCCGCCACCAGCTTGGTGTTTAAAATCAACGACGACATGAACATTAGGGCCGCCGCTAGCCAAACCTTGGCTAGACCAAACCTTCGGGAATTGGCCCCCTTTGTTGCTTACGATATGATTGGCGCCCCAGCCTTTAACGGCAATCCAGACCTGAAAATGACCGACATTTTGAACCTGGACCTTCGGTACGAATACTATTTTAACCCCGGCGAAATGTTTGCTCTAAGTGCCTACGCCAAACAGTTTACCAACCCCATTGTGCGGAGCTTTAATCCCATTACCGGCTCATCAACGGGCGAATTTAAATTCACCAATGTACCCAGCGCTCGTGTGGCAGGATTTGAACTTGATTTCCGAAGCAAACTTGGCAGCCTGGTAAATAAGGACTGGGCCAACAACATCAAGTTCGGAATGAATGCCTCGTTGATTTTTTCTGAGGCCGATATCGATAGCGTAGAATTGTCTTCCATCTTGTCCGTAAATCCTGATTTTGGAACCACACGCCCTTTCCAAGGTCAATCGCCCTATTTGTTCAACGCCTCTTTGGGTTATTTGCCTCCTGCTCTGCGCATGGAAGCCACCTTGAGTTTAAATGTGTTTGGAACCCGTTTGTCTGAGAACAGCCAGGCAGGCACCCCCGACATTTATGAGGTGGCTCGCCCCATGTTGAATTTCACCTTTACCAAATGGTTGGGCAAAGACGACAAACTGGCGTTGAAGTTGATGGTTCAGAACCTGACAAACGCGAACTTCAGACGGGTGCAATCGTACAAGGACCAAGAATTTGTGGTTTCAGATTATCAATTGGGTCAAACGTTTAGTTTTTCGTTGACCTATCAAATTAAGTAAGGCCATACAATGGGGGATTGCCCTTCGCCGGCAATCCCCTACCTTTGCCCCATGAAGGCAAAAGCCCTGTATCTCTTTTTCTTGATGCCCATAGCCATCTTGGCACAGGCCCCCCACAGCGGAGAAATTTTGCTGCAACTTCAGCGTATTTCAAACCCGCAGCGCGCCCTTTATTTGGCAGCTCACCCCGACGACGAAAATACCCGCCTTATAGCCTGGCTGGCCAACCACAAGAAAGCGGAAACAGCCTACCTTAGCCTGACCCGGGGCGATGGAGGCCAAAACCTGATAGGACCAGAACTCGGTGATGTTTTGGGATTAATCCGCAGCCACGAATTGGTCGAAGCACGCCGAATTGACGGAGGCCGACAGTTTTTTAGCCGTGCCCGCGATTTCGGATATTCTAAGTCGTACCAGGAAACCGAATCCATTTGGAACGCCGATTCGGTGCTTGTTGATGTGGTGAAAGTGCTAAGGGAGTTCAGGCCCCACCTGCTTATTACCCGATTTAGCCCCCAACCCGGTCCAACCCATGGCCACCATACCGCTTCTGCCCGCCTTGGACTTAAGGCCGTTGAACTGGCCGCCAAATCAAATTACCGACCCGATCTTGGAGCCCCCTGGAGCGTTACACGAACCCTTTGGAATACCTCTTGGTGGTTTTTTCAAAACAATCCCGAAGCCCTGCAGTCCGACTCCTTTTCCAAGGTCTTTGTAGGGCATTATGTGCCCGAACGCGGCCTTAGCATTCAAGAAATTGCCGCTTTGGCCCGCAGCCAACACAAAAGCCAAGGGTTTGGCTCCTCTCCTGCCATGCTCGACACCCTAGAGTACTTCCAGGTGCTGCATGGCCAGCCCTTTTCCAAAGACCCCCTAGATGGCATCCCTCCTTCCTTGGCCGAAATCCCCGGCGGACTTGCCTGCAGCCAACTCCTTGATTCTTTAATTGCCTCTTTTGAACCCCTGCAACCTCAAAGGTTGCTGCCAGGGCTTTTCCGCCTTCGCGACCTTCTTAAAAATCTGAAAGACCCGCTTCTGGCTCAGCAAAAAATCCTTGGCACCGAACAACTTATTCAGCATTGTGCCGGCATTCGACTGCGCGCATTGGTCTCACAACCCATTGGTAGTCCCGGAGACACCCTAACCTTTACCCTCGATTACGGCCAAGGTTTACCAGCCAATATTCAGCTAACTCAAATTCAATGGCCCGGAACAGGTTGGCAAATTTTACCCGGAAACAACGCCCCCCTCAACTTCCCCTTGCAACCCCGAGGCCAATACAGCGTAAAAGCCATGGCCAATGCCAAAGCCCATTTCGCTCAACCCTATTGGCTCGAAGAGCCCGGAACAGAAGGAGCTTTTTTTGCTAAATCCACACAGCAAACCCAAGCTCTGGGACTGTTTGAACCCAGTTGCAGGGTTAAATTGAAGTGGAACAACTACGAATGGGAACAACCCTTACCCCTGTTGTATGTTTCAAAAGACCCGGTTAAAGGAGAATTGGTCGACGCCTTTCGCCTGTTGCCGAAAATCACCCTAAACCCCGGGCGACCCGCAGCCGTGGCCATGACCAACGCATCGGTGCAAATGCCCATTTTAATTCAAAACCACAGTTCTTTTTACTGCAAAGGCCGCTTGCAGCTCGGCAAATCCAACGGCTGGCAAATAAAAATGGTCGATTCTTTGATCGAACTCGCCCCCGGCAGCTCAACAACGATCACCACCGAATTGATTCCACAGCGGTTCGATGGCAAAACCTCCCAAATTTCAATTCAATTTGTTGACCAAAATGGACAGGTATTTGACCGGCAATGGACCGAAAGCCAGTACGACCATATTGGTCGAGTTGGAATTTTACCGGCCTCCAACTTGCCCGCACTTGCCCTGCCCGCCACAAAAACCCCTCGCCAAATTGCCTTTTTGCCCGGGGCCGGCGAACTAAGCCCCGAAATGCTCAATGGGGCAGGTATTGACATTCAAACCGTTAACGAACAAGCCCTTATTGACGGAAAAGTAGAGGCAAAGGTGCTTTTGGTTGGAATCCGTAGCCTGAACATCAGCCCCCGGCCCGAGGCCTTGCAGGCAGCTCTGCTGCGCTTCGCCGAAAAAGGGGGCCATGTGATTGTTCAATACACCACGGTTTCTGGATTGGCCAACAAGGAAATTTTGCCAGGGTTGAAATTGGGCCGGCAGCGCATAACCGACGAACGGGCCCCCATTCAGAGCCAAGCTACCCAGCATGCAGTCATGCTTCGCCCCTTTGAAATTAAAGAAAAAGATTGGGAGGGTTGGGTGCAGGAACGCGGACTGTACTTCGCCGAATCTTGGTCTAAAGAATGGACTCCCGTATTGCAAGGTTCTGACCCGGCCGAGCCAACGCAGTCGGGCATTCTTTTGATTCGTTCCTACGGCAAGGGGCAATTGGTGTACACGGGGCTGTCCTTTTTCCGTCAAATTCCCGCGGCCGTGCCCGGAGCCTACGCTTTGCTCTTCAATTTGCTGCATTTCCAGGATTGATTTCCCGCTTTTATGGGTGGGGGCGGCAGCCGGGCTTTCCGCGCTACTCCGCAGTTGCCGAAAGGCTGGCCCAGCTGGTTTGCGGGGGCTCCCAAGGTCGCCTCCGCACCTAGCGGGCCAGCCTTCGGCACCTTTGCGGGATAGCCGCGTCAATCCCTGCCGCAAACCCCACAAAAACAAACCCGACTCCCTATTTAAAGTTTCGCTTGATTCGGGGTTAAAGCCTTAGGCAAAAAGGTCAATGATTTTTATGTGGTTCCGCGACATAGATACAACACCCCTCCGCTCCAATCGCTTTAAAAGCCGGGAAACGACCTCTCGGCTGCTTCCAAGTTCGGCAGCAATGCTGCGGTGGGTAGCCTCAATAACATACGAATTGGCCGCCTCACTCAGAACCCGTAGGTGGTTCAGTAATCGCTCGTCCATGTTCTTAAACGCAATTTGATCTATGGTGTTCAACATGCCCTCAAGCCGAAATTGATAGGTTTCAAGCACAAACAAATACCAAGAGGTATACCGGCGCATCCAGTCGTCCATTTTATCCACGGGAATGCGCAGCAAACGAACCGAATCCATGGTAATGGCCTTGATTTTTGAGATGCGTTCCCGCCCCGAACAAATTAAAGAAAGAGCACAGGCTTCGCCTCCTTCTATGTAGTAAAGAAACAGCTCGTGGCCTTCTTCGTCTTCTCTGAAAATTTTGACGTTGCCCGAAAGAATAAGGGGCATGCTTTTAATCGGCAATCCAATATCCATTAGCAGGGTATTCGAGGGCAGTTCCTCAAGGCTTGCACTAGACTCAATTTCACGAAGCAATTCCGGCTCAAACTGCGGAAATTGTTTTTGCAACTCCTCTCTCATTTGCTGAATTTTAAGCTGCGATTTAAAGCGACAACCTCATTCTTCCAAATGTACAAAAACACCATGAGCCTTGGCTGCAACATTAAAAAAACCGAAGGTCCGCCCCCCGCAGAAAATGTGCAGTAGGTTGATTTTTTGAGGGTTAATAGAGAAAACCTTCCTCTTTTTTTTAACAAACTGTCAAATTCCTCCCTTTTTAGTTTATTTTTGAACATTGTTATTGAGAATAAATTTCATTTATATTTTTTACGCGAGATGATTTTTATTTGATAATATCAGGTTAGAATTGGATATATTTTTAGGCTGTGATTGTTTTTTTCTTCCCTACTTGTATTTATACGCCCCATCTACCTTCCCCCATTTATGGATATTCGGATTATTCAATATTTGCATGAGTTAATTTTAAAGGCAGAAACAGGAAGCCCCAAAAAGTTGGCCAAGGACCTAGGTTTGTCGGAACGTTCCGTTTACAATTATATATTGTATATGAAGAACGAAATGGGCGCACCGATTCAGTTTAAGCGCCAAATAAACAGCTATGTGTACACCGAAGATTGCACCTTCGTGTTGAAACACAGGCAGTAGGGGTAGGCCACTGCGCCTACCCCAAGCCACTGCGCCTACCCCAAGCCATTGCGCCTACCCCAAGCCACTGCGCCTGCGCCAGATTTTATATTTCAAACTGAAAGTTGCCGTATGTTTGGGAATTGCGGCCCTCCACCCGAATGCTGTACTGCCCCATTGGCAGCTCTTCGGCG
>Ga0194129_10003582_pt1 | contig 21507 bp, 27 predicted proteins | sample TA2KigCa35mmetaG_FD_150862 | JGI IMG/M metagenome (GOLD analysis project Ga0194129, IMG submission 150862) | Freshwater microbial communities from Lake Tanganyika, Tanzania - TA2015038 Kigoma Deep Cast 35m | ecosystem: Environmental > Aquatic > Freshwater > Lake | place: Tanzania: Lake...
CCTCAATCTCTGCTGGCGGGATGTGGCGGTGTTGCAGCAGTTGGCGGATCGCGCGGCGTCTGGTCGCCTGCCGCTGCGGCAGCTGCCACGGCGCTACGCTGCCCGCCGCTGGCTCGATATCGCGTTGGTGCTGCTGGCCACCGATGCGTTGGTGCGCCTGTTCTCCAATCGCCAGCTGTTGCTACTGCCCTTGCGCCGGCTGGCACTGGCGCTGCTGGGGAGCTTCAGCTGGCTTCGGGCCTTGAGCCTCAGCGCCATGAGCGATGGCCCTTGCCGCCTGCGCTGGCCCTGATCAGGATGGCGGCATGCTGAGGAGCAGGCAATGGTGATCAGCAGTTCGCCCCAGCCGCCGCCGAGCCCTGCGCTGCTGCGCTACCTGCGCCATGAGCTTGGGCTCAGTGACAACGCCCTGCAGCTGGGTTTACGGCAATCGGAGCAGGAGCAGGCCCCCCTGCCAGTGGTGCTCTGGCGCTTTGGCTTGATCAGCCTCGAGCAGTTCGATCAGGTGCTCGGCTGGCAGGCGGCCTTGGATCCGTAGGGCGGGGCGCCTCAGTACACGATCAGCGATTCCACCGGTACTGATTCCGGGAGCTTGGCTTTGCCACCGAGGTCAGCCAGTTCCACGATGAAGGCAAAGCCGCAGAGTTCACCGCCCACCCGGTGCACCAGCTCTGCGCAGGCGCCGGCGGTGCCGCCGGTGGCGAGCAGATCGTCCACGATCAGCACCCGCGGCCGGTGTTCAAACCCATCGGGGATGATCTCGAGCCGGTCGCTGCCGTATTCGAGGGTGTAATCCACCCCGATCACCTCTCCGGGCAACTTGCCGGGTTTGCGCACCGGACTGAAGCCGATGTTGCAGGCCGTGGCCAGAGCGGTGCCCACGATGAAGCCGCGCGACTCAATCCCCACAATCAGATCCGGTGCCAGCTGATCGCACACAGCTCCCATCTGGCGCATCACTTCCTGCCAGGCCAGGGGGCTGCGCATCAGCGGCGTGATGTCGCGAAACAGGATGCCCGGCTTGGGAAAGTCGGGGATGTCACGCACCAGGCCACGCAGATCAAGGGCGGTCATGGTCGACGGATCGGGTGCGCAGCTGGCAGTATCGCAGCCATGGCTGATGCTCCTGTGCAACCCCAGCGCCCGCTCTCTCGGCGGGGTCTGGAGCGGCTCGATCTGTTGCTCCTCTCCGCTGAAGCGCTCGACCTCAACGGTGGTGAGGCGATGGTGTGGCTGAGTGAGGAGATGGGGCTCACCGATCTCTTCCCCAACCGGGTGGAGCTGTGGAAGCGCCGCTGCAGCAACCCGCTGCGGCGCACCACCCGCCGTGATCGGATCACGGAAGCGGAGGCTGATGGCTTGATCCGCATCCTCAATGCCTTGGCGGATCGGCTTTATCCGATGTTGCGCAGCCTGCTCTCCTCGGCCGAGCCCCCCCAGCTGAGCGAACAGCGCTGGGCCCTTTTCCGCGGTCGCCTGCAGGAGCTGCTGAAGGAGCGCTTCAACCCCCGCCGCAGTGGGGTGCAGCGGTTGCTGGATCCCCAGGAGGGCCCGCAGCTCTGCCGTGAACTGATCCAGACCATGGCCCTCAGCGCTGGCCCTGTCGGATTCACGCGGCTCAAAGCCAGCCTGATGGACGCAGCGGTCTGATCCGCAGCACGACAGCAACCCTGCGATGAAACTGACCAGCCGCTACGAACAAACCAGCTGCCGGCTGGTGCTTGAGGGTTTGCCAGATCTCTCAGCCGGCCAGAGCAGCCAGACGATCGGCATCCTCACGGGATTCAGCCTGGCCCTCGCCGGCAAGACCGAGCTCGAAGGCCAGCGCGATCACCTGCAAGCACTGCTGAATGTGGTGCTGCCCTACGCCCGCGGTTTGATCAGCGGTGTGGCCAGGCCCCAGGGCGCCGAGGATGTGCCCGTGGCGATCCGCCCTGTGGATGGCCAGCACGAGCTCGAGCTGCGCAGCAGCCAGCCCAACACGCCTCCGCTGCGCCTCCCCCTCGACGACGCGGAGCTAAGCGATCTGGTGCGCTGCCTCGATCGCCTGCAGCTCGATCCGCAGGTGGCGGTGCCGCTGCAGTGGCCGGCGCCTCAGCCGCTGCGCCGATCGGAATTGCGCCATCGCCTGCCGCTGGCTCGCCGGGTGGCGGCTCCTCTCACTGGCATTGCGGCGCTGTTGGTGGCGGGTGTGCTCGCCTCGCTGCTGCCCACACCGAAGCCGCCAGCGAGCGCTCCGGCCGCGGTGAGCACCCCCTCGCGCGGTGGTTGACGCCACCCCATTCCCCTCCACACTTGCACTACCGCAATGAGCGACTTGAGCTGGTCTGAACTGCGTCGCCGTGTGACCCGCCTGGGCGCTTGCCTCGATGTGGTGGTGCGCAGCGATCCGGAGGTGTGCGGCCTCAGCGGCGAGCAGTTTCACCTCTCGCTCCACCACGGCGGTCAGGGCGACTGCAGCGTGGGCAATCTCAGCTTGGTGGATTGCCCCAATGAACTGGTGCTCGTGGAGTTCGAACGCTGGATGCGGGGAGCTGGATACCGGATCGAGTCATGAGCCGTCGCCGCGGGCTGCAGGTGGTGCGTGGTGGCCGCGGTCAGCCGCCAGCTCCGCCGCGCACGGTGTTCCGGCAGCGCCGAAAGCCGCCGCGCTCGCGCCGCATCTTGGAGGCTGTGCTGCTGATGGCAGCCGGGGTGGGCCTGCTGGTATTGCTCCTGCAGCTCCCGGAGCTGATCGATCTCGACAGCCTGCTGTTGATCAGCACCGCCATCGGCCATCTGATCGGCGGCCTCTCGCAGCTGCTGATGGGTGTGCTCCAGTTGCTGGCGGTGCTGGTGTTCGTGGCGATTGCCTTGCTGGCGTTGCTGCTGTTGGTGGCTGGCCTGGTGCGGTTTGTGCGGGCCTTGTTTGGGGCTGGCGCGGCCAAGGCGGCTCGCCTGCCGCGCCGCTGAGCGCTGATGGGCAAATCCGCCAAGCCACCCCGTGTCTCTGAGCTGGATCACGGGGCCGCCCTAGCTCCGATCGACCGCAAGCTGTATGCCAAGGAGCTGGCCCGCCTGCAGGTGGAGCTGGTGAAGATGCAGTACTGGGTGAAAGCCACGGGCTTTCGCCTGATGGTGCTGTTTGAGGGGCGCGACGCTGCCGGTAAGGGCGGCACGATCAAGCGCATCACCGAACCGCTCAATCCCCGCGGCTGCCGCGTGGTGGCTCTGGGTACGCCTAGCGATCAGCAGCGCAGCCAGTGGTATTTCCAGCGCTACGTGGAGCATTTCCCCTCGGGCGGGGAGATCGTGCTGTTTGATCGCAGCTGGTACAACCGCGCCGGTGTGGAGCGGGTGATGGGCTTCTGCAGCGAGGAAGAGCTGCGGGAGTTTGAGCAGTCGTGCCCGGAGTTTGAGCGGATGCTGGTTCGCTCCGGGATCGTTTTGCTCAAGTATTGGTTTTCGGTGAGCGATGCAGAGCAGGAAGCGCGCTTCCAGGCCCGCATCGACGATCCCGCCCGGCGCTGGAAGCTCAGCCCGATGGATCTGGAATCGCGCGATCGCTGGGAGCAGTTCTCCCGCGCCAAGGACGACATGTTCGCCCACACCAACATCCCCGAGGCGCCTTGGTTCACCGTGGAGGCCGACGACAAGCGCCGCGCCCGCCTCAACTGCATCCGCCACCTGCTGAGCAAGGTGCCCCACGAAGACATGACACCCCCGGCGCTCAAGCTGCCGCCGCGGCGCAAGGCCAAGGGCTACGAGCGGCCGCCATTCAACGAGCAGTTCTTTGTGCCGAACGCCTACGCCTGATGCAGCTGGCTAAACCACATGCCGGCCAGCTGCCAGCTTGACAAGAGAAAAACGGCCAGAAACACCCAATTGAGCCAGGCCGGCCTTTTGTCGTTGTCGAACATCAGGCGCCGAGCCTAAGGGGCTGTGCTGGTTCAGGCCGCGCTGAGTGTGGCGCTGCGCTTTTGCCGCCTGAGCTCATGCAGGCCTTCAAGTTGGTTGTGCACCGCCACAAGTTGCTGGCGGATGTGTTCGGTGTTCTCGAGCTTGGCGAGGTTGAGCAGGATCGCCTCGATCTGGGCCTTGCTGTCGATCAGCACGCGGCAGTCGGTCGTTCCGGGTTCGTAGGCCATAGAGAGGTGTGGACCATGCCCATGCAATCGCGCCGCTGAGGTGAGCGGTGTGTCAACGGCTGCAATCGGGGCTCAGAGCCTTAAGAGTTTCTGGAGGCCAGAAGCCCCCCGCAGGTGGTGCAGGGGGCGACTGAAGCAACGGAGAGGGTGGGATTCGAACCCACGGAAGCTTTCACTTCGCCGGTTTTCAAGACCGGAGCCATCAACCACTCGACCACCTCTCCAGCGGTCGACCCATGGGGCCGCCAAGAGTGTCTCATGACTGCAACCCCCAGTGCATTCTCATTCAAGACTCATGAGAACGCGATTCAAGCTTGGGATGGCGCCTCTTGGGTTGTCGTTGCTGCCATGGCCGTTCTCTCCACCAACCTGTTGGCTCTGCGCACCCGCGAGCTGGCGGATCTGATCGAAACCCTGCCGGTGAGCCTGGCGCCTGAGTTGCACTACGAGCGCTGCTGCGAGCTGCTCGAGCAGCTCGCGATCGCCCTCGATCTACTGGCCGATAGCCGCTGAAGCGGGGCTCGCTGGGCACTGACCAACGGCCGCTTCGATCACCCGCTGGAGGTTGCCGGCGTTCTCCAGGCGCCAACGAAACGCTGCGAGCACGGTTTCCACGTGGGTGAGCGCCCCCAGGCAGCGGGGGTGCTTCAGGCGTTGCTCCGGTGCTTCCTCCTGGCGGATCAGCGCCTCAAGGGCGCTCCGCGCATCAACGCAGGCTTCCTGCTGCCGCGTGGAGCTGCACAGGTTGAGGGCAGCGAACGCTGCACTGCGCGCATTCGCGGGTGGAGCCGCGGCTTCAGGCCAATGCAGGGGGGAGTTGCAGGGCCAGCAGCAGGGCCGGCCCGAGGCGAAACAGCGTGGGCACGCCTCCGATCAGTTCTCCGGCTTGGCCAGCGGGAGTAGGCACTTGTCGGAGTCGCAGCCGGCGGGACCAGCTTCCATCAGCTCGCCACTGTCATAACGCTGCAGGGCTTCGAAGAAGTCGCTGGTGCGGCGGCGGCCCACCACTTCGCTCTGCAGTTGCTCGTAGGTGGCGTGATCGATCGGCTCGAACGGCAGGCGCGGGAAGGTGGCGTTGGCATCGAAGCGGGCCAGCAACGCGGCGGAGATGTAGCCCTCGCCGTTGTCGATGGCGGCGTGGATCGCATCGGTGAGCGGCTCGATCTCGTGCTCGCGGAACTCCACGGTGGCTGAGGTGTTGTGGGCCGTGTAGTGCTGCTGCACCTGCATGTAGAAGTCGAACTGGGCCATGGCGGAGAAGTTGTTGATCTCCACGGCATCAGCGCCCGGGATGTTGGCCCAGCTCACTTCGGTGGGGATTTCCACCAGCCATTCGGTGCAGCGGGGATCGAAGGGATCGTTGAGCAGGCGGCCTTGTTCGTCCTTATCGCTCTGCGAGGGCACGATCGTGTAGCCGTAGTCCATGCAGGCGAGCGCCACCGGATCGTTCTTGCGGAAGGTGATGCGGCGAATGAAGCGCTGCGCCTTGGGGGGGTGCCAGCCGGGGGAGGCGCCGGTGAGCAGGCTCTTGGTGCCGGCGGGCTGCACGGTGGTGCAGCGGTTGGGGCGGCGTAGGCCGTGGCGATCGCAGTAATCCCACACGGCATTATTCACGATCTCTTTCCAGCGGCTCAGGTACTCCGCTTCCTTGGCCTTGAAGCTGCGGCCCTCGTCGGTGTTGGGGCGGCCGGCTTCCCACCACTGCAGCCAAGGGGTGCCGAAGGCGTGCACGAAGAAGTCGAACAGGCCGGTGAAGCTCACGCCCACGATCGGATCCCAGGCGCGGCTCTGGCGGTAGCGCTCCACCTCAAAGCGGTGGTTGAGCAGGCAGGCCACGGCCAGGCCGCCGGCGGTGAAGGCCTCTTCCTGCGCCACGTGATCCTCAGGATCGATGCGGTTTAGGTGGATCTCGGCCAGGTTGCAGTGGAAGTCGGCGCCGAGGATCTCGCCGCAGGGGTTGAGGCCGTAGCGGCCGAGGCGGTGCTCCAGTTCAGCGGCGCTGATCTCGGGGTGGTGGGTGGTGAGCCAGCGGCCGGCTTCCTCGCGGCCTTGATCGCAGTAGATCTCGATGAACTCGGCGCGCAGTTCGGGAGTGCTGAGCAGATCGGCGTTGGAGCGGGCGATCGCCTCGGGGGCGAACTGGATGGCGCCCTCACCGGAGTGGAACTGCTTGGTCACGGCCTCGAGCACCGTGGCCCGATCCGGGCGGGTGTGGAACACACGGGTGTGGTTGGCCATGCGCAGCGCATCGCGCTCGGGGTCGATGCGCCAGTTGCCGTCGCTGTCCTGCTGCCAGAGGTTTTCCTTGGCTCCGGCGGCGGAGAGGTCTTCAGCGGCGAACTGGCGCATGCCAGCGCTGCGGCGGATGTTGCCAGCCACGATCGTGACGGCCGCCTCATCGATCAGCAGGCAGCACTCAACAGAGGTGAGCTGGCGGCCCTGGGCTTTGCCCAGGATCTGGACCACGCGGCCGTAGAGATCCTTCAGCTTCACCGGGTTGGCCATGCCGCCAAACCCTTTCAGCGTTTCGCCGACGGGGCGCACGTCGGCCAGATCCACGTTGATCTCGATCGGCGTGCTGGCGTCGAAGCGCTCATCGCTGCAGAGCTCGAGCAGCAGCTGGTAGCTATCCACCCAGCCGCGGCGGGTGTCGCCCACCTTGATGAACACCTGCTGGCCGTCGATGCGGTGGCTGGTGTGCTCCTGGCGCTGACCGGCGGGGGTGGCGCCGATGTCGCTCACCGCTTTGATCACCAGCTGGTTGCGCACCACCGGCAGGCGGTTGATCAGGTGCTGCTCGATGATGGCGCCGGTTCCACAACCCATCATCGCCAGGTCCATCATCAGACCAAAGGCTTCCCAATCCACCAGGTTGGTGGAGGTGCAGTTGTAGGAGCCGGAAAAGTTCTCGCTCTGCTCAATCCAGGGGGTGCCACCGATCCACAGCCAGCGGCCGGAGGGCAGCGCCTTCTGCTCAAGCTGCATGCGTCGCAGCAGCTCCACTTCCTGGGCGTTGAGATTGCCCAGCTTGCGCAGGCCTTCGAGGTTGCGCTCGGCCACCTGCTTCCAGCTTTCGCGGCCGCCGGCGGTCTTGCGCGAATAGGTGCGGTAGAAGACGGGGTTGGCGGCAGGCGCCGTGGCGGGGAAGTCAGGTCTGGGTCCCTTGAGGGGCTCGCCCATGGCGGCGGTGCTGGGTCCAGGTACTGACAGGGTCACGGGGCTTGAACTAGGCGGTGCTCGAACCATAACGCCACCGGTGGGGTCTGCAAGCAGTCGTTGCCACCATTGGCGGTGCAACTCCGAGAATGCTGGTTCTGCCGGGTTTCGCGCCTGTCCTGATGAAACGCACGCCTGAGCCGGAGTTGATGGAAGGGCTGGAGCAGGCCCAGGCCTATGCCGCCGCCAACTTCGCCGCTGGCGATCAGGCCTTGATCGAGCGGCTCGCGGTGTTGTTGCCCCAGGGCCTGGGGGAGCGGCTGGTGGATCTCGGCTGCGGACCCGGCAACATCAGCTTCCGTTTGGCGGAGCGCTACAGCGGCGCCTCAGTGCTGGGCATCGATGGTGCTGCCGCCATGCTGGCTCCTGCACTGCAGCGCTTAGCTGAGTTGCCTGAGCTTGAGGGGCGCTTGCGCTTCGAGCAGCGTTGTTTGCCGGCGGCTGATCTGGCCGGGGGCTACTCGGCGGTGGTGAGCAACAGCCTCTTGCACCATCTGCACGATCCGCAGGTGCTCTGGCGCAGCGTGGCTCAGCTGGCGGGCCCCGGTGCCTGCGTGTACATCAAGGATCTGCGCCGCCCTGCCAGTGCCGAGGTGGTTTTGGCGCTGCAGCGCCTCCACTTGGCCGATGCCCCGGCGGTGCTGCAGCACGACTACATCGCCTCGCTGCACGCCGCATTCACCCCCGAGGAGGTCGCCCAGCAACTTCAGGAGGCTGGCCTGGCGGATCAGCTGCAGGTGGCAGCGCTGGAAGACCGCTACCTCGAGGTGTGGGGACAGCTGTTCTGAGAGGCTGGCTCCATGACCAGCACCTCTGCTCCCGCCGCCACTCCCGAGCTTCAGGCCCTGGCTGAGGCAGTGGCGCGCCGCCGCAACTTCGCGATCATCTCCCACCCCGACGCGGGTAAAACCACTCTCACCGAGAAGCTGCTGCTCTACGGGGGTGCGATTCAGCAGGCCGGTGCCGTGAAGGCCAAGGGCGAGCAGCGCAAGGTGACCTCCGACTGGATGGAGCTCGAGAAGCAGCGGGGCATCTCGATCACCTCAACAGTGCTGCAGTTCGACTACAGCGGCAGCACGATCAACCTGCTGGACACCCCCGGCCACCAAGATTTCTCCGAAGACACCTACCGCACCCTCGCTGCCGCTGATAACGCGGTGATGCTGGAAGACGCGGCCAAGGGCCTTGAGCCTCAAACCCGCAAGCTGTTTGAGGTGTGCCGCATGCGGCGCATCCCCATCTTCACCTTCATCAACAAGATGGACCGGCCGGGGCGTGAGCCCCTCGAGCTGCTCGATGAGATTGAGCAGGACCTGGGCTTGGCCTGCTGGCCGGTGAACTGGCCGATCGGCAGCGGCGATCGTTTCCGCGGCGTGATCGATCGCCGCACTCAGCAGGTGATCTTGTTTTTGCGGGCGGAGCGCGGCCGCACCTCAGAAGAAAAGGTGCTGAGCGTGGAGGAAGCGCGCAGCAGCGGTGCGGTGGAAGCCGAGCTGCTGGATGCAGCCCTCGAAGAGCTCGAGCTGCTGGAGGCCGCGGGCAATGAGCTCGATCTCGAGCTGGTGCATGCCGGTGAGCTGAGCCCAGTGTTCTTCGGCTCGGCGATGACCAACTTCGGCGTGCGCCCCTTCCTCGATGCCTTTCTCGAGTTGGCGCAGAAGCCGATCCCACGCGCCAGCAGCGCCGGCGAGATCGAACCGGTGCGGCCCGGTTTCAGCGGCTTTGTGTTCAAGCTGCAGGCCAACATGGATCCCCGCCACCGCGACCGTGTGGCGTTTGTGCGGGTCTGCAGCGGCAAGTTCGAAAAGGACATGACGGTGCAGCACGCCCGCACCGGCAAGGCCATCCGCCTCTCACGCCCGCAGAAGCTGTTTGGCCAAGACCGCGAGGTGGTGGAAGACGCCTACCCCGGTGATGTGATCGGCCTGAACAACCCCGGCATGTTCGCCATTGGCGACACCCTGTATCTGGGCCCGAAGGTGGAATACGAAGGGATCCCTTGCTTCAGTCCAGAGATCTTTGCCTGGCTGCGCAATCCCAACCCTTCGTCGTTCAAGAGCTTCCGCAAGGGCGTCAACGAGCTGCGGGAAGAGGGTGCGGTGCAGATCATCTACGACACCGACCAGAGCAAGCGTGATCCGATCCTGGCTGCTGTGGGTCAGCTGCAGCTCGAGGTGGTGCAATACCGCCTCGAGAACGAATATGGCGTGCAGACACGCCTGGAGCCGCTGGGCTTTTCGGTGGCGCGCTGGGTGGTGGGCGGCTGGCCGGCCCTGGAGAAGGTGGGCCGCATCTTCAACTGCAAAACCGTGCGCGATGCCTGGGACCGGCCCGTGCTGCTGTTCAAGAACGAGTGGAACTTGAACCAGCTCGGTGAAGACCATCCCGATCTCGAGCTGAGCGCCGTGGCACCGGTGGTGAGCGGGGTGGAGCCAATTGCGCTCTGATCGCGCTGCCCTTTTGCGCTGATCCCCCACGGATCCCGCCTGCAAGCCACGGCGGCCCGCTGGCCCCGCCAGAATCTTTACAAAGAAAGGTCACAACGGCGGTTCTGGCGATGGCGAGGCCCCTCTGGCTTGTACGACCCCGCAACGATGGCGGGTGCGACTACGTGAACTTCGTGCCAGGCTCCGCGCCGGGATCAGCTGCAGTGGAGATGCGCGAAGGCAGTCATCTCCCGCCCCAGATGCCCCTGCTCAAGCGCCGCTGCTGGCTGCAGCGCGATGAAGCGGAGCAACAGCGCCGCCGCCTGCAGCTGGAGGGGGGCTTTCGCCACAGCGAACCCCTCTTCTGATTGTTTTGATCGAAGGCTTTCCCCCCTCTCCCTCTCTAGGCTGACCCCATCGCACTGACATCTCCAGCCGCGGCATGACCCAGGGAACTGATCCAACCGGTGGCCCTGCCCAGCCCGGCTCGCTCAATCCCTATGAGCGCCTCGGCATCAGTCCCGATGCCAGCTTTGACGATGTGCAGGCGGCCAAGCAGGCTCGCCTGGCTGAGGTGGGTGAAGACCCCATGGCGCGGGCGCGCATCGAAGCCGCCTACGACGCGGTGCTGATGGAGCGGCTCAAGGAGCGCCAGCAGGGCAAGGTGAGCACCGCAGCGCTCAATGCCTCCCAGCGGGAAGCGGCCAAGCCTGCAGCCAAATCCGCGGCCGCTAAGCCATCACTCCCTTCATTGCCCAGTCTGCCCGCCCTGCCGCGGCCTGCCCTCAACCTCAGCGCACCGGCACTACCGCGTTTGGCCCTGGCTGAAGGCCGCGAGCGCTGGTTCCCCGTTGCCGGTGGTGCGGTTCTGCTGGGGATCCTGCTGCTTTCGCCAGCTGCCAACGCCGATCTGGTGCTCGCGTTTGCCACGGTGCTCACGGTGGTGAACCTGCAACGTCGCCTGGGCCGCTTGCCGCCCGCGGTGGGCTGGAGCGTGCTGTTGCTCAGCGCCGGCCTGCTGCTCGGCGGCCTGCTGGTGAGCGCCATCGATCCCTCATTGCCGTTGGGCTTGCCGCTGGCACCGCCGCAGGTTCAGAGCTTGCCGGCCCTGGTGCTGCTGGTGCTGGGTGCCCTGCTGATCGCCTGAGCCTCAGGCGGCGGCGAGCTCGTTGATCAGCTCCTGCAGCTCGCCGCTCCCAACTTCGTAGATCTCGTTGCAGAAGTGGCAGGTGAGTTCGGCCTTGCCGTCTTCAGCGAGCATCTCGCTCAGTTCGCTCTGGCCCAGCAGCTTCAGGGCATTCACGCTGCGTTTGCGGCTGCAAGGGCAGTGGAAGGTGATCTCCTGGCTGGCTTCGGCGTTATCCAGCAGCTGGGGATCGAGATCCGGGAAGATCTCGCGCAGCAGAGCTTCCAGGTTGCCCTCACAGGCGGCCAGCTTCTCGCTGAAGCCGCTGATCTCCTTGCAGCGCTCCTCCAGCAGGGCCACCAGCGCCGGCTCACGGGCTGCTTTGGGCAGCACCTGCACCAGCACACCGCCGCAATGCTTGAGGCCTGAGCTATCGATCTGCTCACCCACGAACACCGCGGAAAGGGTCTGTTCGGAGTGCAGCAAATACGACGCCACGTCGTCGCCGATGCCGCCGCTCACCAATTCCACGGTGGAGCTAAACGGCTCGCCTTCGCCCAGATCGCGCACCACATGCAGGTAGCCGGTGCCGGTGGCCTGCTTGAAATCGAAGTGGTGCAGCCCATCGGCCTCCTGCACCAGATCGAGTTCCAGTTCAGGGTTGCCCACATAGCCCCGCACGGTGCCATCGCGGCCGGCATCCACCATCAGACCCCGCAGGGGACCATCGGAGGCGATGCGCAGGTTCACCCGCCCGTGCCGCACCTTCATCGAGCTGGCCAGCAGCAGGCCTGCGGTCATCGCGCGGCCCAGCAGCGCGGTGGTGAGAAAGGAGAGGTTGTGGCGCCGGCGCGCGTAGCGGGCGGTGGTGCTGGTGCTCACTGCCACCAGGCGGATGCCGCCGCCGGCTGCCATTGCCCGCACCAACTGATCCGCCATCGCCTGTCTGCCTGCACCCAGAACCGGCACTGTATTCAGCGCACGGGCTGCTCCAGGGGTTGCAGCAAGCCGCCCTGCAGCCGGTAGCGCTGCTGCGGTTCCACCCAGGCTTCAAACAGCTCGGGTTCGTGGGTAACCACCAGCAGCACCCGTTCGCGCCCGAGTTCAGCCAACAAACTTAGAATCCCGCCCCGCACCGACCAATCCAGTCCAGCGGTGGGCTCATCCAGCAGCAGCACCTTGGGGTTGCGCAGCAGCTGCACCGCCAGGGCCAGGCGGCGTTGCTGGCCGCCACTCAGGGCTTCCGGCGCCTGCTGCAGCGAGATGCCATCGAGCCCCACCTGGCGCAGCACCGCCTCCACCTTTTCTGAGGGCACGCGCCGCTGCCCGAGCTTCAGCTCCTGGCCCACGCTCAGGCCGAGGAAATGCCGTTCGGGGAACTGAAAGAGCAAGCCGCACAGCCAGCGCCGCTGCCGGGCACTGAGCACCGCACCGTTCCAGAAGATCGAGCCGCCGCTGCGGCCGCCGGTGGGTTCTGCCAGGCCGCAGATCAGCTCCAGCAGGGTGGATTTGCCTGAGCCACTGCGGCCGGCCACCAGGGCGGGTTTGCCCACCTGCAACTGCAGATTGAGGCCGCGCAGCACCGGTTGCGCCGCGGTGGCCGGGTGGTAGTGCAGCGACCTCAGCTCAAGCATCGAAGGCGCCTTGGTTTGCAGGTGCCCCCAGTCTGCGGGTGCCCCCAACATGTTTGATGGTGGCAATGCTGCGCTGCGCCTGGCCCGATGGAGATCCGCTTCCGCGAATTTGATCCCTTCAACTGCTGGATCTGGCTGCGCTTCAGCCATGCCCCCGGCCAGGGAGAGCGCGGCTACATCGACACGGTGTTCGACAGCTGGTTTTTCCTCGGCAAGCTCGGCGGTTTCAACGCTGAGAACCTCCAAGTGCAGGACGAGGGCGCTGAGCTGAGCGGCATGGCCTACGTCACCGACATGGCGGCGCGGGCCATGCCGGCCCTGATGCACAACATGGGCGAGATCGAATACCGCAGCGAATGGGCTCGCTGTTGGCTTGATCTCGGCACCAGTGATGCTCTGGCCCTGGACGTGCTGATCAACACCCTGCGCCAGCTCGACACCGATGTGGTGGAGATTCAGGAGGTGCTGATCGGTGGTGTGAACGACGACTGGCCCGTGGAGGAACACCCCGACAACCCCTTCACCAGCCTTTCGGACCCCGACGCCTGACCATGGCCCGGGAACGGCGGCGTGTGCTGATCCGCCCCGCGCGGCTGCGGGAGATGGATGCCCAAGGCTGCCTGGCCTTGAGCCCGGAGCACAGCCGCTATCTCCGCAAAGTGCTGCGCTACGCCCCGGGCGACTGTTTTGCCGTGGTGGATGGTGCCGGCCATCTCTGGGATGCGGAGCTGCTGGATCAGAACCAGGCCCGTTTGCTGCAGCCGCTCGAGCAGCCGTTGCTCCATGAGACGCCCCCCAGCCCGGCTCTGGTGCTGGTGGCTGCTGTGGTGAAACGCGATTTTGAGCTGGTGGTGCGGATGGCCGTGGAGCTGGGGGTGGAACGCCTGGTGCCCATCGCCTGTGAGCGCACGGCGGTGCTGGGGCAGCTGCGGCCCGAGCGGTGGCACACCATCGCTGAGGAAGCAGCGGAGCAATGCGAGCGGCTGTGGCTGCTGCAAATCGATCCCCCCACGCCGCTGTGGCAGCTGTTGCGCTTGGAGCCGCCCGCTTCACCTGCGGCGGTGGTTCGGCTTTGGGCGACCACCCGTCAGGAGGGCTTGCCGGGGCTCAGCCAAGCGCTCCAAAACGCAGCTGAAGCTGGCCAATCCCTCCAGGAGGTGTGGCTGGCCTGTGGGCCTGAGGGTGGCTGGAGCCCTGCTGAAGAAGAGCAGGCGGCAGCCGCCGGTTGGATTTCCGTTCAGCTGGGTTCCACGATCCTGCGCAGTTCCACGGCCTGCGTGGCCGGGGCTGCAGTGCTCAGCCAGTGGCGCGCTGCCGCTGGCTGAGCACGATGACGAACTGGAGCCGAATTACTTCTTGCCGAACAGGCCGCCGGCCATGCTGCGGAAGCCCGCCAGGTTGGCTCCGCCGCGGCGACGGCGCATGGGCAGCGCGCCACCGGCGGTGACGCACTCAGGGGCGAAGGTGGAGAGGGTCGCGGCGGGCTTGGCAGCCTGTTCAGCAGCCAGCTCAGCGGCGATGGCTTCGGCGGTGGTGAGCACCTTGCCGCCCGCTGCTGCAGGGGCGGGGGATTCAGCCGCAGGTGCTTCAGCTTTGGCGCCGGCGATCACCGGTGCTTCAGTTTTGGCCTCAGGCTTCTTGGCGGCCTTGCTGGGCTTGGCCACTGGAGCCACCACAGCCGGCGTCGCGGGGGCCTTCTCATCGAGGTTGAGGAAGAAGCTGCCCTTGCGGTTGAACACCATGGCGCCGGTTGTAAGGCGGATAGCTGGATTATCCGTCGCCAGCGGCGCTGGCGGGCCGCTCCCTTAGGGCAGTGCAACAGAAGCGGGCGCGGTTGTGTTGAGCTGGGGCCTGTGTTGCGTCGGCCTTGCGCGGGCCTGCTGGGAATGCTGGAGCTTCAGGTTCTGCTCAGTGGTGATCGGCTGCAGCACTGGGCCTTCGCGCTGCTGATCAATGCGGCGCTGATCGCCATGGCCCAGCGCCTGCCCCTGCTCACCCGCTCGGGTTGGGTGCATGCCGGCATCTTGGGCACGCTGCTGCTGGGCAGCCTGGATTGGCCGGGCTGGTGGGCCGTGGTGCTCTATCTGGGCCTTGGCTCGCTCGTGACCCGGCTTGGCTTTCGCCGCAAGCAGGCCGAGGGGCTGGCGGAATCCCGCGGCGGCCGGCGCGGCCCCGAAAACGTGTGGGGATCTGCCGCCACCGGGGCGGCCCTAGCGCTGCTCAGTCTGCTGCCCTCGGCGCCTGTCACCTTGCTGCGGCTTGGCTTTGCCGCCAGCTTCAGCGCCAAGTTGGCCGATACCTTCGGCAGCGAGATCGGCAAGCGCTGGGGCCGCCACACCGTGCTGATCACCACCCTCAAGCCGGTTCCTCCCGGCACTGAGGGTGCGATCTCCCTGGAAGGAACTGCCGCCAGCCTGCTGGGCAGCGGCCTGATGGCGCTGGTGATGCTGCAGCTGGGCCTGTTGCAGGGGGCTGGGGCCTGGTGGCTGGTCTCGCTGGTGGGGTTGCTGGCCACCCTGCTGGAAAGCCTGATCGGCGCGGGGTTGCAACAGCGCTGCGTTTGGCTCAGCAACGAGCTGGTGAACGCCTTGCAAACCACAATCGCCGCCGTGGTGGCGATGGCGGCGGCGGAGTGGCTCGGTTTGGGCTGAGCCCTCGGGCTGGGGGCTGACCTCCTCAGTGGCTCAGCAGGGGATTGAGCTGCTGGCGCAGCTTGAGCAGCAGGCGCTCACCGCGGCGTTGCATGGCTTTGGGGCTCAGGCCACTGCCTTGGGCGAGCTGCCGCCAGGTGAGGTTCTGCAGCAGCCGCGCCAGGATCAAGCGGCGCTGCTGGCGCTCGAACCGGCGGAGCACACGCCAGAGGTGCCGCCGCTGCTCCCAGCCGATCACCCGGGCGTAGCGCTCGTGCACGCGGGTGTCGCGCAGTTGCTCCACCAGGGGTGAGAGCTCGCCCTCATCATCAAATTGGGGTTGCTCCAGGCTGGCCAGTTGCAGGCTGCGCCGCCGCGCTAGTGCAAGCTCCCAGCGCTCCAGGCTGCAGCCCAGCTCAGTGGCGAGGCCGCAGCAGGCAGGGGCTGCAGGCCCTGCTGCTGGCGCTGCAGCTGCAGCGCCTGGCCCCGGCGGTACAGATCCAGCAGGTGATGGCTGCCGCTGATGGTGTGGGAGCGGTCGCGCAGGTAGTGGCGAATGGCTCCCCGGATCCAGGGCACCGCTGCGGTGCTGAGGCTGTGGTCGCGGCTGGGATCGAAGCGCTCCACCGCTTTGATCAGCCCGAGGCAGCCTTCTTGGCTGAGGTCTTCGAAGCTGTGGCCGCTGCGCTGGGATTCCTGGCGCGCCACCCGCCACACGAGCGGCAAGTTGGCGTGGATTAAGGCGTTGCGGTTGGCGGTGCTGCGGCAGTGCTGGTAAGCCGCCATCAGGGCGGCATTGCGCTGGCTGAAGTCGGCTCGGGGCTCAAAGGAGTGCATGGGGCTTGGAGCGGTTGCGTGTTTTCACGCTCCTTCGCCGCGGCCTGCTCTTCCCTCCCCTTGGCGGTGGAGGCAGCATCCCTCAGCTGGGGGAGGGACCTCCCTGTGGAGCTGTGCTCAGAAGCTGACGCTGCTGCTGCCGAGCGGTTGCAGATCGGCCCACTGCAACAGGGCTGGCCATTGGCGCACGCGTTCATACACCTGGCGGTGCCCCTCGCTGTTGAGGTGGATGCCGTCGCTGCACAGCCACTGCAGCCAGGCGGGGTCTTGCAGCAGGCCGTTGAGCAGCGGCAGGAATGGCACATCCGCCTCCAGGCAGGCCTCCTCCAGCAGGGTTTCGTAGCGGCGCACCTGCTCGAGTTGGTACCAGAGCACATCGGCGTAGGGCATCACCGCCTCATCCACAGGCGTGAGGCCGAGCACCAGCACCGGCGCCAGCTGTTTGGCCTGGGCGAGCAACTGCTGCAGGCCAAACAGAAAGCCATCGGCATCCAGTTGCGGCCGACCATCGGCGCGGCCGACGCGGGCGCAATCGTTGAGGCCCATGGCCAGCAGGATCCCTTGAGGCTGTTGGCGGCGCAGCTCGCCCCGGCAGCTCACTTCGCTGTGGAGCCGTGTCGCCACCCTCTCCAGGCCATCGCCGCGCACCCCCAGCGGATACAGCACAGGGCCATTGGGCAACCCCATCCAGTGGCGGCGCAAGCGCTCGCACCAGCCGCCCTCCTCCGGATCACCCCAACCCACCACACCGCTGTCGCCAAGCACGATCAGCTTGCGGGGGATCGGAACACTCATTGCTGCAGCAGCCGTTGGCGGGCGCGGTCGCTGAGATCTTCCCCCAGCAGGGTGAGCGCCGCGTAAGCCACCAGCAGCAGCAGCAACTGATCAAAGGCAAAAGCGCTCAGGCTTTGGTTGAGCTGGGAGCCCAGCCCGGTGCCGGCCACCAGACCCACCACCACTGTTTCGCGCAGGATCACATCGGCGCGATAGGCGCCGTAGGCCAGGTAGGAGCGCGCCAGGCCGCTGAATCGCCCGTAGAGCAGCGCGAGGCGGGGGCCGGTGCCACTGCAGCGCAGGGCTTCCTGCCGCTGGGGCCCGGCCGCTTCGCTGCCCTCCAGCAGCAGGCGCCCCAGGATGCCGAGGTTGTGAAAGCCGAGAGCTAGGGCGGCGGTGATCACGCCGGGCTTGAACACAAACAGCAGCAGCAGGGCCGTGAGCGGCGGCGGCCACAGCCGACCAATGGCCCAGATCAACTGCAGCAGGCGTTGGCCTAAGGGCCACGGGGCCACCAACAGCAACAACAGCGGCGCCACCCCAACCGCCAGCGCGGCCGCCAGGAGCGTGAGCAGCACGGTGTTGAACACCAGGGAAGGCCAGGGCAGGGCCAGGGCTTCCTGCCAGCCGCCAGGAGCGATGGGGGGGAGCGCCTGCCAATGCAGCAGTGCTGCCGGTTCGATCGCCAGGGCTCGCCCCACCCCGAACACCAGCGGCACCAACAGCAGGCCAGCCAGCACCAGCTCCCGGCCCCGGCGCCCCACACCGGCCGCCCGCATGCTGAAGCGGCCCGGCATGCCCCAACGCCGCCGCAGGGCTCCGATCACCGCCTCCAGGCTCAACATCACCGCCAGCAGCAGCCACAGGCCGCTCCACAGTTCATGGAACTGCAGCGATTGCAGGGTGAGCAGCAGCTCATTGCCCAGGCCCCCCAGACCAAACACCCCGAGCAGCGTGGCGCTGCGCAAAGCGCATTCGAGCCGGTAGCCGCCATAGCTGATCAAGCCCGGCAGCAGCGGTGGTCCCATCGCCGAGAGCAGCGCCGCGGGCGGGGCCGTGCCGGCGGCCATCAGGGCTTGCAGGTTGCGATCGTTAAGGCTGTCGAGCAGATCACTCACCACCCGCGCCACCAGGGCCCCATAGGGAATGGCGATGGCGATTACGGCGATCACCGGTTGCAGGCCAATCACCTGCAGGAGCAGCAGCCCCCAGATCAGTTCATGAATCGAGCGCGGAATCGCCAGCAGGCGCCGAATGCCTTCCGCCGGCCAGCTGTGGCCGATCAGAGTGCGCCAGAGCAGGCGGGAGCTGGCCAGGCCTGCGGCGATGCCGATCAGCAGGCTGGCGCACCAGCCGAGCAGGGCCATGCCCGCGGTCACCCCCAGGCCCCGCAGCAGCGACTCCAGGACCACCGGATCGGTCGAGGGCTGCACCGCGGCCAGCAGAAACTGGCCGATGAGATCCCAGCCGCCGCCATGCACCAGCCCCGGCAGCAACACCAGCAGCGGCAGGAGTGCCAGCGCGGGCAACAGCAGCAGCAGCGGCGCAGCGGGTTTCATCGGGCGAGGCTGGGTTCTGCGATACCGGCGTAGAGGGCCTCAAGGTCTGAGGTTTGCAGCTGCGCCACGGGGCGGTCCCAGCAGATCCTTCCCTGGCGCAGGCCGATCACCCGATCGAAACCCTGCAGCAGATCTGGCCTGTGCAGGCTGAGCAGCAGCACACGCGGCGCTGTGGCCTGCTCCAAAAGCAATTGCAGCAATTCCTGGGCCAGGCGTGGATCCAGGCTGGCCAGCGGTTCATCCGCAAGCAGCAGCTGGGGCTGCTGGCGCAGCAGGCGGGCGATGGCCACCCTCTGGCGCTGGCCGCCCGAGAGTTCGCCCACCGATTGGCTAAGCAGATGGGGGTCGAGATCCACCTGGCGCAGCGCCTGGGCGCAGGCCTCACTTTCCAAAGGCAGCAGCAGGTTGAGCATCGCTCGCGGCCAGCCCCAGCTCGCCAGCCGCCCGCAGTTGAGGTTCTGCTGCACGCTGAGCTCTTCAATCAGGCGCAGGTCTTGCCAGAGGGTGCCAATGCGGGCCTGCTGGCGGCGCCGGGCCCTGCTGCTCCGGGCCCGCCGTTCGCCGCTCCAAATCACCTCGCCCTGGGTGGGTTGCAGCAGGCCATTCGCCACCGCCAACAGAGTGCTCTTGCCGGCGCCGCTCGCCCCCAGCAGTGCCACCCGCTCGCCGGCTTCCAGCCGTAGATGGATGCCCTCCAGGCGGGGGAGCTGCCGGCCTGGCACCGTCACGTTGCGCAGCTCCAGCACTGGGCTGGGCTGGCTTTCGCTCGCGTTGAGGCCGGGGTCGCTCATGGCTTCCCACTGTGCCTGCCGGGCTAGAGCGTGCTGAAGCGGAAGGCCAGCAGCGCCAGGATCAGCCCCACGAGCATCAGCTCGAAGATGTCGGGCCCGCGGGGATTCATTAGCGGCTCTCCTCCCCTTCGATCCGCTTCACCGAGGGCAGGGTGAGGGCGAGCACCAGCAGGGGAATCTCAAGCCAGAGCACGCCATTGCCCAGGGCGATCACGGCCAGATCGATGGCCGCCAGTGAGCGCAGGAACAGCACCCACACGTCGTCGCCCTCACTGCAGCTGCGCTGCCAAAGCAGCAACCCGGCCACCACCAGCACCAGATCCAGCAGCAGCGTCATCGGGAGGGGCGATTGTTCGCCCCTCGATTCTGCTGCCTACTGGCCTCAGACGCCCGCGCTTAGCGGATCTGGCCGACCTGACGCCCCACCTGTTCGATCCGGCTGTAGGCACTGGCCTTGGCACCGGTGAACTGCTGGGCTCCGAACAGGCTGAGGATCTGCTTCTGCTCCGGATCGCTGGGCCGCCAGCTCAGGATCGCATGCTGGATGCGGTTGGTGAAGCCCTTACCGAAGCGCTTGTCGAGATCGGGCTGCGCAATCCAGTGGTAATCGGGATAGCCCGGCGTTTTCCAGATCGCCATCACCTTGGAGCGATTGGCCTTGCCGTTGTGGAGGCTGGAGCGCCACACCTGTTCGTTCACGGCGCCGGCCTCGTAGGCGCCGCTCTGCACGAGGGCGATGGTGGCGTCATGGCTGCCGCTGAAGCCCGGAGCGCCGCCGGCGAACTGAGTGGGTTTCACCCCGGCCTGGCCGAGGAAGTATTGCGGCATCAACCGGCCGGAGGTGGAGCTCTCGGAGCCGAAGGTGAAGCGTTTGCCCTTGAGCTGGCTGAGCCCCTGCACGTTGGTGACCGGCTTCAGCCCGCTTTTGGTGTTGGCGATGAAGATTGTGTGGAAGGAGGCGTCGATGTCGCGCTGGGCGAGCACCTTGGCGCCGGGCTTCTGCAGGCGGGCTTGCACGCCCGTGAGGCCGCCGAACCACACCAGATCGAGGTTGCCGGTGCGGAAGGCGCTCACCGCTGCGGCGTAGTTGGTGACGGGCACGTACTGCACCTTCACCCCGAGTTGTTTGCTCAGCTCATTGGCCACGAGCCCGTAGAGCCGGTTCAGCTTCTCCGGCTGCTGGTCGGGAATGGCACCGATGCGCAGCACCGGTTTGGTGTTCTGCTGGGCTTGCAGAGCCGGCAGCGGAGCCAGCGCCGGACTGAGTGAGGGGAGGACCGCCGGAGCCAGGGCCAGGCCGATGCCGGCCAGCACGGCGGCCGAACGTTCTCGGCCGCGTTGGGGGAACTTGAACATGCTCAGATGCGGAATCAGCTGCGGTATCACCGCAACAGGTGCTCGCTGATTCTCCCTGCGGGCTGTCCGGCCTGGGCGGGCGCTCAGAGGCTCTGGATGAACCGCTCCAGCCGGCGGAGGCCGTCTTCGATGGTGCTGTTGGCGGCTGCGCAGGAGAGCCGGATGCAGCGGTCATCGCCAAAGGCAACCCCGGGCACCACCGCCAGCCCGTGCTCATCGAGCAGTCGGTTGCAGAAGGTCATCGAGTCGAGGCCGGTGCTGCTCACATCCGGGAAGGCGTAGAAGGCACCTTCAGGAGGCCGCAACTGCAGTCCGCTGATGGCCTGCAGACCATCGCTCAGCAATTGGCGGCGCTCATTGAACTGCACCGCCATGGCGTGCACGCAGTCGCGGGAGCCTTCGATGGCGGCAAGGGCTCCGAATTGGGCAAAGCTGCACACATTGCTGGTGCTTTGGCTCTGCAGGGCGATGGCAGCCTTCACCACGTCGGCATGGCCGGCCAGCCAGCCGATGCGCCAGCCCGTCATCGCCCAACCCTTGGCGAAGCCATTCACGCTGAAGACGCGATCGGCGAGATCCGGCGCCACCGCCGCCAGGCTGTGGTGCTGATGGCCAGGGGCCAGCAGGAATTCGTAGATCTCGTCGCACACCACCGCCACCTGGGGATGGCGGCGCAGCACCGCGGCGATCGCCTCCAGCTCCTGGCGGCTCAGCACCATTCCGGTGGGATTGCTGGGGCTGTTGAGCACCAGCAGCTTGCTGGCCGGGGTGATGGCGGCCTCCAGCTGGGCGTGATCCAGCCGGAATCCTGCAGCGGCTGAGCTGGGCAGCAACCGCACCGAGGCTCCTGCTAAATGGGCGATTTCTGGGTAGCTCAGCCAGTAGGGGGCGGGCAGCAGCAGCTCGTCACCCGGGCCAAGCAGCACCTGAAACAGGTTGTAGAGCGCCTGCTTACCGCCGTTGGTCACCAGCACCTGCTCGGCGCGGGTGGTCACCTGGTTTTCGCGGCTGAGCTTCGCGGCGATCGCTTC